>MTKX01007923.1_pt1 | contig 298512 bp, 236 predicted proteins | sample 1042771 | NCBI WGS metagenome assembly MTKX01 (sample SAMN06212183, study PRJNA360534) | anaerobic digester metagenome | biome: Wastewater treatment plant; material: sludge; isolation source: anaerobic digester fed with sludge from wastewater treatment plant | place: Denmark: WWTP Randers ...
GCAACCACATTTATAGCGGGATACGCCTTTGTACTCAAGTCCCGGAATTCTCGGATAGATTCTAAGGGTCTTGGAGACCCTTAGGGTCTAGATCAGAAGGAAAGGAACCGAACCATGATCCGAAGCAAGCCACTTCTCCTTGCCGTCCTGGCCCTCGCGCTCCTGTCCACCGGCCTGGCGCCGGTGGCCGGGCGGGCAGTGCCCGCGGCGCTGGCCGATGGGCAGCCGACCCCAGTGCGCGTCTACTTCGCGGACCGCGCCATGGGCAACAGCCTCTTTGTTGCCTTCGAGCCTTTTGTGATGGAGACCGACTATGAGGCCAGCTACCACGTCATGCTCGTCACGCAGAGCGAGCTTGACAAGCTGTCGGCGCTCGGCGTGCGCGTCGAGGCGGACCCGGCCTGGGTGCCGCCGCAGGGCGGCATCGCGACTATCCCCGGCTACTCCTGCTACCGGACCGTCGAGGAGAGCTACGCCGCCGCCGAGGCACTCGTCACTGCGCACCCGACCCTGGCGAGCTGGCTCGACGTGGGCAACTCGTGGCTCAAGACCCAGCTCTCCGGCGGCTACGACATGCGCGTTTTGAAGATCACCAATTCGGCGGTGCCCGGCGACAAGCCGGACCTCTTCATCACTGCCTCGATCCACGCCCGCGAGTACACGCCGGCCGAGACGGCGACCCGCTTCGGCGAGTACCTGGTGAACAACTATGGCGTCGACCCCGACGTGACGTGGCTGGTGGACTATCACGAGACGCACATCATGATGCAGGCAAACCCCGACGGGCGCAAGAAGGCCGAGACGGGGCTCTCGTGGCGCAAGAACGTCGACAACAACTACTGCGGCAATACCAACAGCCGCGGCGCCGACCTCAATCGCAACTTTGCCTTCAAGTGGGGCTGCTGCGGTGGGTCGAGCGGCTACCCGTGCGATGACACGTACCGCGGCCCGACGGCCGGGTCCGAGCCGGAGACGCAGGCCGTCCAGAACTATATGACGGCCATCTTCCCCGACCAGCGCGGGCCGGGCGACACCGACCCGGCGCCGGCTGACGCGACGGGCATTTACCTCGACCTGCACTCCTACAGCGAGCTGGTGCTGTGGCCGTGGGGCTGGACCAGCACGAACGCGCCCAACTTTGCCCAGCTGCAGACGCTGGGGCGCAAGATGGCCTACTTTAACGACTACTCTCCACAAAAGTCCTACTCGCTCTACCCCACCGACGGCACCACCGACGACCATTCCTACGGCCTCCTTGGCGTGGCGTCGTACTGCATCGAGATGGGGACGTCGTTCTTCCAGTCGTGCACGACCTTTGAGAACACGATCTACCCCGACAACCTCCAGACACTCCTCTTCACCGCCAAGGTCGCCCGCACGCCCTACATGACGCCGCTGGGTCCCGATGCGCTGAGCGTGGCGGTCGCGCCGGCCGAGGTGCCGCAGGGCAGCCCGGCGACGCTGACGGCTACCGTCAACGACACACGCTTCAACAACTCGAACGGCACCGAGCCGACGCAGAACATCGCCGCCGCCGAGTATTATGTCGACACGCCGCCCTGGGCGACCGGCGCCGTGGCCCTGGCCATGGCGGCTTCTGACGGCAGCTTTAACTCCAAGGTCGAGGGGGTGACGGCGGCGGTCGACACATCCGGCCTGTCTGTGGGCCGGCACATCCTCTTTGTGCGCGGCAAGGATGTGTCGGGCAACTGGGGGGCGGTGAGCGCCGTCTTCCTGGAGGTCACGCAGGGCTCGTGCGACCCGGTGACCGGCGCCGCCTTCACCTGGACGCCGGCCTCGCCTTTCGTCGGGGATGTCGTGAGCTTTAGCGGCAGCGCCTCGGGGACGGCCCCGATCGCCTACGCCTGGGCCTTTGGCGACGGCACGACGGGCGCCGGCCAGGCGGTCACCCACACCTACACGACAGCCGGCACCTACAGCGTCACCATGACGGCCAGCAACGCCTGCGGCAGCCAGGTGGTCAGCCATCCGATCACCGTCCAGCCGCCCGTGGGCAACAAGCTGCACGTCAACGGGCTGCTGCTGAGCTACACAGGGACGGCCGTGCCCTATAAGCTGCGCTCGGTCATTACGGTGCACGACCAGGCGCATGCCCGGGCGGCCGGTGTGACCGTGTACGGCACCTGGACGCTGCCGAATGGACGGTCGATCAACCGGACCGCGCTGACGAACCAGCTCGGCAAGGCCAGCATCCCGATGAGCGGCAAGGCGGGCACCTACCAGCTGTGTGTGACGGACCTGGTCAAGGCCGGCTACAGCTACGACCCGGCCGGCAACGAAGTGCCTGCCTGCCAGACGATCACTGTTCCGTAAGGCGACTGGACGGTAGGCGACAGACGATAGACGACAGACGATAGACGATAGGCTCGCTCGTTCCGGGGTGGTCAGGAGACTACCCCGGAACGAGCGGATGACGCGGCGTGGTCGGGAGACCACGCCGGAACGAGCAGATGCCCCGCACCCGGTCCGGGTTCCGGGCAATGCCCTAACGGGTGACCAACGGCAGCCAGGTACGCGCCGGCCCGACGGCCACCAGCTGCTGGACCGAGGCCTGGCCGCAGGCGTTGGCGGCGGTCAGGGTCACCGGGTAGTCTCCCGACGCGCCGTAGCGGTGCACGACCCCCGCCCCACTTCCGGTCGTGCCGTCGCCAAAGCCCCAAGCAAACTCGATCGGCCCATCTCCCGCGGCCGAAGCAGAGAAGGTGACCGGCTCGCCTGCCGCCGGCTCGAGAGGCTGCCAGGAAAAGTCCACGCCGTACACCGGCTCGGGCACCGAGAGGAAGACGGGGATCTCGACTTCCGGCGTGTCCGGGTCGTCGCTGGCGACGATCAGGTGCGCCATGTAGGGGCCGGGGAAGAGCCCGGCGGCATCAAAGGTCACCGTGACATCCTGGCAGGCGCCGGGTGCGAGGGAACCACCGGTCGGGTCCTCGCTGAGCCAGGGCACATCGGAGGCCAGGCCGCCCGACTCGCCGATGGCCCAGGCGAGCGCGGCACCCCCCTGGTTGCAGATGGTGAGCAGCTGTGCGGCGGTGGAGTCGCGGCAGAGCGCCTGGCCGAGGAATGCGGGCGTCACGACAATGTCCGGCTCATCCTCGGCACCGGGGTGCGGGGAAGCGGGCTGCGATGGCAGGGGCGGCTCGGGCCGGGCGAGCAGGGGAGCCGCGCCGAGGGTCAGCATGGCCGCCACGAGGGCCAGCAGAGTGAGCGCACAGAGCGCACGGGGCAAGAGCTTGGCTCGCCGCACCGTCACACCTCCGAGGCAGGGTTTGTGCGGGACGATACCATGCCCCGCGCGATCGCGCAAGCCGAGCGGTTCTGCGCTTCGAGAGCCGGTGTTCGGGCGACGAGGCGGGTATGGAAACCCGCCCTACGAGGACGCGGGCGTCACGTTGGGGTCGTACCCTCACCCCAACCCTCTCCCTGAAGGGAGAGGGAGTTCACGAGGGCGACGAGGGCGCGGGCGTCACATTGGGGTCGTACCCTCACCCCAACCCTCTCCCTGAAGGGAGAGGGAGTCAGCGACTGCGCGGGCGTCACATTGGGGTCGCACCCTCACCCCAACCCTCTCCCTGGAGGGAGAGGGAGTTGTGGGCGGGTATGGAAACCCGCCCTACCAGGACTCGCCCCATCTCCCCGGGACGGCAATTGACACTCGCACGCATCGGACGTATAGTGGACCCACCAGGTCCGATTGCCTGTGTCAACAGGAGGCGCACCATGAACGCAAAGAAGCTGTTCGTCATCCTGCTCGCCGCCGTGGCCGTCCTGGCCGGCGGCTTTGCCCCGGCCTTCGGCCAGCCGGCCCAGCCGTTCGCCATCCCGCCAGGGGAAACGGCCATCGTGCGGGTCTATTACCCGGACGACGCGATGCGCATCGCCGTCTACCTCGGTTTCGAGCCCTCCATCTACGAGACGAACTACAAGGACGGCTACCACATCATGCAAGTCAGCCAGCCGGATCTGGACCGGCTGCTTGCGCTCGGGCTGCGGGTGGAGCGGGACACGGAGTGGACGCCGCCGCCTGTCGTGCCGGTCCCGGAAGGGGCCGAGACGATCCCAGGCTATAGCTGCTACCGTACCGTGGAGGAGACGTACGCCGCGGCGCAGGCGCTGGTGACCAACCATCCCACGCTGGCGTCGTGGAGCGACGTCGGCGACTCGTGGGACAAGGCAACAGCCGGGGGAGCCGCCGGCTACGACATGATGGTCCTCAAGCTCACGAACTCGGCGGTCACGGGCGACAAGCCCGACCTCTTCATCACGGCTTCCGTCCATGCCCGCGAGTACACACCGGCCGAGACGGCCACGCGCTTTGCCGAGTACCTGGTGAATGGCTATGGCACCGACCCCGATGCCACCTGGATCCTCGACCACCATGAGATCCACGTGATGCCGCAGGGAAACCCGGATGGGCGGAAGTACGCGGAGGGCGGTGCCTCGTGGCGCAAGAACACGCGCAACAACTGCTCTACGACTCCTCCGTCGACCGGTGACGGGACAGACCTGAACCGCAACTTTGCCTTCAAGTGGGGCTGCTGCGGCGGGTCGAGCGGCGTCGCGTGCGCCGAGACTTACCGCGGCCCGACGGCCGGCTCGGAGCCGGAGACGCAGGCGATCCAGGCCTATATGGCCGCCCTCTTCCCCGACCAGCGCGGGCCGCTGGACACCGACGCGGCACCGGCCAACGCCACCGGCCTGTACATCGACCTGCATTCCTCCGGAGAGCTGGTGCTGTGGCCCTGGGGATGGACGAGCACGGACTCGCCCAACCATACCCAGCACCAGACACTGGGGCGCAAGCTGGCCTACTTTAACAACCACACGCCGCAGAAATCGTACACCCTATACCCCACCGACGGCACGACCGACGACCACTCCTACGGCGTCTTTGGCGTGGCTTCCTACTGCATCGAGATGGGCACCGCCTTCTTCCAGTCGTGCACCACCTACGAGAGCACCACCCACCCCACCAACCTACAGGCGCTGATCTATGCGGCCAAGGTGCCGCGCACACCCTACATGACGCCGCTGGGACCCGACGCGCGGAGCCTCGGGGTCTCGCCCGCCGGGGTGCCGGCCGGAGAGCCGGTTGCGCTGATGGCGACGATCGACGACACGCGCTACCGCAGCGGGTACGGCGAGCCGGTGCAGGCCATCGCCGCCGCGGAGTATTATGTCGATGTCCCGCCGTGGCAGAGCGGGGCTGTCGCCCACACCATGGCCGCCGCCGATGGCTCCTTCAGATCGACGATCGAGGGGGTGACGGCGACGGTGGACACGACCGGCCTAAGCGACGGCACGCATCTCCTCTTCGTGCGAGGGCAGGATGCGAACGGCAACTGGGGCGCCTTCACGGCCGTCTTCCTGGAGATTACCGCACCCAACACCTGGACGGGCGCGGCCGGCACCAACTGGAGCACCCCCGGCAACTGGTCGAGGGGCAGCGTGCCGGACAGCACCTGCTCGAGCGACGTGCTGATCCCCGGCGGGCTGACCAACTACCCGGTGCTGACGGCCGAGTCGTGGGTGCGCGGGCTGACGATCGAGGCGGGGGCCGGCCTGGACGGTGGGGCGCAGACGCTGCACGTGTGCGGCAACTGGCGCAACAGCGGGACGTTCGACGCAGGCTCGGGCACCGTCAACTTCATGGGCACGACGGCGATGAGCGGGGGATCGGCGCACAACGATTTTTACCATGTGACGATCAGCCAGGGCAAGAGCCTGGACCTGGGCGGCGAGGCGCTGCAGGTGAGCGGCGACTGGACCGATTACGGCGGCACGGTGACTCCCAACACCAGCAGTCTGGTTTTCCAAGGCGGGACTCAGGCCGGGCAGAAGGCGGACGGCACGGCTCCCGCCGTTCTCCTCAGCGACGACATGGAATCAGGCACCGCCAAGTGGAGCCACGCAGCAGCGCAGGGAACGGATGCCTGGGCGCTGTCGACGGCCCAGTCGCACAGCGCCACCCATTCGTGGCTCGCGCCGGACGTCAGCTCCGTGACCGATACCCGGCTGTGGAATACGGCAGCCGTCCTAGTAGATGCCACGAGCACGCTGACCTTCTGGCAGCGCTACGCATTCGAGGGTTCGACGTCCACCTGCTATGACGGCTCGGTGCTGGAGATCTCGACCGACGGCGGGGCGACCTGGTCGGACCTGGGGCAGAAGGCAGCCTCCGGTGGCTACAACGGCACAATCAACTGCAGCTACCAGAACCCATTGTGCGGAAGGTCGGCCTGGTGCAGTGACCTGACCACGTGGACGCAGGTGAGCGTACCGCTCGGGAGCTATGCCGGCCAGAGTGCCCAGGTCCGATGGCGGCTGGGCTGCGACTCCGGGGTGTCCGACACTGGCTGGTACATCGACGACGTGGCGATCTCCGGTACCGCCACCGTCCCCACCACGCTGGCCTTCCACAACCTCACGATCCAGGCAGGCAGCACCACGACCTTTCACAACGACGCGGCGGCTGCGGGGGCATACCTGATCCAGCCCGGCGCCTTCCACGAGATGGAGGAGAACAAGATCGCGGGCGGCACCTCCTTCACTTACCTGGGCGGGACCCTGTCCAACTATGAGACCAGGCCCGTCGCCGGCAGCGAGGTCACCTTCTACGATGGGCGCAGCGCCCCGACGGCCAAGATCACCAAGACTGCCGGCACCAACGCCGATGCGACGGTCACCACACACATGGGCCGGGCACCCAGCGCCGACCCGTTCGGTGACACCTGCCCTGCCTTTCCGAATGCGGTGCAGCGCTACTACCACATTGTACCGGCGACAACCGGCTGGACTGCCACGGTGAGCCTGCACTACGAGGACGGCACCGGGGGCACGAGCAACGAGCTGAACGGGAACGCGGAGAGCACGCTCAAGGTGTACCACTGCAAGGACAACGCCTGGCACGAGCAGGGCACCGCGACGGTGGACACGGCCAACAACTGGGTGACGGTGGCCGGCGTCGACGACTTCTCGCCCTTCGCGTTGGCCAACGGCAGCCCCACCTCGGTCGACCTTGCCCGGTTCGAGGCGTGGCCGGAGGGGGCGGCGGTGCACGTGCAGTGGGAGACGGCGCAGGAGATCGACAACCTGGGGTTCAACCTCTACCGCTCGAACACGCGCAGCGGGCCCAAGGCCAAGCTCAACGCGCAGCTCATCCCGACCCAGGTGCCGCCCGGTTCCCCCTTTGGCGCGGTGTACGACTGGATCGACGGGTTCCGGATCCGGACGGGCCGGGCGTACTTCTACTGGCTGGAGGACGTCGACCTGCAGGGGACTGCGACGATGCACGGCCCGGTGCGGGTGCGGGTGCCGTAGGCGCAGGGGCAGCGCGAGCCGCGGCGTCCGCAAGCACCCAGAAGAGCTGTCCGAAACGGCGGCGGTCCCGTGGGCAACGCCCAGGGCCGCCGCCNNCCCCGGCGGTCCCGTGGGCAACGCCCAGGGCCGCCGCCGTGGCGACTGCAGGGCCTCCCCCGGCTGCCTCCAGGCGGCCTCCGCACGAACCGTGGGCAGCCCGCACGTGCCTCTGCACAATTTGCACAATTTGGCACCTGGTGGCACTATGGGTGTCATGGTATAGGAGCGACACGATCCAGCTCTTCCCATCGCCCCAGCCCCACCGCCTCCCCCACCTGACGGCTGGATCCTCACGCGCCGAAGAGCGGCGCACGGCCTGCGGCCGGGCCCATGACGCCAGGTGGATGTGGGCACGAACGCAGGAAGAAGGAGGCAACGCAGATGACAAGGCGGAAGGTGCTTACCTGGGTGTCGATGGCTTTGGTGCTCTCCCTGTTTGCCGGCATGGCGCTCGCCTTTGGCGTAGGCAATGTCGACGGCGTGTGGGAGTATGTGGAGGACTCGGGCGGCGCCACGTGCGACGGATGGGCGTCGGTGACTGCCGGCGTACCCGAAGTGCCGGTTGACGCCATCGGGGCGCAGCTGGGCGAAACCAACTATCCCACGGCGGCCGACCAGACGCGCACCCGCAAGACCACCGTGTGCGCCGGGGAGGGCGGGGACACCGCCTTCGCCAGCTGGAACTCGTCCACGAGCGCCACGTGGGGAGGGCTGGGCTCCTACAGCGGCTGCAGCTCGACCACCAGCCTGGTCTTTTCCGAGTATGTCTATGACCAGCGCAGCTCTGCCGACGACTATGTGGGGGTCGAGATCTACAACCGGACGGGTGCCGTGGTGAACTTGGCCGGGTACTACCTCCGCCTGTACACCAGCAACTACCAGTACACCAGCGTCCCCCTGAACAGCGTCAGCCTGGCCAACGGCGACGTGTGGGTCCTCGTCAACGACGCGGCCGCGGGCCAGACGACACAGGAGGACCAGACCTTTGCCAACAGCGACGGCTACCGGACGGTGGTGCTGGTCAAGACAGGGACGGCCTCGACCGTCAACTCGCGGAGCGACAGCAGCACGAGTGCCCAGGGCTATTCCACGACGGACGAGAACCAGGTGCGCTACGGCAGCCCGGCGAGCCTGACGAACCCGAACTGCCCAACCAGCGACGCCGAGTTCTTTCTGCAGAGCGGCTTTGGCTTTGACGGCATCAACGGCCCGGTGAGCAACCTGCCGCTGTCCACCCCCTTCTTCCTGGGCCACTTCAGGCATTACAACAACCCCATCTGGCAAGCCGACAACCCGCTGAGCTGGGTGGACCTGGGGCTGAGCGTGCCGATCGACTGCGACGAGGGCGCCGATCCGACTTTTGTCTTTTACCCCCGCTTCTCGCTGGATGAGACGGTCAACAGCGCCACGCCATGCACCTATCCGACGGGCCCCAACGCGCAGGGCTGTGCAGACCGGGTCCTCGTTACGCAGCCCGCAAACCCGACGTTCACCTGCAGCGGCGTGGAGTACACGGTGAACATCCTGGGCTTTACCACGAACGCCAACTGCACGACCGTGTACGATCCGGGGTACTCGGCCACCCAATTCCTCACACGGGAGTCGTTCACCAACCAGGCCTGCCTCTGGGCGCAGATCGACGCACCCACCGCAGACGCTGCCGTGAACAAGGTGTGCGGGGGCTTTGGAGCCCAGGACTTGCACTACCTCATCACGGTGACCAATGGCGGACCGGGCACGGCAGTGGGCGCCAAGATCGTGGACACGCTGCCGAGCGGGGTGTCCTTTGCCAGCTACACGTCGCAGCGGACGGCCGGCGGGGTGACGACGAGCCTGGGGACGTGCAGCGCGGCCGGCCAGAGCGTGACCTGCGACCTGAATGGGACGCTGCCTTCCACGGGAAGCGACAGCACGGCCAAGTGGGTGGTGGACCTCACGGTCAACTATGTGCCCGCGCAGCCGAACTATGTGAATACGGCGGTGCTGACGACCAGCGGCACAGACCCCAACACCGCCAACAACAGCTCCACGGCTACCTGCACGCCGACGGCGGTCGAGCTGGTGCGCCTTGAGGCATGGCCGGAGGGGCGGCCGGTGCACGTGCAGTGGGAGACGGCGCAGGAGGTGGGCAACGCGGGCTTTAACCTGTACCGCTCGAATACGAAGGACGGGGCCAAGCTCAAGCTGAACCAGGAGCTGATCCCGACCCAGGTGCCGCCCGGCTCGCCCGGCGGGGCGGTGTATGACTACATGGACAGCTTCCGGCTCCGCCCGGGCCGCGCTTACTTCTACTGGCTGGAGGACGTGGACGTGTCGGGGTACGCGACGATGCACGGCCCGGTGCGGGTGAGGATGCCGTAGAAAAGGTGCAGCGCACCTTGAAGGTGCGCCGCACCCGTTCCGCGAGGGCGGGTATGGAACCCGGACGGCGATTTGCCGGGTATGGAAACCCGGCCTACGAGGACGACGCCCACAAGGGGCTACACTACGGGCGACTGGAGGACGTGGATGTGTCGGGGTACGCGACGATGCACGGCCCGGTGCGGGTGAGGATGCCGTAGAAAAGGTGCAGCGCACCCTGAAGGTGCGCCGCACCCGTTCCGCGAGGGCGGGTATGAAACCCGGACGGCGATTTGCCGGCTATGGAAATCCGGCCTACATCCGGCGGGTATGGAAACCCGGCCTACGAGGACGACGCCCACAAGGGGCTACACTACCCTGAAGCTGTAATGTGCCGTGAAATAAGCCGGTGCCATACTGGGTAGTGGTTACGACTGGTGAGGGTCCCCCCCTCCTTTCGCGCATGGCCATGCGGGGAGGGCCGGCTCTGCCGGATGGATGAGCGTGCAGCGGCCGTGCGCAGCCAACTGCACGGCGCCAACCGGTCTTGCACGATAGGGGACCGTGTGGTATCATTGGCTGTGTATGGTGTCCCTGGTCGGGTCAGGCGGCGAACCCCCGCGATATCCAAACCGCGCGGAAGACCCGAGATAAAGCACGCCGGCAGGGATGAAATCGTGAGGCACGGGGAGATGAGGGGTCCGGCAGCAGGCGAACCGACGAGCCTAAGCGCAGGCATCGCTTGCAGCGGAGCGGCGTTTGCCGAGCTGAGCCGTGACCTGCTGCTCGCCGGCAGGTCCGTCCGGTTCAGGGCGCGGGGGGGGAGCATGTCGCCCCTCGTGCGCGACGGGGACCTGATCCTGGTGCGGCCGATCGACGCCGGCGGGGTACGGGTCGGCGATGTGGTCATCGTGCGGGATGAGCCGGACCGCCTGGTGGTGCACCGGGTGGTGCGGCGGCACTCTGGTCCGGGGGGCCCGGCGTTCACGGTCCAGGGAGACCAGGTCGGGCGGCCGGACGGGGTCTTTCCGGCAGCGCAGCTGTATGGCAGAGTCGTAACGATCGAGCGGGACGGAAGGCGAATCGAGCTGAATGGCCCGGCCATGGGGCTGCTGGGCCGGCTGGCGGCGTTGCGCTCGCGGTGGAGCCTGGCACGGGGCAGACGATCGCGGATGGCGCGGTCGATGGTGAAGAAACTGCCTGGCATCTCCAGGTATTTGGCGTAGGAGGTTCTCTTTGTCCGAGCAAGTGCGATACGTGCGGAATCGTGACTTTGTCTTCCGCACAATCGTCGACGAGGCGGTGTTGGTCCCGATCCGCCGAGACGTCGCCGAGATGGACTGCATCTACACCCTGAACCCGGTGGCTGCGTGGATTTGGCAGAGCCTGGGAGAGGGTGCGACGCTGCCTGAGCTCGAGTCGGCCGTCCTGCAGCGCTTTGACGCCGAGCCGGAGGCCGTGGCGGCGGACGTGGTGCGCTTTGTTGCCGAGCTTGAGGCGGCGGGCGCGGTCGTGAGGATGTAAGAGATGGATTGCCCGTACATCCGGGAGACAGATCTAGGCGAGTGGGGACTGGGGCTGCTCAAGCGCCTGGGTACCGGCCGCTATCCGCTTTCCGGATCGATGGAGCTTACCGAGCGCTGCAATCTGTCCTGCATCCACTGCCTCATCAACCAGCCGGCGGGCAGCCAAGCGGCTGCCTCGCGGGAGCTGGGGCTCGATCAAATACGGGAGATCCTGGACCAGGTCGTGGATGCGGGCTGCCTCTTCATGCTCCTGACCGGTGGTGAGCCACTCCTCCGCCCCGACTTCTCCGAGATCTACCATCACGCCACACGCAAGGGGCTGCTGGTGACGCTGTTCACCAATGGCACGCTCGTCACGCCGGGGATCGCAGACCTGCTGGCCGAATACCGGCCGCAGGCGGTCGAAATCAGCCTCTATGGGTACACACAGGCAACATATGAGCAGGTGACTCAGGTGCCCGGCTCCCACGCGCGATGCATGTCCGCCATCGAGCTGCTCTTGGAGCGGCGCGTGCCACTCAGCCTCAAGACGGTCGTGCTGAGAGCCAACTGCCACGAAATCGAGGAGGCAAGGGCCTTCGCTCGAGAGCGCGGCCTGGCATTCCGCACCGACAGCCTGATCTGGCCCAGGCTGGACGGTGAGCGCCATCCTCTCACGCAGCGCCTGGCGCCGAGTGAGATTGTCGCGACGGAGCGACTGGACCTCGTCGACGAGCAGGAGAGACGGATGATACAGACGGCTCTCGATGCCGCGCCTTTGCGAGCCGGCCCTGTGTACAACTGCGGCGCAGGCGAGCGCGGGTTTCACATCGACTCGGTGGGCCGCCTGAGCATGTGCCTGATGTCCCGCGGCCCGGCCTATGACCTGACACGGGGCAGCTTCCTGGAGGGATGGAACGGCCCTCTGAGTGAATCAAGACGCAAGCAGCGGGCACTCGCCACACGCTGCGAAACCTGCCGGGCCGGCACACTGTGTCAGCAGTGCACTGCCTGGTCGCAGGCCTCCCATGGCGACGACGAGACGCCCGACGACTTTGTCTGTCAAGTTGGGCAATTGCGTCAAGCCAAATGGCAGGCAACCAATCTCTACGAACATGGATAGGAGAACGAGATGCAGAAACTGCCCTACGAGCGCCCCGCGCTCACCAAGATAGCCCTCCAGGTCAGGGCCCAGATCCTGGGCGGGTGCTGGACAAGCCAGAACCAGTTGATCACGTCGCCTGTCTGCGGCCCAAGCACCAGCTGCATCCAGTCAGGTGGGGGAGGCACAGGGCTCCTGCCGTAGGCAGGAGGAGCTATCCTGTGTGCCCAGCGCCGTCCAAGAACAACCCAGGCTGCCTGCCAGGAAGGTCCTTGGGGGCGGGCAGCTTCAGCCCCTCCGACAAACGGCACTTCGGCTGCAGGCCCACGACAGCCGCCGATTGCCGGGCGGCGGGCCATCCAGCGACAGCTGTTGGACAGGAAGCGTGCCGATGCTGCAAGCCGACCTAAGCATCGCCGGCCTTCCGCTGGCGATCGATGCCCGCGGCAGCGGCGTGCGCCTGTCGCTGCCCAAGTGCCACGCCAAGTTCCTCACCTCGGACCGAGAGGAAAGAGATGGGCTGCGCCTCCAGGTCCGGGCGGGGCCGCTGGCAGCGGTGGAGGGCTGGCTCCTGATGGCCTCTGCCCCGCTGGTCTGGCGCCTGTGGCACCGGGAAGGCGGGCAGCTGCTCTTTGAGTCGCTGGAGCAAGCGCCTCCCGGCAGACACCTCGTCATAGATGCAGGCTTTCGCAGCGGCACGCTCACCGGCGACTATGGCGACGATGCGGACGGCCTGTGGCCGCTGCAGGAAATGGACATCGTGCTGTACGCCAACTGGCTGGCGGCTCGGGGAGACCTCATCCTGCACGCGGCCGGCGTGGCGATCGACGGGGCCGGCTTCTGCTTTCCCGGCGAGTCGAGAGCCGGCAAGTCAACACTCGCCACAGCCCTGGCGGAATCGGGCGCCAAGGTGTTGGGAGAGGACACGGTGATCCTGCGCCGCATAAACGGCCAGTTTTGGATCTTTGGCACCCCTTGGCACACGGACCCATCCCGGTGCTCCCCAGAAGGGGTGCCGCTCGCCAAGCTTTTCTTCCCCGACAGGAAAGCCCCACCCCGGCCCGTGGCCTGCCCACCCGTGCAGGGCATAGCCCGGCTGCTGAGGACCGCCTTTGTACCCTATTACCGGTCCGAGGCTGTTCCCCTGATCCTGGACAACCTGGCAGCGCTGGCGGAGGCTGTGCCCTTTTTCACGCTGGGATATCGCCTGGGAACGGATGTCCTGCCGCTCATAGGCGCATCGTAGTCCGCCCTGGGGCCCGCGCAGCTCTCAGCTTGGCGAAGCACTCCTCAAAGGGAGGAGAGCGCGTGATCCCTATCTTTGTCTTTGGAGGATCGAAATGATGTGCAGACGCACCAAGTTCTGCCTGGCGGCAGTGGCTGTTTTGATGCTGAGCCTTGGCCAACTACCGGCTGTCGCCGGGGACACCAAAGAGGCGGAGTCCGCCCAGGGCATGGGAACCCAAGTCCGCCTTCTCTCATCGACCGCCGGCGGAGTGACATTTGAGATCGACGTCCCGTGGCAGAGCCTGTCTGTCGAGGCGGCTGAGGGCGGGTACGTGCGAGTCGCACTCCCGGGCTGGGCCACGACTTCGCAGGGGGGAGCACCGGCGCTGCCGGCCCTCGTCCAGGCCGTCGGGGTTCCTTTTGGCGCGGCGGTCGAGATAGCGGTGACAGCCGGGCGAGCACACACCCAGGTGCTGGCAGCGCCCGTTCAGCCCGCGCCGACACTGAAAGCTTCGGCGCCGCTGCCTCCCGAAGGGGATGGCGCAGCGCCTTTGGCCTCCGGTCGCCTGCCCACGATCGAGTTCGCCGTGGAGGGGAGCAGTACGCTCTATGGAGCCGCCGAACCTTATCCGGGTTCGCTGGCCAAAGTGGCGAGTGACGGCGTGATCCGGCAGCAGCGCGTGGCCGGCATCGCTGCGTACCCGGTGCAGTACAACCCCGGCACGCGCGAGCTGACCGTCTACGAGACTGTCAGGGTTGTCGTCGCCTTCGGCGAGCCCACATCAACTGCCGGCCGTCCGCCGGCAGCCGAGTCCCCGGCCTACGAGGGTCTTTTCCGCAGCGCGCTGCTGAACTATGAGACAGCGCGGGCATGGCGGCAGGCGATGCCTCCCTCTCCCACACCAGATGGGGCACGGTCAGGAGACCGGCCCCAGCAACTGGGTGAGGGTGTCCCCTGGGCGCCGCCCAACCCAGGATGGCGCCTCAAAGTGCGCGCCGATGGATTCTACAAGGTCACCTATGCCCAGCTCCAGGCCGCCGGGCTGCCGGTGGACACGCTTGACCCGCGCACCTTCCGGCTCTTCCACCTGGGCAGCGAGGCGGCCATCGAGGTGGCCGGGGAGGCGGACGGCGCCTTTGACCCAGAGGACTATGTGGTTTTCTACGGCCAGGCCGTCGAGTCCAAGTACACGCGAGACAACGTCTACTGGTTGACGTTCGGGCAGGCGAACGGCCTCCGGATAAGCCAAAGGGATGGGACGCCCGGCTCCGGCTCGACGCCGGACCACTTCACCGCGAGCCTGAATGCAGAGCAACAGACCTACTACATTCCGGGCCTGCCGGGTGACGAGGAGCTGGAACGGTGGCTCTGGGATTATGTCTATGCACCAAGCCGCCCGAGCCGCAGCATCAGCTTTACGCTGAATGCGCCCTACGCCGGGGAGCTCGCCGCCACCCTGTCCGTCGCGGTGTGGGGCGGCCTCGACAACGCGATCACGCCCGATCACCACGCGCGCTTCTACCTGAACGGCACGCTTGTCGGGGACACCTGGTGGGATGGACTGACCTGGCACTACCTGGAGGTCACCATCCCGCAGCAGCTGCTGGTGCAGGGCAGCAACACCGTCCTGGTCGAGTGCCCCAACGATACGGGGGTCGGGGTCGACCTGGTCTACATTGACCGGGCAGCGCTGGAATTCGCCGGCACCTTCACTGCGTCTGGAAACGAGATCGCCTTCGGTTACGATGCACCGGGCACCTGGCTGTACGAGATAGTCGGCTTCAGCGGGGACGCGATCGCGGCCTACGACGTGACCGACCCGCACGCAGTTGTGCGCATCGAGGGCGTCGAAGTCATCCCCTCGGGGAGCGGCTACGCGGCGCGGATGGAGGACGAGGTCGGCGGGGCGCTGCGCTACTGGGCGCTGGCGGCTGGTGCTTACCGCAGCGTGCAGGCAATCGAGCCCGACCTGCCTTCCGACTTGCAGTCGACGTCCAACGGCGCAGACCACGTCGTGGTCACCCACTCGGCCTTCTGGAACGAAGCGGGCAGCCTGAGCGACTTTCGGGCGGGGCAAGGGCTTCGCGCGACGCGCGTCGACCTCCAGGACGTGTACGACGAGTTCGGCTACGGCGTCGAGGGCATCGCAGCCATCCGCGACTTTTTTGCCTACGCTTATGCGCACTGGCAGGCACCGGCTCCCTCCTATGCCCTGCTTGTGGGCGACGGCCACTACGACCCGAAGAACTACTACGGTTTCGGCCTGGCAAGCTACCTGCCGCCCTACCTGGCGCCGGTGGACCCATGGACGGGGGAAACGGCGGCCGACAACCGGTATGTCACCCTTGTGGGCGACGATACCTTCCCCGACATGATGCTTGGGCGGCTGGCGGTGAACAACAGCGCACAGGCCGCCGCGCTGGTGACAAAGATCGTCGCCTACGAGCAGAGCCCGGTGCCCGGCGACTGGAACCAACAGGTGCTGGCCGTGGCCGACAACGGTGACAGCGGGGGCAACTTTTCCGCAGAGTCGGACGCGCTTCTCTTCGGTTACCTGCCTGAACCATACGAGCGCGCGAAGGTGTACTACCTGGTGACGCACCAGACGGTTGCAGCCGCGCGGCAGGCCATCCAGGACGGAATCAACGGCGGGCGGCTTATCGTCAACTACATCGGGCATGGGTCGTCGAGCTCCTGGGCGTCGGAGGGGTTCCTCACCACGGCGGATGTGCCGCTCCTGCAGAACGGCGGCAAGCTGCCGGTGATGCTGCCCATGACCTGCTACGAAGGCTATTACCACTATCCCTTTCCGGCCAACTACAACTACGACGCCTTGGCAGAAGTGATAACCCGGGCAGAGGGGCGGGGTGCCGTGGCGAGCTGGTCTCCGACTGGAGCCGGGATCATGAGCGGGCACAGCCTTCTGAACACAGGGTTCTACCAGGCCGTCTTCCTGGACGGGGTACGCGGCCTGGGAGAGGCCACGACGGCGGGCAAGATCAAGCTGTGGGCAAGCGGCTCCAACCTTGACCTGCTCGACACCTACCTGCTCTTTGGCGACCCGGCGATGCAGATCAACGCACTCGAGCCGGGGGCCGACCTCGCGGTGACCAAGTCGGTGGAGCCGGCCGGGCCGGTGCTGCCCGGCAACACGCTGGTCTACACGCTGACTTTTGCCAACAACGGACCGGCGGCGGCGCAGGGCATCGTGCTGAGCGACCCCATCCCCGCGCAGCTCGTCAACGCCAAGGTGATCTACATGAGCCCGGAGGTAATCGGCGTGATCCCGGGGACGACCTTTGACTGGCAGATCGCCGACCTGCCGGCCGGCGCGACCGGCTCGGTGAAGGTGCGGGGCGTCGTCGGCATCCAGACGCCGGCGGGCGAGATCGTGAACACGGCATCGATCGCCGGCTCCGGCCTCGAACCGTGGCCGGACAACAACACCGCTACGGTGAGCACCACGGTGCTGCCGGTCATGCGGGTCGCGTCGATCGTGCCCAAGTACACCGAGCCGGCGCCCGGCCGCTACACTCTGAGCGCCCAGCTGCGCATCAACGACCTGGCGCGCGTGCCGGTCGACGGGGCGACGGTCTACGTCCAGTGGACTTTTTCCAACGGCTCGACGGTGGACCAGCAGGGAGTGACCGACCTGCTGGGGAGGGTCAACTTCCGCACCAAGTCACAGCAGCCGGGCACGCACCAGCTGTGCGTGACAAACGTGGTCAAGGCGGGCGTGGTCTACGCGCCGGCCCGCAACCTGGAGACGTGCGACACGGTCGCCATCCCATAAGTAGCCAGACCAAGCAGCGGGGCCACTGACCAATGGTCAGTGGCCCCGCTTTTCTTCGGTGGAGAGGGGCTCGGTCAGAGACCTTCGCCCATCCCGTTGAGTCCGGAAGGGGCTCGGTCAGAGACCTTCGCCCATCCCGTTGGCCAGGTGCAGCGCACCGTGAAGGTGCGCCGCACCGTCGGACGTGACAGGTGCGCCGCAGCGTGAGACGTGATAGCTGCGCCGCACCTGTTTCTTTACCGCAACCGCACGCGCACAGGCTCGTGCAGGGTGGCGTTGCCGTAGATGTCCACGTCCTCCAGCCAGTAGAAGTAGGCACGTCCGGGGCGCAGGCGGTAGGAGTCGATCCAGTCGTAGACCGCGCCGAAGGGCGAGCCGGGCGGGACCAGGGTCGGGATGAGCTGCCGGTTCAGCTTGACCCGGAGGCCGTCTCGCGTGTTGGAGCGGTAGAGGTTAAAGCCCAAGTTGTCGATTTCCTGCGCTGTCTCCCACTGGGCATGAATGGTTGCCCCCTCGGGCCAGGCCTCGAAGCGCTTCAGATCCACCGAGGTAGGCGTGATCACCCGCGCCCAGAGGCAGGCGCAGTTGTTCAGATTCTCCTCGGTTATGAACTCGCCCGACACATAGCTCGAGTTGAAGGTGGTGCAGCCGCTGTTTGCCTCGGGGATGAAACCAATCAGAGCGATGGTGAGCTCTGTCTGGCCGCAGAGGAAGGTCTCCTCGTCGGTTGCTCCCACCGTAACCCGGTCGGGGCAGACGGTAGCCCCGGGGTATGCACACGGCGCGGTGTTGTTCGTTTCCTCGAGGTCAAAGAAGTAGGTGAAGCTCACGTCGTTGGGGGTTGCCAGACCGCCGCCGTAGGCAGTCGGGCACTTGATGTTCCTGACCCTGAGGTCCAGGGGAACGTAATCGATCATGTTGTCGGCATTGATCGGCTTGTTGATGTGGCAGAACTCGCCGACGATGAAGGGTGTGGTACCCACCGCCATCTCGGCGTCAAGGTCCTCCTCGCCGTTGAAGGCAAAGCCACTTTGGACGTTCTGTGCCAGGCAGGCGCCGCTGCTATCGCTGCCGTACACCACCCGGTTCCAGTCCAGGTTCAGGCCGTCCCAGACAGTCGCACAGTCCCAGTTCGTCTGGTCAAACCACAGGCCGAGTGCGTTGTATGCAGTTCCGTCGCCGCCGTCCCACCACCCCGACGAGTAGCGGTAGCAGGTGGCGTCATTGTCATCCACCGGCCCCCAGATGCCGTCGGCCTTCGCGACGCCGCCGGAAGGGCACTGAGGGATCGATGCCTTGCTGGCAACGGAGTAGTCGCAAGCGCTCAGGTCAGACGGCGAATACCCGTCGCAACTGCATGAGTCGGATTCAGTTGCACCGGCGAAGTAGTACCACGAGACGAGGGCATCACCCGAGCCAGCGGGAGGCGTGATGGTGGCGCAGTAGTAGGCCGTGCAGACCGAGCCTGCGTCCTGGTTCCTAATATGCTGTATGTAGATCTCATTGTTTGAATCCCAGTAACCCCAAGCACTCAGGGGATCGGTGAAGGAGCCGGTAGGGCTGCAGCCGATTGTGGCGTAGCTGAGATCGGTGACATTCCAACCAGTCGGGAACTTCAGGAAGGTGTACTGCGTGTCCTCCGCGTCGTCGCTGTAGGAGCGCGCGACGAAGCAGAACTCTCCCTGCACGTTGGGCTCCCAGCAGGCGGTGGAGTCGACGATCATGGCCGGGTAGAAGCCCACGTAGGAGCCGGATATGGACTGGATGCCCGCGCCCTTGTCAGGCAGCGGCTCGTACAGCTCGGGCGGCACCTTGTCGGCCGGCATGGCCTGCATCGCCTTCATCTTCCCGACCGGCAGGTCCCGGGGCTCGGGCATGTCCTGCTCCGGGGGTGGATCCTGCGCAGCCGGCGCGGCGGCTAGCCCTCCGCCTCCGAGGGAGACGTCGACACCCCTCGCCGCTGGCGCCTGTCCTGCCGCGGACAGCGGCAGCAGGAGCGCGGCGATTGCCAGGGCCAGCACGGCCCAACGGACTCTGGAACCAAAGTGCCTCTTCATGACGGTTGCCTCCTTGTTGGTCACTCGGAAACCCAAACGCACCCGCAGAGAGCCTCCTGGGGGCTGCGATTGCGGGCCTTTCGCACACTGGATTGTACCCTCCATTGACCTGACTGTCAAATGGTGCGCACGCCGGCGCACAAAGATGCACACCTTTGCACGCACTGTGCTTCGCAGCTCCATTGTCGCCGGGCAGCATTACAGCGCGAATTACAGGTCGGGGGCGCGCGCCAGGCGGCCGCGGGGTGTTCCGGCGGGCTGTCTTGGGAGGACGATGGAAGACGGACGATGGACGACGGGCACAAGGCCCTACACTACGGGCGCACGCCCGGCGCGGTCCGGAGACCGCGCCGGAACGGGACATGAGGGCTCGGTCAGAGACCTTCGCCCATCGGTCAGGTGCAGCGCACCGCGAAGGTGCGCCGCACCGGGGGACGTGTCAGGTGCAGCGCACCGCGGAGGTGCGCCGCACCTTTTTTATGGCAGCCGCACGCGCACGGGGCCGTGCATGGCCGTGCCGCCGTAGAGGTCGACGTCCTCCAGCCAGTAGAAGTAGGCGCGGCCGGGGCGCAGGCGGTAGGTGTCGATCCAGTCGTAGATCGCGCCAAAGGGCGAGCCGGGCGGGACGAGGGTCGGGATCAGCTCGGCGTTGAGCCTGGTCTTCGGCCCGGTGCGGGTGTTGGAGCGGTAGAGGTTGAAGCCGAGGTTGTCGATCTCCTGCGCCGTCTCCCACTGGACGTGGACCGCCTGTCCCTCGGGCCAGGCCTCGAAGCGGACGAGATCGACGGAGGTGGGGGTTGGGCCCTGCCCGTCCTCGACCTCGCCGCCGGCTGTGCCGCCGAAGCTGGAGGAGGCGCGAGCCTCGGTCCCGCCGGCGGGCGCACCGGCGCTGTCGTAGAGGCGGGCGCGGTAGTTGGGCGCCAGCGCCTGGCCGGCGGGGACGCCCACCGTTATGTCGTTGACCCCATCGCTCACTGAGGCGTTGTAGACCAGCTCGCCGCCGGCCGCGTCGCCAAAGACGCCGTCGCCGTTCCAGTCGAACCAGAGGCGCAGCCAGCGGCCGTTGGCTGCGGTGCCCTGGACCATGACGCGCGCGATGGAGGTCCCGCCACTGCCCAAGCCGTTGGGGAAGGCCACGCCGTCGTCGCTGGCGTCGTCGGACCCCGATGCGAAGGCCGTGTCGGCGTCCCACGCGGTGCCTAGGCGCAGGGTGCCGTTCCCGGTGTGCCAGGCGATGCCGTAGCCGGAGGCCAGGTCGCTGTAGTCGGCGGTTGTGGTTCCCACCGCACCACACAGGGTCAGGCTCCAGGCGTTCAGCGTGCCGGTATCCAGGGAGCTATCATCATAGATTCGCAGCTGCCAGGTACCGGCCGAGGTCTTGCCATCGAGTGCCGCCAGGCTCCCCTCCGGCTTGAAGGAGCCGGTGAAGGGCGGCGACCCGGCGGTGATCGCAGTCGCGGCCTCGTCATCGAAAACGGTGCTGGTGTAGTTGTTGCCGCTGCTGCCGTTGTCCGTCGAGAGCTCGACGGCGGTGTTGTCCGGGTGCTCGAGATAGATGTCGAGGTCGCCGTCGTACGTGTGCACGATCGAGCCAATCGTCAGGTTCACATCGGTGAGGCTGAAGGAGTCTGCGACAGTGAGGTTGCTGTAGACCGTTGCCCCATCGCTGATCGTCTTGGGCACGTCGCTGCTGGCGTAGGTTGTGCAGCCGACCGATCCCGTGCGAAAGGCCCAGGTGGCCGAGTCCTGCGTGCCGCAGGCATTCACCGCGCCGACGCGCCAGTAGTAGAGCGTATCGGCGTTGAGAGTAGCCCCGCTGTATGCGACAGAGCCGGCGGGCAGGGAGGCAGTGTGCACGATGTTTGCAAATTCGGGGTCGGTGGCAAGCTGGAGCCCATAGCCCGTCTCGCCCGCCACGTCGGTCCAGGTGAACGCCGGCGCCAACGCGACGCCGGTCGACCCATCGGCGGGCGATGTCAGCGGCGCGGCGCCGGGCTTGGCCGTATACAGGTTGAGCGTCACGGTGCTCTTGTGGCTGAGCGCACCCGCCGTGCCGATCACGTCGATGGCATAGCTTCCCGCTGCGGCTCCCCCCGTGTCGCCAATCGTCAGCACGCTGCTCGCCGGCGGGGTGACGGGGTTCTGGCTCCACGACTCGGTGGTGCCGGCCGGCCGGCCGCTCGTGCTGAGGGTTACAAAGTTGCCAAACCCGGCGATAGGGCTCACGGAGGCGTTGTACACGGCATTGCCCGGCGCGCACACGTCGAGCGTAGACGGCGTGACGCCGAACGCAAAATCGGGTGCGCAGGTGTTGTCGGGCAGGTCGACGACGAGCGCATACCCCTGCTTGGTGCCCTGCGGCACGTTGTAGCCGCTGACGGTCACCGTCCAGGTGCCGGCAGCCGGCGACTGGAGGTAGACGCTTTCCACGTTGTTCTTACGGTCGGCCGAGCCGCCGCTGGCACTCCAGCCGCTGCTGAAGACGTTGCCGCGGTAGACTGTGCCGCCTGGCGCCGTTACGGTTAGGTCCAGGTCGTTGACGAGCGTACTGCCGGGGTAGTCGGTCCACACCAGGGTGATCTTGGCAGCGGGCGCCGTGCACTGGACAAACTCGTAGCTGTGGCTGGCGCCGGTCGCCAGGCCGTTGGCGTCCGCCAGGTCGTAGAAACTGTGGCTGTCATCCGTGGCGCTCGCCACATTGACCCGCCCCCAGCCCTGGATCGAGTTCGGAAGCTGGGGCTGCTGCTCGAGCGGGCTGCCGTATTGGCCCGGGTGCATGTTGACCGCCGAGTTGATGACAGTCGCCTTGAGCAGCGCCGAGCTGGGCGTGGTCACTCCCTTGACGTCGGTGTACCAATCGCGGATCAGCGCCACGGCGCCGGCGGTGAGCGGGGTGGCCATGCTGGTGCCGCCCATGTACTGGTAATACTGGTTCGGTCCGGCGCCCCAGCCGCCGCTCACATAGAGGGCCTGCGACTTGGTCGAGAGGATGTTCGATCCCGGTGCCACCACGTCGGGCTTGAGGCGGCCGTCGTCGGTCGGTCCGCGGCTGGAAAAGGCCACCATGCCGGTCGCGTTGTCCGACAGGCGATCGCTGTAGATGGGGTTCGCGGGGTAGTCGCTGGGCCAGCAGCCGCCCCACGTGGAGCACGCCCCGCCAGGGTTATAGCCGCCGCTCAGCCGATAGTTCTCCGAGCCCCCGACGGTGATGCAGTTCTTGGCCGTGCCCGGCGCGCTCATCGAGTCGGGGTTGATAAAGCCGTCGGAGTTGCCGTCTGCCCCCTCGTTCCCGGCCGCAAACAGGATCGTATAATCCCGGTTGTTCCGCATGAACTCATCGGTGTTCTCCGAGTCCGTGGTGTACTGCCCGTTCACCGCCGCGCCCCAGCTATTGGTGTGGATGCGCGCGCCGGCGTTGCGCGCCTGCGAAAACAGGGTGTTGAGATCGGTGGGCAGCCCGCTTAGGCCGCAGGTACTGCCCATGACCGACTGGAACACCAGGCTGGCCTGCGGCGCCAGGCCGGCATAGGAGCCGACGTACGTTGGTGCTCCGCCGCTGCCCGAGCGGCAGCCGTTGCCCAGGACAGAGCCTGTCACGTGCGTGCCGTGGCCCCCATAGTTGGTACTGCCACTCCTGCAGCTATCGCTCCAGTCGTTGGTCCGGCCCAGGGCATAGGTAGCAACGATGCGGTTGGTCCCCGTGCAGCCGGTCGGGCTGCCGAGGAAATCCTGCGCCAGGGACCCCAGGCTGCCGGTATCCAGCCCGGTGTCGCTGACCGCGACGATCTGGCCGGCGCCGTACAGCCCCAGGTCGCTCCACACGGTCTCGGCATCCATGATCGTGCTGCTGCGCGCCACGTCGTTGAACAGCACGCGCTCGTAGAACGGCTCGATCCAGCGAACGCCCGGCAGGCGGGCCAGGGCGTTCAACTGCGACGCATCGACCGCCAGACGCAGCAGCCCTCCGACCGTCCGCTCGGAGCGGTCCTGCACCGCCGCGCCCAGCATCGCAAGCTCATTGGCCACGGCGCTCGCCGTTTGATCGGCAAAGGTGTGGACCATCAGGTCAAGGGTGCCCGTCCGGCCCGCCAGGTCAGGGCTCAGCGTGTAGGCAGGATGGAACGGCCCGATCCAGGCCACCTCGGACTGCTGCGTCACCGCTGCCCGCGCCGCCTCGTCCATGTGGACCACGAAGGCAAAGTCAGGAACGTAGTCGAGAACGGTGCCGCCGAGCGCCGAGACTTTGGCTTTCCACTCCTCGTGGATGGGGCCCTGGAACTGCACGAGGAAGTAGCCACGGCTGCCATGCAGGTCCTCATCCATCGCCAGCTCCGGTGCGATGGCAAGCGTCTCGCCGGCCGTGGGCACAAAGCTGCCCACGCGCAGCCGGATCGGGCTGCGCGGAGCGCGCTCCGGCACAGTCTCTTCGGCCACCTGCGCGCCGGCGGCCGGCACTAGCAGCGCAGCGATCATCAGGGCAAGTCCTGCCCAGCGAGCAAGTCGATGAAACGTCGTTGTCATGGCTGATTCCCTTCCATTTCCAAGAATCGCGGCCGACCTCGGCCGCTGCCCCTCGGGGCTTGCCGATTATGGCATGACCTATCCGGGCTGTCAACACGCTGGAGACATCATCTCACTGCGGCAATCTCGCCGGTGTGTGGTCTTGTTCCGCACTATGCTGCGCCCCGGCCGGCCCGCCCTGCGTGGGCGTCCGTACGGGCACTAGGCCCGATCGTACGACGATGGACGACGGGCACAAGGCCCTACACTACGGGCATTCCTACGGGCACAAGGCCCGACACTACGGGCGCTGCTTGGTAGTGTAGCCCCTCGCGGGCGATCCAACGGGCACAAGGCCCTACTTCACCATGACGAATGCCGCCGTGCCAGGGCGCACCTCGCCCTGCCTCAAGCATGACGGATGGACATTACAGCACGTACTACAACTTGCATGCCGCGCGGCAGTTGAGCGGCCGGCGGACGGGGCAGGTGCAGCGCACCCGGAAACGGGCACAAGGCCCTACACTACGGGCGTCCCAACGGGCACAAGGCCCTACACTACGGCGCTCGCGGCGGAAGAGCGGCCGGCGGATGGGGCAGGTGCCGCGCACCCGGAAGGTGCGCCGCACCGTCCGGCGCGGTCCGGAGACCGCGCCGGAACGGGGCAAGAGGGCTCGGTCGGAGACCTTCGCCCATCCATTGTGCCTATGGGACTGTGATCGTCTGGCAGGCAGGCACCTCGTTGGCGGCCGGGTCGTAGGTGAAGCCGGTCTTGGCCAGGTTGGTGACGCAGAGCTGGTAGGTGCCGGCCTTGCCGCTGACCGGGATGGTGGCGCGGCCGGTCAGGTTGGTCACCGCGGTGCGGCTGATCAGCCGGCCGTTGGGCAGCGTCCAGGTGCCGTACACGGTCACGCCGGCCGCCCGGGCGTGCGCCTGGTCGTGGACGGTGATGACCGAGCGCAGCTTGAAGGGCGCGACGGTCCCGGTGTAGCTGAGCACCAGCCCGTTGATGTGCAGCTTGCTGGAGGAGCCCCCCTCCAGCGTCAGCGCGACCGTCTCGGAGTGGGCGGCGCTGCCCGAGGTGCCGGTGATGGTGATGGAGTAGGTGCCGGGCGCGGCGCCGCCGGTGTTGCCGATGGTCAAGGTCGTGCTGCCGGCAGGCGTCACCGGGTTGGTGCTCCAGGCCGCCGTGGTGCCGCTCGGGAGGCCCGTCGCGCTCATCGTCACCGGCGCGCCGAGGGCGCAGGTGCCGTCCACCTGGACGGTGTAGATGGCGTCGGCGGGCTGGACGACCGTCTGCGCGTCGGGCGAGGCGTCCACGTGGACGGCGGCATCATGCCGCAGCGAGAGGACCCGCGTCGCCGACGTAGAGCCCGACATGTACTCGGTGGTGAACCAGAAGGTGCAGTCGTCGGCGGGGTCGACGCCGATGCCGGAGTAGTCACCCCAGCGGTCGTAGGACGACTGCGAGCCGGTGCCGGCCTGCGCCACGATGTCGACGTAGGCCATCGTGCCCGCCGCATCCCACGCGCGCCGGCCGGCGTAGCGGATGGAGGGATAGATGGTGCTGCTGGTGAGCGTGTAGCCGAGCGCGATGCCGCCGCTGCCGTCCATCGCCACGCTGGTCACGGAGCGGTGGCTCGAGTCGCCGCCGCCAACGACGCCTTCCTGGTGGACCGCCCAGGTGCCGCCCGGCCGCCGCAGCTCGAACCAGCGCACGGCCGCCGTGTCGGCCCCGTCCACGTCCTCGGCGAAGCCGCCCACCAGCGTCTCGTAGCTGCCCCAGTTGCGATACTGGAGCGGCTGGTGGATCGGCTCGCGGATGGGGTCGAGACCCTGGCCGTTGGGCTGCTCCATGCACGACCAGTCGCCGCCTGTGCCGCACAGGGTGCAGTCGAACTCGGCGATGGCGACATCGGGCAGCTCGACGAGGGTCGAGTTGGCCGGCGTGACCCAGTCGACGTGGAACTCCCAGATCTCGAGGAAGTCGACGGAGCCATAGCCGCTGGGGCCGTGCACCTCGGTGTCGCGCGGGCGCACGAAGAGGCCGCCCAGGCCGGAGGGCGGCTGTGCCGGCCCCTCCCAGGAAGCGGGGACCACGAGCTGGAAGCCAAAGCCCGGCAGGGAGGAGAGGGTGATCATCTGGTAGGTCGCCGGCTGCCCGGCCAACATCTTGGCGCGGTCGAAGGCAAAGGTCTCGCGCTTGCCGCTCGCCCCGCCGTTGTAGCCCATGTAGTAGGCATCGGGCCACACGCCGTACTTGGGATAGTCAAAGTAGGAGGGGTTGAAGCTGTAGGCGTACCAGGTGCCGGTCGGGTCGGGTGTGGTCGAGACGTAGAGGCACATCGCATTGCCGCTGGAGGCCGAGAACTCGCTGATGAACCAGCGGTCGGCCAACGAGTCGTAGATGACGATCGGGTCGCAGTAGCCGTTGTTGCAGGGCGCCGTGCTGGAGAGCGACTCCATGGCAAAGGTCTTGAGGACGTTCCCGGACTTGTCGAAAATCTGCACGGTGGAGCCGGTGTTGGCGTTCACGGCCTGGACGTAGTGGTTGGGGCCCACGTCACCGGTGGTGTCGGGCGGGTAGATGTTGTAGTCCATGCCGGCCCAGTTGGTGAGCGGCGTCGTGAAGCCGTCGGGCCCAGCAAGCGGCGCGCGGCTCTGGACCTCCACCAGCGGGTCGAGCCAGGCCGGCCCCTGCACGCCCGAGCCGACAAAGCCGAAGTAGTCGCGCTTGGCCATCTCGCGGTCGAGCGAGGGGTCCATCACCACGTCGGGCAGGTCGCGCACCGCCGGGCTGATGGTGGGCACGGAGGGTTCGGAGACAAAGACCTCGCCCACGACGGACGCGGCCTCCTCCGGCGCGGCCTGCTGCGCCATGCTGCCCGCCGAGCGGGCAGCTGCCGCGCCGGAGAGCGTTGCCCCGGGCACGGTCCACACGATCCCAGCCATCACCAGGGCGATGGCCACCAAACCGCTCACGAGTTTCCAGGATGGTTTCATTGAGATCCTCCAGTTTGTTTGCCCACGGTTGTGGGCGCTCGAACGGGCACAAGGCCCGATGGTGCGACGATGGACCATGGACGATGGACCATGGACCACGGACGACGGGCACAAGGCCCGATGGTGCGACGATGGACCATGGACGATGGACCATGGACCACGGACGACGGGCACAAGGCCCTACACTACCCGCCTTCCAGCAGGCTCTTCCGCCGTGGTCTCCTGACCACGCCGGAAGAGCCGAACAGGTGCGCTGCACCGATGCCCTTAGCGCTGGACGTCGAAGGCGTCGACGTCGTAGGCCGACAGCCCAAAGAGGCTGCCGTCCAGGTAGAGTGCCGTGTTGAAGGTGCCGCTCGTCGTCGAGCCGAGCGCGGTGGGCTTGAAGACAAAGACGTCCTCGTTCTCCCCCGCGATGCCCGTCACCGAGAAGGCGCCCAGCGTGCCCAGGTAGACATGCGGGTAGGGCGTGATGGCGGTGTCGAGCCAGACGCCGTCCACATCCTCGCTGGTCGTCGTCGACAGCCCGACGTCCGACCCGTCAAAGTACCAGGTCCAGGTGCCGGCCGTCGTCGAGCCCCAAGACGTCGCCGTGAAGCGCAGCAGGTCCTCGTCCTGCGCCGATACGCCGGTGACACTGACCGCGTTGCGCCCCGAGATGACCATCGAGCCGTCCGCCAGGAAGAAGAGGGCGTCAATGTCCTCGGTGCTGCTGCTCAGCCCGACGTCGGACCCGTCGAACTTCCAGGAGAAGGTGCCGGCGGTCGTCGAGCCGAGCGAGGTCGGGGTGAACTCGACGACGTCGACGTCCTGCACCGTGCCGACGCCGGTCACACTCTGGTTGGTGTCGAACGACATCAGGATGTGGCCGTTGTCCAGCACGTCAAAGGCGTCGATGTCGGTGGTGATGCCCACGTCCGAGCCGTCAAAGAGCCAGGAGTAGGCGCCGGTCGCCGGATCGAGCACGACGATGTCCTCGTCGTTGACCGTGCCCAGGCTGCCCAGCGTCGCGCTGGTGTCCGCCACCGAAAGCCAGACGACGTCGCCCGAGGGCACCGGGGTGGCAGTCGGCGTGTCCGTGGGCATGGGCGTGTTGGTGGGGCCGACAGGCGTGCTGGTGGGCGTGTTCGTGGGCGGTACCGGCGTGTTCGTCGGCGTGGCCGTCGGCGGCGTGACGCCGCCCTCCAGCCAGGTGAGCACAGCCCCGAGCACGGTCGCCCGCGTCGCCGCGGCGCTAATCCCCTCGAAGCCGAAGGAGAAGTAGACCACCCGGTAGGCGCCCTCCCAGCGCAGCGCACCCCACGTGTAGGCCGTGCCGGTGTAGTCGTACAGCCCCACCGCGCCGCTGCCCAGCCCGATGGCCGAGGGGTAGCTCTGGTTGTTCGCGCCGTCGCCGCCGGTGATTGTGACGTCGGCGCCGGCCATGATGTCCGTGCCGGTCAGCGTCGTCACGTTGGTGTCGTCGGCGATGTAGGAGGCATGCAGATAGTTGGCAAAGAAGGCATCGGTGTTGATGTCGTAGCCGATGTCCTGGCCGGTGATAAAGAGCCTGCCGCCGCCGTTCAGGTAGGCCGCCAGGTTGGTGATGTCGGTGGTTGTCAGGGTGGTGGAATAGTCGCTGCCGGTGAACCAGAGGACCACCGGGTACTGCTGGAGGGTTGCCGCCGAGGGCGAGCCCTGGCTGTAGACGGTCCAGGTGTCGTAGCCGCGGCCGAGGGCGGCGAGGGCAGCCGTGAAGTAGGCCTCGTAGGACGAGTTGGCGTCGTCGTCGACCAGCAGGATGCCCTGCACCGGGACCGGGGTCGGCGTGTTGGTGGGGACCGGTGTGCTGGTTGGCGTGACCGGCGTGGGCGTGTTGGTGGGGGGCAGCGTGTTGGTGGCGGTGGGCGTCGGGCCGACGGTCGGCGGGGTGGTGGGCGTGCTGGTCGGGCCACCGCCCTCGAGCGTCAGCGCCACCGTCTCGGAGCGGGTGGTGCCGCCCGACGTGCCGGTGATGGTGATGGAGTAGGTGCCGGGCGCGGCGCCGCCGGTGTTGCCGATGGTCAGCGTTGTGCTGCCGGGGGGCGTCACCGGGTTGGTGCTCCAGGCCGCCGTGGTGCCGGAGGGCAGGCCGCTGGCGCTCATCGTCACCGCCCCGCTGAAGGCGCACGTCTTGGGCAGCTGGACGGTGTAGATCGCGTCGGCGGGCTGGGTGACGGTCTGCGCGTTGGGCGAGGCATCCACGGCAAAGTCGGCGTCGTGCCGGAAGGAGATGACGCGCGTCGCCGAGGACGAGCCCGACATGTACTCGGTCGTGAACCAGTAGGTGCAGTCGTCGGCCGGGTCGATGCCGATGCCGGAGTAGTCGCCCCAGCGGTCGTAGGATGCCTGCGAGCCGGTGCCCGCCTGCGCCACCACGTCCACGTAGGCCATCGTGCCCAGCGGGTCCCACGACCGGCGGCCTGCGTAGCGGATCGACGGGTAGACGCTGCTGCTGGTGAGCGTGTAGCCCAGCGCGATGCCGCCGGCGCCGTCCATCGCGACGCTCGTCACCGAGCGGTGGCTCGAGTCGCCGCCGCCGACGACGCCTTCCTGGTACGCCGACCAAGTGCCACCCGCGCGCCGCAGCTCGAACCAGCGCACGGCCGCCTGGTCCGCCCCATTCACGTCCTCGGCGAAGCCGCCCACCAGCGTCTCGTAGCTGCCCCAGTTGCGGTACTGCAGCGGCTGGTGCAGCGGCTCGCGGATCGGGTCGAGCGCCTGCGTCGTGCCCGGCTGCGGCATGCACGACCAGTCGCTGCCCGTGCCGCACAGGCTGCAGTCGAATTCCCCGATGGGCACCCTCGGAAGCGCGGTGAGGGTGGAGTTGGCCGGCGTCGTCCAGTTGACGTCGAACTCGTAGAGGTCGAGGAAGTCGTTCGAGGGGTAGCCCGAGAGACCGTTCACCTCCGTGTCGTTCGGCCGCCCAAAGAGCCCGCCCAGGCCGGAAGGCGGCTGCGCAGGCCCCTCCCACGACGCCGGCACCAGCAGCTGGAAGCTGAGCCCCGTCAGGCTCGCCACGTTGAAGGATTGGTAGGTGGCCGTCTGCCCCGCCAGCATCTTGGCCCGGTCGAAGGCAAAGACCTGCCGGTAGCCGCTTGGGCCGCCGTTGTAGCCCATGTAGTAGGCATCGGGCCACACGCCGTACTTGGGATAGTCGTAGTAGGAGAGGTCAAAAACGTAGGCGTACCAGGTGCCGGTTGGGTCGGGTGTGGTCGACACGTAGAGGCACATCGCATAGCCGCTAGAGGCGGAGAACTCGCTGATGAACCAGCGGTCGGCGAGCGAGTCGTAGATCACGATCGGGTCGCAGTAGCCGTTGTTGCAGGGCGACGTGCTGGAGAGCGAGTCCATGGCAAAGGTCTTCAATATGCTGCCGCTCTTGTTGTAGATCTGCACCGTCGATCCGCCCGAGCCGTTCACCGCCTGGACGTAGTGGTTGGGGCCCACGTCGCCGGTGGTGTCGGGCGGGTAGGAGTTGTAGTCCATGCCGGCCCAGTTGGTGAGCGGCGTCGTGAAGGCATCGGGCGCGGCGAGCGGCGCGCGGCTCTGCACCTCCACCAGAGGGTCAAGCCAGGCCGGCCCCTGGTAGCCCGTGCCGACAAAGCCGAAGTAGTCGCGCTTGGCCATCTCGCGGTCGAGCGAGGGGTCGATGACGAGGTCCGGCAGGTCCCTCACCGCCGGGCTGATGGTGGGCACGGAGGGTTCGGAGACGAACACTTCGCCCACGACCGGCGCACTGTCCTCAGGCCCGGCCTGCTGCACTGCGCTGCCGGCCGAGCGGGCAGCTGCCCCCGGGCCGGCGATCGAGCCGCCCGGCACGGTCCAAACCACCCCGACGAGCACCATCGCCAGGGCCACCAACCCGCTCACGACTTTCCAGGATGTCTTCACTGATCTCCTCCGGTGTGTATTTCCGCGGCTGCGGGCGCAACAACGGGCACAAGGCCCGATGGAACGACGATGGACGATGGACGATGGACCACGGACGACGGGCACAAGGCCCTACACTACGGGCGCCCCAGCGGGCACGACGCCCTGCACTGCCAGCCCTCCCGTGTAGTATAAACCCGCACCTCGGGCTGCGCAAATCGGCGCTACGGGTCCTTGCTCTCGAAAAACGTTAAGGTCGCTGAGACGGCAGCGGCGGCGGCCTCCTCGACCGAGGCCTGTCCGTAGAAGGCGCGCTCGATCTCGCGGCTGGCGGTCTCTTCGATGGCGGGCCAATTGGGCAGGTTGGGCATCCTGCGCAGCAGCGGCAGCGCGTCGAGAAAGACGCGGCTGGAGGCCGGCGCAGTGCCGGGATCCAGGAAGGCCGCCGACTCGGCCACGCTGCGCAGGGAGGGCACCGTGCGCCCGGTGCCGGCGACAATGGTCTGGCCTTCGGCCGAGTTGGCGAACTCGATCAGCGTCCAGGCCGACGCCTTGTCCTTGGCGCGGGCGGAGAGGCAGTAGCCGTCGCTGTGCAGGATGCCGGCCGGCTGCTTCCCCTGCGGCAGCGGTGCCACATCCCAGTCGAGTCCGGCGACCGTGCGGTAGGTGGGCACGCCGCGCCGGCTGTTCAGGTACATGGCCAGCGAGCCGCTCATAAAGCGGTTCTCGCTCGCCTCGGCCTGCTCAGCGGCGGCGTCCGGGGCGACATGGTGCACAACCTGGAGGTCGACGAGCCACCGAAACGCCTCGAGCGCGGCCGGCGTGTCCAGGGCCAGCCGGGTCGGCTTGGATGCGTCGTCAAGCAGCTCGCCGCCATTCTGCCAGATAAAGGGCGCCAGCCGCATCAGGCCGAGGTCCATGCCCACGCCGTACTGGTCGATCTGCCCGTCGCCGTCCTTGTCGCGCGTCAGCGCACGCGCCGTCTCGACGAACTGCTCCCAGCTCCAGGTGCCGGATGGGTAGGCCACGCCGGCTTCGTCAAAGAGCGCACGGTTGTAGTAGACCACCAGGCTGGAGACGTTCTGCGGGATGCACCAGGTCTCGCCCTCCCAGGTGAAGGCTTCGAGTGCCTGGGGGTAGAAGCCGGCCGCGTCGAGCACCCGGCTCTCTGCCAGGTAACCGCCGAGCGGCTCCAGGCCCCCCTGCGCGGCGAACTGGGCCATGCGCCGGTGGTTGAGCAGCATCACGTCCGGCTCGGCCTTGGCCGAGAAGGCCGTCACCAGCTGCTTCTGATAGTCGCCCTGGCTGGCGACGTGGCGCAGCTCGACGTGGACCTCGGGGTGGGCGGCGCGAAAGGCGTCGACGAGCGCCTGGTAGGCGGCCAGCTCGGCGGGGTCGCCAAAGACCATGAAGGAGATCTCTTGGCTGTGCCTGCCGCACGCGGTGGGAACAACCAAGAGGGAGAGGAGCAGGAGGAGACGATGGAGGAGAGACGATAGACGATGGACCACGGACGACGGACGATGGACGATGGACGATGGACCACGGACGATGGACCATGGACGATGGACCACGGACGGCGGACGATGGACGATGGACCATGGACGATGGACGATGGACGATGCAGGCCGCTGCAGGCCTGAGATCTCAGCCTTCATGGGTCCTCCTAGGGCGCAGGTAGGCGACCTGCACGAGTATGAAAAGCAGCACGACGGGCAGGGTCATGAGGATTGAGCCGGCCATCAGCAGCCCGGTTTGGGTGTCGTCCATCTGCCGGAGGAGCTGCAGGCCGACCGGCAGCGTGTAGACCTCGGGCCGGTAGAGGTAGAGCACCGGCGTCGAAAAGTCGCCCCAGTAGAGGGCGAAGGCGAGCAGCAGCGCCGCGGCGGCGGTCGGCCGCGCCAGCGGGCGCGCGATCCGCCACCACACCGTCCAGGCCTCCGCGCCGTCGAGCCGCGCCGACTCGTACAGCTCGTGCGGGATTCGCCAGTAGGCCCAGTAGAAGAGGAGGACAAAGAGGGGGCTGCCGCCGGCGAGCGCCGGCACGATGAGCGCCCAGAGGGTGTCGACCAGCCCGAAGGCGTTCAGGACGTGGAAGCGAAAGGTCCACACCGCCATGCTGGGCACCAGGAGCAGCGCGATGGAGGCGGTTACGAGGCGCCGCCGCGCCCGGTCGCGCAGCTGGGTGAGGGCAAAGCCGGCCAGGGAAGCGGTGAGCAGGGTGAGCGGGACGGCGAGCGCAACGACAAAGAGCGAGTTGCGCGCATAGCGCGCCATCGGCACCGTCTCAAAGAGCTGCGCATAGTTAGCCCAGTGCGGCTGCTGCGGCCACCACTCGACGGACGAGGCGGGCGGCAGCCCGGGCGCGCGCAGGGAGGCGACGGCGGCCCAGTAGAGGGGCAGCAGGAAGAGGGCGGCGATGCCCAACGCCGCCAGGCCGGCCAGCAGGCGCCCTGCCCTACTCCTCATGGGAGAGCGCCCTCCCGCGCAGCCCTTCGACCAGGCTGCGCACGCCCCAGATCAGGAGCAGGATCCAGGCGTAGACGACGACGAGCACCGCCGAGGCGAGCCCCAGGTCGGTAAAGTCGAACGAGATCTCGTAGACGAGCAGGGGCAGGAAGGTTGTCGCATAGTAAGGGCCGCCATAGGCCAGGACAAAGGAGGGGGTGAATGTGTTCTGCACCGCGACGACGAGGTCCCGGCAGGTGAGGAGGGCCAGCCAGGGAGCGATGAGGGGCAGCGTGATGCGCCAGAAGCCCTGCCAGCGGCTGGCGCCATCCACCTCGGCCGCCTCGTAGAGCTCGCGGGGGATGAGCTGGCGGGCGGCCATCAGGACGACAAAGCCCTCGCCGATCTGCAGGAGCGACATCAGCACGATGGCCGCGCGAGCTGTGCCCGCCTCGGCCATCCAGGTGGGGGCGGGCAGCCCGAGTCCGGCCAGCACGAGGTTGAGCGGGCCGGAGACGGGGTTGAGGATCCAGAGCCAGAGGAGGGCGTAGGCCGTCTCGGGTACGATGGTCGGCAAGAAGACGGCGGAGCGCGCGAGCCCGATTCCGCGCGCCCGGCCGCCCAGGAGGAGTGCCAGCCCAAGTGCTGCGGCGAGGCGCAGCGGGACGGCGGCGGCGGCGAAGATGAGTGTGTTGTAGAGCCCGACCTGGACGAGGGGCGTTTGGGCCAGCCGGCGAAAGCTGTCTAGGCCGGCCCAGGTGGGCGGCTCTATGGCGTGATAGTCGGTGAAGGAGACGCCGAGGGTCATCAGTGCCGGCACGACGACGAGGAGAAGGGTACCGACCAGGTAGGGGAGCAGGAAGAGGCCGGCCTGGCCGCGGTAGGAGAGGCGGGGTATGCGGCGCGCGGCGCGCTGGGTCCACGCGCCACCGGTCGCGGCCTGCCCTGCGCTGCTGCTCCCCGGCTGGCTCTTCATTGGCGGTTGGCGGCCCTTGTTATAGCACAGCCGCCCCCGCATGCCAAGTGGGCCGGGGGGGCACACCGGATGTGTGTGCATGGTGGCACGGTGGCACGGCTGCGGCCCGCGCAACGCGGCCAACACGTGCAGCCGGCTTTTGCGCCGGCTGCTGCGGCGTGGTATACTCGGGCCATCCCGACCGGAGGAGTGCTCCATGCTGAAGCGAGCCCTATCCCTGTCCGATTCCCTCGTCGCGCTGCGGCGGCAGGTCCACCGCCACCCCGAGCTGGGCTTTCGTGAGGTAGAGACCGCCGCCCTCGCCGCGCGCCGGCTGGCGGAGCTGGGCATCGCCGTTCGCACGGGCGTCGGCAAGACGGGCGTGATCGGCGACCTGGGCGAGGGGGGGCGATGTATCGCCCTGCGCGCCGACATGGACGCGCTTCCGATGCAGGAGGAGAACGAGGTGCCGTATGCCTCGGCCATCCCGGGCGTGATGCACTCGTGCGGGCACGATGCGCACGTGGCGTGCCTGCTCGGCGCCGCCCAGCTCCTGTCGGAAGAGGCGGCAGCCGGCCGGCTGCCGGGCCGCGTGCGGTTCCTCTTCCAGCCCTCGGAGGAGGCCCAGGACGAGGAGGGCATGAGCGGCGGCATGCGCATGGCGGCCGAAGGAGCCATGGAGGGCGCCGACGCCGCGGTCGCGCTCCACGTCTGGGCAGACGACCCGCTGGGGACGATCAGCCTGCGGGACGGCACGATGACGGCCCACCCCGACAAGTTCGAGCTGGTGATCGAGGGCAAGGAGGCGCACGGCGCCATGCCGCAGCGCGGGCAGGATGCGATCGTGCTCGCGGCGCAGGTGATCCAGGCGCTCCAGGCGGTGGTGTCGCGGCGGACCGACCCGACGCACGCCAAGGTGCTGACGATCGGCACGATCCAGGGGGGCACGAAGGACAATATCATTGCCGGCCGGGTGGCGATGACCGGCACGCTGCGCACGTTTGATGAGCCGACGCGGCAGGTGCTGCTGGAGGAGATGGAAAAGGCGTGCAGCGTCGCGCGTGCCCTGGGCGGCGACTATTCGCTGAAGGTGATCCCCGGCTACCTCCCGGTGGAGAATGACCCGGCCCTGTCGGCGCTGGTACGGCAGGTGGGGGCGGAGCTGCTGGGCGCGGGGAGCGTAACCGAGGCTCCGCTGGAGATGGGCGGCGAGGACTTTTCCTACTTTGTGCAGTCGGCGCCGGGCTGCCTCTTCTGGCTGGGAGCCGCCTTCCCGGGCGAGCCGAGGCGCCTGCACCACCACCCGCGCTTCGACATCGACGAGCGCTGCCTGCCGCTGGGGACGGCGCTGCTGGCGGAGGTGTCGATGCGATACCTGGGCCAAGATGCGAAGGGCATTTGACAGGATTTGCAGGATTTGCAGGATTGACAGGGTTGACAGGTCGAGAGGTGGGCACGCAGATTCGGGACCTGGACGCGCTGGTGGCGGAGGCCCGGCGGGCCGGGCCGGTCCGCATCGGCGTGGTGGCTGCAGACGACCCCGAGGTGCTGAAGGCGGTTGGGCAGGCCCAGTCGGAGGGCTTTGCCCAGGCGATGCTGGCCGGCGACTGGCCGGCCATCGAGGCGTATGCGGCCCAGACGGGCGTGGACCTGGCCGGGATGGATCTGCTCCACGAGCCGAGCCCCCGCAAGGCCGCCGAAGTGGTCGTCGCCAGAGCGCGCGCAGGCGAGATCGACGTGGTGGTCAAAGGGCAGATCAAGACGGCCGACCTGCTGGGCGTCTGCCTCAACCGGCACATCGGCATCCGCGGGCGAGGGCTGCTGAGCCACGTCGCGCTCTTTGAGCTTCCGGGGCTCGACCGGCTGCTCTACCTCAGCGACTCGGGGGTCGTGATCGCCCCGGACGTCTACCAGAAGCTGGAGATTATCCAGAACGCGGTCGCCGTCGCGCACCGGATGGGCCTGGCGTGCCCGCGGGTGGCGATCCTGGCGGCCAGCGAGACGGTTCACCCCAAGATCCCGGCCTCGATCGACGGGCTGGCGCTGGCGAGGATGGCGGACCAGGGATGGGTGGAAGGCGCGGTGGTGGATGGCCCGATGGGGCTGGAGACGGCCATCTCGCCGCAGGTGGCGGAGATCGAGGGCAGCCGGTCCCCCATCGCCGGCCATGCCGACATCGTCATCGTGCCCAACGTCGAATCGGGCAACATCGTGGCGAAGGGACTGCTCTACTTCGCCAAAGCGCGCATGGCCGGGCTGGTGGTCGGCGCACAGAAGCCGATCATCATCTCCTCGCGCGCCGACAGCGCGGAGACTCGCTACCTCTCGCTGGCAATGGCTGCCGTGCTGGCACGGGGCTGAGACAGACAGGATTTGCGGGATTCACAGGATGATGCGGATGCGCGGATGGAGCCAATAGCTCCCAAGACCGGGTGCAATACGCCAGAGAGGAGGCCGGCTTGAACGTTATCGAATCGGGCATGGGCGAGATGATCCAACCGCCCGACATGGATGCGTTTCGCGAGTGGAACCGCCAAAAGACCCGGAAGCTGGTCGATAAGCGGATGACCGAGCAGGAGGCGGTGGCGCGCTTTGTCACCGACGGCTGCTACATCGGCACCGAGCTGTACGGCACGGTGCGCTGCCCGATGAGCCTGGTCCGGGAGGTGGTCCGGCAGGGGAAGAAGGACCTGAAACTGGCGGGACAGGGCGTGACCGAGCTGGACATGTGGCTGGCAGCCGGGATCGTCAAGGCGCTGGACATTACCTACATCGGGCTGGAGGTGTACGGCACGTCCAACTCGCTGCGGCGCGCGGTGGAGTCGGGGCAGGTCGAGAAGGTGGTGGAGTGGAGCAACGGCGGCATCTCGTGGCGCTTCAAGGCGGCGTCGCTGGGCGTGCCCTTCATCCCGGTGCGCTCGATGCTCGGGACGGATACGCTGCGCTACAGCTCGGCCAAGGTGGTGGAGTGCCCCTTCACCGGCGTCAAGCTGGCGCTCCTCCCGGCGCTGATCCTGGACGTGGGGCTGATGCACGTGCACCGCGCCGACATGTACGGCAACTGCCAGGTGGAGGGCATCACCGGCTTTGGCACCGAGTTCGCGCGCGCCTGCAAGCGGCTAATCATCAGCGCCGAAGAGATCGTCCCCAACGACGAGATACGGCGCTATCCTGACCGGACGCTGGTGCCCTACTACCTGGTGGACGCGGTGGTGCACGCGCCGTACGGGTCACACCCGGGTGAGATGGCGTATGCCTACTGCCGCGACGAGCCGGAGATCAAGGCGTGGGTGAAGGCGTCGGAGACGGCCGAGGGCGCCGCGGCGTACCTGAAGGAGTGGGTGCACGACGTGCCCGACCACCAGGCCTACTTGGAGAAGGTGGGCGAGGAACGGCTCGCCCGCCTGGTCGAAGGGAGGGAGAAGCGCACATGAGCCAGCCAGACTACAACCCGAGCGAGCTGCTCATCTGCAGCGCGTCGCGCCTGATGGAGGACGAGACGACGGCCTTTATCGGGACGGGCATCCCGATGCTGGCTGCGTCGCTGGCGCAGCGCCGGCAGGCGCCGAACTTGATCCCGGTCTTTGAGTTTGGCGGCATGGGCGCCATCCTGGAGGACCTGCCGATGGCGGTCGGCGAAGCGCGCACCTTCCACCGGGGGCTGTCGGCGTCGGGCATCTGCGACACGATGGAGACGGCGGCGCGCGGCTTTATCGACTATGGCTTCCTGGGCGGCGCACAGATCGATCCCTATGGAAACCTGAACAGCACGGTGATTGGCCCGGTGCACCACCCGCCCAAGGTCCGCCTGCCCGGCAGCGGAGGGGCGAATGACGTCGGCTCTCTCTGCTGGCGAACGATCATCATCATACGGCACAGCCGGCGCAGCTTTGTCGAGCACCTTGACTTTTGCACGACGCCCGGGTACCTCACGGGCCCCGGCGCGCGCGAGGCAGCCGGACTGCCGCCCGGCACCGGGCCGCTCTACGTGGTCAGCACCCTGGCGCTGCTGGGCTTTGACGACACGACCAAGCGGATGAAGCTGCTGGCGACCCAGCCGGGCGTCACGGTACAGCAGGTCATCGCCGAGACGGGGTTTGAGCTGCTGTTTGCCGACCCGGTGCTGTCCAACCCGGCCCCCTCGGCGGAGGAGCTGCGCATCCTGCGCGATGAGGTCGACCGGCAGAGGCTCTACATCTAGGCCGGCAGGGCGCGGGCCAAGCCCCGTGCCGAGGCCAAAGGGAGAAGAAATGAGCTACGGAGAGGTCGTGAGCCGCGCGTGGCAGATCACGCGCAAGTGGAAGCTGCTGTGGGTCCTTGGGTTCCTGGCCGGGGCGGCGGGTTCCGCCCTGTCGGGCTCCAACCTGTACCAGTATAGTGGGCAGGACATGGCCAACTGGAACTGGACCCCAAGCTGGTGGCCCATCCCGCCGGTGTGGCTGATCCTGATCGCCGCGGTTGCCCTCCTCCTGTCCCTCGTCTTCGTGGTGCTCTCTGTGATCGCCACCGGAGGGCTGATCGGCGGGGTGCAGCAGATCGAGGAGAGCGGGTCGACCACGCTGAAGGGCGCGTGGCGGGTGGGCGTCCGGCGTTTTTGGAGGCTGCTGGGGATCGCGCTCGTCACCCAAGCGCCGGTCTTGCTCGCGGCCATCGGGGCGGTCCTCCTCCTTGTGCTGGCGCTTGCGCCGGTTGCCAGCAGCATGGACATGACCGGCGGCGAGGGGATCGCCACCGCCATCGCCATGGCGTGTGGGGGCGTGCTCTGCTGCGCCCTGATCCCCATCTCGATCGTGCTGAGCATCCTCTCCGCGTTTGCGCAGCGGGCGGCCGTCCTGGAGGACACGCCGTGGCTGGCAGCCATCGGCCGCGGCTGGCACGTCCTCCGGGCGCGGATGGGGCCCAGCTTGGTGCTGTGGCTCATCCTGCTCGGGCTCTCGCTTGGCGTGGGACTCGTGCTCGGGCTGGTCGCGCTGCCCATCTGGGCAGCTATCGCGTCGCTCTTCAACGCCGAAGGAGCAAGAGCGGGAACGGTCGCGCTGGCAATCGGCTCGGGATTGGTTACCTTCCTGGTCTTTGGCCTGATCGAGTCGATCGTGGCGACCTTTACGTCGGCGGCATGGACGCTGGCCTACCGCGCCCTGTCCGGGGCGGAGCCGGCCGGCGGCGCGGGCATCGCGGAGCCGCCACCGGCGCTATGATCCTCGGCGTCGACGTCGGGGGCACCTTCACCGACTTTTGCCTGCTGGACGACGATGGGCGCATCCGGGTCCACAAGCGCCTGACGTCGCCCCGCGACCCCTCACAGTCGATCCTGGAGGGGATTGCCGAGATCGGGGCTGGGCGGGAGGCAACGGTCGTGCATGGCACGACGGTGGCCACCAACGCGCTGCTGGAACGGCGCGGCGCGCGCACCGCCCTCATCACCACGGCCGGCTTCCGCGACGTGCTGGAGATCGGCCGCCAGACACGGCCCGAGCTCTACGCACTCCACCCGCAGCGGCCACCGCCGCTCGTGCCGGCCGAGTGGCGCTTTGAGGTGCCGGAGCGTGTGGCGCCCGCGAGGGGAAGGGAATCAGGCGGCCAGGAGCGCGCGCTTCTGCTGGAGCCGCTGGGCCTCGATGCGGTGGACCGGGTGGCGCGGCAGCTCGTGGAGGCGGAGATTGAGTCGGCGGCGGTCTGCCTCCTCTTCTCCTTCCTGTACCCGGAGCACGAGCAGGCCGTGCGCGAGCGGCTGCTCGCGGCGACGCCCGGCGGTGGCCTGGCAATCTCGCTCTCCTCGGAGGTGCTGCCCGAGTTCCGGGAGTATGAGCGCACGACGACGACGGTCATCAATGCGTACGTGGCCCCGCTGATCGCGCGCTACCTGGCACGCCTGGAAGGGGGGCTGGAGGGCCGGCGGCTGCGGATCATGCAGTCCAACGGAGGCAGCATCTCCGCGCAGGCAGCGCGCACGCTGGCGGCACGGACTGCCCTGTCGGGCCCGGCGGGCGGCGTGGTGGGTGCGTTCGAGCTGGCGCGCCAGGCCGGCATCGAGCAGCTGATCACCTTTGATATGGGCGGCACGAGCACGGACGTGTCGCTCTGCCCGGGACGGGTGCCCCAGACCAGCGAAGGGAGCATCGCCGGGCTGCCCCTGCGGCTGCCGATCATCGACATCCACACCGTCGGCGCCGGCGGCGGCTCGATTGCCCATATCGACGCAGGGGAAGCGCTGCGGGTCGGCCCGCAGAGCGCGGGCGCCGATCCCGGCCCTGCCTGCTACGGCCGACCGGGCGCCTCGCACCCGACGGTGACGGATGCCAACCTGCTGCTCGGGCGGCTGGATGCGGAGCACTTCCTGGGCGGCGCGATGCGCCTCGACGTGGACCGCAGCCGGGAGAGCCTGTCCGAGCTGGCGGCACGGCTGAGGCTGACGCCCGAAGAGGCCGCTTGGGGCGTGCTGCGTGTGGCCAACTCGAATATGGAGCGCGCCATCCGGAAGGTCTCGGTGGAGCGCGGACACGATCCACGGCGCTTTGCGCTGGCGGCGTTCGGCGGCGCAGGGCCGCTGCACGCCTGCGAGCTGGCGGCTGCCCTGCGGATCCCGCGCGTGATTGTGCCGCCGAGGCCGGGCATCCTCTCGGCGCTGGGCATGATCCTGGCGGATGTGGCCAAGGACTATGCGCTGACGGTCATGCTGCCCCTGGAGGGCACCGAGGCAGCCACCATCGAGCGGCTCTTCGGGCCGCTGGGCGAGCGCGCCCTGGACGACCTGATCGCCGAGGGCATGGCGCGCGACGACATCGTGCTCCAGGCGGCGCTCGACATGCGCTACGTGGGCCAGTCGTTCGAGATCACGGTGCCGCTGCAGGAGGCGGCACGGCTCGGCGCGGAGGGCGCATGGCGGGCAATGCCCGCCGGCCTGACGGGGATGGCGGCAGCGTTCCACGACGCCCACCGGGCACGCTTTGGCTACGCCCAACCCGATGAGCCGGTCGAGGTGGTGAACCTGCGCTTGGCAGCCACCGGGAGAACGAGCAAGCCGGCGCCCTCCGCAGCTCCCCTGGGCGCGGCAGATCCCAAGGCCGCCTACGCCGGCACCAAGCAGGCGTGGTTCTCCGATCCGCAGCCGCCGCACGGCCTGCGACCCTTCCGCACCGCGCTCTATGACCGGGAAAAGCTGAAGCCCGGCAACGTGGTGATCGGGCCGGCCGTCCTGGTGCAGCTCGACTGCACCACTGTGGTCCCTCCTCTCTGGCACGGCAGCGTGGACGAGTGGGGCAACGTCGTGTTGAAGGCGGGAGAATGACGGCCAGCGACCCGGTAGCGCTCGAGATCTTTAAGAACCTCTACATCTCCGCAGCGGAGGAGATGGGGCTGACGCTCGGCCGGACGGCCTACAGCCCCAACATCAAGGAGCGGCGCGACTTTTCCTGTGCCTGTTTCCTGGCCGATGGCCGGATGATTGCCCAGGCTGCGCACATCCCGGTCCACCTGGGGGCCATGCCCGCCTCGGTCCGGGCGGCCCTGGGGGCCTTTGCGGCGTGGAGTCCGGGCGATATTGTCCTTCTCAACGACCCCTACCTGGGCGGGACGCACCTGCCGGACATTACGATGGTGTCGCCGGTGTTCGCCCCGGACAGCCGGTCGCCGACCTTTTTTGTCGCCAGCCGGGCCCACCACGCCGATGTAGGGGGCGCCACACCCGGCTCGATGGGCCTTGCGACCGAGATCTGGCAAGAAGGGCTCATCATTCCCCCGGTCAAGCTCGCAGAGGCCGGGAAGACCAACCGCGCGCTGCTGGACCTGATCCTGCGGAACGTGCGGACCCCGGTGGAGCGCCGCGGCGACCTGGCGGCGCAGATGGCGGCGCAGCGGGTGGGCGAGCAGCGCCTGCTCGACATCGTGGCCCGCTACGGGATTGAGGAGGCAGTGGAGCATGCCGGCGCGCTGCTGGCCTATTCGGAGCGGCTGACGCGCACGGCGCTGTCGCGCATCCCGGCGGGAAGCTATACCTTCGCCGACGAGATGGACGACGATGGCCTGGCGCACCCCGGGGACGAGGGCACGGCGTGCCCCTCCATCCGGGTGACGGTCCGCGCCGGAGAGGACTCCCTGACCGTCGATTACAGCGGATCGTCGCCGGCCGTGCCCGGCCCGCTCAACGCCGTGCGGGCCATCACAGAGTCGGCGACGTGGTACGTCGTGCGCTGCATCGCCCAGGCGCTCCTGTCGGACGGCGCGGGCGCCGGCGTGGATGTGCCGGTGAACAGCGGCACCTTTGCGGCGGTGCAGGTGATTGTCCCCGCGGGGAGCCTGCTGGATGCCGGCCCGCCGCACGCCGTTGCCGCGGGCAACGTCGAGACCTCTCAGCGGATCGTGGATGTCCTGCTGGGAGCGCTGGCCTGTGCGCTCCCCGAGATCATCCCGGCCGCCAGCCAGGGCACCATGAACAACCTCACGATCGGCGGCTATGACCCGGCGCGGGGCGCTCCCTTTGCCTACTACGAGACGGTCGGCGGCGGTGCGGGCGCGGGGCCGCTGGGCGACGGGCTGTCGGGCGTGCAGGTGCACATGACCAATACGCTCAACACGCCCATCGAGGCGCTGGAATATGCTTATCCCCTGCGGGTGCGCCGGTACGCCCTGCGCCGGGGCTCGGGAGGAGAGGGCAGCACGCGGGGAGGAGACGGGCTCGTGCGCGAGATCGAGTGCCTCGTGCCGGCCACGATCGCCCTCCTCTCCGAACGAAGGCGCAGCGTGCCGTATGCCCTGGGGCGCGGCACGCCCGGGGCGGCAGGGAGGAACCTGCTCGTGCAGGCGGGCAGGGAGACACCCCTTCCGGGCAAAGCCCAGATCGAGGTGGGGGCCGGCGCCACGCTGTGCCTCCTGACGCCGGGAGGAGGCGGCTGGACGGCGCCGTGCGGCGGACCTGCCGCCGACGGGGAGGCGAGTGGGCCGGACGCCTAGTCGGCGGCGGAGACGCCCGGCTGGGGTGCCCGCCGGCCCCGGGGTCTGAGCAGCCGGCGCAGGGCGCGCCTGGCGGTCTCGACCTTGAGGTCCAACCAGCGGCGCCAGAGAAGAGGCCGGAACCGGATCCAGGCTTCGCCCGCGCCGGCGGCTTCGGTGCGGGCGCCAAAGCGCTCGGCGACGTAGAACTCGGCGATGCCAAGCGCCGCGTCTCGCCCGGCCGGGACAGCGGACGCCACGGCCCGGCCATACTCCAGGGGCGTCTGGTGGTCGAGGGGCCGCAGCCGGAGCAGCCGACCCGCGCCGCGGCTGAGCCGATAGTACGCCCTCTCAGCCGGGGTCAGGGTGAGCATCCGGCGCCTCTGGCGCGCGACGAGCGACCCGATCCCGGCGGTGAGCAGGAGGGCCGCCGCGAGGACGCCCCATGCCCAGCCCGGCAGCCGGCGCCAGAAGGGCACTCGGGCCACGGCGGCCGGCGGGCCAAATCCCCCGTCCCGCAGGGCGGGGTCGACTTCATCGTCCATCTGGGGGAGCTGCCGGTCAAGGCCCAGCCCCGCGGCTTCCGCCGTGGTGGTGACCTTGGGCGAACGCGAAGTCAGGGCCTGGGCAGCAGTCGGCTCGAACTCGACCCAGCCGTAGCCGGGAAAAAAGACCTCAGGCCAGGCGTGGCCGTCCTTCTCGAGGATGTGGTAGACGCCCTGGACCGCCTGCCCGCGGCCAAAGCCCTCCACATAGCGCGCCGGCACGCCGGCCGCCCTCAGCAGCACGACCATCGACGAAGCGTAATAGCTGCAATAGCCCCGCTGCTCCTCAAAGAGGAAGTAGTCGACGCCATCCTGTTCGGGTTCCGGTCCCGGGATCTGCTGGGTGTAGGGGATTTTGCGCAGGTAGGCCTCCACGGCGATTACCTTGTCGTAGGGCGCCGAAAGGCCCGCGGTGATCTCCTCGGAGAGCCTGCGCACGCGGCTGGGGAGGGTGTCGGGAAGCTGGAGGTAGCGCGCCTGAACCCACTCGGGATAGCCGGTGCCTGCGCCGCGCAGGGACTCGGCAGTGACGGCGGATACCGACGAGACAGCCCAGTAGCTCGCCCCTGAGCGCAGGCCGTTCTTCAGATAGAGGAGTGAGGCCCCCAACGGCGCGGGTCCCGACGACAGGGTCAGCTGCGGGGCCTCGACGGTCAGGGTCGGGGTCAGGGGGCTTACGACCGCCTGCACCTCCACACTGACGCGCAGGGGGTCCCCCGCAGCCACCAGCGCGTGCCCCATGCCCAAGTCCTGCCTCAGCGTCACCGTCTGCGTGAGCACCTGGCGCTCGGCATAGCTTGGCTGCAGCAGCAGATCTGCGCCGTCTGCGCCCAGAGCCAGGGTCTCTGCATCCGTGTTCAGCCAGCCATAGCCAAGGTAGGTATCGAAGGCCTGGCTGCGCCAGTAGCGGCCCCCCGCGGCCTCGATGTCCATAATGGGCTTGTCGGTGAGCGTGACGGGGCCGCCGAAGGTCATGCCCTTGCGGACGAGAACGGCGGGAGGCACTTCCCGGGAGTTGATGTCCTGAAAGGCCACCTCCCACCGCTGCTGCAGCCGCAGCCACGGGTCACGGACCTTTTCCCAGGTCGCCTGGAAGCGGCCGCTCGAGATGCCGGCTGGGACAAGCCAGGCAAGCGTGAGAGCCAAGACCGCCACCGTCAGCCCGGCCCGCAGGAACCCCGCTACCACTTCCGGAGCATACTGCACACGCCCCGTGCGCCACTCCTGCTCGTAGGCGGCCAGGCTTGTGCGCACGATCAGCAGGAGTGCCAGGAGCAGGAAGGAGAGCAGGAACCAGGTCTGGTGCGACGGGGCAGAGGTGATGTTGATGAGGATGGCGAGGCTGCACGCGATGACCGCCCACCAGGGCCGGTGCCAGCGGAAGACCGCCAGGGCAGAGACGTAGGCAATCAGCCAGAGGAGCAGGCAGAGAACAAAGAGCAGGATGTGGGCGACCGAGCTCTGCCCTTCGGCAATGAGCTGCCCTACCCACGCCTGGAGCCGCCAGTCCAGCTCGAGAAGCGCCTCTGAGCCGGGCAGGTGCATCTCGGCGACAAGGACCCGGCTGGTCAGCCAGGCGCCCCAGGTGAAGCCGGCCAGGGCAGAGAGAGCGTGGGACATCCAGGCAGGAAGCCGGTTCTTGGCCAGCAGGATGCCTAGCACACCCCCGGCGAGAGCTACCCACACCAACACAGGAAGGCCGGGCACCCAGTCTGCTACGGCGATAGACCAGGCCAGGCATAGGAGCATCATCAACAGCAGAACTACTGTGAACCAACCTTCGCGCAATCGATAGTCTGACACGCCCTGATTCCCCTCATCCGGTTCAAGCGCCATCGGTGCTTCCATAAGAACGCAGGCGGCACTCCCCCGGTTCATCTGGCGGTCGCTATCGTACCAGAAGCTGCGGGGTTCGTCAAGGATGGGCGCTGGCGCCCCACTCGGCGGGCGGGACAAAGCGCCGCGCACAGAGCGTTATGTCTTCACCCCAACCGCCGATCCGTGCAACAGATGCATTATGTTGTGCTGATGGGACGCCGGAAACCGGGCTAGTGCGTTATGTCGGACAAACTTGCCCCTGGTCCGGCGCCGGCAGTCGCTTGACAGGAACCGCGGGGACGCCTATAATCGCGAGCGGTTGTCAGGTATCTCCCAGAGCGAAAGAAGAAAGGGCCCTGCCCGTGGAACTGGTCCCGCTGCTCCGGAAGTTATGCGAAGCTACAGGCGTCTCGGGCTACGAACAGCAGGTCCGGGACTTGGTCGCCTCGGAATTTGGCCGCTACGCGACATCGATCCGCTCCGACGTGCTGGGCAACCTCATTGCGCTCCTGCCGGGAAGCGGACCAGAACCCCGCCATTCGATCATGTTGGCCGGACACATGGACGAGATTGGCCTGATCGTCTCGCACATCGAGGATGGGTTCCTCCACATCCCCGACATGCACAGCTACGACGAGCGCGTCTTGCCGGGCCAGGAGGTGGTCGTCCATGGTCGGCGCGATCTGCCCGGCGTGATCGGGGCACGCCCCCCGCATGTCCTGGCGCCGGGCGAGGCCGAGAAGCCGTACCCGACAGCCAAGCTGCTCGTGGATGTCGGCCTGCCCGCAGAGGAGGTCGGTCAGCTGGTGCGCGTCGGTGACCTGATCACAATGAAGGCCCCGCTGGTCGAGCTCAAGAATGGGCTCGTGGCAGGCAAGGCGCTCGACGATCGCGCAGCGGTGGCAGCCATCGCAGTTTGCCTGGAAGAGCTGAGCCGGTCGCAGCACGAGTGGGACGTGTACGCCGTCGCCACAGTGCAGGAGGAAGAAGGCTGCAAGGGGGCGCTGACCGGCGCCTTCGGAGTGGACCCCGACATCGGCATCGCGATTGACGTGACGTGGGCGAACCAGCCGGGCACGCCAGACGAGTATACGTACCCCCTGGGCGAAGGACCGACAATAAGCTGCGGCCCGAACTTTCATCCTGAGCTGGTGAAAGCCCTCCGGGAAGCGGCTGACTCGATTGAAATGGACGTCCACATGGAACCCGCCGCGCGCCCCGGGGGCACCGATGCCGAGGCCATCCAGCTCGTGCGGGCAGGCATCCCGGCCGGGCTCCTCAGCATCCCGCAGCGCAACATGCACACCCCTGTCGAGGTCTGCTCGGTCAAGGACATCGAGCGGGTGGGCCGCCTGCTGGCGGCCTTTATCCGCAGGCTGGACGACAAGTTCCTACCCAGCCTGGCCTTTGACCTTGGCCTTGACGAAGCCGAATAGGAGGCACCGTTGCTTCTAGAAGAACTGTCGAATGCCTTTGGGCCACCCGGCTGCGAGGATGACGTTCGCCGCATCCTGGCGCGCGCCGTGCGCGACCGCGTCGACGACGTGCGCAGCGATGCGTTGGGGAACTTGATTGCCCTCAAACGCGGCACTGGACGCGAGCCCCGCCTGCGCGTCATGGTGGACGCGCACATGGACGAAGTGGGCCTCATGGTCACCCGAATCGAGAAGAACGGCTTGCTCGGATTCCGGGTAGTCGGCGGAATCGACGCCAGGCTGCTGATGGCCAAGCGGGTCGTGGTCGGCGGCGACCGCGTGCCAGGCGTGATCCTGGCGCCCCCGATTCACCTCACCAAAGCCGCACAGCGCGCGCAGGTGGTGGGCGTGAGCGAGCTCGCCATTGATATTGGTGCAACGACCGAAGCCCAGGCGCGAGAGTGCGTCCACATGGGCGACTATGTGGCCTTTGCGACGCGGTTTGAGGCCCTCACCGAGAATGGGCTGCGCGTGGTCAAAGGAAAAGCGTTTGACGACCGGGCAGGATGCGCGGCAGCCGCGGCCCTGGTCGACGAGGACTATGACATCGACCTTGTCCTATCCTTCAGCACACAGGAGGAGGTCGGGCTGCGAGGTGCGCAGGTTGCAGCATTCGGCATCCAACCCGACATCGCCTTTGCGCTGGAGGGGACCATCTGCGATGACATGCCCAAGAAGGCCGACGTCAGCCCGACGACCAGGCTCGGGCAGGGGCCGGCGATCACGCTGATGGACCGGTCGTTTATCGCCGACCAGCGGCTGGTGCGCCTGCTCACCGAGACGGCGGACCTGCATGGCATCCCCTACCAGATCAAGCAGCCCGGCATCGGGGGTACCGACGCCGGTGCCATCCACCAGACGAGGTCGGGCGTCCCTTCGGTCGCACTGGCGGTGCCGTGCCGCTATATCCACACCCCGGTCAGCCTGTTGAGCCTGGTGGACCTCGACAACCTCATCCACCTGATGAAAGCCGTGCTGCACGCCCTGCCGGCAGGCTGGACGGGGTAGCCAGAGGATCGGAGCCCTGCGTTCTGCAGCCCACCCGAACTGATCAAGGAGATCTGCTGTGAAAGAGATAATCAAACAACTGACCGAAGCGTATGGGCCCTCCGGCCACGAGGCGCAGGTCCGCGACCTCATCCGGGCAGCAGTAGAGCCGCATGCCAGCAGCATGCGGGTCGACGCGCTGGGGAACCTCATTGCCGCCAAGACCGGCCGGGGGGGCGGCAAGAAGATCATGCTCGCGGCCCACATGGACGAGATCGGCATCATTGTCAGCTATGTGGACGAGAAGGGGTTCCTGCGCTTCCAGGGCATCGGCGGGCTTGACCTGATGACCCTGGCTGGCAGCCGCGTGCAGTTCGCGGATGGCGTCATGGGCGTTGTCTATCCTGAGGATAGGCAGTCCTACAAGACCGAGCCCCTGCTCACCAAGCTGTACATCGACATCGGTGCGGCGAGCCGGGAGGAGGCACAAAGCCGGCTGGGACAGACCGCTTGCTTCGTCCGGCCCTTTGCGGAGCAGGGACAAAGGCTGGTTGCCAAGGCGATGGACGACCGGATCGGCTGCGCAATCCTGGTTGCCGCACTGCAGCAGCTCGACGAGACGCCGCACGAGGTCTCGTTTGTCTTCTCCGTGCAGGAGGAGGTCGGCCTGCGCGGGGCGCGGACGAGTGCCTTCGGCATTGCGCCGGAGATCGGCATCGCATTGGACGTCACCATCGCGGCAGATACGCCAGAGTGCCGCAAGCTGAGCATGAAGCTGGGCGAAGGTCCCTGCATCAAAGTAGCGGACCCGGGGCTCATCGCGCACCCAGGCGTGAAGGATCTGCTCATTCGTACTGCCGAGTCGCACGGCATCCCCTACCAGCTTGAGGTCCTGGACGGTGGCACCACCGATGCCTCCGCCATACAGCTGGCAGGCGGTGGTGTGGCGGCCGGCTGCGTCTCGATCGCATGCCGTTATGTGCACTCGCCGTCAGAGATGGTGGACCTGCGCGACGTGGAGAATGCCGTCAAGCTGCTGGTCGGACTGCTGAAGGGCCCGATCGAGCTGTAGCGCATGGCCGAGCCCACTCCCCCGCGGCTTGCTCGCTCCTCGTCCCGCCGCCGGCGGTCCCGTGGTTTCCTGCGCAGGGTGGGCACGTTCCTGTCCGAATGGTGGGCCGAGGTCCTGATCGGGCTGCTGGTGGCTTTTGGCGTCTTCCTGCTCTTTGAGAGGATGCAGATCCGGCAGACCCTGCTGGGCTGGGTGCGTGCGGGATGGGCAGCATTCGCGAGATCGCTGGGCTCGGCCTCGGAGGGGCTGGCCCGCTTTATCCAAAGCCGCACGCTGTCTGACCTGACGGGGCTCGCCTTTCTTCTGATCGCGGTGGGCATCATCTTCTGGCGGCTGCGCTGGCGGCTCGTGCACACCCCGCGCTTCACCGACCGCCTCTGCCCACAGTGCGGAAGTGCGATCCACCGCGTCCACCGGCGCGGGCTCGACCGGGCTGTGAACGTGCTGGTGCCGGTGAGACGCTACCGGTGCGACAATCGGGAGTGCCGCTGGAGCGGCCTGCGCTTCGGGAAGGGCCACCACACCTAGCGAAGGGCCCTCGTTCCCTCCTGGCAGCCAAGGGCGACGACCCCGTGCCGCCATCTGCGCCACTCCCGATTTGCATGGTGCGGGCAGATGTGCTACAATGGCGTCATGCACACCCTGCTGTGTGCGTGATGTCCGTAGAGAGGGTACGAGCCAACACCTTCCGAAAGGGAGTCGGGCGCCAGAGGGGATGCGATAGCCTCTAATCGGGGCAAGGCAGCAACCTCTGGGTAGACACCCACCTGTCAACACAGGTTCGACGCCAGCAGGACACACGGCACAGCGGGGACCCCGATATCGGTGCCACCGGATCTCACCCGATCCGGTGGTTTTTTTGTGAGGGAGCCGTGCAGCGGAAGGCCATCGATCTCAACGGCAGGGAGTGGCGGCTGGGCAGGGCGCCCACAGACGCGCGTGCCGAGAGAGCCGACTGGGCCGAGCTTGGGCAGATTGCCGAGTGGCTTCCTGCGCAGGTGCCGGGCGCCATCCATGCCGACCTCGTGGACGCCGGCCTTCTGGAAGACCCGTGCGTATCCTTCGACGCCGGGGCCTTTCGCGAGATCAGCGAAGCCAATTGGTGGCTTGTGCGCGACTTTGGCACGGAGCCGAGACCCGATGAGCGAGCACGTCTCGTGCTGCGCGGCATCGACTACATCGGAGACGTGTTCGTCAACGGCCAGGCGCTGGGGCGGCACGAGGGCATGTTCTCGGCGGTGGAGCACGACATTACGGGTCTGCTGCGTGGCGAGAACCGGCTGGCCGTCCGGCTGCTCGGCACGCGCTGGCTGCCGCGATCGAGGAGCACCGTCTGGGAAAAGCTGCTGAACCGCGCCGAGGCGCGCTGGGGCGGGCTGCCGGGCGACTACCCAGACCGGCGCGATACGCTCAAGTGCCAGATGCAGTTCGGTTGGGACTTCTCTCCTCCCCTGCTGACGCTGGGCCTCTGGGACGATGTCTGTGTCAGGGTAAGCGGCAGGACGTGGATAGGCGCGCTGCACGCAACGTATGTGCCGGATGCACAGGGCACAGCGGGCCGGCTGGACATGCGGCTGTGGCTTGGAGGAGAGGCCCGCCCGCTGAGAATCCTTGCACGGCTGGAGGGCGCCACCCGTTCCGGAGCTCCGCTGTGCACCGAGAGGAGTGTGGTGCCCCAGCCCGGTGGCGCCCCCCTGCTCCTGTCGATGCACGTTCCGCAGCCGCTGCTCTGGTGGCCCTGGGACCATGGGGAGCCAACCCTGTGCCGGCTGTCTGTCGAGGCCTGGGACGGGGATCAGATGCTCGACAGGCGGAGCGAATCCATCGGGCTGCGGCAGGTCGAGGTCGTCGACTACTCCATCCGGGTCAACGGCGAGCCGGTCTATGCGCGGGGCGCCAACTGGGTGCCGGCAAGCGTCTTCCCCGGCCGCGTCAGAAGCGAGGAGTACGCCAGGCTTGTCGGAATGGCGCGCGATGCGAAGATGAACATGCTGCGGGTTTGGGGTGGGGGCCTGCGGGAGAAGCAGGCCTTCTACGACGAGTGCGACAGGCAGGGGATCCTGGTCTGGCAGGAGTTCCCGCTGGCCTGTGCTTTCCTCACTCGCTTCCCCCGTTCGCCGGAGTACCTGGACCTGGCCGGACGAGAAGGCCGAGGAATTGTGCGCGACCTGCGGAATCACGCCTGCCTGGCCGCGTGGGCCGGCGGAAATGAGCTGTCCCCCCGCCGCAACGCACCGGTGCTCCGGGTGCTCCGGGAGGCCGTCGAGAGTGAGGACGGCACGCGTTCGTTCTTTCCTGCCTCACCGTATGGTGGGGACCACCACAACTGGCAGGTATGGCATAGTTTCCATCCCCCTTCGCACTACGTCGAGGACGACGCCGTGCTCGCCAGCGAGCTGGGACTCCAATGCCCCCCATCCCTCGGTGAGATGCAGCGCTTTCTCACTCCGGCGCAGCTTTGGCCCCCGGGTGACGCCTGGACTCTGCGCGGCGCCGGCCTCGAGAAGCTGTGGCGCTACGCACGGCCCTTTCTTCCGGCCCCCCTGCGTGACTGCGCGCGCCCGGCATGGCACTCAACGACTGCGAGCGCGTTTGTCGAGGCCAGCCAACAGGCACAGCTTCAGGGCCTCAAGATCGCGATCGAGCACTTTCGCCGGAGAAAGGCGGCCGGATGCGGAGGCATCCTGATCTGGCAGCTGAACGAGCCGTGGCCCGCCATATCGTGGGCCGTGATTCCGCACAAGGGAGAGCCAAAGCCGGCCTTCCGTGCCCTGACTGAGCTGTTCGATCCTCTCATGGTGTCGCTTGCCTATCCGCTTCGTCCATATAGGGCCGGGGCTCAGCTGGAGGCATCCGTGTGGGTGATCAATGACACGGCAAGCCAAGTGCCGGGATGCGAGGTGCGCGCCGATTTGTGCGACGGCGATGGGCGCCAGCAAGCGGCGTGGCGCCGGCGGGTGGATGTGCCGGCCCATAGCGCATCGACTGCCGGCACGGTGTCCTGGGCCCTGCCGGAGGGACCTCGGTGGTTGGTCAGGTGCTCTCTGGCCCGCGACGGAAAGACGCTGGCTTCCAACGAGTACGACCTGGGTATGCACGATGGCATCCAGCCGGCGCCGGGCCAGCGGATGTGGGCGTGGCTCTCGGGGCTGGTGTCTCGCCTGTAGGGCCGGCACGGTTGTCGCGGATAGCCGGTTCTGCTATACTTCCAGGGTGATACGCAAAGAAGCAGGGGGATCGAGCAGAGGCATGGACAGAAGGCGCGTGGTCATCACAGGGATTGGTGTCATCAGCCCCGTGGGCTTGGACCTGGCAACGGCGTGGGAGAACTTGACGGCGGGCCGTTCTGGAATCGGACCGATCACGGCGTTTGACACGACGGGCTACGACGTAACGATCGCAGGCGAGGCACACGGCTTTGATCCCCTCAACTACCTCTCGCTGAAAGAGGTGAGGCGAACCGATCGCTTCACGCAGTTTGCCCTGGCGGCGCTGCAGGAAGCGCTCGATCAAGCCAAGCTCGTCGTCGACGAGAGCAACTGCCACGACGTGGGCGTGATCATCGGCGTCGGCGTTGGGGGGATCCGGACCTACTCCGACGAGCTCGACGTGCTGCGCAGCAAGGGCCCGCGGCGCGTCAGCCCGCTGCTCGTACCGATGATCACGTCGGACGTGCCTGCCGTGCAGGTGGCCCTGCGCACGGGAGCTCGCGGGCCCAACCTCGGCGTTTCTTCTGCCTGCGCCAGCGGCTCCGATGCCATTGGGCAGGCCTATGAGACCATCTGCCGTGGACACGCGGAGGCCATGATCACCGGCGGCGTGGAGGCGGCCATCGTTCCCATTTCGATTGCCACCTTCGACCGAATGAGGGCCATCTCGCACCGCAACGACGACCCACAGGGAGCCAGCCGGCCCTTTGATGCGGGACGGGATGGGTTCGTCGTCTCTGAGGGAGGCGCCCTCCTCATCCTCGAGGAGCTGGGCAGCGCGCTGAGGCGCGGCGCCGAGCCACTTGCTGAGGTGGCCGGTTACGCCGCCACGTCGGATGCCATCCACCTGGCCGCGCCCGACAGCGAAGGCGCAGGGGCCGCCAAATGCATGACGCTTGCCCTGCAGAGGGCGGGCGTGCCGCCCGAGGAGCTTGGCTACATCAATGCCCACGGGACCAGCACGCCGCTTGGCGACCCTGCCGAGACGCGGGCCATCAGGGAGGCACTCGGCGCTTATGCGGACCGCGTGCCCGTGAGCTCTACCAAGTCCATGACGGGGCACATGATCGGAGGCGCCGGCTCCTTCGAAGCGGCCGTGTGCGTCCAGGTGCTTCGGGTGGGCATCCTGCCCCCGACCATCAACTTGACGACACCCGACCCGGCCTGTGACCTTGACTATGTTCCCGGCCAGGCGAGGGCGGCCAAGGTGACAGCTGCTCTCTCCAACTCGTTCGGCTTTGGGGGCCACAACTGCTCCTTGGTGCTGCGCAGCGCACCCTAGCTCGGGCGGCTGGGCACTTACCGCACAGGCCTCCCGAATGAGGCGCCATGATCGATCTCGGCGAAGTTGAGAAGCGCATCGGGTTTCTTTTTTCCGACAAGAGCCTGCTGCTGAGGGCCCTGGTCCACAGCTCGTACCGCAACGAGCACCCGGAGTTCTCCTTCGAAGACAACGAGAGGCTGGAATTCCTTGGAGATGCCGCCCTCGGCTTCATCACCGGTGAGCATCTCTACCATCGCTTCCCCGAGATGGCGGAGGGCGCACTCACAACCCTCCGGGCAGCCCTGGTCCGCCGGGACACACTCGCCGACATGGCCCGCCACTTTGAGCTGGGCAGCTTCCTAATGATGGGGGCGGGGGCCCGCGCCGACAAGGTGCATGAGCGGCCCGCCACATTGTGCGCCGCTTTCGAGGCATTGGTTGGCGCTATCTACCTCGACCAGGGTCTCGAACCGACCCGCCACTTTCTTCAGCCGCTCATAGGCCCGGCTGCTGTGACCGTGCACGAGGGGCAATCGGATCGGGACTGGAAAAGCCGCCTCCAGGACCTGGTCCAAGGGCTCGCACGCGGCAGGCCAGGCTACACCACCCTCTCCGAAACCGGCCCTGATCATGCTCCCGAGTTCGTGGTGCGGGTCACGATCGGCGGCGAGGCATATGGCAGCGGCATGGGACCCAGCAAGCAGATGGCCGAGCAGGCAGCCGCCCAAGTGGCCCTTCTGCGCCTGCAGGAGGAGGCCGCGAGGCCGCCAGCGCCGGTGGAGCGTGACGACCCCGGCAAAGACGACCAGGAACGAGCCAACTGAGTGCTGCATGGCTGATTGCCTGCTGGTTACCGGCGCAAGCGGCTACCTTGGCAGCTGCTTGATCCGCCGAGCGCGGGACGTGTGGCAGGTGGTCGCCGCTGCCTTCACGCGAGGCGTGGCGCTTGAAGGTGTGCAGGGCGCGCGACTCGACATCCGAGACTGGGGTGCAGTAAGGGAGCTGGTGAAGGCAGCCCGGCCCCGGGCGATCATTCACACCGCGATGGACACGACCTCACCGGAGTCCATGCAGGCTGTCATTGTGGAGGGCACTCGAAACGTGGCCGCGGCAGCGGCGGAGGTGGGTGCTTATCTCGTCCACATGTCCACGGACATGGTTTTTGACGGAGAGCATGCTCCCTATGCGCCTGAGGATTTGCCCCAGCCGGTAACCCCGTACGGCCGGGCCAAGGCGGCGGCGGAAACGATTGTGGCATCGCTGCTGCCGACAGCAGCCATCGTCAGGACCTCGCTCATCTACGGCTTCTCTCCGCCCGACCCGCGCACGCTGTGGGTGCTGGACAGCCTGCGCGGCCGGAAGCCCATCACCCTCTTCACCGACGAAGTGCGCTCCCCGGTCTGGGTGGACCAGCTGGCAGCCGCCCTCCTCGAGCTGGCAAGGCGCGAGATGTCCGGGACCTGGCACCTGGCAGGACCAGAGGCCATCGATCGCTACTCCTTTGGCGCGAGACTGGCCCGAGCCTTCGGCCTGGACCCTGCCGGAATCACGCCGGGCCTCAGCCATGAGAGTGGACTGATACGCCCGCGCGACCTCACACTTGACATTGAAACCAGCCGGGAGCGGCTTGGAGTGCCTCTCTGGGATGTCGACAGGGTCGTGGCCGGATTGGCCGCCTGACTTGGCGGAGCTACTCCGAGGAACCGAGCTCCTTTGCGTACTCCGCCAGGCGGCCCTTTTCCAGCGCGACCTGCAGCAGCCAGGCCTGCTGATCGGGCGGCGGGACCGAATCTGACTGCCGACGCACCAGGGCCAACGCGCCTTCTGGGCACTGCCCGACGCACACACCGCAACCGATGCACTGGTCATCGCTGATGACAGCTACGGCATCCACGCCGATGGCAGCGACAGGGCAAGCGCTTTCACAGATCCCACAGGCAATGCACAAGCCGGCATCCACGCGGCAAAGGAAGTTGGAGGCAATGGCGTGCGCTGCCCCGCCGAGGCGGGTGACCGTGCCCAGGAGGCCACAGCAACATGAGCAGCAGTTGCAGATGAACTCGATTTTGTCACGGGTGTTGGAGGTCATCTGTACGAGGCCCGCATCGTGCGCACGCCGCAAGACGGCCTGCGCCTCCTCGCGTGTGATCAGCCTGCCCATACCTCGCTCGGAGAGGTACTTGGCGCCATAGTCCAGGGCGATGCACACGTCCACCGGCGCATCACAGCGGTGGTTGGCAACCCGGCAGGCACAGTCCTGGACGGAAACGTACCGGGCGCGCTCGATGTAGCCCACCACCTCTTCGAAGTCAAGCACGGTCTGCTGAGCCTCGATGGCTTCGTTGATGGGGATCACGCGGGCCATATGGGTCGTGCCGCCTGTCATCTCGGCGCCCCACCCTGACCGGTAGTAGGTCTCCCACAACTCGCTGAGCCGCGCGTAGGGGAGGTTGAGATGGGCGTGCTTCATCATGGGGAACTCGAAGAGGCCGGGCGCCGTTGGGAAGAGCATGTAGAAATGGCGCCCCCTGGCCTCGTAGGCGTACACCACCCCCTTGTCGGCCATTGACTCGCATCGAGCGACGACCTCATCGAGGGTGAGGCCTGCCCCCTCTGCGATGTCGCTGTCGCGCATAGGCCGAAAGGGGAGATGGAGGGCTACAGCCGCCTCCTCTGGCGTGAACAAGATCCGGAGAATCTCGAGGATCTCCTCGCTGTCAGGGGCTCCCATCGGGTGGGCAGCCAGCTTGGCTCTCAACTGCGCATAGACATCCATCGTACCCTCCTGCGGCAGAGCTTGCGAGCGGGTGTATTGTAGCACATGGGCGGCGGCAGGACAATACCAATCAGGCGGGCAGGGACGGCTGGCAGCCGGCACCCAGTCGAGGCTCTAGGCCGGTGAGCAGGGCGCGACGGGCTTTGACAGAGTCACCCAATGGTGATAGGCTCACACCACTGTGCAGGCTGCCATTTCTGGGCGGCTGAGTGGAAGCCCGGTCAAGGCGCCGAGTCTATGCGCGAGGAGAGGAACACTGATGAAGAAGAGAGCTTTGTGGCTGCCCCTTCTGGCTGCTGTGCTGGTGGTCGTGGGCTTCCTGGGACCGCAGCCAGCCGCCGGGATACCATCCCCCGACCCGACCTCTACCGTGGTCGCCCGTGTGCACTATGCCGACCAAGAGGACCTCAATGCCATAGCCGGCCAGCTGGACATCTGGGAAGTGCATCGCGAGGAAGGGTACATCGTGGCCGCCGTCCCGCCGGCGCAGTATCAGTGGCTGAGGGACCTGGGCTACGAGATCGAAGTCGACGCGGAGGAGACACAGAAGCTGGGCATCCAAGCTGCGCTCGACCCGCGCTTCTTCTACTTTGACAACTACAATGTTAACCCGAACGGACGGTACATTGTCGACTTCCTGGAAGCCATCAACACGGCCTACCCGGACTTGACGGAGCTCATGGACGTCGGGGACGCCTGGCAGACATCCCACGGTGGGTACCAGCGCGACATCTGGGTTTTGAGGGTTACCAACGAGGACCCCTCCTTTGGGGACATTGCCGAGAAGCCGGCCTTCTTCCTGCACGCCGAGGTTCATGCCCGCGAAGTGGCAACACCTGAGCTCGCCATCCGATACATCCAGTACCTGACTTCGGGGTTTGAGGCGCTGGGCGGATACGGCATGGACGCCGATGTCACATGGATGGTGGATCACAACGTGGCGTACTTCATGGTGGTCTCCAACCCGGACGGCAGGATTGTGAACGAGCAAAACATCGATGCCTACCGGCGCAAGAACATGGACAACGACGACGGCTGCAGCAGCCCGAGCAGCTGGGGGGTAGACCTGAACCGCAACCACAGCTTCAAGTGGGGATGCTGTGGCGGATCGAGTGGCGACCCCTGCTCCGAGACGTATCGAGGTGTCGCCCGCGGGAGTGAGCCCGAGACCCAAGCCTTCCAGACGTTCTTCGGTACCGTAATGCAGGACCAGAACGGCGACAATGGAGACGATGAGCTTCCGCCCGCCGCGCCGGACGATGCGACGGGCACTTTCCTTTCGCTGCACAGCTACCAGGACGAGATCCTTTGGCCATGGGGGTTCCAGTCCTCGCCCGCGCCGAACGGCGACCAACTCGAAGCCATCGGTCGAAAGCTCGCCTACTACAATGGGTTCCTTCCGACACAGACCCTCTACACAGTCGATGGGGACACCTATGACTGGACGTACGGCAAGTTCGGCATCGCCTCCTTCTTGTTCGAGGTGGGCCCGACATCCGGTGCGTGCGGCGACTTTTTTCCTGCGTATGGCTGCATCGACGGCATTGACGGCATGACGCGCGACTTTTGGGCGGAGCAGCGCCCCGCTTTCATCTTCCTGCACAAGATAGCGAATACCCCTTACATGACCGTTTTCGGCCCGGATACGGCGGATGTGGCAGTGTCGCCCGTCGGAGCTGCGCCCGGAGACCCAGTCCAGCTGACTGCAACGATTGCCGACCAGCGCTACTCGAACGATCCGCTCCAGCCAATCGCGGCGGCGGAGTACTTTGTCGATGCGCCTGGGGCGGACGGCACCGGCATCCCACTCGCCCCTGCCGACGGGGCCTGGGGCAGTACCTCTGAGGAGGCTATGGCCGCGGTTGATACGTCCGAGCTCGATCCGGGCCAGCACTATATCCTGGTGCACGGGCAGAACTCGAGCGGCGATTGGGGACCCCTCACGGCTGCGTTTCTGTATGTGCTGGAACCGGGTGTTTCACCCATCATCCAGGGCTACGTCCGGGATGCCAGCAACAACGCACCCTTGGCCGCAATCGTCAAGGCAGGCTCATTCCAGACAGAGAGCGATGCCGAGACCGGTTTCTACAGCATGATGGTGATTGCCGGGACGTACGACATGACGGCCGAGGCTGACGGGTACGGACTGTCCGTCGTCCCCGACGTCGCTGCGGAGGACTACCAGACCGTCGAGCAGGACTTTGCGCTGTTCCCGATCTGCGAGGTCTTTGCCGACGATGTAGAGTCGGGCAATGTGGGCTGGACTGCCGATGCGCCTTGGGCCATTACTGACGAGGCTTCACACAGCCCAAGCCATTCCTGGACGGACAGCCCGGGTGCAAGCTACGGAAACTACCTCGACATCAAGCTGACGTCACCAGTGCTTGACCTGTCTGAGACCGACGGCGTCAAACTCTACTTCTGGCACATGATGGACCTGGAGGCAGGCGCAGACTATGGGTACGTCGAGTACTCGACGAATGGAGGCGCGACCTGGACCACGGCTGCAGCTTACAGCTTGGAGGACCAGAACAGCTGGACGCAGGCCCAGGTCGATCTGCCGGGGCTGAGCAACCAGGCAGGTGCCCGAATCCGCTTCCGGCTCGTGACGAACTGGTATGCGGGGTCCTTTGATGGTTGGCACATCGACGATGTGGTCCTGGCTGGCGGGGACTCCTCCTGCTGGGAACCCATGGCCCCAGAGCCAGCCTTTGTCACCAACAGCCCGGTCGCCTTCGGGGAGGCCGTGGAATTCACCAACCAGACGCTCGGCACGCCGCCACTGGACTATGTCTGGGACTTTGGGGATGGTTTGGGCACATCCACCGAGGTAAATCCCGAGTATGTGTATGCGCAGCCCGGTACCTACGAGGTTTCCCTGACCGCCACCAACAGCGAGGGAACGGCCAGCACAGCGAACTCCGTGGTGGTGATCGGCAACAGGTTGTACCTTCCTCTGGTCCTCAAGGGAGAGTAGACTCACTGTTGGCAGGAACGACGGGCCAACGGAGTTCCTCCGTTGGCCCGTTTTGTGTGATAATGTGGGATAAAATGGGATAAATGGGGGATATCTTCCCCACGGTGGGCGCTACTTCAGGATGTAGTAGGTCGCCCGCTTGTCCCCAATCCGCAGCAGGAGGTCCTTGGCGACCAAGTCGGCCAACTCCCGGCGGATCGTCTCCGCGCTCACGTCAGGACAGAGATCCTGAAACTCGCGATTGGTGATGCGCCCTCTGTCGACCAGGTACGTCAGGGCTCGCTCCTGGCGGTCACTCAAGCCAAGCCGGCGCCACCGCCGGCTGGCAACCTCCGCGCGCTGAGCACCGGCGCCGCCGAAGAGCGTCACACGGAACCCCCCCGAGGTCTCCTCGAAGCGAGGCGCGGGCAGGCCAGCCTCAGCTACCAGGCGGAGAATGCGGTCGATCCCATACCCGAGCCGCTCGATGAACCCCATGTCCGACAGGACCTGGACGATTGCCTCGTTCCGGCTGAAGCGCTCGTCGACAAGGTTCTCAAGCGTGACATGGCCCGGCAGCCTACCTGGGCTGTGGCACTCCAGGCGGTCACTGAAGAACAGGATCCTGATCTCATCTGCAGTCCGGTAGTCGCGGTGGGCAACCGCGTTGACGATGACCTCACGGACCACCTCCACCGGGTACTCCCCCACTTCCTCTCGCTTGAGGCCAGAGAGCTGCACGCCGCGCTGGAGATGGGAGACAACAAAGGCCTCGGCTCGGCGGATCTGATCGGGGAGCGTTCCGACGATCTCCTCTTTGAGGAAGCGGTCGGCCATCAGGCGCCCGGAGTACCGCACAGCCAGCACGCGCGCCGATCGTGCCCACCGCTGTGGATCGCCGCCAAAGAGCAGCAGTCCGGCCAGAGTTGGACGTAGAGCGCCATCGACCTCGCGCAGGCAGCCGCACCTCAGCAGTTGGCCCGAAGCATCGCCGGTCATACCCAGGGATGCGGCATAGCGCCCGGCCTTGTCCCAGTCGATGTGATCGAGGCGCGCGTCTTCGGGCACGCTGTCCTCGACGCTGGCGGCGCCCCGCTCCATGAGGAGCCCGTGCAGGTGTCGTGACCCCATCGGCCGGTTTCGGTCTCCGTCGCGCACGAAGAAGCGGCCCTGGCAAGCATACGCATGGGGCAGGCCAGGAGGCACGACTACCTCAACAACATGGCTATCGCCGAAGCCAACTAGCCGGGGAAGGGGAATGACCAGCGGAGGCTCGACCGACAGCGCTGCCTGGAGCAGGCGGTCAATGGTCAAGTCGGGGTCTGCAGGGTCCTCCGCTTTGGAGGTGCGAGGATCGATACCGACCAGGAGGGTGCCGCCCCTGCCGTTGGCCAGAGCCACCAGAGTCTCCGCAAGCTTGAGCACGGAGGTGGACCGCCGGACGAACACCGGCCCGCTGTCTGCTGTCATTCCAGACCAAGGCAGGACGACATGCGCAGGCGCTAGGGCCCGCAGGTCGATTCGTAGCTGTCGAGCCGCCACTCGCAGCCGTAGGGCAGCGCCCGGTCGTTGGGGACCCCGACCACGCGCCAGGTCACGCGGCACACATTGCCGGAGTCTGCCAGACCTTGAGAATCCACACCCACCACTGAGACATTGACCGGTCGAGGCTGGCGGAGCTGCTCGGCCTGGGCGTCCGGCACATAGCCAATCTCCCAGACGAGCACGCGCGCCAGCCGACTGCGATCGAGCGCCAGCCCGAATGAGTCGGTCGCAATGTCGTAGGCTTCCTGAGCCTGCGCACTCAGGTACTGCTTGGCGGCAGAGAGCTTTGCCTCGTCTCTCCCCAGGGCAAGGTAGAAAGCCAGCACAGCCTTCTCGGGATAGTGCACCTGGGTAATGTCCTGTGGCTGGCCGGGGCCAAAGACCAACCCAGTCTCGACCGGTTCCAGGAGAGTCTGCGTCCCTGGGTAAAAGTAAGAGCCAGCCTGTGGCTTGTAGACGCGCTTGGCCACGATCTGGCTGCGCTCCATGCCATCCCGGTCGAGCGTGGTGATTGCCTCCTTGTCGCGCCGAATCAGGTAGCTTGCATGGAACGAGCCGACGTTCTCAAAGCGGATCGAGTTGGGGAAAGCCTCGCCGGGATGCGCAGCGCGCCACTGCCTCTGCTGCAGGCAATTGAGCTGCACTCCCACCTTGCGAAAGATGTTCAGGTCGGTGACCGCCTCGCGGACATATCCGTGGATGATCACCTCCGGCCGATCGAGGGACACACCGGCAGCCGCCGACAAGGGATCGGGGTAGGAGACGATGTTCTCTACAACCACATCGACAGAATCCTCGCCGAGCGGTCCGCCGGCAATCGACGAGAGCTCGTAAGAGAGAACGGAGGGCGGCCGGCAGTTGACCTGGCCGTAGATGGCGGCCCCATAAGGCCCCGTCACGAACTTGGCCTGCGGATCGACGACATCATACTGGTAGAAGACAAGCCACTCCTGGCCAGAGGGATCGGCCAACTGCGGGCCGCCGTCCTGGGGAGTTCCCGGAACATCGGTATCGATCAGATGGATGTATTCCAGGTCATAGACGCCGGGAGCGACCTGCGCCAGGTCGATGAACTTGTCCTCCATCAACCGGTGAGCGAGGTCCACCCGGAGCGGGTTGGGATTCCACTTGAGCACCTTGACTGCGAACTGGAAAGCAAGAAGCCCTGTGGCTGCAAGAAAGCAGAGGAAGAAGAGCAGCCGGCTAATGGCTGGCGAGCCAGGACCCCGGAACGTCAGGATCATGAGCGCGAGCCAGACAATAAAGACCACCAGGATGAGCACGAGCCTCCTCCTTCCCGGGTCAGAGCGGCTAGGCCGAAGCCGACTCGGACAGCAGTGCCAGGGGCAACACCTCTTCCATCCGGTCCACGAAGACGAGTCTCAGGTCACGCCGGACGCGAGACGGCACCTCGGTCAGGTCTTTGCGGTTCTGGTTCGGCAGAAGCACTGTGCGGATGCCGGCACGGTGCGCAGCCAGGACTTTTTCCTTAAGCCCGCCAATCGCGAGGATGCGCCCGCGCAGCGTGATCTCGCCGGTCATGGCCACCTCGTGCCGTACGGGCCGCTGGACCAATGCGGAGATGAGCGCGGTCGCCATCGTGATGCCGGCGGACGGCCCATCTTTTGGGACGGCGCCCTCTGGGACATGGATGTGGATATCCAGCTTCTCGAAATCTATGTCCCCGATGCCAAGCTCCGCTGCGTGGGAACGGGCATAGGACAGAGCCGCCTGCGCCGACTCCTGCATCACTTCCCCCAGCTGCCCTGTCAAGGTCAAGGAGCCCTTGCCTTCCATCAGAGATACCTCGACCGGCATGACATCGCCGCCCGCCTCCGTCCACGCAATGCCCAGCGCAAGGCCGATCTCATCCATTCGATCGCCTTCATAGCGGAGAATTCGGGCCGCGCCAAGGTATCGCCTAAGCGACTGCTTGGAAATCGAGCGCGGAGTCGATCGGGCCTCGGCTACCCTGCGGGCTACCTTGCGGCAGACATTGCCAATCTCTCGTTCGAGGTTGCGTACACCTGCTTCGTAGGTGTACTCGCGGATGATCGTCCTAAGCGAGTTTTCAGAGAAACTCAGCCGGCTGTTTGCCTCATCGAGGCCTGCCTCCGCCAATTGCCTGGGGATAAGGAACTGGCGGGCAATCGCCAGTTTCTCCTCTTCGACATAGCCGGGGAACTCGATGACCTCCATACGATCGGCCAAGGCCGGCGGAATAGGGTCCAGGAGGTTGGCCGTGGTGATGAACAGGACCTTGGAGAGATCGTACGGGAGCTCGAGGTAGTGATCCGAGAAAGAGTGATTCTGCTCGGGGTCGAGCACTTCGAGCAGCGCAGCCGACGGATCGCCACGGAAATCGATGCCTACCTTGTCGATCTCGTCGAGCATGAAGAGCGGGTTCATCGTCGCCGCAGTGCGCATGGTCTGGATTATGCGCCCAGGCATTGCGCCGATGTAGGTCCTGCGATGCCCACGAATCTCTGCCTCGTCGCGCAGTCCACCAAGCGAGATCCTCACGAACTTGCGTCCGAGCGCCTCGGCAATAGAACGGCCTAAAGAGGTCTTGCCAGTGCCTGGCGGCCCGACGAAGCACAGGATTGGGCTGCGCGATGATGGCCTTCCCGCCGAGAGCTTGCGCACGGCCAGGTACTCCAGGATCCTCTCCTTTGCTTTGGGAAGGCCGTAGTGATTGGCATCGAGTATGCGGGCAACCTCAGCAATGTCGAGGTTGTCTGAGGTTGTCTGCGCCCAGGGGAGATCAAGAAGCCAGTCGAGGTAGGTTCGGATGACACCCACTTCTGGGGAGGCCGCTGGTTGGGCACGGAGGCGCCCCAGCTCCTTGTCGGCACGCTGCCGGACAGCCGGTGGCATCTCGGCCTGGCCGACGCGCTCCTCCAGCTCCTGCATTTCCTCGGCCTCGACGTCCAGCTCGCCGAGCTCGGTGCGAATGGCACGCATCTGCTCGCGCAGAAAGAACTCGCGCTGTGAACGGTCAACTTCGCGCTGCACGCGGTCCTGGATGCTTGACTCCAGCTCAAGCACATCCAACTCCCGGGCGAGCAAGACGCTCAGCCGCTGGAGGCGCGCCGGCGGTTCCACCATTTCGAGGAGCTCCTGGCGCTCCTCAAACTCAAGATCGAGCACCGAGGCGATCAGGTCCGCCAGTTGGCCCGGGAGTCGCACATTCATCGCCGCGACATACGCGTCTTCCGGCAGGCGCTGTGAAAGCTGCACCACCTTCTCGAAGAGTGAAAGCACGGCACGCATCAGCGCCTCCGTGCCCAGCGTCACTTGTTGGGACTCTTCGATGGGCTCCACTTGCACGCGCATATAGGGGCGCATCTGCTGGAAGCCCGAGAGGCGCACGCGCCGCCGCCCCTGCCCGAGGATACTCGAGGTACCGTCCGGCATGCGCAGGACCCGCGCGACATGCACTACGACTCCAACGGAGAAGAGGTCGCTTTCAACTGGTTCCTGGACATCGGCGTTGCGTTGGGCGACGACCACCAGCGTGCGGTCGCCGTCCATTGCTGCTTCGACTGCCTTCATTGAGCGATCACGGCCCACCACCAACGGGGCGACCATGTGCGGAAACACCACCGTGTCGCGCAGGGGCAGGAGCGGCCAGTCGCCTGGCATGTCCCCCCCGGTATCGGCCGGGTCCTCAAGGTCAAACGGATTGAAGCCAAAGTCAAAACTCAAAGGATCTCTTCCCTCCGCAGCATCCACTGCTGCCGAACAATGTAGCGCAAGTCGACCGAAAGGACAAACAACTAGACGGGGTCTGAGGGCGGGAGGGGCAGACCCTCTCGGGTGAACCACGCAACCCTCGCTTCCGCCGCGAGGAAGACGGAGCCCGCACAGCAGATGAGGTCTTCCGGTCCCGACTCAGCCAATGCCGATTCCAGGGCCAGGGGGACAGTGTCAATCACCTCGATGTCGATACCCTCCGCTGCAGCCTGGGCCTGGAGCCACTCGGGTGCTGCGGCGCGCGGGTGCCGAGACCTTGTGGCGATGCAGCGATCCGCATCCATGAGCAGGGTTCTCAACAGGTCAGGCGTCACGTGATCAGCCGACGCGCCGAGGATCATGGTCAGGCGCCTGAAGGGCACCAATGACCGCAAAGCTCGCGTCAGCTTGTCGGCCGAGTCCCCATTGTGAGCGCTGTCCACAACCAGAAGCGGCTGCTGGTTCAGCACTTCCAGTCTACCGGGCCAATAGACCTGGCGCAAGCCCGCGTGCAGCGCTTCCTCCGAAATGGTGGCCCCAGCCTCACGCAGCACGCCAAGCGCAGCAACAGCGACCGTCGCGTTGAGCGCTTGATGCTCACCCAGCAATGGAATCCACAGCTCGAGAGGCGCCCCGCCGGAGTATGAGACGGAGAGCGCCTGCCCGGTCAAATCAGCTTTCCCGCTGACCCAAGTCCAATCGCGACCAACCTTGATGAGAGGGGCGCCTTGCTGCCGGCTGGTGGCCTCGATCACGGACTCGGCCTCCGGAACCTGCGGTGCGCTCACCACCGGCACCCCTGGCTTGATAATGCCGGCCTTCTCAGCTGCTATCTGGGCCACCGTGTCGCCCAAGATAGCCGTGTGATCCAGGCTGATGGGCGTAATCACCGAGACCTGCGGCAGCACTACGTTGGTGGCGTCCAAGCGCCCGCCCAGGCCGACCTCAAGCACAACCCAGTCGACCCCCTGCTCCGCAAACCAAAGGAAAGCCAAGGCCGTCATGATCTCAAAGGTCGTGATCCCCGGGATGCGCCGAACCGTTGGGCGAAGCCGTCGCACCAAGCGCACGACATCGGCCTCCGAGATTGGCGCACCGCATACCTGCATTCGCTCTCGGAAGGTGTGCAAATGCGGGGAAGTGAACAGACCAGTCCGGTAGCCGGCGCTGCGGAGGATCGACTCTGCCATGGCGGCAGTGGAGCCCTTTCCCTTGGTCCCCGCGATGTGGACCACACGGAAGCGGTGGTGTGGGTTCTTGAGCAGCGCCAGCAAGCTCCGCACACGATCCAAGTCATAGAACTCGGGCGCGTACGTCGCAAAGCCACGTTTCTCGTAGTCTGTGTAGCTGTAGACGAACGTCAATGCGCTGCGGTAGGTGGTTGGCATGGGCCTGCTTCCAGTGGTATTTTGCCCATTCTAGTGCAAGAGCGTGCAAATGCCAAGTTGCCAAAACGGGCAGGGGCTGCTAAGATAGCTGCGGAGAAGACAAGTGCGCATCCGCTGGCGGACCCATCTATTGGCCCTTCTGGCCTACACTCTGTTGGCCCTGGTCCTGACATGGCCTCTCTTGACGGCCATCACGACCCACGTTCCCGGCAATGGAGCCGATGACCCCCCGCTCACCTGGAACCTTTGGTGGGTCCGCTACAGTCTGCTTGAGCTGCGTGCCAACCCTTTTGACTGCGGATACCTTTTCCACCCCATTGGCATCAACCTGGCGTTCTACACGCTCACCCTTCTCAACGCCTTCCTCTCCATCCCGCTACAGGCGTCCGCCGGGCTGGTGACTGCCAGCAACATGCTTCTCCTCTCGTCCTTCGTCCTGAGCGGGTACGGGACGTTTCTGCTTTCCGCCTATCTGCTAGGGACCCATGGGCATCGAAGCGCCGACGACGTTGGTTCCTGGCCCAGGCAGATCATCCCGATGGCAGCCTTCTCCGCTGGCCTGCTCTACGCATTTGCCTCCAGCAAGCTGTTCTATGCTGCCTTGGGTCAGTGGAACATTGCCAGCTCCCAGTGGATACCCTTCTACGTGCTCTACCTCTTCAAGGTGGGTGACCGGCCGACGAAGCTGCGGTATTCACTCCTGGCGGGAGTCTTCATGATCCTCCAGGCGTATGCAGAGCTGACCTACGCATCCTTCTTGGCGCTCTTCACCATCCTGTGGGCAGCATGGCGAGCCTGGCTCCTCCGATCACGGGCATACCGCGCCCAGATCGGCCGGCTAGCTGTGAGCACGCTGTTCATCGCGCTGCTCACCGTCTTGGGCTTGACCCCAGTCCTGGCGAAGATGGTGCCGGACATGCTCGCTGAGGGCGATATCCTCGCAGAAGGCGGCGGCTTTGCGGATGCCTTTTCCGCCGACCTCCTTGGCTTCCTGGTTCCAACGAGCCTGCACCCCCTTCTTGGCAACGTGACGGGGACGCTGAGCTTTGCGCATGACGTTGGGCAGCACCTGTACCTGGGCTACTCAGCGCTGGCCCTGTGCGCCGCAGCCGTGCTCTACTGGGGCCGCCGGTTCCGGCGGGGGGATGGGCAGAGCGTTCCGGCAACCGGGTGTGCGCCCGCTGACTCGGCGAGCTACCGTCACTCGCTTGGCAAAATCGCATCGCTGACTGCCGTGGTCCGCTTCTGGTGCCTCTCTGCCGTGGTTTGGTGGCTGTTGACACTGGGACCGACGCTGCGCGTGAACGGAACGGACACGGGTGTCCCACTGCCCTTTCGCCTACTTGAGCAGGTCCCCTTCTTTAGGGGGAACCGGTATCCCAGCCGCTTCAGCGTGCTCCTGACGCTGAGCCTGGCAGTCTTGGTGGGATTGGGTGTTGCCGCACTCATGGAGTCATCCCGGCGTCAGGGCAACCGGCGGCGCCAAGGGGCGCTTCGCTGGGCAGCGCTGCTGCTCGTGCTCGTCGCCGCGTTTGAGCATCTCTCGGTGCCACTGGCTCTCTCCGACATGCGGGTGCCGCCTGTCTACCAGAGTATTGCCTCCACGATGCCGGGCGACTGGACCCTCCTCGACATTCCAGTGGCATGGCGCAATGGCTCACGCGTGACCGGGACCCTAGACACGACGATCATGTTCGAGCAGTGGTACCAGTCCGCACACCAGAAGCGACTGCTGGCCGGCAACACCTCGCGCAACCCCCGCTTCAAGTTCCAGTACTTTGCCGATGCCCCCGTGATCAGCACCCTCGTCGCCCTGGAGACAGGTCACGATGTTCCTGCCGAACAGGTCGCGCGCGACAGGCTCCTGGCAGCCGATGTTCTGTACTTTTTTGGCATCGAAGCGATCTTGGTCCACCCAGACGCGGCCGGCACCCAGATCGTCCCTTATGTCGAGTCCGTCATGCCGGTCACCCGCTTCTACGACGCAGAGGGCATCGCCGGATACCGGGTGGCCCCTCGAGCAGCGCCCGACGGATGGACCCTCACTCCGGGCGATGAGCTGAGCCGGCTGAGCTACGCGGAGGGATGGGGCACCCCCTCCGGCCGGTGGATATGGGCACAGCGCAATGAGGCACGTCTCTTCGTGCCGCTGAACGGCAGCCCTCAGAGCATGGCCTTCCAGGCCTTGGCCCCCCAGCCCGGGCAGGTGTTGACCCTTGAGGTCAACGGGTATTCAGCTGGCCGAGTGGAGCTCCAGGAAGGCCCCCAGAGCTACTCGATCGACCTACCCGATGAGGCGATCATCGCGGGACTCAACGAGATAATCCTTCGCTTCGGGCAGATATCCCCGATGAGCATGGGCCAAGGGGACCCCGGCCGCACAGGAAGGAAAGGATTTGACTCACCGCTCAACCTTGTGGTGGTGAGCGCAGGCAACGAAGTAGGCGATTTGGGCCTGGTTTACGTCAACGGCAACCAGGTGTCCCCAAACGGGAGAGGGTACAATGTGGTTGTGGTCGACGAATGGAGCGGCACCGTACTGGACGCTGCCACCTTCGACACCCACATGGACCCCTCCGCAAGCCAGGCCCTGGCTCAGTACCTCCAACAAATCCCTGAAGGACGCGTGGTGGCTATCGCCGCCGCGGATGATGCATCGCGCCTGCTTGGCCCGGAGGCAGTAGAGGCTATGCAGACAATCGGCGCCACAGGGGACCTGCGGTCCAAGTTCCGGTGGGGCCACGCCATCATTGGGGAAAGGGGCGCGGCGCCCGCGACTGCACTGGAAGCCATGGGCTGGATCCGGCCTGTCTCCCTCTCCCTGGGTACAGGCGCCACGGAGCCCCACTTGGCTGCCGCGTTCGGGCCGATCAAGTTCAGCGCCAGAGACCGCTAGAAGAGCTAAGGCCCAGCCCACCCGCAGGGGTGCGCCGTTGCCCCATGGGCCGTCCCTCTCAGCGCTTCAGAAACGGAGCTTGACTTGACAGGCCCCTGCGAATGCCTATAATCTCCAGCACGTTTCAGATGGACAAGGAGCAAGAATGATAGACGTCAACGATCTCCGCAAGGGAGTGACATTTACGCTGGACGGCGTGCTTTACCGGGTGATGTCGTACCAGCACACCAAGCCGGGGCGCGGCAACGCCGTGATTCGCACCAAACTCCGCAACCTGCGCAACGGCTCAACCGTGGAGAAGACTTTCACGTCCGGGGATCGAGTGCATGACATCCGCCTGGAGCACCAGACGGTGCAATACCTGTACACTGACGGTGACTTTTACTACTTCATGGACACGAGGACATACGAGCAGTTCCCCCTATCCTCTGCGCTCCTGGAAGACGTGATTCCCTACCTTCTCGAGAACATGGAACTCGAGCTTTCCAGCTATGAGGGGGAGAACCTCGACATCGAGCTGCCGACCACGGTAGACCTTCGCGTCACAGAGGCTCCTATCGGCCTGGCGGGTGACACTGCGACGGGCGCCAGCAAGGAAGTAACGCTCGAGACTGGTCTCAAGATCCACGTCCCGCTGTTTATCAACGAGGGCGACGTTCTGCGAATCGACACGCGTGACGGCAAGTACCTGACGCGCGTTTAGCATTGCCATCCACGGCTGGGGGAAGGGCCTCTACTGTGCGGAGAAGGCCTTCCCCGAAGCCGACCAGGCAGGGCGTCCGATCGCCTGGCTACTTGCTTTTCGGGCGCCCTGGAAGCCGCTCGATACGCACCTTCTCGATACGGTTTCCCTGCATTTCTGCGATGCTCAGCTTCAGGCCACTCACCGTCAGCTCGTCCCCAGGGTCAGGGATCCGCTGCAAGAGGTAGAGGACAAGCCCTGCTACGGTTTCGTAGTCCTCCCCTTCGGGCAAGTCCAGATCCAACCTATCGTTTGCCTCATCCACGCGAAGCTGTGCGTCAAGCTCGACGGTGCGGTCATCGAGCCTCACAACGGGCGTCTCAATCGTGACCAACTCGTCACTCATCTGGCCCACTATCTCCTCCACGAGCTCTTCCATGGTTACGATGCCGGCCGTCCCGCCGTACTCGTCCAGAACGATCGCCATCTGGTTCCGCGTGGCCCGCATGCGCGCAAAGAGGTCGGATACCTCCACGGTCTCTGGCACAAAGAGAGCAGAGCGGACCAGCGGCAGCAGGGGAGCAGAAGCGCGCGACGGGTCACCGGCGAGGGCCAGCAGGACGTCCTTGATCTGCACCACGCCCACAACCTCATCGAGGTCCTCGGCGTAGACCGGGAAGCGAGCATGGCTCGCCCCTGAGAAGAGCTGAAGGAGGTCCTGGATGGAGGCACCCTGCTCAATCCCGAGGACCTCGTTACGAGGGATCATGACCTCAGAGACCTGCCGGTCACCGAACTCGAAGACCTTCTGCAGCATCTCCTCCTGGCGCGCCTCCAAGACCCCCCCCGCCTGGCTCTCGCGGACCAAGTACTTGAGCTCCTCCACGGAATGCACCTGCTCGTGCCCGGAGGCCCGGTGAAGGCCGAACAGGCGGAGCAGACCGTTGCCTGTGCCGTTCAGTGCCCAGATGGCAGGCCGGAAGAGGTTCTCTGTCCAGACAATCGGGCGGGCCACGAGCAAACTCGCGCGCTCCGGGTACATCAGGGCGACCGACTTGGGAGCCAGCTCGCCCAAGACGACGTGCAGGAAGGTGATCACGGCAAAGGCCAATGCAGAAGCAACAGAGTGAACGACGATCTCGTCCCACGGACCCGGAATTGCCGCCAGGGCAGGCCGGATCAGGTCGGCAAACGCTGGCTCGCCGATCCACCCCAGGCCGAGACTGGCGAGGGTGATGCCGAGCTGCGTCGCGGCGATGAAGCGATCCGGATCTCCGATGGCATGCCTGACGACACGGGCAAGCGAGTTTCCCTGCGCGACCAACTCCTCGATCCGCGAACGGCGCACGCTCACCAGCGCGAACTCGGCCACGACAAAGAACCCGTTCATCGCCACCAAGGCCAGGGCAACGCCCAAGCGCAGCAGCGCTGTTCCTACTGACATGCTTCGCACTCCTGGTTCTCGGGCTCTTCGTGCACGGACAAGTGCGCACGCAGAGCCCGCTCGTACACCCGCAAAGGGCTGTCTCCAAACAACACGAACCTCACCATCTCGCACGCCTGGGTACGGGCGGCCCTCTCGGCGGTGCGATTTGCTCCGCCTCCCCTTCGGCGGTATAGTGGCGACCGTATGGCACCAGCCTCAGGCACTGTTGGCCACCCCGATCCGAGCTTGCTCGGCCAGCGACTTTTGCAGTGGTACGAGCCGAAGCGCCGCGCCCTGCCCTGGCGTAACACTCAGAACCCCTACGCCATCTGGGTTGCCGAGGTCATGCTGCAACAGACACGCTCCGAGACGGTGATACCTTACTACGGGCGCTTCTTGGCACGCTTCCCCACCCTGCCCTCGTTGGCCGATGCCCCCCTGTCCGACGTCCTGAAGGCCTGGGAGGGGCTTGGCTACTATGCCCGTGCACGCAACTTGCACGCTGCAGCGCAGTCCGTGGTCCGGGACATGGGCGGCGAGCTCCCCGGAGAGGTTGAGGCACTTCTCCGACTGCCAGGTATTGGTGCATACACAGCCGCCGCGATCGCCAGTATCGCATTTGGCCTCGACGTCATCGCACTGGACGGGAACCTGCGACGCGTGCTGTGCCGTGTCTTTGGGATCGACGATGACCCAGGCCGCCCAAACACCCAGGCCCGCCTCATCCAACTTGCTCACCAGATGCTGCCTCCCGGGTGCGCAGGGGAGCTGAACCAGGCCCTTATGGACTTGGGAGCCGGGACCTGCCTGCCCGCTCATCCCCGCTGCCTGATCTGCCCTCTCGTGGGCCTCTGTGAGGCACAGGCCGAGGGGATCCAGGAGATCCTTCCCATTCGGGCAACCCGCAAGACACGCCCTCACAGGGATGTCACGGCAGGCGTGATTCTGGGCACCGACGGACGCTTTCTCATTACCCAGCGCCCGCTGGATGCGATGCTCGGCGGCCTGTGGGAGTTTCCCGGTGGCAAGCGCCGTCCCGGCGAAGAGCTGGCTGACTGCCTGCAGCGCGAGATCGGCGAGGAGCTGGAGATTGAGATTGGCGTCGGCCGGCTGCTGTGCACCGTCGACCACGGATTCACCCACTTCCACATGACCCTGTATGCTTTCGAATGCCAGTGGCTTGCGGGGGTGCCCAAGTGCATCGGCTGCACGAACTGGCAGTGGGTCACCCTCGATGACCTTGACCAGTTTCCTTTCCCTGTTGCCGACCAGAAGATCATCGCCTTCCTGCGGGACGGCAAGAACCAGAATCGTCTGGATTAGCCCCACTCCCACGCTACGCGAGCGAGGACGCACCGGAAGGATTCGCGCCGCCGAGGCACACACTCAGAGACCGACGCCGTCGATGGGCGCTGCGCACCCTGCGCAGTGGCCATGCGTCAGTGCCCGCCCAATCACCTGGAAGCCCCGTCGCCGAAGAACTACAGCTCCGCAGCTGGGGCACGGAGTGTCTTCCAGCCCTACTCCGGGCAGGTTTCCCACATATACGTAGCGAAGACCCGCCTCTCGTCCCAACTCATAGGCGCGCTGAAGCGTCCTCTCAGGGGTCGGGGGCCGTTCCTGCATCTCGTAGTCTGGATGAAACCGGCTAACGTGCCAAGGGGTCTCGGCGCCCAGGTCGACCGCAACAAACCGGGCAAGGTCGCGCAGCTCAACATCAGAATCGTTCAACCCAGGCACCACGAGGGTTGTCACCTCCACCCAGATCCCCAGCTCTTTCAGGCGCTTCAGCGAATCGAGGACGGGCTGGAGCCTGGCACCACAGACTGAACGATAGGTCTCGTCACGGAACGCCTTCAGGTCCACGTTTGCTGCGTCAAGGCGGGCTTCACCTTGGCTGTCACCGCTGAACAAGTCCAGCATCTCGCGGGTCATGTAGCCATTCGTGACGTAGACGCTGGCTATGCCCTTGGTGCGAGCCAGCCGGGCGATATCGTAGCTGTACTCAAAGAAGATGGTCGGCTCGGTGTATGTGAATGCGATGGAACGGCAGTGATGCCGGGCAGCAGCCTCGACCACCTGCTCAGGAGATACCATCCGCCCTTCGATCACCCCTCTGTCGCGGGGCATCTGTGAGATGTCCGAGTTCTGGCAAAACGCACAGTGGAAGTTGCAGCCCGCAGTGGCGATCGAGAAGGCACTGCTGCCGGGATGGAAGTGGAACAGGGGTTTCTTCTCGATGGGATCCACTGCCTGGGACAACGGGATGCCGTAGACCAACGAGTAGAGGGTCCCCCCCCGGTTCTCGCGGACCTGGCAGGCCCCCTTCTGCCCAAGAGCGATGAGGCAGCGATGAGCACACAGGCGGCACCGGACGCAGCCGTTGTCCAGCCTCTCGAACAGCATCGCCTGCTGCATGTGACTCCTCACCCGCGAGCTCAGCGGAGGCCCCCGGGAAGCGGATCTTCCTCCCAGAAGCGCCCGTGAGGCAGCCTACAGCGCCGAGTCGGGCCCGGCGAGGACACGCTCAAGGGCGATTCGGCTCGGCGCATCCAGCGGAAGCCGGACGATGGCCTCTCCGCGGGCATCGAGGTCGGCAATCAGGGGATCGGCCGGGACCAGGCCGGCAAGCCTCAGCTTTCGCTCATCGATGAACAGGGATAGTGAGTCGGGCAGGGCATTGCCCTGCACCCGATTGACGATCAGAAAGACTGAGCCCACCGTGGTCTTGAGCTCATCTACCAGCTCCGCGACGCGCGCCGCTGCGACGAGTCCGCGCAGCGACGGGTCCGAGACAAGGTAGAGCACGTCCACATCGCGCGTGGTTCGCCGGCTCAGGTGCTCCAGGCCGGCCTCGTTGTCAATCACGACATAGTCATAGGCCGCCGAGAGGCGGTCCACCGACACCCGCAGGATGTTGTTGGCAGCACAGTAGCATCCGGGCCCCTCCGGCCTGCCCATTGCCAGCAGGTCAAACCCCCGCTCTTCCACAATCGCCTCGTTGATCCGGAGGTCGAGGTAATCCCACTTGCTCATTCCACCGGTGGCCCTACTGCCACCAGCGGCCGTCGCCGTGTCTTCTCGGACATCGCCGACAGTGTCCGTTAGGGGCACACCCAAGGCCAGGTTGAGGTTGGTGCTCGGATCTGCATCGATGGCCAGTACCGAGCCTTTCTTGTTACGTGCCAGGTAGTCGATAATCAGGGCCGAGATTGTCGTCTTCCCGGTTCCTCCCTTTCCAGCAACGGCGATGGTCTTGGTCACAGTCCTCTCCTGTTTCTTGGCGTCTGAACTCATCGTAGCATAGAGGATCGGTGGTGTCAACCATGAAGACAGGCCCATCCTTTTGCGCCCGCTTGTTTGGGGCACCCCGGCGTGGTACAATGCCCGCCACTAGAAGCAATCGCATGAAACGGGGGGCGTACGGCAGGAGATGCTAAGGGGACTGATCAACCGGGTAGTTGGCGACCCAAACGAGCGCGAAATCCGCAAGCTGCAGCCGATCGTCGAGGCCACCAACGCCTATGAGCCTGCCTATGAGCGGCGGTCCAACGCCGAGCTAAGCGCGCTCACCGGCGGATTTCGGGCACGGCTTGCCGGTGGGGCCAGCCTCGACAGCCTCCTGCCAGAGGCGTTCGCGGCTGTGCGCGAGGCAGCCAAGCGCACTGTGTCGATGCGACCCTTCGATGTGCAGCTGCTGGGCGGCATCGTTCTCCATCAGGGCCAGGTGGCCGAGATGAAGACCGGCGAGGGCAAGACCCTCGTCGCGACCCTTCCCATGTACCTGAACGCCCTCAGCGGCGAAGGGGCTCACCTTGTCACGGTCAACGACTACCTTGCCAGGCGCGACACGCTCTGGATGGGTGCAGTCTACCATCTCCTGGGTCTGAGCATTGGGCTGCTCCAGTCGGGCGGCGAACAGCCCGCCTATCTGTATGACCCTGCGTACCGCCGCGAGCCCTACCCAGGCCTCAGGCCGGTGTCCCGCCGGCAGGCCTATGCTGCCGACATCACGTACGGAACGAACAACGAGTTCGGCTTTGATTACCTGCGAGACAACCTATCGTACGAACTGAGTGGGCGCGTGCAGCGAGCGCTGCATTATGCCATCGTCGACGAAGTGGACAACATCTTTGTCGATGAGGCTCGCACCCCCCTCATCATCTCGGGCCGGTCGGCGGAATCGGTGGAGGACTATCGCAGATTTGCGGAGATCGCTCCCCGGCTCGAAGCCGGGGTGCACTACGAGCTGGACGAGAAGGAGCGCACGGTCTTCCTGACCGACGAGGGCCTGGCTGAGGTTGAGCGCCAGACGGGGATAGACAACATCTACGATGAGGCAAATGAGCGCTTTGTCCATTATATGGAGCAGGCACTCAAGGCCCAGGTCCTCTTTCGAGAAGGCCGCGACTACATCCGGCAGCAGAAGCGCATTGTCCTGGTCGATCCACACACAGGACGACTGATGCCGGATCGGCGCCTCAGCGAGGGACTACACCAAGCCATCGAGGCCAAGGAGCGCGTCCCGGTCCAGGCGCGCGACATGATCAACGCAACCATCACGATCCAGAACTATTTCCGCATGTACAAGAAGTTGGCCGGCATGAGCGGCACCGCCCTGACGGAGGCTGAGGAGTTCTTCAAGATCTACAAGCTGGATGTGCTGCCCATTCCCACGAACCAGCCCATGGTCCGCAAGGACGAGACAGACGTCGTCTATCGCAGCGAGGAGGCCAAGCTCAGGGCGGTCGCGCGCGAGGTCCTGGCGTGCCATGTCCGGGGCCAACCCGTACTGGTGGGAACTACGTCGGTCCAGATGTCGGAGCGGCTGAGCAACCGGCTGACCGGAGAACGGCTCCAGATGGCAAGCCTTGCCCCACGGATTGCGTATGCCCTGGAGGATGCGAGTGTCACCAAGGAGGAGAGGGCACGCCTGCGCGATGTGCTCAACGTGAACCTGGAGACGAGCGGCTCGGCCGCGTGGCGCAGACTGATGCGGGACCTGGGCCTCGACCCCAACCCTCTTGCGCCCGATCACTTGGAATGGCTCGCGGGCTATTTGCATTTGCCTGGCAGCCCTGACGCGCAGCGAACCGTCGAGCGCACACTGCGGGAGGGCATCCCACACCAGGTACTCAACGCCAAGGAGCACACGCGCGAAGCGGGCGTGATCGCACGCGCAGGCGAGCCGGGCGCCGTGACGATCGCAACGAACATGGCGGGGCGCGGCGTCGACATCCGCCTGGGTGGGGAGCTTTCTGAAGAGGTCGTCGAGCGCGCCCATCAGGTGCTGCGCGCACAGGGGCTCAATCCCTTCCGGGCCACGTCAGCCCAGATGTACAGCGCCGTCGCCGAAGTCGATCCCCAGTATGCAAAGCACAGGGACGCGGTCATCGCCGCCGGCGGCCTCCACGTGCTGGGCACAGAGAGGCACGAAGCACGCCGGATCGACAACCAACTGCGCGGGCGCTCTGGTCGCCAGGGGGAGCCTGGGTCATCACGGTTCTTCCTCTCATTGGAGGATGACCTGATGCGCCGCTTTGGCCGCCAGGAGATCCTCTCCCGCCTGATGCAGCAGATGGGTGACGACTTCCCAATCGAGCACGGCGTGGTCGCCAAGACGATTGAGCGGGCGCAGACCTCGGTGGAGGGCTACAACTTTGACATCCGGAAGCGCCTCCTCGACTACGACGATGTGCTAAGCCGGCAGCGGGAGACCATCTATGCCGAGCGCCTCAGGATCGTGCAGAGCCACGGCCTTCATCACGAGACATGGAAGATGCTCTCCGCCCACGTGCAAACCCTGGCGGACCGGCTCGCGCCCAAGCCCGAGGAACACGCGGCGCTGTTTGCCGAGATGGACCGTATTGTTCCCACGTATGAGCTGGAGATCCTGTCCAAGGCCACCGGTGGAGCCAAAGACCGCCGAACGCTTTCCGTGCTCCGCTTTGTAAGCACCGACGAGGGGTTCCGGACGACCCCACAAGCATTGGAGGCATCCAGGAGGCTGCTTCGGTGCGCCTTCTCACTGACCGGGAACCTGAGTGTCTTTCCGTCATTCGCCTGCAGCTTTATTGCGGATTGCCTCGAAGGCGGCACGGTGGGAGAGGCAAGGAGCAAACTCCAGGAGCTGGGCCAGGCCACGATGGCCCGATATGGAGACCAGGTCGGGCGCCTGATTACCAATGCCGTCGCAGCTGCCGCTCGCCAGCACGAAGACCTGCTTGCCCGGCAGCGACAGGTCCTGGACAGCCGGATCGATGACTATGTGCAGATCAGCGAGGAACGGGGCAGGGCCGCAGACGCTCGAGGCGTAGCCCAGTACCTTGAACGGAACTATGAGCTCAAGGTTGATGTCCCAGAGGGGGCCGCGCTCGAGTCGGAGCAGCTTCGGCAAGCATGGGGCGAGCAGATCACGGGCCAGCTTCACCAACGCGCATGCGCCGATCTGATCGAGCGCATCGTCAGGCAGCTGCCCTATGGCATCCGGCTCGACAGGTTCCGCCCTGCCCTCCTTGCTCCGGCAAGGCTTGGCGAGGAGATAGCTCGCGTCATCGACCTGGCGGGGAAACAACCTCGGGGAACGGCCTCGGAAAAGAGCAGCAGCCCGGTGGCCCGTCCAGAAGGAAGTGGCACTGCGGAGCTTGTCAGCTTCATCAAGTCGCTGAAGACCGAGACCAGCCTGGATGTGGGCCGGCTCGACCGGCTTGTTGAGCACCTTCTTGCCTCCAGCCTCGATGACCTAATCGGGAGGTTCCTGGGTGCAATGGACGCCTCACAGGCCCGCGCCCGCAGGGAGTTGGAGAGGCTCGGGCAGGGACTTGCGGAAGCCCGCCGCAGTGGGGCACCCGACCTCCTCTCCGTGCTTCGGGAGATTAACGGCCTTGTCTACCTCGAGTTCTCCGATATTGAGGAGCTGCTGTCTCAGGCACTGGACCAGGAGTACGACCGGTGGGCTCAGCGCCAACTCGCGGAGATAGAGGCTGCAGTCGCGGAGAGCCCTCTCACAGGCTCGGATTGGGACTCGGTTGCCCTTCATCTGATGACAGCGTGGAGTACCCTGAGACAGGGCCTCGTCCTGCCGCGCCTGCCCTTTTGCCAGATGGCCGGCGTTCTTTCCGAGGGCATGAGCCCCGAGCAGCTCAAGGACTCTATTCTCACCACACTCAGCCGGGTCAGTGACCTGCGCGAAAAGACATGGGGCGCGCAAGAGCTCCAGGAACCGAGGAAGCGTGGGGTCTGGCTGGATGCAACCCTCGAGGAACTTCCCGACGAGGTCTTTGACGGCTTTGCCCGTGCCCTCGGCGAAGATGAGATGGAAGCGTATCAGGACACGCACATCGATGAACTCCCGCCGGAGCTGTATGAGCCGACCAGCTTCGTCCTGGCGATGCAGGGACTTGACCGGCAGGCACTGGGGACTCTGGCCCACGGCCCCGAGATAGCCTCGCATCTTGGGAGGGAGATGGAAACCCAGGTCCTCGATACCCCCGTGGGCGATCTGGACGCTGAAATCCAGTCGAGAATCCGCGACCGGCTGCGCGAACAGGGCGGGCTGGAGGACGCCCAAGCTCGGTTGGCCTTCACGCGACAACCAGTCGGCACGTGGGACCGGAGGTCGCAGGAAGAAATCGCACGCGACATCGGCACACGGCAGATCCAGATGGCACGCGACCTACCCATATCCCAACTGCCCGAGAGCGAGCGCGGGTCCGTTCTTGCCTACCTGCGCAAGCAGCGCCGGTTCGTCGACGAGGAGCGTGTACAGAGATTCCTGGTGCACGAGGGGCTGGACGACATTCCGGCCGAAACCCGCGATGCCGCCTTGGCGCATGTGGCTCGAGAACGGCTCGAGAGGCTGAGCCGCCGCAAGGTCTCCAATCTCGATGTGGCCGCGCGGCAACTTGTACTGAACGCGGCGCAGCGCTTGGGCCTCTTGTCTGCGCCGGAGCGCCGCAGCACGATCCTGGGAAGAGCCATCCCGGAGCTGCCAGGCAACCATGTCACAGGGTTTGCACTCTACTTGGCCCGACAAGCCTTTGCGGCGGGGCAAGCTTTGGGCGAGCTGCCAGAACGGCTGCAGCGGTCAGTCTACGAAAGAGTGCGTGATAGCGGTGCACTGGACGACCCAGAGCGAGTAGATGCCACAGCCGCCCTTCGCCTAGACGACCTAGGAGTGCCGGCCGCGGCCGAGCTGCGGCAGATACTTGCAAGCACGCTACGGCAAGGCCTCAGCACCCGGACGATGGACGAGCTGCCGGCGGAGACTCGAGCCCTTGTGCACAGAGCGTTGGCCGATACGGGGTACTTTGTCGACGCAGAGCGAGTCGGTTGGTATGAGCGCCGGACACTGGCGCAACTTCCCAGCGACGTCATGCGGGGCCTCGAGCAGCACCTTGGGCAGATCCACGCGCACCAGATCGAGCACGTGCCGTTCCGAGACCTGCCGCAGGAACTGCGTGAAACCCTGCTAGGTATCCTGGACAGTGAGAATATCGTACCGGAGCGCGCCGAGCGGCTGCGGCTCACGCAGGTGGGCCGCCTGGCGGACCTGCCCAGGGCCGATTGGCAGGCGGTCGCCCGCCTGCTCGGACGCCGCTGGTTGGTGCGAATCCGGGAGATGCGGCCTGCGGCACTGCCCGACGATGATCGGCAGGCTGTCTGGGACTATGTCCGGGATCAGGGCCTCGTCTCAGACAAGGACAAAGAAGAGCTGTTCGGCTACATGACGCTGGATGAGTTCGGCCCCGAGGCACGTTTGGGCGTGGAAGCTGCCCTGCTTTCTGCCATGAGGGTCCAACTCGACAGCCAGCCCATCGGCCAGCTGCCCGGCGCGATTCAGTCCGAGATCCGGACGCATCTTGCACAGGCGGGTTACTTTGTCGACTCCTCTCGCGCCCGAAACGCTCAAGCCCTGCCCGCTTCACAACTCCCTGCCAACCTGCAACAGGCCATCCACAGCGCTTTCGCGGAGTGTGTAATCGCCGATGCATCACTGCTTGAGCTCATTCTGGGAGACTCCACCCCCATTTCTCCTGACGCCCTGCGCAGCACACCCGTGGAACAGCTTCCTGAGACGCTCCAATCGGCCCTGTGGCGCTACCTTGACGAGGCCGGATTCTTCCTGGACGATGCTCGGCGACGCGACGTACTGGAGAAGCGGCTGGGCGAATTGGGTGAGGACGTGCAGGTATCGGCGCAACGAGATCTTGCCGACCAAATCCGAGGCGAGGTCGCGGGCAAGCCGGTCGCGGAACTGCCCGAGGAGCTGCGCCAAGCGCTGCGCGAGGGTGTAGAAGCGCAAGGGCTCTTTGAGAGCGACACGGCACAGGCGCGGGCTCTCGAACAGCCCCTCGGAACGCTGTCGAGGCTGGACCTCGATGCCCTGGCGTTGGAGATGGGTATGGACCGCCTGAGGAGGTGGTCGGCTCTAGCCCTGAAGGATCTGCCACCAGCCGACCAGGAGCCGCTCCTGGAGTTCCTACAGAAGCAGGACTGGTTCTTGGACTCGCACAAGCTGGAGCGGCTTGCAGCCAGCCGGCTCCGCGACGTGCCAGGGGTCGAGGACCTAGTCGCCGAACTGCACCAAGCTCAGATCGGCCGACTGGAGAGGCTCAGCCTGGCCGACCTGCCTCGAGACCAGCGCGCGTCCGCCTACCAGACCCTGTTTCGGCTCGGTGTTCGGTCGGATGAGGGGAAAATGCGTGCGGTCCGCTCGACCAGCCTAAGCGACCTGCAGCCCGAGGCCAGCCAGAGCCTTGCATGGTTCCTGGGCACATCTGCCATCCAGGAAATCGCCAGGACACGAGTCAAAGACCTGGACGCGCGGCTCCAGGGGCTCTTGAGCCTCCATCTCGGCCGCCGAGTTATGAGCCGTGTGCAGCACAGGGTCTTGCTGGATGCCATCAGCAGACTATGGATCGATTATCTCACCGAGATCGAGGACCTCAGAAGAGGCATCGGCCTCGAGGCCTACGGCCAGCGAGATCCCCTGGTCGAGTATAAGCGCAAGGCATACGATCTGTTTGAGCAGCTGACCGATAACATCCGACGAACGGTCGTCCGTTCGCTTTTCCGACAAGCAGCGGTGCCGCTTGAGGAATAGGGCCAGGCCGCAGCTTCGTTGACCGCCGGGTTTTGGACTCAAAGGTGGCAGTGCTATAATCCGGAAAGCTACACCCAACCTACACTGTGGCAAGAGTGACTGCAAGCAAGGGGTATACACACATGCCAGTCCGAACATTCTCCGATCTCCTGGACGCAGCTAGAAACAAGGGGCCCAAACGAGTAGCCATCGCGGCCGGTCACCAGAGCGAGATCATGCTGGCAGGCCTCGACGCCGAAATGGCTGGCCTTGCCGAGGTCATCCTCGTAGGTGACAGTGACGAGATTCAGCGCATTGCCAAACAGGAGTCGTTCGACATCCGGCGCATGGAGATTGTGCACCAGCCCAAACCCCGCGAGGCAGCCTACGAGGTGATGAGGCTGGTGAGCCTAGGGCAGGCCGATATTGCCATGAAAGGCAAGGTCGAGACGAGTGACTACCTAAGGGCGGCACTCAGCAAGGAGCTGGGTTTGAGGACCGGCCGCCTCTTCACGCATGTAGCGGCATTCGAGATTCCGGGCTTTGACCGCCTCATCTTCATCAGCGATGCCGGCGTCGTGGTGGCCCCTGACCTCGAGCAAAAGGTCCAGATCGTACAAAACGCCATCTACGTGGCCCATGCCCTTGGGATCAGCCTGCCAAGAGTCGCCGTCCTGGCGGCAACCGAGGTAGTGAACCCCAAAGTGCCAACCACCCTGGATGCCGCCAACCTCTCCAAGATGGCGGACCGCGGCCAGATCCAGGGTGGGCTCGTGGATGGCCCCCTGGCGCTGGACAATGCTATTTCTCCCGAGTCGGCACGGATCAAGGGGATCAAGAGCGAAGTCGCAGGCTACGCGGACATACTAATCACACCTGACATCGAAGCAGGAAACGTCCTAGCCAAAGCCATCACGTACTTTGCTGAGGGAAAGATGGCGGGTGTGGTCGTCGGCGCGCGCTGCCCGCTCATCGTCGCCTCGCGGTCCGACACGCGAGAAGCCAAACTGGTGTCACTGGCACTGGGGGTGATGCTCGCTTGACCTCGCCCAGCGACCTCACAGCCGGCCTTACGCTGTTCACCGGTCGATTTGGCTCAGGCAAGAGCGAGGCTTCCATTGCCTACGCGCTCGCACTTGCGCAGCAAGGCAGCGAAGTGATCCTGATCGACCTTGACATCGTGACGCCCTACTTTCGCAGCCGTGAGACGCAGACAGCCCTGCGCGAGCGTGGGGTTGCCGTGATCGCCCCGATGGCCATTGGCCGGTACCTGGACACACCTGCCATCACCCCCGAGATACGTGGGGCAATCGAGCAGAGACTGCGGCCGACAGTGATGGACGTCGGTGGCGACCGGCAGGGCGCACGTGCGCTGGGTCAATTCAGCCAGGCGGTCAGCCGGCGCGGCTACACCATGCACTTTGTGGTAAATCCATTCCGCCCCTTCACCAGCACACTGCCTGCCCTCGAGCGATCTATCGCAGAAATCGAGGCGAGCGCGCGCCTGAGGATTACCAGCCTGGTGAGCAACCCAAACCTGATGCAGGCCACGAACGCAGAGCAGATCCTCAACGGGCACCGGCAGGTAGAGCAGTTCGCCCGAGATCTGAAGCTGCCCTTGGCCATGGTCTGCCTGATGCGTGAATGGCAAGGCAAGCTCGGAGCCGGCGTATTCTCACAGCCCACTCTGCTTCTGGACCGGTTCATGACACACCCCTGGGAGAACTCGGCCCCGGCACCTGCCGAGGCGCAAGGATAGCAAGAAGAAGAGGCGACGCCATGACCATCCGCACTTTTGACCAGCTTCTCGATGCCGCAATGGCCCGCGCACCCAAGACCGTGGCGGTAGTCGGCGCGGGTCAGCGGCAAACGCTGCATGCCCTCCGCCTCGCGAGCGGCATGGGGATGGCTAGGTTCATTCTCATTGACGATCCGCAGCGCTTGGTTTCGGTCGCCGAGGAGATAGGCGTGGACATCTCCGGCATGGAGATTGTGTCTGAAGCAGATATGACTGACGCTGCTGCTCTCGCAGTGGCGATGATCCATGCCGAACAGGCCGACCTGATCATGAACGGACGCGCGCAGCCAATCGAGGTGCTGCGGGCCGTCCTCGACGCCGAAAAAGGCCTCCGGCTTGGCAACCTGATGACCGAGGTCTCGGTGTTCGAGATCCCTGACTTTGACAGGTTGCTCCTGGTCAGCGACATCTTTCTGGTCGTGACGCCGACGCTAACCCAGAAAGTCCAGATCGTGCAGAACGCCATTGATACCGCTGTCGAGCTTGGCATCGAAAAGCCCAAGGTCGCCATCCTGGCATCGACGGAGATGGTAAACCCAGAGATCCCGGCCAACATGGACGCCGCGAACCTATCCAAGATGGCAGAGCGAGGCCAGATACGGGGCGGTATCGTCGATGGTCCGCTGGCCCTGGACAACGCCATATCCCTCAAGGCCGCCAAGATGAAAGGCATCGAGAGCAAGGTGGCTGGAATGGCGGACATTCTGATCGCGCCGGACGTCGAGTCAGGCAACATCCTGGCCAAGGCGCTGTCGTACTTTGCCCAAGCCCAGATGGCTGCCGTTGTCGTGGGGGGCAAGTGCCCCATCGTGCTTCCGTCGAGGTCCGATCCCCCGGAGCAGAAACTCCTCTCTCTGGCTCTGGGCATACACTTGACCAAGTGAGGGACAAGAGATGAGCTACATCGTCATCGAAGAAGACCGATGCAAAGGATGTGAGCTGTGCACCATGGTCTGCCCACAGGGAGACCTGGTGCAGATGGCCCGCAAGTTCAACGCGAAGGGGTACCGGCCATCCTCCTTTGTCGACCCTGAAGGCAAGTGCACCGGGTGTGCGCTGTGCGCCACCATGTGCCCAGACGTCGTGATCCGCGTCTTCCGCACGAAGAAGGTGAAGAAATGAAGATCCTCATGAAGGGGAACGAGGCAATCGGCGAGGCGGCAATCTGCGCTGGCTGCCAGGCCTATTTCGGCTACCCAATTACGCCGCAGACCGAGGTCCTGGAGTACATGTCGCGCCGCATGCCGGAGGTGGGACGGGTCTTTGTCCAGGCTGAGAGCGAGCTGGGGGCCATCAACATGGTCTACGGGGCAGCCTGCACAGGGGCCCGCGTCATGACCACGACGTCCAGCCCCGGCTACAGCCTAATGCAGGAAGGGATCTCTTACATCGCCATGTCCTTCGTGCCATGCGTCCTGGTCAACGTGATGAGGGGAGGTCCTGGGCTTGGGAACATCCAGCCCGCTCAGGGCGACTACTTCCAAATGACCAAGGGCGGAGGTCACGGAGACTACAACACCATCGTGCTCGCGCCTTCTACGGTCCAGGAAACCGTTGACCTCGTGGTTGAGGCATTCGACCTCGCCGATAAGTACTGCCAGCCAGTGGCGATCATTGCCGATGGGCTGATAGGCCAGATTATGGAGCCTGTCGAGTTCCCCGAGATACGGGAACCGATCCGACCGGAGCGACCTTGGGCGCTTACCGGAGCGAGTGGACGCCCCAAGAACATCATCACTTCGCTCTTCCTCAGCCCAGAAACCATGGAGAAGAAGGTCCTGAGGCTGCTCGACATTGTTGCGCAGATCCGGAAGAACGAGGTTCGCTACGCTGAGTACATGCTGGAAGGCGCAGAGATCGTCGTTGTGGCTTACGGAACGGCAGGCCGCATCGCCCAGACCGCGGTCAAACAGGCCCGTGCGGAGGGGATCCAGGTCGGCCTGTTCCGGCCGATTTCGATGTTCCCGTTCCCATACGACCGCTTGGGTGCACTGGTTGGCTCGGCGCGCCAAGCCCTGGTGGTGGAAATGAGCGCCGGGCAGATGCTCGAGGATGTACGGTTGGCCGCCTGCGGGCGTGTGCCGGTCTCGTTCTTCGGCAAGCTGGGCGGATTGGTGCCACTGCCGGAAGACATTCTCGCCGAGATCAAGAAGCTAGTTTAGGAGGGGACTCCCATGACAGAAGAAGCAGAACAGGTCTTTAGCCGGCCGGCATCCTTGTCACCCGTTGTGACTCACTACTGCCCAGGTTGCTTCCACGGAGTCACCCACCGGTTGATCGCAGAGGTCATGGACGAGCTTGGAATCCGTGAGCGGACTGTCGGCATTGCGCCAGTGGGCTGCTCTGTCCTGGCCTACAACTATTTCGAGTGTGACTTTGCCGAAGCGGCCCACGGTAGGGCGCCCGCCATGGCCACTGGAGTCAAGCGCACCCATCCCGACCTGATCGTATTCACTTACCAGGGTGACGGCGACCTTGCCTCCATCGGTACAAACGAGCTGATTCATGCGGCAGCTCGAGGTGAGAACATCACCACCGTCTTTATCAACAACGCCGTGTATGGTATGACCGGAGGACAGATGGCTCCGACCACGCTGCCGGGCATGGTCACCACGTCGTCGCCCTACGGTCGCGACGTCAAGACCCAGGGCTACCCGGTGCGCGTCTGCGAGCTGGTCTCCCAACTTGACGGCGCTGCCTACGTCGTTCGAAGGACTGCCTTCAAACCACTGGAGGTGCGCCGGCTACGGTCCGCACTCAAGACTGCCTTTCAGGTCCAGATGGCCGGCCTCGGCTTTTCGCTCGTCGAGGTCGTTTCCAACTGCCCGACCAACTGGGGCATGACACCCCGGGAGTCGGTTTCGTTCGTGGAGAAACAGATGATCGGCTACTACCCCTTGGGAGACTACAAGGTCAAAGAAGAAGTCAAGAGCCTTAAGTAAGCCGGGCAGTTCGCGCACGATACTAGGCCCGGTGGGCAAAGGAGCAGGCTATGCACGAAGAGATCATCGTCTCCGGCTTTGGCGGACAAGGCACCCTCTTTGCCGGACAGCTTCTGACCTACACGGCAATGGATGAAGGGTGGCACGTCACCTGGATCCCGTCCTACGGACCCGAGATGCGGGGCGGCACAGCCCACTGCACCGTCATTGTCTCTGACGACGACATTGGTTCGCCCATCATACGGCAGCCGACAGTCTGCATCGTCATGAATCCCGACTCGATGGACAAGTACGCCGCTCTTGTGAAGCCGGGTGGTCTCTTGGTCGTGAATTCGACGCTTGTGCGTGACACCTGCGGCCGCCAGGACATCGAGACGCTCTATGTGCCGGCCAACGACCTGGCGAGCGAGCTGGGCAACGTGCGCATGGCCAACGTAGTGCTCCTAGGGGCTATGCTGGCGAAGCGCGCGGTGGTGCCGATAGAGGGCATAAAGCGCACCCTGGATACGCATCTGCCGGCGAACCGCCGCGGCATCATTGAACCCAACAAGCGTGCTCTCGACCGAGGCGTCGCGTTCGCCAGGGAGTAGCCCGCCCGGGAGCAGCGATATGCGCATCGGCCGAGTTTCGCTGAGACTTGCCTCTGATGGCGTCTATTGGGAGGATGGCGGCGGGCTGTTTGGCCTTGTCCCGAGGATGCTGTGGCAGGAGGTGTGGGCGCCTGACGAGCGAAACCGCCTCCCCTTTGAGCTGCGCTCCCTCCTGATAGAGACCCCGACCCAACTCATCCTGGTGGACACCGGCTACGGAGACAAGCTGCCTGCCAAGCAGCGCAGCTTCATCAGCCTGACAGGGGAGAAGCGCCTGTTCAGCAGCCTGGCCTCTTTGGGCGTAGAGCCCAGACAGGTTGACCTCGTCATCAACACGCACCTTCACTACGACCACTGTGGAGGGAACACTCAGGTTGGAGCCGACGGGAAGGTGCAGCCTGTCTTTCGCAAGGCAACGTACTGCGTTCAGAGGCTGGAGCTAGCGGATGCCTCCTTCCCCAATGAGCGCACGAAGGCGACCTACATGGAAGAGAACTGGGCGCCAATCGACCAGGCAGGGCAGCTGCACGTCCTGTCGGGCGATGTACGCCTGACTGACGAAGTGCGCGTCATCGTGACACCCGGACACACCCGGTCGCATCAGTGCGTTCTCATCGAAAGCGGCGGCGAGACGGCGGTTTTCCTTGGGGATGTGGCTTCGTGGCCCATCCACATGGAGCGGCCGTCGTGGGTGCCGGCCTATGATGCGGAGCCTATGATCAGCATCGAGACCAAGCGCAACCTGGCGCTTTGGGCAATCGAGCGGCATGCTCTGCTCATATTCGAGCATCACCTGAGTATCGCGGCCGGCTACCTGCTCCCGACTGAACGGCCGGACCGGTTTCGGCTGGAGCCGGTGTCCTTCGACTAGCGATCGTCCGGGTCTGGCTGGCAGGTCGGGCAAAAGTGCGCGGATCGCTGCCCGATGACCATCCTTTGGATGTGCGTGCCGCAGCACCGGCAGGGCATTCCAGTCCGGTGATAGACCGCTATCTGTTCCTGGTACTGGCCAGCCTCCCCCATGCTGTCCACATAGCCACCGTCATCGAGCGTGGTGCCATGGCCCACGATTGCCTGCTCCAGTACCCGGCGGAGTGCCACGTAGAGCCGTGCCTGCTCATGCTCGCAGAGGGAACCCGCCGATCGCAGGGGGTGCAGTCGAGCCCAGAACAGGATCTCATCAGCGTAGATGTTGCCCACACCGGCTAAGAAGCTTTGGTCAACCAGCACAGGCTTGAGTCGCCCATGGCGCCTCGCCAGCAGAGCCCGGAGGTTTTCGAGAGAGAACTGCACATCTAGAGGCTCGGGCCCCAGGCTCCCGGTCACCTCCTCGGGGTTCTCGACAAGGTAGGCCCGTCCGAACTTGCGCGGATCGTCGAAGCGAAGCCGGCGCCCGCCGCTCAAGTCGAGTGCCAGCCTCGTGTAGGGGCCATCTGGCTCTGCACTTGCACCCCAACGCAGCCGGCCACTCATCTTCAGGTGAAAGAGCAGCCACACCCCGCTCAACTCGATCCGTACGTACTTGCCGCGGCGCCCGACAGAGAGCACGCGCCTCCCCTTCGCGTGGGCGACAAACGAGGAAGCGGACGGCCGAGCAACCGTCCTCTCCCAAAGCACGCGGGCGTCCACAATCGTCCGCCCAACGAGGAGAGGCCGGATCCCACGCACGATGTTCTCGACTTCGGGAAGCTCAGGCACCGGTGCACCACCTCTCCTCGAACCGTGATCTGTCTCTCGCTACTAGCGCAAGCTATCGGAGGGTAGGCCGGCCAAGACTTCAGGCCAAACGGTGCAGGCGCGCTGCGTGAAGGCGCGGCAACTTGCCGGCACATAGGCTGCCGGGGCAGCCAGGCCAGCAGCAACCAGAGCCCGCGCCAAGTGGCAAAGGGGCAAACCCATCACGTTCAGCCAGCACCCATCCACCTGGGCCACCGGGTCAAACACCGGATGCTGGATCGCATACGCTCCCGCTTTGTCCAGGGGATCACCGCTCTCCACATAGCGCTGAACCTCGCCATCGGCGTAGTCTCGCATCAGAATGCTGCTTTTGCCGAGCTCGGTGACCAATCGGTGGGTGGCCGGGTGCAAGACTGCCATCCCCGTGTAGACCACATGCTGCCTACCGCGCAGCACCTGCAGCATTCGCACGGCATCCGCCCCATCCGCGGGCTTGCCCAGCGACCTGCCGTCCACAGCGACCGTCGTATCTGCTGCGATTACCAACTCGTCCGGCCGGATGCCGACGACGGCCTGTGCCTTTGCGCGCGCGACCCGGAGCACCATTTGATCGGGCGGCTCGCCGCTGTGCGGCTCCTCGTCCACGTTCGCCGCCTGGATCACAAAGGGCAGCCCCAGGAGCGACAGGAGCTGTTTGCGCCGCGGAGAGCCCGAAGCCAGCACCAGCCGGCGGATCGCAGAGCCTCGGCATGTCATGAGAGACTAGCCGTCGAGCGCCCCGAGGATCCCAGCAGCGACCTTCTGCAGCGTAGCCCGGTCGGGGGACTGGAAGTTGAGGGGGCCGATGCGAAAGCCGAAACCGTCTCCGTGGAAACGCGGCAGAATATGCAGGTGCACATGCATCACTTGTTGTCCAGCAGCCTGTCCGTCGGCCAGGAACAAGGCAATCCCCTCACAGGCTACACCGGACCTTCTCACAGCAGGCGCAAGCCGCATCGCGACCTGGAACAGATGTGCGCCGACGGCCGGGTCCAACTCAGACAAGCTCGCCGCATGCACTCGGGGTACCACGAGCACATGGCCGGGATTGACCGGCCGTATGTCCATGAAGGCAACAGCGCACTCATCCTGCCAGACCAAGCTCGCCGGAGCCGTGCCGGCGACAATCGCGCAGAATACGCACTCGTCAATCATGCTGCTGCTCCGTTGTTCAGAGTGGCAGACGTGGGCTAGAGCGAGACTCGCGTCTCTCGCTCCTGGCCATCTCGAACAAACCTGACCAACGTGGCCCCGCCGGGCAGGCTGCGCAGCCGCCGATGCAAATCGGAGGCGTCGCGCACTTGCTCACCAGCAATCGAGATGATCACGTCGCCCTTTCTGAGCCCAGCCTGATCTGCCGCGGAACGCGGGCGCACGTCTCCGACATAGGCCCCAGAGGCCGGTACCCCCGAAAGCTTGCTCGCCTGCGTGGAAGCATCGGCCACGGTCGCTCCGAGCCTGGGCCGCGCATGAGCGAGCAAACTGCGCAGGCGCGGCTGGTCAAAGCCAATCACAACTTCACCGTCGACGGTGATTACGGGAACGCCCTGCTGCCGCGAAACGCGCATCATCTCGACGGCAGCCTGTCGGTCCTGAGTCACGTCCTTCTCAACAAACGGGATGCCCTGGCGCGAAAGGAACTCTTTCGCATGGGTGCAGTAGGGTCAGGTTGGTGTGGTGTAGACTACGACTTTCATCGATCAATGCATCCTGGGTGCCACGATCGCACCGAACGGGCAGGCGCCCACGCACGAGTAACACGCAAAACAGAGGTCTCCATCCGCGAAAGGGATGCTCCCAGAACCTTCGCGGCACAGCGCCCTTGCGAGGCAGGCGGCTACCGGCGGGCAATCTGCACAACGCTGGCACCGCCCGATGTCGATCTTGGGCACCATGTCGTTCCAGGGGCAGCTCAACTCCTTGGTCATTGGCTATCCTCATGCCTAGTCCTGGTGCGCTGTCTACTTGCCCACGGCCTCCAGCAACTTGGCAACCATCATCGGCTCGGGAACTGCGCCCTCGACATGCACGCTCTCGTTAAAGACCGACCGCGGTACGCCATGGACATGGTACTTGCTCGCCAAGTGAGGGAACTCGATGGCCTCGACCATATCGGCCCGGACCTGGTCGCTCTCAATGGCAAATTGGTGAGCCAGGCGAACTGCCTGGGTGCAATAAGGTCAGGTGGGGGTGACGAACACCTGGATGTGTACTGGCTGCTTGAGATTGGCGAGCGCCTGCTTGGTCTTCGCCTTCAGCTCGGTGACCCCTGCAGAGACGTCCCAGATGTCTTCAATCAGGGTCGTGAACTCGTAGCCAGACGGTATGCCGTAGAACCGGATGCCATAGTCCCGCTCGCTCATCTCCTCCATGCGCACCAGAGCTAGTGCAGGGATCTTGTCAACGCCGTATCGCTCTGCCGCAGCCCGATCTGCGACAAAGTCGAGCACCTCAACCATGATCCTGTCGGACAGACTGGCAATCTCCTCCACGATCTGGCGGGTCTCAGCACAAAACTGGCACTCTGTCTCCTGGGTGAACATCACGAGCTTGACCGGCTGAACCATCCGGCTGGCAAACTCCTTGCGCAGAATCTCCGCATCCTTCTCCGATATCAGGGCCACAATCAACTCTCCTTCCGTGAGCTATCCCGCTCACGCCGCGAGGCAAGTGCCTCCTCAACCAGCGGCATCACGTGTGAATAGTGTGCACTTCCGGCCAACCTTAGCATGCCGTCTACCGCTACGATTGGATAGGGCAGGCGCTGCTCCTCTATCCTCTTGAGCACGTCCACATACTCTCCCTGGCCAGCAGGGTCGCCAAGATCTACGTACTCCACGCGCACGCGCGACCCGTGCCGCATCTCAACTTGGCGCCTCGTCACAAACGTGGTCTCCTCCGAAGACCGACGCGGCCCTCAGCCATGCGCCTGGCAAGACTCGGAAAGCTCGTTACCAAAGACCATAACCAGGACAGGTTCCTGACTTGCCACTGCCTCTCTCCTCTCTGGACTAGTTCCACTGCCCGCGGTGGACCATCGCGCAGGCGCCGAACACCACCTGCATGTCGTGTGCGTGGCAGTACTCGATAGCCGCCTCCGACTCGGAACCGGGCTGCATCCAGATCCGGGAGAGCCCGAGGCGGTGGGCAATCTGCACAACCTCCTCCGTGGCCGCAGGCGGCACTACCAGGTCTACTACCTCAGGCAATTCGGGCAGGTCGGCCAAGGAGCGATACACCGGCGCACCGTCCACCTCTCCCCCCTTGGGGTTCACCGCATAGACGATGTAGCCCGAATCTCGCAGCGTCCGGTAGATCCGCCCGCCGTACTTGGCCGGGTCCTGGCTGACGCCCACTACTGCCCAGCGCCGACGGCCGATGAAATCAGGGATCAGATCAGTCGTTTCCATCACCTCTCCAAACCAGACAGATTATACCCGGCGGGGGTATACTCAGGCACGTTACCATACGGCACACGCCATGTCAAGCTGGTTGCCTGCCATTGTACACCAGGCATGATGGATAGCCAACTGCCGGATGCTGCGTTCAGATCAACCGGTCAGCCTTGCACACCTTCTTGACAAGAACTGATTGGTCGGCGTATACTCCCCGCCATCGGCAGAGCGGCCGGGCGGCAGTGAATCCAGTTGCGACACCACTAGCAAGCAGCGGCCGGTGCCCGGGGCACCGGCTTCCTCTTGTGTCAGGCATGCTGGTACCCCCTGGCCGGCACCACCGCAGATAGGAGTGCATCGGATGACGATATGTATTGGTGTCCGTCGCGAAGACAAGAGCCTATGGGAACGCCGCGTGCCGGTCACGCCGGCCGATGCCAAGCAACTCCAACTAGAGCACGGCATCCAGGTGATTGTGCAGCCTTCTGCTACCCGTGCCTTCAGCTCCGAGGAGTTTGAGTCGGCAGGGGCAATCATGCGTGACGACCTGTCGACCTGTCCTGTGGTCCTCGGAATCAAGGAGATGCCAGAGGAGGCCTTCCGGCCAGGCGGAACCTATGTGTTCTTCGCACATGTCATCAAGGGCCAGGAATACAACATGCCGATGCTCCGGCGGATCATGGATCTTGGATGCACCCTTATCGACTACGAGCGCGTGGTGGATGAGCAGAACCGGCGCCTTATCTTTTTCGGCTGGCATGCGGGCGTTGCGGGGGCGATTGACACACTTTGGGCACTAGGGCAGCGGCTCGCTTGGGAGGGAATTGATAACCCCTTCCGGCTGCTCCAGCTGACCCACACCTACCACGATCTGGCCGAGGCAAGAGCGGCGCTGGCTGAGGTCGGCCGGCGCATCGAGGGTGAAGGCGTTGCCGAACAGGTGACTCCGCTCATCGTCGGCATCGCCGGCTATGGGAATGTGTCTCGCGGCGTCCAAGAGATCATGAACATCCTCCCTGTCATCCAGATCGAGCCAGAGGAGGTCGACGCGGTGGCCGGGGACCCAAAGGCATCGCGGCACCACATCTACGTTGTGGTATTCAAAGAATGGCACATGGTGGAAGCGATAGCTCCCGGCGCTCCCTTCGACCTGCAGGACTACTATGCACACCCGGAAAAGTACCGCGGCGCCTTCCATCAGTATTTGCCCCACCTGACCGTCCTGGTCAACGCGATCTTCTGGACCAAGGCCTACCCGAGGCTTGTCACCAATGCCACCCTGACTGGTCTGTTTGGCAGGCCTGAAGAGCCACGCCTGCGCGTGATCGGCGACATTAGCTGCGATATCGAGGGCGCCATCCAGTGCACCGTCAAGTCAACGCCCCCAGGGGACCCCGTCTACGTGTACAACCCAGTCGACGCAGCCGTAACGGATGGCTACGAAGGCCAGGGGGTCGTCATCATGGCGGTGGACATACTTCCGGCAGAGCTTCCGCGCGAGGCATCCAACTACTTCTCGCACGTCCTGAGGCCTTTCATTCCGGCCATTGCAGCATGTGACTTTTCCGTGCCCTTCTCAGAGTGCAACCTTCCGTCTGAAATCAGGCGGGCTACGATTGTCTACAAAGGCGAATTGACTCCGGACTACCAACAGATCCGGCAATACCTGGGCGGCTGAGCCACGACGGACTTGAGCCACATGCCCAATGATAAGGAGACGAAGACTATGAAGAGAGTGCTCATTCTCGGCGCAGGACTGGTCAGCCGGCCGCACGTACGCTACCTTCTCGACGTGCCAGGTTTTGAGGTGACTGTCGCCTCACGCACCGTCAGCAAGGCGGAGGCGGTCATCCAGGGCCACGCGCAGGGCCGCGCCCTTGCCCTGGACGTGGATGACCAGGGCGCGCTCGAGGCCCTCATCCAGGAAACCGATCTCGCAGTGAGCCTGCTGCCCTATGCCTATCACCCTATCGTTGCTCGCCTGTGTGTCAAGCACCGCAAGCATATGGTGACCACGTCTTATGTCAAAGATGCCATGCGCGCACTTGACGGTGCAGCTCGGGAGGCAGGCGTCATCCTGCTCAACGAGATCGGCGTCGATCCGGGCATCGACCACATGTCGGCCATGAAGGTCATCCATGACGTAAAGCGCCGTGGTGGTCGCGTCACGAGCTTTGACTCCTGGTGCGGCGGCCTTCCAGCCCCTGACGCAAATGACAACCCGCTTGGCTACAAGTTCTCCTGGAGCCCCAAGGGTGTGCTGTTGGCCGGCAAGAACCCGGCGCGATTCCTCAAGGACGGCCAGGTTGTAGAAACCCCAGGCGAGGAGCTGTTCGACCACTTCTGGACCGTGCAGATCCAGGGCCTGGGCGAGTTCGAGTGTTACCCAAACCGAGACAGCCTGCCTTTCATGGAGCAGTATGGAATCCAGCCCACCGGATGGATGTTCCGTGGAACACTCCGCAACCTTGGCTGGTGTGCCACCCTGAAAAAGATCTCGGCCATGGGCTACCTAGAGGAGACTCCTTTTGTGGGCCGGCCCGCCACCTACGGCCAACTCACCGCGCAGCTGCTCGGGCTGGAGGCCGGGGAAGGATTGGCGAAGCGGGCGGCTGCCCAGTGGGGCCTTCCAAAGGACGCCAAGCCAGTCACTGACCTCGAGTGGCTCGGGCTCTTTTCCGATGAGGCCCTGCCTCAAGGCCAGCACACGCCAATCGATGTCCTCACGGCGCGCATGCTAAAGAAGATGTCTTATGCGCCTGGGCAGCGCGATCTGCTCGTCATGCAGCACGAGTTCGTCGCGGAGTTTCCCGATCACAAGGAAGCGATCACGTCGACCATGGTTGACTATGGCATTCCCTTCGGCGACACCTCCATGTCGCGAACGGTCGGCCTGCCGGCGGCCATTGGCGTCCGGCTCATCCTGCAGGGCGTCATCCAAGCCACCGGTGTCCACACGCCCATTATTCCGGAGATCTACGAGCCGGTCCTGGCCGAGCTCGAGACTCAGGGTATCGGCCTGAAAGAGAGGATCGAGGAGATTCGGTAGGGACGAGACGATCGAAACCCGACCAGCCCTGAGCCCTGCGCGCAGGAGGCGCATGCATGATGAACACACAGGAATACATCGCCATTGAGGATCGCTACAACGCACACAACTATAAGCCGCTCGATGTCGTGCTCACACGTGGAAACGGTGTCTGGGTGGAGGACGTGCAAGGCAGGCGCTACATGGACTTTCTGGCTGCCTACTCGGCGGTCAACCAGGGGCACTGCCACCCACGCATCGTGAAGGCCATGGTCGAGCAAGCCGCTCGGCTTGCGTTGACCAGCCGCGCGTTCCGAAACGACCAGCTGCCTCTCCTTGCCCGCGAGCTCTGCGAGCTCATGGGCTATGAAATGATGCTCCCCATGAACTCCGGGGCCGAGGCAGTCGAGAGCGCACTAAAGGCCGCCCGCAAGTGGGGCTACCAGTTCAAGCGCGTTCCCGAAGACCGGGCACACATCATTGCCTGCGACGGGAACTTTCACGGCAGGACGATATCTATCATCAGCTTCTCACCCGAGGAGCAGTATCGCGACGGGTTTGGCCCATTCACTCCGGGGTTTGAGCTGATCCCGTATGGGGATGCTGCAGCTCTCGAAGAGGCCATCCGCTCTCACACAGTGGCTTTCCTGGTCGAACCGGTCCAAGGCGAGGGAGGAGTCGTGTCGCCTCCAGCCGGCTACCTGCGCCTGGCCCGCGAGATCTGTGACAGGCACAATGTGCTGCTGATCGCGGACGAAATCCAGAGTGGACTCGGCCGCACGGGAAAGCTGCTCGCTATCCAGCATGAAGATGTCCGTGCCGACATTGTGGTGATTGGCAAGGCACTGTCAGGCGGCATGTACCCGGTCTCGGCTATGCTCTCGTCCAAGGAGATCCTGGGTGTGTTTGAGCCCGGCGATCATGGTTCCACGTTCGGGGGCAACCCCCTGGCCTGCGCAGTTGCCCGGGAGGCACTCCGAGTGCTCGTCGAAGAGGGCCTTGTCGAGAGAGCTGCGGAGCTGGGTGAATACATGATAGAGCGGCTCCGCCAGATCCCGAGCCCGCACGTCGGACAGGTTCGCGGCAAGGGCCTCTGGGCAGGCATTGTGCTCAAGCCCGAAGCCGGTGGCGCACGGAGGTTCTGCGAGGCACTGATGGAGCGCGGCCTGCTTGCCAAGGAGACGCACTGGAATGTCATCCGCCTGGCGCCGCCCCTGGTGATCACCCGCCAAGAACTGGACTGGGCTCTGGACAAGATCGCGGAAGTACTGCAGCTGCCATGAGGATGACTGGGGTTTGCGGATGCGGCTCTGCGGCAGGCGAGTGATCATTCGCGAGATGCGCCAAGAGGACGTTGACGCGATGATGCGCTGGCGCCCCTCGGCCGACCCCATCTACCAGCCATTCGACTTTCCGAAGCGAAGCCAGGCCGAGCACTATGCCTGGTTTACCGACCGTGCTCGCGACCCGGCAAGGCGGCTTTGCACCATCGAAGGCCCTTCTGGACAGGTCATCGGAAGCCTGACGCTGCGAGAGATGAACAACGGCCAGTCGGCTCGCCTAGGCATCACTCTGGGAGCGGACTTTTTGAGCCAGGGCCTGGGCACAGAGGCCCTGCGCCTGTTCCTGGACCATTACTTTGGGAGCATGGGCTTTTCTCGCCTGAACCTCGATGTCGCGACGACCAACCTGCGGGCCATCCGGTGCTACCGCCGGCTGGGCTTCAAGGAGACAGGTCGCCATTGGGAGGCAGCCATTCACCCCAGCTATCGCGTTCTCGCCCTAGGAGCCCAGTACCAGCACTTTCGCAGCTGCTTCAAGCGCCAGGGCACAGCAATCGAGGTGCAGTTCATCGACATGGCGCTCACCAATTCGGATTGGCAGGAGAGCAGCGCCAAGCCCGGCACCAGCAGCAGGCACCCGCAGTGCCCCGCTGCATAGCAGAAGCACCATCAAGAAGTGAAGGATGTGACCGTTTTGGCAGGTTTTTTGCACGCCTTTTGGACACGAATACTCCATAGTGAAGCCCCGGTAACGCGGCCGAAACCCTGAGCGTCGGTCTGCGTATATGCCACAGTACGAGAGGTGATCCGATTATGAAGGTAGCTACTTGTCCAGAATGCGAAGGGGAGTTTCGCACCGGCCCGATTCTGAAAGTCGGACAGCGCCTCATCTGTCCGAACTGCGACGCCGAGCTGGAGGTGCTCCACCTCAACCCGCTGGAGCTCGACTGGGCCTACGACGAGCCCACGTCCGAGGGTGAGGAAGAGGACGAAGAGAGCTGGGACGACGAGGAGGAGAGCTGGGAGGACGAAGAGGACTGGGAGGATGAAGAAGACGAGTGGGAGGACGAAGAAGACGAGGACGAAGACGATCTGTAGTCGGTCGCGTGCCGGCTGAGTCCGACCAACCACTTGGCGCCTGAAACTCGAGAGCCCTGGCCTGGCCTTCTCAGGCCCAGGGTTCTATTCTTGCAGCGGTAGGCATGGAAAAGGAAGATGGAGACTGAAAAGGAAGCACAAGAGCTTGAAGAACCACCTGGGTGTAGTCACACCCAACCGCCCCATCCTTGGGAGGCCATTCCCATCACGTCGTGGCGGGACTGGCGTTGGCAGCTTGCCCATCGCCTGAGCGGCGTCGAGGAACTTGGCAAGGTTGTTCGCCTGACAAGTGAAGAGGTAGAAGGTCTCTCGGCCCCCGGAAGATTCCGCGTCGAAGTAACGCCCTATTTCGCCAGCTTGATGGATCCCGATGATCCAGCCTGTCCGATCCGGAGGCAGGTGATCCCGACGCGCGATGAATTGGCACCTTACAACGCCGAGATGGCCGACTCCCTCGCAGAAGACAGCCACTCTCCGGTCCCCGGGCTCGTCCACCGCTACCCTGATCGCGTGCTGATGCTTGTGACCACCCAGTGCGCAAGCTACTGCCGGTATTGCACCCGCAGCCGGCTCGTAGGCAACCCGGCCGCGCAGTTCGGACGAAAGACGTACGACGCCCAGATAGAGTACATTGCGCACACACCGCAGATCCGGGACGTCCTCCTGTCAGGGGGTGATCCCCTTACCCTGCCCCAGAGCGTCTTGGAAGACATCCTTCGGCGGCTTCGGGCAATTGACCACGTGGAGGTTGTCCGAATCGGAACCCGAGTTCCAATCTTCCTGCCAATGCGCATCACACCTGAACTCACTGGTATGCTACGCAAGTACCACCCCCTCTGGATCAATGTACATACCAACCACCCGAAGGAGATCACGCCTGAAGTACGTCAAGCCCTAGCGCAATTGGCCGATGCCGGTATCCCGCTGGGCAACCAGTCGGTGCTCCTGGCAGGGGTGAACGACTGCCCGAACGTCATGAAGGACCTCGTTCATGCACTGGTCAAGAACCGCGTGCGTCCTTACTACATCTACCAATGCGATATGGTCCAAGGCGCCGGTCATTTCCGGACGCCCGTTTCCGTCGGCACAGAGATCATCGAGTCGCTGCGAGGCCACACATCAGGCTTCGCCGTGCCGACCTTTGTGATCGACGCGCCGCACGGCGGCGGCAAGATCCCAGTAATGCCCAACTACCTGCTCAGCCAGTCCCTCGATCACGTCGTGGTGCGCAACTACCAGGGCTTTATCACGGCCTACGCCCAGCCCGACACGTACGATCGCCATGATCCGAGCAGGTGTCCATCCTGCCTCAGAGGCCTGCCCTCCGGGAAGCAGGAAAGCCAGAGTGTTGCAGCACTGCTCTCAGGAAAGCAGCCGGCTATCAGGCTCGCTGAGGAAGTGGGCACTCACCCAGCTATACGAACCACCATGCTAGAAGCCAATATGGTTGTCCCTTCGGGAACCAATGGTCATTCGCGTTAGGGGGTAGGAGAGAGATGCGCGTTGCACTGCTGGCAAACCTGAAGAAGAACGCACCAACTTGGGCAGGCATGCCGCCCGATCGATGGGACGACCTGGACTCAGAGGAGACCATCGCGTCCATTCTGGGCGCCCTTCGCGCAGGCGGACACGAGGCAGATTTTCTCGAAGGGGATTCAGGCCTGGTTGCGGAGCTGTCCAAGCTCAAGCCCGACATCTGCTTCAACATCTGTGAAGGGCACTTTGGCGACGGCCGCGAGGCGCACATCCCGGCACTCCTAGAGATGTTGCGCATCCCCTATACGGGGTCGCAGGTCCTGACGCTTGCGCTCGCTCTGGACAAGCCGATGACCAAACGGATCATGTCTTACCACGGCCTGCCTACGCCTGCATTCCAGGTGTTCGAGCGGGTGAACGAGCCACTTGATCCCGACCTGACCTTTCCTCTCTTTGTCAAGCCAAGCCGCGAAGGAACGGGGATGGGGGTAAGCGCTGAGTCAGTCGTACGCGACGAAACGCAGCTCAGGGCGCAGCTGCAGCGGCAGATCCAGAGGTACAGCCAGCCCATTCTGGCCGAGCAGTACATCGAGGGGCGTGAAGTCACAGTGGGCATCGTAGGAAACCTGCGCATGCCCGTGGCACGGCGTGTCCCGGAGAACGAAGAGGCGGCGCGTATCCTGAAGGGCCTGCACTTCCTGCCTCCGCTGGAAGTGGACATGGCGGCCTACCCTCCCGAGGAAGGGGGCATCTACACCAGCCGCATCAAGGTCGACATGGCCAGCGACTTTCGTTATCACTGCCCAGCCCCGCTCCCGGGAGAAGTGCTCGAGGAGCTGCAGTGGTTGGCAGCTGCAGTTTTCCGCGTGACGGGCTGCTTGGACGTAGCGCGTGTCGACTTCCGACTCGAGGGAAGGCAGGGGAACAAGCCTTACATCCTGGAGGTTAACCCGCTACCGGGACTGAACCCGGGATACTCCGATCTGTGTGTGGAAGCCAATGCCTATGGCTGGAGCTACGAGCAACTCATCAACGAGATACTGAACCTAGCTGCGGAAAGGTACGGGCTCGACTAGCACACTCAGGCCAAAGCGAGGCGGCCCCCCTGGTCTTGGACCTCGGGGGCCTTCCTCATACTTAGGCCAATTCGTCCACGTTCCAAGTCCAAGCTGACTACAGTGACATCCACCACATCGCCGACGCCAACTACAGAGTGGGGATCGCGGACATAGCGCTCAGCCATCTGCGAGACGTGCACCAAGCCTTCCTGCTTTACGCCAATGTCCACGAACGCACCAAAGTCGACGACGTTCCGCACGGTGCCCCTCAGGTGCATGCCCAAGCGAAGATCCTCGATCTTTAGGACATCCCGCCTCAAGATGGGAGCAGGCAGCTCGGCCCGTGGATCGCGCCCTGGGCGTTCCAAGGCATCAAGGATGGCAGCCAGAGTCGGCTCTCCAACCCCCAAGAGCTCCGCCATGCCGGCTATCCCCAGATCGTCACGCACTGAGCGAAGGTGCCCAAGCATGTCGCGGGCCTTGAGCCGGGTGCCAGCCAGCTCAAGCAGCCGGTGAACGGCCGGGTAGGATTCGGGGTGTATGGGCGTGTCGTCCAGTGGGTTGGCAGAGCCCGGGACCCGCAGGAAGCCAGCTGCCTGCTCATAGGCCTTGGGTCCAAGGCCGCGCACGTTCTTTATGTCAGATCGTTTCGCGAATGCCCCGTGCTCGTCTCGGTGAGCGACGATGTTGCCTGCGACTGCCGGACTCAGGCCCGCGACGTAGCGAAGCAGGGCAGCAGACGCTGTGTTGGCGTCCACCCCCACGTAGTTTACCACCGACTCCACGACAGCCACAAGGGCTTTGCCCAGGCGCTTCTGGTCCACGTCATGTTGGTAGAGCCCAACGCCGATCGACTGGGGATCGATCTTGACCAGCTCCGCGAGGGGGTCCTGGAGCCGCCGCGCAATGCTGACCGCACCACGAAGTGTGACGTCGAGGCCAGGCAGCTCCAGGCGCGCGAGGGCCGAGGCCGAATACACGGAAGCGCCTGCTTCGCTCACCAATACATACCGAAGCGTCGGCACGTCTGCACACAACTCGGCCGCCAGCTGCTCTGTCTCACGGCTGGCCGTCCCGTTGCCAACAGCGATGACATCGACTCCGAGGCGGGTAAGGAGCGAAGTGAGGGCTTCCTTGGCCTCCTTCCAGCGCCGTTGTGGGTCATGAGGATAGATGGTAGCCGTAACGAGCACTTTGCCGGTCGCATCGACGACCGCCACCTTGCAGCCCGTCCGGAACCCCGGATCGATGCCCATCACCACTTTGGAGCGCAAAGTAGCCTGCAGGAGAAGCTTGCGCAGGTTCGCCGAGAACACCTTGATCGCGTGTTCCTCCGAGACCTCATCCTGCCGGCTGCGCAGATCGCGCTCAAGGCTGGGTGCGAGGAGCCGGTGATAGCCATCGGCAAGAGCTTGTTCAACCTGATCCCGAAGAGGGGTTTGCGGGCCGCGAAGGAACGAGATTGCCATCACATCCAGGATATCGTCGTCCGGCAGTCTCAGATGAAGAGCCAGGGCGCCATCGGCCTCTCCACGACGCATCGCCAGCCACTGGTGCGGCTGGATAGCGCCGACCGGCAAAGCCACGTCTGCATATAGGCGGTACTTGCTGTCCAGACCCGGCTCCGGATCCTTTCCTTCTGCCACGCTGACGACCTCGGCGCGCTCGAGCACAAGCTTGCGCGCCTCGCCACGCACTGCCGCATCCTCTGCAGCGCGCTCGGCGAGGATGTCGCGTGCCCCAGACAGTGCGGCCTCCACATCCGGCACATCCTCTGACAAGAAGCCCGCCACCAACTTTTCGAGTGGCCGCGTGTCCTGCTGCTGCCAGAGCGTCTCGGCGAGAGGCTCCAATCCTCGCTCGCGCGCGACAGCCGCGCGCGTGCGCCTCTTGGGCTTGTAGGGAAGGTAGAGGTCCTCGACTGCCTGCAGCGTGAGCGCCTTCTCAATCGCAAGCTGCAGTTCCGGGACCAGCTTGCCCTGCTCGCCGATGCTCTTCAGGACAGCAGCCTTACGCTCCAGGAGGTTGCGCAGGTAGGCGGACCTCGACTCGACAAGGCGAAGCTGTTCTTCGTCGAGCCCTCCGGTCGCTTCCTTCCGGTACCGGGCAACAAAGGGGATGGTATTGCCACTGTCGAAAAGCCGGATCGCTGCCGCTACCTGCGCGGCAGGCAGGCCCAGCTCAAGGGCAATCGTCGCGGAGACCTCATCTGGTGAGACCATCGTTGCACGGGCTTTCAGAGTGCCGATTGATTCCGGTCGACTCTTGCAGGGGCCGGCGAGGGGTTGGATTGCCCCAAGCTCTCGTCCAGCAGCGGGTAGGTCAGAAGCACAGGGCCGACTCCGAAAATCGCGCCGGTAAGCGATCTGAGCAACCAGGTGCTCTCATAGACGCCAAGCAGCTGAAGGGTTCCGTCTACGGCAAGGGGGGCCAGGAAGAGAAGAGCTGCCCAAAGAGGGATTCGGATGCGCCGCATGCCTTTCCGGAAGATCGCATAAGCTACTCCACAGGCAAAGACCGACCCATAGAGGGCTGTGTCACGCTCGCATACGGCCACCTTGTAGCCTGCCCCAGAGCTGCCAATGGCCCGAGCTTGGGGGTCGACATCAATCCCCATAGCCGCCAGCTCCCGTGCTGAGTAGGTCCCCTGCGGCCCGCCCAAGAAGAAAGAGCGCTCAGGCCGCTGGTGGCAGGCGGGGCGATAGGCAAGGTAGATCGCCTTGGCCGGGCCGGTCCATCCCAAGAGCATCAAGATTGGGGCTACCAGGGCAAGGCCCACATAGGCCCCCCAGAATAGGTTCATGAGCGCCAGCCAGTGCCGCCCGATCCAACGCCCTGCCCCGTCCAGGCCGCGCGTGCAGCCGGTGGCTCGTGACACTCTGGGTACAGGTACCATCCGCAACTGGCTCCGGCTAAGGTTTGAGGTCGATCAAGCTGCCGTATTGGGCCAGGAATGTAAGGCTGTCGGTAAAGAAGAGGATACCCATCAGCACAAGCAGCCCTCCGCTTGCCCAGGAGACGATGCCGGCATACCGGTTCAAACGGCGCAGGCCCGAGCCCAGTGGCCCGATCAGAGCACCCACGAGAAGAAAGGGCACACCCAGCCCCAGCGAATAGGCAGCCAACATGGCGACGCCGCGCCCCACCGTGTCCAACTGGCTGGCAAGCCCGAGAATGAGCGCCAGGATGGGGCCCAGGCAAGGAGTCCAGCCGGCAGCGAAAACTACGCCAAAGAGAAAGGAGCGCGCCAGCCCGCCTTGTGCAGCGCCACCGACAGCAACTCTGCGTGAGGAATACAGCAGGTCGGGCCGGCCCGCCAAGAGAGCCACGCCGGCCATCAGCAGGCTCTCCACGATGCGAGGGCCCAGAGGGGACTGGCTTGCCAGCAAGTTGGCAGCAAAAGCAGACGCCACCAGGCCTGAACGAAGAGGGACTGACCAACCCCCGCCCGACAACGCAATCAGGCCGAGCACGCCGCCATCGCCCAGCCACCGCAGGGTTTCATCCCAGCCGCTTGCACTGCCGCCGATCCAGCCCGAGCCGACGACCGCCCCCAAGACTGCCACACACAGGGCAGCAATGAGCCAGCGCCGCCGGCTCCATCCTTCGCCCATCAGGCGCAGGCCGAAGACGACGAGCAACGCGCCACCCACTCGTGCCATGGCCATTTGGTAGTCCGCCAGCAAGCGCCCGACAAGGGTAGCCGAGGCGCCCAGCGCGACAAACACCGTGGAGAAGCCCAGCACGAAGAGCGCCGCGTGCGCCAAGAGCCTTCGGGTTGCTCCCTGCCCACCTGTTGACTCGCCTCCGAGGACGGCTGTTCCGCCAAGGTAGCCCAGGTAGGCAGGGACCAGCGGAAGCACACAAGGCGAGAGGAAGGATAAGAGCCCTGCGACAAAGGCAAGAGGCAGAGTGACGGCCTGCGAGCTCATTCGCCCAATCTTTCCTCGCCCTCAACCAGCTGCCGGAGTACACGCAGGTCAGCTTGCAGCTTGCGCTGCCTGATGAGCATGCTGAAGACCAGACCGAATGATACAGCCCAAAGAACAGCATAGGCGGCGATCAAGTACCCCATGGTTTCCCCCTTACACCAGCCCTTGTTTCAGGTCCTCAACCTGGTCGCGCAGCTGCTCCAACCGAATGCGATGCCACATCAGCGTCACGTACCAGGCGGAGAAGGCAACCAGGCAGAAGAAGAACGCAAACATCATGTTGGGGCTCAGGCCACCGCTCTCCGTTCCAAAGACCAGCGGGTGCTGACTCCGCCACAAACGGATAGCAATGAAGTTGATGGGAACCGAGACAAAGGCCACCACCCCGTAGACAGCAGAGAAACGGGCCCGCCTGGAAGGATCCTCAACCGAGCCACGCAGCATCAGATAGCCGACATAGATGAGGAACTGGATAAGCGATATCGTGAGCCGCTCGTCCCACACCCACCAGACACCCCAAGCAGGTCTTGCCCAGATGGAGCCACTCACCAGGACGCCCAGCATAAAGACCGTGCCAATCTCGGCTGAGGCGAGCGCGGCCATGTCCCACTTGCGATCCTGGGTACGCAGATAGACCGCGCCTGCCACAAACGTGACAAAGAAGGCCAGAAACCCAACCCATGCCGTCGCAATGTGGAAGTAGATGATGCGCTGGGCAAATCGCCCAGTCTCGCTCTTCAGGTCAGCCTCCGGCGCCCCGGCAAGCGCCAAGTAGAGTGCAGCCAGGACGAGGAAAGCGCTGAGGACCGTGAGCAGGATCAGAAGGCTGTCGTTCTTCTTCATTCCTTCACCACGTAATCGAAAGTCATGAATGCAACTGCAGGAAAGAGCACGTCAAAGGCCACCAGCAGATTCAACCAGAGCTTCAGGTCGCTCATGGGGAGGCCATCCAGGATGCCAGCAGTCGCCTTGACCGCCGCTATCAAGACTGGTGCCGCTACCGGCAAGAGCAGAATCGGGAGGAGTACTTCCCGAGCCCGTGTCTGGGCCGTCATGGCCGAGAGGACCGTTCCCACGCCGGCAAAGCCCAGCGTGCCAAGGAGCACAACCAGCAGCAGGCGACCATCGAAGAGGCTCACGCCAAAGAAGGCCGTGAACACTGGAAGCGTCAGCGCCTCCACCACGAGCATAAAGATCAGGGTGGAAAGCATCTTTCCGAAGTATATGGCCGTATGATCGACCGGGGCCAGCAGCAGACCGTCGAGGCATCCCCGGTCCCGCTCGAGGACAAATGCCCGGTTGAGCCCAAGCACACCCGAAAAGACAAACGCGACCCACAAGGCACCCGGCGCCACCTGCCGGACTCTCTCACCGCTCACACGCAGGTCAAACGCGAAATTGAAGACGACGACTGTCAGGATCGCGAAGACGAACATCGCGCTGAACATCTCTTTCGTCCTCAGTTCAGCCACGACGTCCTTCCAGACAATGGCAAGGACCTTCCTCAGGTAGGTCATGGGTGGAACATCAATCCTGCTTGACCCGGCCGCGGCTCACTGCACGGCTGCCTGCCGGCCGGCTGGTGGCTTCTCGGTAGATCTCCCGCATGCTCACTGGGTCGACCTCCGCGCGCGTTCCCTGCCACGCAATTCGGCCGCGATCCAAAACGGCGATACGACTACACATCTCAAGGCCCTGCTCCAGGTTGTGGGTCGTGAGCACGACTGTGCGGCCGGAAATCGCCAGCTCTCGCAGGAACCCACCGAGCATCTCGGCCGCCTGCAGATCAAGCCCGGTGTAGGGCTCATCCAGCAGCATGATCGCCGGATCGTGCAGGATGGCACGTGCAATGGCCAACCTCTGGATCATGCCGCGCGAGAAGGTGCGCACCGGGTCCCGGCGCCGGCCGCCAAGCCCAACCTGATCGAGCAGGCTCGCGATACGCTGTTCTGCGTCCGGCAGGTCGTACATCCGGGCGAAAAAGTGAAGGTTCTCATCCGGAGTCAGATCGCCGTACAGAAGCGGGCTGTGAGAAATGAGCCCGAGATGCCGCCTCAGCGAAGTCGCTGCCTTTTGAAGGGGCACTCCCCGGATTTCGACACTCCCCCCCGTCGGGCGGCTCAGCGAGGAAAGGATGCGCATGAGCGTCGTCTTGCCGGCGCCATTCGGGCCGAAAAGCGCCAAGAAGTCGCCCTCTGCCACAGCCACGTCGACCCCTCGAAGAGCGAACTGCTGACCAAAAGCCTTCGTGACCTTGCTCACTAGGATGGCGGGGGAGGCTTCTCCACCCGCGGCACATGCTGCGCCCCGGCCTGAACGAGGGGTGGCGTCCCTCGGGTCCATCTGCCCCATCTCGCTGCCCGTCAAGCCCTGGTTCGCGCGCGGGCCAGGAAAGGATAGGCCACAGCGCCAGCCGCCGCAAGCACGACCAAGCCGAAGCCGAGCCAACGCAGGACTCCCTGCTGGCCCACGCCAGCCGGCCGGGCAGGACTCCCCGCAGTCTCCGGCATGATGGGCGTGTCTGAGATGCCATCAGGCACCAGTTCCAAAGACAAGGGCACTTCGGTCCCCAGGCTCCCAGCCGTGTATGCCTGATACTCCGTATCCTGGAATGTGACCGTCTCGCCCACGGTGAGCTGGTCTCCGCGCACCGTCAGGCCAGGCTGGACGGCCAGAATTGTGATGGAAGACACCGGAAAGGGAAAGCGCCGCTCCAGGGGGACAGCTGCACCTTCGACCGGGAGATGGTAGGAGAAACGCAGGACCGAGGCATTGGCGCCAGGGCGCACGGGTTGAGTATCCCAGAGGCCACCCTCGACTTCGGCGAATCGATTGACAGGCTCGCCTTCGGGAAGGGCCAGGCCCACTGCATTCGCCGGGAGCGGGATAAGCACCGTTGCTGCCTGCCCGCCGGCCTCGTCACGGACTTGGCCAATGAACGTCCGGTCGCTCGTGTTGCCGAGCACGAGCACTTCGGAGACTCGTAGGACCTGCTCAAATGACTTGACCACGATGTGCGCTGACTCAATGCGAAGGCTGCCGTCCTCCTCCGTTGCTTCATACACCACAAGGCTGGCCTGCAGCTCGGTGACTCCTTCTTGAAAGGAAAGCCCTTGGCCGGCCTCATAGGTGACACCCTGGTAGCTGACTTCGGGCCAGTACTCCAGAGCAGGGTCCGTGTCAAGTGCCTCAAAACTGAACGTGCCATCTGCGGCTGTGACGGTTGACAGCGGAGCAAGCTGTGCCTCTCCGTCCAGAACGTAGAGCGTGACTGCCAGCCCAGGGCCCACACTCGGCCCGCCGGCTGTTCCATTCGTAACTACCCCTTTGATTGTTCCACTCTGCTGGGCGTACGCCGGAAGGCAGATTGCCATCAACGCCCCCAGCAAAGTCAGGACCCGGGCGAGTCGCGTCCACGAAGCACTCATGGCTGGCCCTCCCCCGCACCAAGGCGAGCGCCGCACTTGCGGCAGAACTGGTCATCCTCAGCCATCGGCACACCACAGGCAGGGCACGTTGCCCCACGCACGACCAGAACGCCCCCGCAGCCCACACAAAAGCTATCGCCCGGCATGACGGCGACACCGCAAGAAGGGCAAGTTGGGCCCTGGGGCCGGCCTGATGCAGGCGAGCTCTTGGCAGACAAACGCTGTGAGCGCGAGCCGGGAAGCGGGTAGCTTACTCGGCTTGCCGGAAGCAATGGCTGCGCGACGGCAGCAGCAACCAGAATCGCCAGCACGAAGAACAGGGCGATGCTCACGGTGCTACCTCGCTTTCTGAGTCCCGCGCTGCTCCACCGGAATGTGATGGCCAAATTGCGAGGACCGTGCCCAATAGAAGGACCAAACCGCCAATCCAGAGCCACAGGACCATGGGCGTCACAAGCACCTGGAATGCCGCCATCCCATCCGACTCCAGGCTTGCCAGCACAATGTACAGGTCTTCCTTCAGCGTGCTGCGCAGCGCGACTTCCGTGACCGAGCCGTCCACATTGCTGTGATAGTTGCGTTCGGGGGACATCACGGCGATCTGGCGATTGCCGCGATAGACGTCCAGGATGACCTCGTTGCGAAGCTTGTTCCCGGCCTCTTCTGTGCTCCTGAAGGCAAAGTCGCGGTAGACCAGCGTGTACCCCTCCACGTCGATCGTCGCTCCTTTGGCCAGGGGCACCTGGACCTCCACTTGGCGTGCCTGCGAGGCGGTGATTCCCATCACGATCAAGACAACGGCGAGGTGGACAATCTGAGCACCGTACCGCCGCCGGCCCCGCGCCAGCGCCCTTGCGGCAGCCGTCACGGGGTTCTCGCGTGCCACCCGGACTCGTGCAGCGACACCTTGGCCCATCTGGAGCAGGATGGTCGCAGCCACAAAGGCGACGATAGAAAAGGCCAAGACGGCTGTGAGCGGCCAGTCACCCAGGAAGGCCAGGAGCACCCCAACCAGAAGAGCAACCACAGCCTGCACCCACAACCCGCGCACCAACTGCTTCGCGCCTGTCTTGCGCCACTCCACCAGGGGACAGATGCCCAGCAGCGCAAGCAGGAGCAGGCCGAGCGGGCCAGCAAAGCGATTGTAGCTCTCCTTGGTCAGGCTGCTGGCCGCACCCCGTACTGACTCTGTCAAAGTTGGCCAGAGCGTTCCAAGCATGACCGCGCCGGCCAATCCGAGGAAAAGGAGGTTGACGACCAGGAACACAAACTCCCGTGACAGCAGGTCCCCCAACTCGCCGGCTCCCTTTAGCTCGCGGGAGCGCGCCAGCACAAAGCCCACAGCTGCAGCCAGTACCAGGAGCATATAGCCCAGGTAGTAGTAGCCAATGGGAGACTGGGCAAAAGCATGCACCGACTCTATGAGCCCAGAGCGCGTGACAAACGTGGCAAAGACCGTGAGAAGGAATGTCAGAACGGCCAACACAACATTCCACGTCCGGAACATGTCGCGCCGCTCCTGGATAATCGCTGAGTGGACAAAGGCCGTGCCCACCAGAAAGGGGATCAGAGACGAGTTCTCAACAGGATCCCACGCCCAGTAGCCACCCCACCCCAACTCCAAGTAGGCCCACCAGCCGCCGACCAAGATGCCCACACCCAGAGTGGCCCATGCGGCGACGCTCCATGAGCGCGTGCCGCGCAGCCAGGTCGCGTCAAGCTTCCCCCTCACAAGGGCAGCCAGTGCATACGCTGCAGGGATTGTCCACAAGGCATAAGAGGCAAAGATGATCGGCGGGTGGACAATCATCCAGAAGTTCTGCAGAAGTGGATTCAGGCTGATGCCTTCGGCTGGCACATTGGGCAACAACTGGAACGGATTGCTAATGGCCACGAGGAGGAGAGCGAAAAACGCCTGAGTGAAGGCTAGAAACACCATCGCGTAGGGCCGCAGCTCCCGGTCCCAGGTGGGGCGGCGCGACACGAGAACGCCCGTAAAGATGGCCAGCAGCCAGAGCCAAAGCAGCTGCGAACCTTCCATCCCAGCCCAGAACGCAGCCAAGACATAGGCCGGCTTCAGATAGCTGCTCACGTGCTCATAGACATACTGCACCTGGAAGCTGTGGCTGTACAACAACACAAGCAACAGGACAGAACTCAGGGTAGTCAGGACGGCGGTGGCGAGCAGTGCATTGCGAGCGCTCGCCAACAACTCCGGGCGCCGCCGCCACGTGCCCATCCACGCTGCAAGGGCGGCCCACAGGGCGGCCGCCATTGTCAACCAGAGGACTCCATATCCTAGATCGGCTAGAATCACGCTACTGCTTCTCCTCGTACTTGGACGGGCACTTCATCAACAGCTCATCGGCCTCAAACACCTGGCTGGCCGGATCGTACTTGCCAATTGCGACAGCTTCCACGGCGTCCACCAGCATGTCGGGCTGCGGGCCGCGGTAGGAAATGGCCAATTGACCCGTCTCGTCCTGTATCTCGAAGGTGAGGTGGACTTCACTGGTGTTCCACACCACCGAATTGGCAACGATGGCCCCGGCCACGCGTGAATCGCGCGCCTGGTCTGGTCCCAACGTCCTGACCTGGGCTATCGTCAGGTAGTCCGAGGAAGTTCCTCCGAAACTGGTGGCTATGAGCGCCGCAATCACGGCAACCACGACAAAGCCACCGATCACGAACTTGAGCTTGGGCGACACACTCCCCTCCTGGTTGGTACGAATGCGACTTTACCGGTTGCGGACGGCTGCCGAGCACTTGGGGCAGTACCGCGCATCCCTGGGCACGCGCGCTCCACAGGAATGGCAGAAGGCCGCCTCGGTCTCTCCGCCCTCAGCCGCGGACGGTCCGGCTCTTCGGCCAAGCCAAAACGCGCCGGCACCCACAGCCACGAGTGCGATGAAGGCAATGAGGAATATCCACACCGTCGAGCCACCGGCGCCGGGTGCGCCCACAGCGGGCGGCAATGTTGCTGTTGCCGGCGAACTAGATCCCGAAGAGAGGATCGCATCCGACTTTTCATACCGCACGGCCCAACTCCTTGGCTCTCCCTGCACAATAGGCACAGGCGCCACCTCGTGATAGGCGAGGCCATCGGTGCCCGTTGTAACCACGGTGGCTGGCGGATCCAGGGTGAAGTTGCGCGCCGTCCGCGGCTGCTGAGCACTTAGAGAGAAGGAGGCGACGGCATAGTCAGCCGGGTACGAGAACACGAAACTTTTCTCGTCACCGCTCTGCGCCAAGGGGGAGTAGAACTCTACCTGAAAGCCGGGGGTATCGAGCTGAAACGAAACAACCAGCCAGTCCCCCTCTTGCCGGGTCGTATAGTCCAGATTGATCAGGCCCTGATCTGGGTCGTCGGCCGCCAGGGCACTCGGGCGTGCCGCCGAGGCCGGAATACGCCACTCGACCTCTGCCGGGAGGGACACATCCGATGCGAGCTCACCCCAGCAGATGACCAGCATTTCCGGGGAATCGTACTCGGGCCAGAGCGCGACAGAAAGGCTTGCCAGAGTAGTCTCCGGGCTGGCCGCGGGTGACTGGGCGGCAGCAGATGGGGCAGCAAAGCAGAGGATCACAAGCAACACAGCTGCTAGACGCCCAATTCGGCCCGACGGTTGAGGATTCATGCTACGCTCCCAATGGCATTGAGTCGATGCTCTCCTCGCCCCCAACTAGAGAAGGGCTCCGAACGACGGCTCTAGTGGGGGCGAGGCTTTGTGCACTACTATGGGCTGATCATCCCATCGAGGACTGCCTTGACCTCGTCGAAGGTGGGGGCGCCATCCAGCATGTTACCGTCGCCGAAGAGATAGGTTTGCGCTGCAGACGCCCCATACTGCATGCCGACGATTACGCCGGCCTGGGCACGCAGCTTCGCAAGGTCGCCGCCGAGGCACGTCTCGAACTGGGCGGTGTCCAGGCCGAGACCCTCCGCATAGTCAACGAAGGTGCTGCCAAGTTCCTTGGCCGCGGCCCAGCTCTTCTGATCCGCAAAGAGTTTGGCTTGCATCTCCCAGTATTTCCCCTGCTCGCCTGCGCATTCCGCAGCAATCGCGGCCTGAGCGCTGGCACTGCCCTCCTCGCCTGCCCACGGATGGAAGACGTAGACCAGGCTTCCAGCATCCACATACTGCGCCTTGACCTGAGGGTAAACCTCCGTCACGTACTTGGCGGCATCGGCGCTGGCATAGTCCAAGAAGACCGCCATGGCGGCCTTCGCCGACTGCAGGTTCCCCAACACGTGGTAGTCCCCATTCTGAGGCAGGATCTCGGGCAATGCCCCAGTCCCAGCGACATAGTCGATCACCTGGAACATGGCGTCGGTGTTCAGAAGAGGGATCTGTGTTTCGTTGACAAAGAGAGTAGGAGTCGAGTTCACGCCGAAGGTCTGGGCTGCCATCGCATCGGAGGCAACGTCAGAGGCGGCATCTCCCTCATCGAGACACTGGTCGAAGGCCTTGGTGTCCAGCCCCAGATCTGCGGCGTACTCCTTGAACGTGGGGATGGCATCCGTGAGAGAGCTCCAAGCGCCCTGACCACCAAACAGCTTCTCCTGCATTTCCCAGTACTGGCCTTGATACCCTGCACAGAAAGCAGCCTCTGCCGACTTTTGCGCCCAGGGATGGATGGACGTCAGCGGGAACTGGCGTGCAACAAACCGTGCCTTGCCGCTATCTACGTACTGCTTGATGATCTCGGGGATCGCCTCAAGGGCGACCGAAGCGCAAGCCGGTCATTGAAAGTCTGAGAACTCGGTGATCACCAAAGGCGCATCAGCCTTGCCGCGGCTTCGGAAATTGTCGGCCGCCAGGATCAAGGTTGGAGGTTGACCACCCGCCAAGTAGTACTCAATCTGCTGTTGGAACGCAGCGTAGGGCTGCGCTCCCACCATGGGAGCACCGTTGATGAGAAAGGATGGCGTGCCGGTGACGCCCGCAGCCTGCCCTTCCTTCTGGTCAGCGGCGATCCTGTCAGCGTACTTGTTGCCGCTAAGGCACGCATCGAATTGGGCTTGAGCGAGGCCCAGCTCACTGGCGTACTTCTTGAAGGTACTCACTGCGCCAGCCTGGCCAGACCACTCCGATTGCTGTGCCATGAGCCTCTCGTTCATGTCCCAGTACTTGCCCTGCTCGCCCGCGCACTCGGCCGCCATGGCGGCAACCTCCGCTCCGGAGTGGACGATGTAGTTCCTGACGATGTACCGGGCCTTTCCAGTCAAGATGTAATCACGGACGATCTGCGGAAACGTCTCACGGACGTACTTGGCACAGTACGGTCACATAAACTCCGAGAACTCGACGATGGTCACCTTGGCGTCCGCCGGGCCAAGTGCATGCCAGTCTTCAGGATCTACCGGCAAGGTGCTCAAGTCAAGTGGAACAGCCACGGGCGTACCTGCTCCGGTCGTAGCCACCGCTTTCGCGGTCGGCGTGGCGCTGGCGCCTGCCTTGGGCGTCGGCGTGGCAGGCTGCGGGCCACAGGCAACGACCAACAGGGCTACGATCGCCAAAGCGACCAACCACCCACTTCGCTTCTTCATTCTTTCACCTTTCCATACGATTTGCGGGCTAGAATCGAGCTCGCCGCAAGCGCAGCGAGTTGCTGACGACGAATACGCTGCTAAACGCCATGGCACCCGCAGCCAGCACAGGGTGCAAGCGCAGGCCCAACCATGGATAGAACACACCGGCCGCCAAAGGAATCAAGATGACATTGTAGAAGAATGCCCAGAACAGGTTCTGCTTGATGGTCCTCATGGTAGCACGGCTAAGAGCAATGGCGCGCGCTACTCCCCGCAAGTCACCGCTCATGAGCGTTACGTCCGCTGCGGCCATGGCCACGTCTGTCCCGGTCCCAATCGCAATGCCCACATCTGCCTGGGCCAAGGCTGGTGCATCATTGATCCCGTCGCCCACCATCCCTACCAGGTGACCTTCCGAGCCTGCTCGGCGTTGAGATGCGGAAGCCTGTAGTGTCCTCATCTGCGCCGCCTTCTCACCCGGCTGCACCTGCGCGAGAATCTGGCTTATGCCCACTTCCCGTCCAATTGCCTCGGCCGTGCGGCGGTTGTCGCCCGTAATCATCAGCACGTCGATGCCAAGCGCCTGCATCTGGCGAACTGCCTCTTTAGACCCGGCCTTGACCGTATCCGCAACTGCAACGACTCCTTGAGCCGTGCCATCCACTGCCACGAGCATAGCCGTCTTGGCCATGCCCTCCAGGTCGTGCAGCACAGCCTTGAGGCTGCCCCAAGGCACTCCATGGCTTTCGAGCAAGCCGGACGTCCCCACAAGGACGCGACGGCCCGCAACCGTCGCGACGACCCCTTGCCCTGCCACCGCCTGGAACTCCTCAGGCTCCGACAGCTGCAGCCCGCGCTCCCTTGCGGCCCGCACAATCGAAGCGCCAATTGGATGCTCTGAGCCTTGTTCGGCAGACGCAGCCAAGCGAAGAAGCTCGGCTGGTGGAGAGAGATGGACTCCATCGCCCGCGCCGGGAATGACATCTGTGAGCGCCGGCTGGCCTTCGGTGATCGTGCCCGTCTTGTCCAGGACAACGGTCCCCAGTCTGTGCGCCCTCTCGAGCGCCTCGCTGCTGCGGAAGAGGATCCCCGCTTCGGCGCCGCGTCCCGTCCCCACCATGATTGCCGTCGGCGTCGCCAGGCCCAATGCGCAAGGGCAGGCTATCACAAGAACCGCCACCATGTAGACCATGGACTGCGTGAAGCCCACTTGGCCCAGCAACAACCATCCCAAGAAGGTGACGAGCGCCACAAGGATCACCACCGGCACAAAGACGCCCGAGACCCGATCTGCCAACCGCTGAATCGGCGCTTTCGACCCCTGCGCTTCCTCCACGAGCCGGATGATCTGGGCCAGGAGTGTCTGAGCACCTACGCGAGTTGCCTCGAACCTGAGGAGGCCCTGTTTGTTGATGGTGCCCCCTACGATCTCGTCACCGGGCTTCTTGTCGACCGGGACGCTCTCCCCCGTGATCATCGACTCGTCCACCGCCGATCGCCCCCAGAGCACCACCCCGTCCACCGGCACACGCTCACCCGGACGGATGACTACGACATCGCCCGGTACGACTTCGGCGACCGGCACCACGGTCTCCTGTCCATCACGCACGACCTGTGCTGTCTTGGGTCGAAGCCCCATGAGCTTTTTGATGGCCTCGGAGGTCCGTCCCTTCGCTCGCGCCTCGAGCAGTTTTCCCAGCTTGATGAGCGTGATGATCAGTGCCGATGTCTCAAAGTAGACATGCTCACCTGCTCCCGGAGAGAGCAGGACTGCCACGCTGTAAAGGTACGCGACCGACGAACCCATGGCCACAAGCACGTCCATGTTCGCCGAGCCAGCCCGAAGGCTCTTGAAACCGCCAACGTAATAGTCCCAACCGACATAGAACTGGACCGGTGTTGCCAAAGCGAGCATCAGCCAACTCACCCACGGTTGGTGCGCCCACATTCCGACCAGGCCCAAGTCCCGCCCCATGCTCAGTAGGAAGAGGGGCAACGAGAAAGCCGCGCCAACCCAGAACTTGCGGCTCTGGTCGCGGACCTCCGCCTCACGCGCTGCCCTCTCGACATCCTCGGCCGATTCGCCTTCGGCTGCCTGCACCACACCGTACCCGGCATCCCGAATGGCCTGCTGGATGGCGACCAAGGTCACCGCGCCGGGCAGGTACTCGACGCTCGCCCGCTCGCTTGCCAGGTTGACGCTCGCGCTCACAACCCCGTCCAGACGGGAGAGCGTCCGCTCAATGGTCCGTGCGCAGTTGGCGCAGGTCATGCCGGTGACCGGAATGTCGACTTTGACGGTCGGGACATCATAGCCGATGTCCCGAATCAGCGCAAGAAGTTTCTCTTCACCGACAAGCGCAGGATCGTACACAACCGAGGCGCGTTCGGAAGCCAGGTTGACGGACGCATCCTGCACTCCGTCGAGGCGACGGAGGTTCCGCTCGATGGTGAGCGAGCAATTCGCGCACGTCATCCCTGTGACCGGAAGGGTTATCTGCTTGGTGTCCATTCACAACCCGCCTATCTTGCCAGACGGCGTCCGTTCACTCCTGGCAGCGCGGACTACGCTGGCACGTACCCGGCCTCTTCCAGAGCCCTTGTCAGGTTGGCAAGGGCCTCGTCGCTTTCCACCTGGAAGGTGGCTGTCTTGGCGGCGACGTCGCCACTGATGAACTGGACCCCCATTACCATGCTCGCCTCGCGCTTGATGGTCATGAGGCAATGCCCACAACTGATGCCTGGGATTTGCAGTGTTATTGTCTTCATTTCGTCTCCCCTAACTTTCTCCAATGCCCAGCCCATGGCCGGGCCCCCATAATGCCGGTCCCCTACAGCCGGTCCGCAGCCTCAAAGAGTGCCAAGATCTCCCCAATCACACGCTCTCGCTCGGTTGGATCATCCCCCCGAATGGCCATGGTCACGCACGTCTGGAGGTGATGCTCAAGAATCAGGCGGTTCACCTTCTCCAGGGCACGCTGGATTGCCAGGTTCTGATTGATCACGTCGATGCAATAGGCACCTTCATCCACCATCCGCATGACACCGCGAACGTGGCCATCCACGCTCTTGAGCCGATTGACGATCTCCTGCCTGTGGTCTTCGGTCATGGCTTCCACCCGTCTGCGTCTCACCCCACCCCCCATGGGGTGGGGTAAGACGAAATCTACCACAACCGGCAAGGGCTGTCAAGTGCACGCGTCGCCTGATCACCAACGGGAGAGCCTCGGGAATATCCGGTCCCCCTCTCACCCTCTGCCATCACCCACCTGCCAGACCCTCCACTCCTCATGTTGCCCTTTACAGGCTTTGCTGGCATACTGCAGCAACTACAACCCATCGTTAGGGAAGGCCCCCGAGATGCGACAGCACCTCGCGGCCCCAGCGAGCTACAACCGGAGGCGCGATGCTAGACAGTGTGATCGTTGGCGGGACACTGGTCACGGCTGAGGGAACCCGTCAAGCCGATCTCGGCATTCACGAGGGCAAGATCGCCCAAGTGGGACGCGGTTTGTACGGGCGGAGCACAATTGATGCCGGTGGGATGCTGGTGTTGCCTGGTGCGGTGGATGAACACGTGCACCTGCAGCTGCCGGTCGCCGGCACCGTATCGAGTGACGACTTCTACAGCGGCACGGTATCCGCCGCCTTCGGTGGAACGACCACCCTTCTCGACTTTGCCGAGCCGGCACCTGGGCAGTCCTTGGAAGAAGCTCTCGCGCTGCGGCGTGCCCTCGCAGATCCGAAGGTAACGATAGACTACGGCCTTCACATGACTCTTTCCCGGGCCGATCCAGAAACCCTGGCGCAGATCCCGGCTTGCATCAAGGCTGGCTCGTCCAGTTTCAAGCTCTACATGGCCTACCAAGGCCTAAGACTGGACGATGGCGCCCTGCTTGGCGCGTTGGAGGCCGTGCATGCGCACTCCGGTCGAGCGCTGGTGCACGCAGAAAACCACGATGCCATTTCTTACTTGGTCTCGCGGGCGCTGACCTCGGGGCAGATTGGGCCGGCAAGCCATCCACTCACCCGCCCGGCGATCCTCGAGGCTGAGGCGATTCATCGTCTCCTTGCGCTGGCAGAAGTGGCCGGCGCGCAGGTCATGGTTGCCCATCTCTCCTGCGCCGCAGGGCTGACCGAGGTCCGGAGGGCCCGTGCGCGAGGGCAAACGGTCTGGATCGAGACCTGTCCCCACTACCTGACCTTGGACGAGGCTGAGTACCGTCGTCCAGGATTCGAGGGGGCGAAGTTCGTCGTCTCCCCCCCGCTCCGCAGAAAGTTGGACCGGGATGCCCTATGGGCAGGGCTGGCCGCCCGTGAGGTGAACACGGTAGCCACCGACCACTGTCCCTTCTTCTTCTCACGGCAGAAGACCCTCGGGCAGCACGACTTCTCCCGTATTCCGGGAGGTGCACCCGGCATCGAGACTCGCCTCATGCTGCTCTTCGAGATGGGAGTCCGTACAGGCCGCCTTACACCGGAGCGCTGGGTCGAGGTCTGCTGCACCGAGCCTGCTCGGCGCTTCGGGCTGGCGCCCCAGAAGGGCACCCTGGAAGTGGGGGCAGATGCAGACGTCGTGGTTTGGGATCCAGCGCGGCGGATCACCCTCTCCCACACAACCCTGCACCAGAACGTCGACTATACCCCCTACGAGGGCCTGACGGTGCAAGGCTGCCCGGCAATCGTGCTGGCACATGGGCACCTGGTAGTCGACAATGGCCGTTTCCTGGGAGAGGCAGGCCAGGGCCGCTTTCTACACATGGCGCCTGCCCAGAGCTGAAAAGAGCCCGAGGCCCTAGCATCCCCTACCCGGCCGGCACGAAGGGGCGTGATTCCAAGCAGCCGACTACCTTGTCCAACAAAGCCGTCGGCCCCAAGAGGGAGTGGGCGTACAGGTCAACTCGCCCGCGGCTGGGGCTGTCCACGCGCTGTAGATGCCAGATGCGGTCATCACCGGTGGAGTTGAGCAACAGAATGGGCAAGTCAACAGCACTGACCAGGGCGCCTAAGCGTTGTGGCAAGTCGAGCGAGTCCACATAGTCGGAGAGGTCCACGATGGCGAGGTCGACCGAGGCGGTGTGGATTTCCCTCTCCGCCTTCTGCCAATCCGACAGCAGGAAGGCATCGTAGCCCGCCAAGAGCAGCAGGTCCACCACACCTTCCAGCCACGATGACGCACTTCCTGCAACCAGGATACGAGCTCGCAAGGCTGTCCTGCTGCCCAGTTGGGCCGTGTCGCCCCTCTCCTGCGCGGTAGGTCGGTCCATGACATCATGATAGCATACGCCTCCGTTCAGGAACATCCCCCCCAAGGAGGATGTTGAGACGTAGATCGCACTCATCCATGGTCTACGGCAAGTTCAGCGGCTCCCCACCTGACTACATCTCGGGCGTGAGGCCCAGCCGCTGCGCCAACAGGCGCAGGTCAGCCTTATTGCTCAGCTTTAGCTTGGAGTAGATATTGCGGAGGTGGGTCTTGATCGTTTTCTCGCTGAGGAACAGCGCCTCGGCGATTTCTGAGTTGCGCATGCCGTGCCCGGCCAGCCGAAAGACCTCCCTCTCGCGCGGGGTGAGCACGGCCAGTGCCTCATCGCTGAGGTCGCCCCGTTCCCGAAGGCGGCTGAGCTGCTGGACGACCTTAGCCGCGACCGAGGGGGCAAGCAGGATCTCGCCCCTCGAAACCGACCGGATGCCCTCTGCAAGCCGCCCCACGTCTATCGTCTTGAGAACGTAACCCGATGCCCCCGCCACAAGGGCGGCCGTAATCTCCTGCTCATCGTCGTAGGCCGATAGGATGAGCACGCGGCTTGTGGGGTTGACCTCCAGCAGCTGCCGGCAGAAACTCGCCCCGTTCCCATCTGGCAGATGCAAGTCGAGAAGAATTATGTCCGGCGAGTCCACCGCCACGAAGTCAAGCGCTTCCTTGCCGCAGCTCGCCTCCCCGATCACGTGCAAGTCTGCCTCCATATCCAGCAGCGCGCGCAATCCCTCACGAAAAACCACATGGTCATCGACGATCAAGAGCGTAAGCATGGCCATCCCTCCGAGTGCCCAGGCAAGCATCGCGCTGTGTCTGCGCACTGAACCATTGTCATGCGGTTTCTTGCTCGCGGCTAAGCTGGTGCAAACCGGTCTGCTCTGAGCCAGACACGCCGGGTTGTTCCTGTGCCGGGAACTGCAGGGCAAAAGTGCTCCCTTCGCCGACCCGGCTGCGAAGCACCACCATGCCGTGATTCTGAGCTGCCAGCTCGCGAACGATCGCCAAGCCAAGGCCGGTACCGGTCGGCTCGGGGTTGTTCCTGCCGCGGTAGAAGCGCTCGAACACCTTGTCCTGCTCGTCATCTGGTATACCAGGGCCGGTGTCCGACACGCGAATCTCTACTACGCGCTTCCCCTCCAGCGACACAACCCCTGCGCCCAACCAGACGCGCCCTCCCCGCGGAGCGTATCGGACGGCGTTGTCTATCAGGTTCGTGAGCATTTGCACAAGGTGGTTCTTGTCCGCAAAGATGAGTGCGACCGGCCCAGTGACCTCATTGACCAGGTCAATGCCCTGCCTCCTTGCCGATTCGGCATAGATCTCGGCCACCTGGGCAAGCACCAGCCTGACATCAAGCAACTCTGGATGCACCTGGAGCACCTGGCGGTCCATTCTGCTCAAATCCAGAACATTCTCCACAATCGTCTCAAGGCGGTGGGTCTCGTGCTCAATCGTCTGGAGATAGTGATCTCTCTTCTCAGGGCGGCCCTTTCGGGCGAGCGCGGCGTACAGCTTGATGACAGCCAGGGGTGTGCGCAACTCATGCGATACGTTGGCAACAAACCGAGACTTGAGCTGATCCAGCTCACTGAGCTGAGCATTCTTCTCGCGAAGCTCGCGCAGGTGATCAACCCGCTCCTGCTCCAGGATCTTGAGCGCAGTGATGTCTTCAGCGATTAGGATGAGGGACTGCCCATCCTCGCCCGGCGCGTGCCTGGAAGCCAACCAGAGACGCAAATGCCGCTGTTCGCTCACAGACCCGCGCAGCCGGACATCCACCTGCAAGCGCTGCCGAGTGACCGCCACCTCCTCCAGAGTATGGCCCAACCTGCCCCGGTCGCTAGCTACCAAGAACTCGGCCAGGTTGCGCCCAACCAGTGTGAGACTGGAGCGGGATAGGAGATCGGCCATGCCCGCATTGCAGTACAGGACATCTCCCCTCAGGGACAATGCACCAATGCCGAGCGGGGCAGACTGAACAACGGCCTCAAAGTCATAGGAGACAGAATCGGACTTGGCCTGAAAGCTCCGATCGAGGAGCAGCGAGGCTTGACTGGCCAAGTGGGTCATCATGCGGATGGCATCTGAAGGGAAGCTCTTCGATGGGATGCTATCTGCCACACCCATCATGCCGACGACCTCACCCCTCACTCTCAAGGGAAGAACCTGCAGCGCATTGCATCGCAAACCGGACAGGACTTCACGATCAGATGGGTGCTTTCCCTTCCGGACGCGTCCCGGGGTAACAGCCCACCCTCCTACAGTACCATCGCCCAACAACCGCATCTCCATCAGCCGGTCACGGTCGCCGCGAGCCGCTGCGCACTGCATCAGCCCGGTGCTCTCGTCGAGCACGAAAGCGAAAGCATGACGAGCCCTCGTGGCCTCCTGTGCTTCTGCCACCAGCGGCGACAGAAGTGCCCCAAAGTCCGAAGGCGTCGCTGGCCCGCGAGGGCTCCAAGGTCGTTCAGCCTGTTCGGCAAGTCCCGACAACCGGCGCCGCATCTCGTGCAGCAGCGTTGCGCCATACAGAGCCGGCGCCGCGTACTGCGCGATCTGCCCACCCACGCTGATATCCGAGTCTGAGAACCGGCGGGGTTCGCGCGCGGTCCACTCCACCAGGCCAACTGCCCTCTCGGCATACTCCAGAGGCAGCCCGAGCCACGAACGCGCGCGCTCCTCCCCAGGTACCCTCTGCCATTGGCGGTCGGCCGAAGTGTCCGAGATCCTGAGACATCGCCCCCCCTCGATCACCAGGCGCGCAGCTCCCATCTGGCTCGTGGGAAGGACAAGCCCAGGCAGCGGAGCCGTCAGCCCCTTGCTGCTCAGGACCTTGAGGTAGTCGCCCGCCACCCAAAGCACTGCACAGCCATCGCTCCGAACCAGTTGGCTTGCGGAATCAAGCAAGGCCTCGAGGACGCCATCCAGATCCCTTGCAAGACCCATGGCGTGCACCAGATTCAGTAGGTCGCTACTCAATTCGGGCACTTGCACGTGTTTGCTGCTCAACTCAGTGGAAGCTCATCCTTTTCAACGCACTCGCACCGATATTATAGCAGATAACTGAGATAACTCAAGTCCGGCTATGTTGCGTTAGGGAAGATTCATGCTATACTGTAGTCTGTTTGGCCGCAGCCTGCTCTGCACCTTCGCAGGACGGAGGCCAGGAGAAGTCATGTCGATACTCGTGTTGGGACTGGTGGGCTCGGCGCGGCCGTGGGGCAACTCCGAGATCTTGGCTCGTCAAGCACTGCTTGGTGCGCAGGCCGAAGGGGCCAGCGTACGACTTGTCCGCCTGACTTCGCTGAGCATCCGGCCCTGCACTGGCTGCATGCGGTGTGTGATTCGCGGCCTTCCCTGCCCAATCGATGACGACATGGCGTGGCTCATCGAGGCCATCGAGGAAGCAGGCGCACTCGTGTTGAGCGCGCCCACCTACTGGTTGGGACCCGCGGCGCAGATCAAACTGATCCTGGATCGGCTCCTCATGGTTACTGGCCGCGTGGACCGGCCGCTCCCGCCCATGCGCCCGGCCGTCACAGTGGCCACGGCCGGTCTTGAAGGCTGGCGCGGAATCGCGCTGCCCTTTCTCAACGCACTGGTCGCGGGCTTTGGCTACCGGCCACTTGAGAGCTTGGTTGCCATAGGGCCGGGCCCAGGTGAGGTTCTCTTGGACGCGGAGCTCATGGCGCGAATGTGGAATGCCGGAAGGCGGCTGGCCCATCCGATGGCCGAACCGGATGCAGCGGACTCTGACGGGCAGGGCTGCCCAGTCTGCAGATGCGAAGCCGTCGTGCTGGGTACCGACCGGGCGGTATGCCCGATTTGCGGGTACGAGGCTGCGGTGGAGGTTCGTGAGGGGAGGGTCTTGCTCCGGTACATCCCGGGTGCGGGGCACCCGCGCTGGTCGCCCGAGGGCCTCCGCGCGCACATGGTAGAATGGGTTCAGGCAACTGGCACACGTTACCTCAATCACCGGGAGAGCATCATGGAGAAGCGAGCCGCGTACCGCCAAATGCAGGTCCAGTGGCTGATCCCGCCTCAGCCCACCGAGCCAGAGGGCGACGGCCCGTTTTCGCCGGGGAGATAGCATCACAATGTCGGCGTCCTTGGCATCACTGACGGCGGCCGCACAGGTGCAACTGGGTGAGTGGGGCTCGCACTACCCAGGATTCCGCGCGGCTGGTACACTCTGCTCGTACATGCCGGCCGAGCTGATTCACGCAGCCGGCTTCTCACCAGTCCGTGTCCGAGCCATGGGTATCGCCGACCGGCAGGCGGACTCCCACCTGCCGTCCTACACCTGCGCTCTCAGCAGGGGGGTCCTCAACTTGCTCTCGGCGGGGGAGATTGGCTGCCTGGACGGCCTGGCCTTTGCACATACATGTGACACGCTCCAGGCATTGGCTGACATCTGCCGGTTGGACCCGAGCGCTCCCGGCTGGGTGGAGACCTTGATGCTGCCGGCCAACCTGGACAGCCCCGCATGTGCATCTTATCTCAGCGCGGAGCTTGCACGATTCCGCGACCGCCTGGCGCTGGTTGCCGGCAGGCCGGTGCGCGATCAGGAGATCAGGGCCAGCATCGGCCTGTACGATGAGATACGGTACCTGGTTCAGGCCCTGCAGGGCTACCGGGACCGGCTATCCGCCTCTGACTACTTTGCCATCATGGACGCGGGTCAATCCATGCCTCCGGGCCTCTTTCGCACCTGCCTCTCCACGCTGTTGGGGGAGATTGACACGCTTCCCCGACTCGCACGGCAGCCCTGCCTCTTCCTGACCGGAGCGATGCTCGACGAGCCGCGCCTGACCCGCATCTTCGATGACCTCGGCGCACAGATCGCGGGCGACGACCTGTGTACGGGCTCGCGCCGCTACCTTGGCCAAGTGGGCAATTCAGGAGATTCCCTCGCCGATCTCGCGCGGCACATCATGCAGCGCTCCCCATGCCCCTGCAAGCGACAGGCTTCCCAGGATGCGACCCAGGTCCTGCTGGAACAAGTGCAGCGAACGCACGCGACGGGCCTGGTCTTTCTGCTTCCAAAGTACTGTGAGCCCCAAGCGTTTCAGTATGCCCTGCTCCGGCCGGCACTTGAGAAAGCAGGCGTACCATGCCTCGCCCTCGATGTGGAACAGGTACCGAGCATAGAGGCACTCATGACTCGTGTCCAGGCTTTCACAGAGATCCTCTAAAGGCTCCGTCGTTTGTGCCTGCCAGTCCGTGTGCTATACTTGCCCAGATGTCCGATTTGCCCCTGAAACAAGCATACTCACCCGAGTTCGTGGAAGCTGAGCTCAGCCGTGCAGGACCCCTTCGGGGCGCGTGGCGCGTTCTGCAAGTCCTGAGCGTGCTGGTGGTATTGCTGCTCCTCCGGAGGCTTGATCGTTGGCAGTGGACCCACCTCAAGGGCGAAACGGAAGAGGATAGGCAACGGCGCCGTGCGGCTTGGCTCCTTGACCGTATTGCCTGGCTTGGACCGACCTTTGTCAAGCTAGGACAGAGTCTCGCCACCAGGCCCGACCTGCTTCCTCTGCCCTATATGCAGGTTCTTTCGCAGCTCTATGACCAGCTTCCCTCCTTCTCCGATGAGGTTGCGTGCTCCGTGATTGAAGAGGAGCTGGGCTGGGCGCCAGATGCGCTGTTCCGGCACTTTGAACGTCAGTCATTTGCGGCGGCGAGCCTTGGACAGGTGTACCGAGCGATCACCTTCAGTGGTCGGGAGGTGGCCGTAAAGGTCCAACGCCCAGGGATGCAGCGCGTCATCAGCCTCGATTTGGCACTGCTCCGCCGGTTGGCCGCGCGCATCGAGCGAAGCCCAAGGCTAGGCCGGGGTCAGCCGTGGGTCAGCATTCTCGACGAGTTCGGCGCCAAGCTCTTTGAAGAGCTAGACTACATCCACGAGGCGCACCTGACGGAGCGATTCCGTGCCAACATTGCCGGCATGCCTGGCGTCGACGCGCCTCGCGTGCACTGGGAAATGACCAGCCGGCACGTTCTCACAACCGACTTTGTCTCCGGCATCAAAATCACAGACAGGAAGGCCCTCGCTGAAGCAGGCATGGACATCCGGGCGCTGCTCATCCGCGGAGTGCGTGCCAACCTGAGACAGCTGTTCGAAGATGGGTTCTTCCATGCCGACCCCCATCCAGGGAATCTCCTGGTGCGCCCCGAGGATGGGGCGCTCGTCTTCCTGGACTTTGGCATGATGGGGATCATCCGGCCGGAACAGCAAGAGAGACTCATCGAGATCTTTGTGGACGTCATCAACCGACGGCCAGACCGCCTGCAATCGAACCTCATTGCCTTGGGCTGCCTACGGCCGGACGCCCAATGGGATGAGCTGCTGCCCCTGGCTGACCAGATGTTCCGATCGGTATTCGGAGACCAAGAGCGAACCCACACCTTCCAGGAGGTCACAAGCGCCTTTGCCCCCCTGGTCTACAAGTACGAGTTCCGGATTCCCCTCGATTTTGCGTATGTGGTTCGGGCCCTCATGATGCTGGAGGGAGTCGCTAGGCAGTTGGACCCTGACTTTGATATCTTTGCCGTGTCCGCGCCTTACGCCGCACGCATGATGCTGACGGTGCCTGGCCCCAGCCTGCGTCAGCGCTTGATGGACGAACTCATCACACCAGATGGCAAGCTGGACTGGACGCGACTGGACCAGATAGCTACGCTTGCGTCCCGGGATGGGAGCCCCAACGGGGGCCTGGAGGGACTCGTCATTCCGGCCCTTGACATGTTCCTGTCTGCCGAGGGGGCGGCACTGCGCAGCGCGCTGATTGCCGAGGCTTTCAAGCCGGCTGAGGCCGGCACCGAGCACCGACTCAAGGGAATCGCGTCGCTCCTGTCGTCCGACCCAGCGATACCCGGCCGGTTGATCCTCGACCGTGTGGTTGCCTACTTGCTCTCGGACGCGGGCGCCCAGACCCGCGCACAGATTGCTCAGGCCACTCGAGTTGGCGGGGATCAGAAACTGAATCTGGCGGCTGTAGTCAGTGCCGCTGCCGCCGCCCGCCGGCTCCATCCGGACTTGCGCGTGACGCGCGTGCTGGCAGCAGCTGCCAAATACCTGCTCTCGGAACCAGGCCAACCCGCCCGTGCTGAGATACTGGCGGCAGGACGAAGGTGGCTCGTGGGGGCCGTGCTTCCCCGCTCTGAGAATGGCCGGCAGCGGATACCGGCTCTACCCACCGCTGCAGCCATCGCGCAGCAGGAATCGACCGGCGCGAGCCTGTCATAGGCCGCTTTTCAAAGGAGATCGCAAACAGACGCGCCCGCCACACGGGACGTGTGATCGGCACAGACGCGAGCGCACCCGGCATCACAGCTGGGCCTGCGGGGCACGCGATTCGAGCAGGCTACCGAATTCCGAAGAAGAGATCCCACCACTCTCTCAGGACCGTGCCGGCCTGAGACTCCGAATCGCCACCTGCCCGAGACGCCTCACTCTCCGTCTGAGGGGCAACAATCACCACCGGCACCTCGCCGGTCTTGACCCATCCTTGGTCTCTTGCCCAAGCCTCAGCAGCAGCATCCGACTGGCTGTACTCGAGCTCCGCCACCAGGGCCGCATGCCGCTCCTCGCCGGCCGTGATCTGCGCTTGCACTGCACGAAGGTCGTTGCGTCGCTGCTGGCTGATGATCACCTGGCGTCCAAAGTCAACCGCCAGGTACAGAACCAAGATGCCCATGAGGATCAGCACAATCTGGCCCGAGGGAAACCCGATGCGCAGCTTTCGGTCGCTCATCACTTCCTCCAGAGACACTATAACACAGGCCCAACTAGATGTCAATCAGACCAAACAACAAAAGCAAACCCGGCCCTTGCGGGCCGGGCCATGATGCCGAAGGAGGGATTTGAACCCACATGGGCGTACACCCACTGCGCCCTGAACGCAGCGCGTCTGCCAATTCCGCCACTTCGGCTAACAGATCACTTTGTACCATGGCTCTTAGGGACTGTCAAGCTGCGAGTCGCCAATGACCACCTTCTCCGTCACTTCTCGATACCAGCCGGCCAGGTTCCTGAACCTGTCGCTTGCTCTCTGAACAGGGCCGAGCTGCACGCCCTGCACGCGCGAGTCAACAGCGTAGGTCGTGACCGGATAGTAGAGAAGCAGTGCCGGGACCTGCTCCGCGAACTGCTGCTGAAAGGCCCCGTACGCGGCCGCCTGCTGATCGGCGTCCGACGACGTGCGGGCCTCTTCCATAGCGAGGTCGGCCAGCTCATCGGAGAACGCCGTGATGTTCTGACCAGGCAGCGCTGCCTGAGTCGAGTGCCACAACGGGTATGGGTCAGGGTCTGCAGAGAGGGCAACTTCAGTCAACACGGCATCAAAGTCCCGGCTGCGCAGAAGTGCCTCCATCTCGTCGGGCGCCGCCTGTCGAATGATCACCTGGATCCCAATGGCGCCCCACGCCTGCGCCAACTGCTCCCCAAGCCGCTGTGCTGCCAGGTCTGATCCGGTAAGGAGCTCGAAGCTGAGAGGCCTCTCCTGCTGGTCACGGACGCGATCTCCGTCGGAATCCAGCCATCCACTGGAATCCAATAGGCCCGCGGCACGCACGGGATCGTACCCATACTGCCTCACCGTGGAATCGTGTGCCCAAAGCATGGGGGGCAGCGGGCTTGAAGCCACGAGGCCCTGGCCTGCAAGTGCATAGTCAATCATCGCCTGCCTATCAAGGGCATAGAGCATGGCCTGCCTGACCTCCAGCACCTGGAAAAACGGGGCACTCTCGCTGGCAAGATTCAGGAAGACCGCCCCGTAGCCAGCCCGCTCCGCCGAGAGCAGATGGAGGCCGTCAAGCTGAGCAGCCTGCAGGAGCGCGGCCGCGCTGGTTACCCGGAAACCGTCGATCTCCCCACGCCCATAGCTGGCGAGTAAGGAATCCTCGTCACCAAAGGACCATAGCTCCACCTGCGCAAGATAGGGCCGCTGCCCCCAATAGGTTTCGTTTGCCACCAGAACCACGCGATCTGGCGAGATACTTGCAAGCCGGAATGGTCCCGTACCGACAGGCCGGCCGGTTGAAAACTCGCTGGATGGCAGGCCAGCCGCAGGAATATCGCTCAAGAGGTGAGCGGGAAGAAGGCCTATGGACGTATAATACAAGAACGAGGGGAATGGCTCCTCCAGTACGAAGCGCACCCGGTAGTCATCCACCCGCTCTGCGACAACCGACCGCCAGAGCGCCTGCAAGGCCGGGTCTCCCTGAAACTGAGGATCCTGAATCGCCTGGACCGTGAACAGCACGTCGTCCGCAGTGAACGGGGCCCCGTCATGCCAAGACACTCCAGCACGAAGCTGGAACTCGAAGACAGACCCGTCATCGTTCGTGACCCAATTTGAGGCCAGCGCCGGCGCTGGTCGCTGTCGATCGTCAAGCCTCGTGAGTCCTTCGAAGATGAGAGACGCCACGTCCTCGCTCACGCTGTTCGCTTGCCCGCTCCCATAGGTCAGGATCGGGTTAACAATGCTGGCGTAGCCCAAGACCCCCTCAATGTACACGCCGCCAGCCTGTGGCTGCACGACCGTGGTCTGGTTGGCAGCGAACTGAAACAGGATCGCAAAAACCAAGGCAATGCCAAGCAGCGCGAGTCCTGCCGGCCCCACGATGTGTCGAGTCACCATGTCCCCCTATGCGCCGCAAGGGTGCTGCCCGGCCTTTCATGGCCCGGAAGCACCCTTGCGTGCCACGCTTGGTTACGCGAGTTACTTGGCGGCAAGAACACTCAGGACGGAAAACACTAGGAACAGAACGGCCAGACCGATTGTGGCGGTGAACAATGTCTTCTCGACTCCTCTGCGCGTTCGATACACGCCCCTGCCCTCACCGCCAAAGATACCTCCCAACCCGCCCGACCCCTTCGCCTGGACCAGAATGATGGCCACGAGGGCAACGGAGATGATGATCTGGATCACTTGAATGTATGGTGCAAACCCGTCTGACACAAAACCCTCCCCGATTTGATGTCGCAACCCCAAGCTGCTGTCCTGTCCGGAGAAGCATCCTTGTCAGCATACCATAGAGGAATGCCGCTGGCAAATACCCGGCCACTCACCGCCTGACGCCGGGCCTGGGCGGATATCCAATCGCCTCACGGATCTGCTCATAGAGAGGCCGAAGTTGCCGGTACATGCGCCCATAAACCCGGCTGTAGAGCGCCTCGTAGACCTCATGCGCTTGAGAGCTTGGCTCAAAGATGTCGCCCAAGCGAGTCATGTCCCGCACAGCAGTCTCAAAGCTGGGATGCAAGCCAAGCCCAACGGCAGCATCAACCGCCGCCCCCAAGCCTGAGGCTTCGGCAACGTGCGGGCGAGCGGCGGGCAGGCCAAAGACATCTGCCGTAAGCTGCATAGCACCGCGGCTCTTCGATCCCCCGCCGGCGACCCTGATCTCGGTGATTGGAATGCCGCTCCGCTTCTCGGTTCGCTCCTTGCCTTCACGAAGTGCGTAAGCCACCCCCTCGAGGATGGCTCGGTAGACGTGCGCCCGGGTGTGCACATCACCAAAGCCGATGATCGCCCCCTTGGCCTCAGGACCGGGCGTCCTGAGGCCCGGCGACCAGAAGGGCTGAAGCATCAGCCCCATCGAGCCAGGTGGCACCCGCGCCAGCAGCTCATCAAAAAAGTCCTCCGGCTCAGCTCCTTGCTCCGCAGCTGCCTGCCGCTCGGGGTAGCCGAACTCGTCCCTGAACCAACTTACCATCCAATAGCCGCGATAGACCTGCACCTCCAGGCTGTAATGCCCCGGGACAGCTGCAGGATAGGGCGGGATTAGCGGGATCACCTCCACGTACTTCTGGTGCGTGGTGTTGATGGTCGCGGCGGAGCCGTAGCTCAGGCAGCCCACACGAGGTTCGAGACAGCCTGCGCCAATCACCTCGCAGGCTTTGTCCGCCGCCGCCGCGATCACCGGCGTTCCCGAAGGAATACCCGTCTCCTGCGCGGCTTCTGCCGATATCTCCCCCAGGCGGTCGGCAGACGGAACGAGCTCGGGCAAAAGGGCAGCGTCCATCGGGACTGCCTGCCACTTCCAATCTCGAGCAGAAGCCCAGCGCTGTGCCTTGTAGTCGAACGGGATGTAGCCCACCTGGCAGCCGACTGAGTCGACAAAGCGCCCGGTGAGCCGGAAAGATAGGTAACCAGACAGGAGCAGATACTTGTGCGTGCGCTTCCACACATCCGGCTCATGGCGCTGAATCCAGTTGGCTTCTGCCTGAGACTGAAGGTAGGCAACCGTGTCTGACATCCCGGAGAGGCGGAATGCGAGGCCCCAAAGCCCGCCCACTGGCTTCAGATCGTTTGTGTGTCGCTGATCGAACCACACAATTGCCGGACGCAGCGGATTGCCCTGCCGGTCCACATTCACCATCGTTGAACGCTGGGTCGTCAGGGCAACTCCCGCAATCGCGTCCCGCGGGAGCGTGCAAACGCTCCAAAGTTGGTGGCATGCACGACAGACCAGAGTCCAAAAGTGCGCGGGGTCCTGCTCGGCCCAGCCTGGGTTGGAGGACGAGTACGTCTCCACAGGCACACGGGCCCCAGCCACCAGGTTTCCCCGCAAGTCGAACAAGAGCGCCCGCACACTCTGGGTGCCCACATCGATTGAGAGCAAGTGATCTCCGGCCATCGCTACCCCCCCAAGCGCCGTTGCGCATCCTGCTTCAGGCGTCGCCAGCCAGTGGCAATCACGAGTGCTGACAACGCCAGCACGAGCCCCAGCATCACGGTGCTGCGTTTTCGCTTCGCGTTCGTGGAGCCCGATCGCTCCCTCGGAGCACGCACCGCCGCCAGCAGTCCCTGCCAGGCTGGGATGGTGCTCTTATCTGGGAGGCTGTAGTGGGCATGCCACAGCTCCAGGTAAGCCGCCTCCTCTTCCTCCCAACGCCCGTCATCCCAACCCAGCTCTGGTTGGCACACCTGCCGGATGCGCGGCAGCAAGCCTTCGGCTCCCCTCGGCAGAAGGTGCCCGATACGTACCCTGCGAAGGAGGAGGTCATCGAGGTGCACTACTCCTTCGGCGCGCGCCGCCCACCGAAGCTCAGCCCACAGATAGGGAGTGCCCGGAATAGGAGTCGTCTCTCCCGGCTCGGCTGCCTCAAGGAGATGCAGGGCGCAGGCAGCGTACCGGCCGAGAAGCCGACTCTTGGCTGCATCGTCCAAGTCCCCCGACGCCGGCAGTGAGCCCGCCACCTGGTCCAGCACCGACACCTTGTCGTCCAGGGGCAGCATGTCCGGCAAGCGGTGCCGGAGGGAACGCAGCGCATCCAGTGCGATGAGGCGGAAGGTCGTCAGCTTGCCCCCGGTAACCGTCAGCAGCCCACTCTCTTCCCAGACTACATGATCTCGCGACTCTTTCGATGGGTCTTCTTTGCCCGAGCCAATCACCGGCCGGACACCGGCGAAGGTCGATATCACATCATCCAGGGTAATCTCGAGCGATGGGAACTGCGCAGCCACAGCGGCCATCAAATAGGACACTTCCTCTGGTTGTATGGACGGCTCCGACTTGAGTGGTTGGCTGTGATCCACATCTGTTGTTCCCACGAGAGTAATTCCCTCCCAGGGGAAAATGAAGACAGGCCGCCGGTCCAGAGGGTGGAGGAAGCTGACCGCCTGAGCAACCGGGAATCGCATGGACGGAAAGACTAGGTGGCTGCCCCGCAGCGGTCGGATAGCTGGGCTGCCTCCAACGAGACCACGCAGCTCGTCGGCCCAAGCCCCCGTTGCGCTGATTACGGCTCGGCCTCGGACGTCCGCCTTGCGCCCAGAGATCAGATCGCAAATCTGGACTCCTACCACGCTCTGGTCCCTTGGTGCGCCTTCCAATAGCAGGCCGGTCGCTTCCACATAGCTAAGAGCCGTGCCGCCTGCGGCTACTGCCTCCTGCAGCACGCGCAGCACAAGTCGAGCGTCGTCGGTCTGGGCATCACCATAGCGGAACCCCCCTTGAAGGCCGTCCCGCGCGATATGGGGGGCTAGGATCTGCAAGTCCTGGGCGCTGTAGTGCCGGTGGCCCCAATGCAGGGCCAATAGGTCGTACACCGTTAGGCCGGCCGAGTAGGTCCACCTGCCAGGATGATCGCCCTTGTAGGTAGCCAAGAGAAAGCCAAGGGGGTCGATGAGCCCTGGGCCCTCCTGGAGCAGCCGCTCTCGCTCATGTACGGAAGCCCAAGTGAGCCCGATCTTGCCCTCCTTCAGGTAGCGCAGTCCTCCGTGGACAAGTTTCGATGAACGGCTCGAGGTTCCCCACCCAAAGTCGCGGCGTTCCACCAACAGACAGCGCAGGCCGCCACGTGTCGCCTCGCGCAGAATACCGGCCCCAGTGATCCCACCACCGACAACAATCAGATCCCACGGACCCTGAATCCTCTCCCAGATCGCTTCGCGCCAGCCCGTCTCCCACATTGCGAACCTCCCATCAAAGCCGGCAGGCTATGCCAACAGCTTGCCGGGATTCATGATCCCCTGAGGGTCGAAGCAACGACACAAGCCTCCGAGAGCGGCCATGCCCAGAGGCCCCTTTTCTGGAGCCAAATAGGCCAGATGATCAATACCCACCCCATGTTGGTGGCTGATCGTGCCACCATGTGCAAGGATCACACGGCTGGCTGCCTCTTTCAGTACCTTCCACCGGCGCAGCGTTTCGATCGCGTCCGCTTCGCGGTCTCCCGTCGATGCAGACCTGAAAAGGTACGTGGTGTAGATGCTCGACCCATAGGGGTACAAGTGCGACAGGTGAGTGAAGACATGCACACGCTCGCCGACGTCGTCGAGGCCTGCCCTCAGTGCCTGTTCGAGGCCCTTTACAAGGCCAGGAATCTCCGTCCATGAAGTCGCCGTCTCCAGCGTGTCTATCGCGTATCCCATGTCCCACAGCGTGTTCCGGAGGTAGGGTGTGCGAAAGCGGCTCTTGTGCCATTGCCTGCCAAAGACCTGCCCCACATGCACGCCACCATGCGCTCGTGCAATGGCCTTTGCTTGGCCGAGTGCAAAAGAGACCATGCCCTCTCTTCCGGCACTGCCGACGAGCAGCATGCACCGACCCTCCGCTATGCCACGCAGGGTGAGCATACCTTTGAGCGCCCTGATGAGGCGCACATGCCCAGCCAAGGCCAGGTTCGTCTCGGTTTCGACAGCCGTGCTCAGCCGCACCATACACAGTGGCAGCCGGGCCTGCATGATCTCGCGCACTGCCTGCTGGCCCTCCTCGAAACTGCCGAAAAAGAGGCCGTGGAACTCCTCACGCTGGGGAAGCGGTGCCACCCGCACCGTCGCCTCAGTCAGGACCCCCAGCCGGCCCTCGGAGCCCAAGACGGCTTCACGCAGGTCGGGCCCTGCCGCTGAGGCAGGGAACGGCGGCAGGACAAGGGTACCGGCCGGCGACTCGAGGCGGCCGCCTGCAAAGAGCTTCTCAATGCGCCCATAGCCCAGGGACTGCTGACCACTCGACCGCGTCACGATCCAGCCTCCTAAGCTCGAGTACTCAAAGGACTGCGGGAAATGGCCGAGCGTGCAGCCTCGGGCACGGAGCTGCGCCTCAAGATCTGGGCCGGACACGCCGGCACCGAAGGTAGCCAGATGGCTCACTGGATCGAAAAGCGCCAGGTGATTCAGACGGCACAGATCAACGGTGAGACACGGCGGCAAGCCGCCCTTTACATTGATGTGCCCAACCACACTGGTGCCCCCACCGTAGGGGATCACACACGCCGCTACTTCCGCCGCATATCGAAGAAGCTCGCGGACTTGGCCCTCATCCGCCGGGTACGCCACACCGTCGGGAAAGGCCCCAATGAGCCCGCTGCGCAGGGCGACCCAGTCGGGCAGGCTGTGCCCGCGCGCATGCTGCAACCGGTCCAGCGGCTCGACGGAAACCAACGGGTGAGCCGGAAGCCGCGAGGCGGGCACAGTGGCGAGCACCTCGGGCAGCGTGGCATCCCGTTGGGGGAACCCGGCTCCGACCAGGCACTCTAGAAAGCGTTGCGGGCCTTCGCCTACGGAGTACGTAACAGAATCGTCTCCCCAGCCATTCCAGCGCTTCAATGCTCACCTCCAGATGCCATCAAACCTCGGCGAGTCCACCCGATTGTACCACACAAACAGCACCGCGCAACGGCTGGGCAACTGCTACCCCGAATGTCGGGCCGCAGCGTGTCTAGGCCAGAGGAAGCACGAATCTGAACACCGTTCCCTTGCCCAGCTCCGATTCGACGCTTATCTGACCGCCCCAGCTTTCGAGCACGCGGCGGACCGTGGCCATCCCGACCCCGCTGCCGTGTGGGCTGGCGAGCTTTGCGTTGCTGGCACGGAAGAACTCGTCGAACACATGGGTAAGATCGTCCGCGGCGATGCCAATGCCTGTATCACTGACCCGGCCAATGACATGGCTCGCGTCTTGGCCCAGCGAAACGCGGATCACTCCGCCCGGCCGGTTGTACTTGACAGCATTGCTGAGCAGATTTGTCCAAACCAACTTCGCCTGATCGGCAGGAATACGCACCTGCGCCAGGTGCTCCGGCACCTCTATCTCAAGTGACAGGTCATGCCGCGCGATCTCAGGCCCCATGAACTCGGCAGTCTCGCGCAGCAAGCTATCAAGCTGCAGAGGAGCGACAGCATGCTCCGACCCTGCGGCCCTGCCGGCCTCACGAATCCGGGATAGGTCCAGCAGGTCACGGATGAGAGCCAGCAGCTCGGTGGTGCGCCGTTGGGCGCGATCAAGCATCTCCTCGGTCTCTGCCGGCGTTGTGTATCCGCCGCGCACGAGCTCCAGCGCGCTGTGGATCGTAGCGATGGGCGCACGCAACTCGTGTGTCACGAGGACAACAAAGCGTGTTCGCTCTGCATCCACGCGCTGCAGCTCGGAGTTGAGCTGCGCAAGCTCCTCCCTTCGCAGGCGGCAAGACGCATTGGACTGAAGAAGGAGCGCGTCGCGCTGTCTGAGGCGTGCTGAGATGGAAGAAGTCAAGAACGCCACGATCAGGAGCACCAGGTCGATTGTCACCGTATAGGCAGCCAAAGCGACCGGTGCGCGATAGAGATCGCCCGAGACCAATGAGAGGTGATAGTGAGGCAGCAAACCCGCATGTCCCACGATAGCCAGGCCGCTGACCAGGACGACGGCCAGCCCTGTCATCGCGAAGGCGATCCCTCGCCGGAGCAGGATGCACGCGATGATGACATGAAACACAAAGAAGATCCCCATTGGATTCTCCAGGCCACCGGAGAAGTGCAGGAGTATCGCCAGCGCCAGCAGGTCGAGGACGATCTGAAGGCTGGCCAGGACCGTCGCCTGCCGGAGGCGCTCCCTTCCTGCCGGGCCAAGGCGTACTGAGCGCAGGTCAAGCTCGAGCAGGACATTGTAGACGGCGATGACAGCCGTAACGGAGAGAAGAGGCCAGGTCTGGAGCTGTCCCGGCAGCAGAATGGACGCGCCTACGACAACGGCAGATGTGCCGATCACGGCGATCCAGCGAAGGCGGATGAGCCACCCAATGCGAGTAACGAGCTCGGCTTCGAATGGCATCTCCTCTTGCATGCGCGCCCCCTATGGGTAGATGACCTCTATCACCGGCACACCCTGCCCATCCTCTAGGAGCCGTGGCTGTATCTCCCCGTCTATCCAAAAGGGCCACAGCTCCGCCTGCATCAGGCCATCACGTGTCACAAGAACCCGAAGCAGGTCGCCCTGCATAGCCGACTGGAGCTGGATGTCAAACAGCGCGTTCCCAAGGCTGTACACGACCAGCCCGTCCCGATAGTGGTCTACGGTTTGGGTGACATGCGGATGGTGGCCCACGACCAGGTCCGCACCTGCGTCGATCGCAGCGCGCGCCGCTGCCAGCTGCGCCTCAGTGGGAGCCCGCGAGTATTCTTTGCCGGCGTGCAACACGACCACGACGATGTCAGCCCGGCTGCGCACCTCCCGGACGCCATCCGTCACGCTTTCCGGGTCGCTCCATGCCACCAGGTCCGAATCGGGCATGTCGGCCGAGTCCCTCCAGTAGGCTCCCGCATAGGCCAGCATGCCAACTCGTACGCCGTTCAGTTCGAGGAATGAGGCCGACCGTGCCTGCTCCGGCGTTCGACCCGCCCCAAGTGCTCCGATGCCAGCACGCTCCAAAACCGAGAGCGTCTCCTCCAATGCCTCGGAGCCGAAATCCAGCGTGTGATTGTTGGCCAAGCTGACGACGCCTATCCCTGTGGATATCAAGGTCTCGACCGCTTCAGGGTGCGCCCGGATGACGTATAGCTTGCTCAGAGGGGTTCCGCGCGTGCTGAGGACGCATTCCAAGTTGGCCGAGACCAAGTCAGCGTCCCGCAGCAGCCAACCTATTCCCCCCCAAGGATAGCCCGCGCCGTACCGGTCAATCTGCAGCTCCATCGATCTGCCAGGAACAACGTCTCCCAGGAACACCAACACTGCCCCCTCGCGCGGCGCGTTCCCACTCCTCAACGGAATGGCTGTCGACGGGAGCGAATCGGATGCCCCAAGCACTAAGGCGGGCGCTCGAAGCCTCTGCTTCGCCGACGGGCCCAGGCCGGCGGCAAGCCGCCACGCATGTAGGTCAGCCAAGACAAGGCCTCCAGGGCCCGAACCTCCGCCCTCCGGCAGCACGTCCCAGACCGAGAGCCCGGCCTGCAACGAAGTGCGCAGCCCGCCCTGCTGGTCATATACCAAGATGCGCCCGTCAGACAGCCCCACCACGATTTCGAGCAATCTGTCAGAGTCCAGACCGAGTGTACTGACTGCCCCTGCCGGGGCGGGCAGCGGGAGCCGCCAAATCCACTCACCGGCTGCCGACAAGAGCGAGAGGACTGGGCTTCCGCCTCCGGTTGCTGCCAGGAGGGCGACTTCCTCCTCGGTCCCGAGCTTGGCCAGGGACCAAATGGGGCTCCCTTCACCGAGATCCCTTTGCCAAAGAAGCGTGCCATCGCGCCCCAGCAGGATTATCCTGCCGTCCTGCGCTCCCGCTATCACGACGTCCTTCTTGTGGCCCGCGCCATCCTGCACCTGCCACGCCGCCAGGCGAAAGACGAGCGAACCGACGTCGTGGCTCCACAACGCTGCCCCAGCGGGGTCCAATGCCAGGACTCTGCCATCAGCCGTGGAGACAACAGCCAGGCTGGGTAGGGCTGCAATGTCTGTGACACGACTCCCGACTTCCACTTGCCAGAGAACCCGCTCCGCTTCGGGCACCACTGAAAGAAGGGTTAGTTTCTCGTTCCACCCTCCTGCGAGAAGCCCCTCCGGCAGGGCGCCGGACAACGCAGTAACGCGAGTGCCGAGGCTGTGCGACCAGAGCCGCGCGCCTGACGAGCTCAGCATGGTCACCGTGCCCAGGTCGTCGCCTGCGGCGACCTCCCCACCCGGAAGGTCCGTCAACGAATAGACAGGTCCGCCCATACGCACCCGCCAGCGTCGCTGCCCGTCGGTGCCATAGGCATAGATGGTACGGTCCAGCGAGGCAAAGTAGTAGCGAGCCTCGGTGCCGGCTGCGGCGACGACTCCGGACGTGAGGTGGGTGTCTACCGAGGTGAGCGGCTGCAGCATAAGGCTAAGCTCAGCTCCACTGGTGGCCTGGAGCAGGGGTGGCGGAGTTGGCGTGGGCGTGGGGGAAGGTGAGAAGGTCGGTGTGGGAAGCGGAGTCTGGCTAGGACTTGGCTGGGGACTGGGTGTCTGGGACGGTGACGGCAGCGGAGAGGGTGTTGCATGATCCGCTGCCAACAGGGTGGGCGGCAAGGCCGCTGCCTCCCTGCCTTGCCCGGCCGCGGGCGGTCCCGGGTCCTGCACAGGAGCAAGCAACCCTGTCGAGCAACCGGCTAGGAGCCCGAGCACCAGGCACAGACCCAGAAGCCCTTGCGGCAGATGGATGCCCGCTCCCGTCCGCGCCACTCGCCTGCTCATCAGCCCGCGCGCCACGACCGCACGGCTCCCAGGAAGTTCCCAAACAAGCGACCGGCCAGGTCGTCATACTCCCGGTAGCCCGTAGCCACCATCTCTTCAATATCGTATCCCCGCGTAGGCAGCGTCTTGGCCGCGCGAATGACCCCTTCGGCAATGACCGGGTCGTACTGGGGATTGAACTGAACCCCCCACACGGGCAGGCCGCGCAGGCGAAACACCTGGACCGGGCAGCGCTCACTGGAAGCCAAGAGCACAGCCTCTTCGGGGAGGCGCGTGACCTGATCGCCATGCCACAGAAAGGCGTGGAATCTGTCCCCCAACCCAGCGAGGAGTGGGTCATCGCGGCCGTCCTCGTTCACAGTAACAGGCAGCCACCCGATCTCCCAGCGACCTGGGCGAACCTCGCCGCCCAGCCAGTGGGCCAGGAGCTGGTTGCCAAGGCAGATTCCCAGTATAGGTATCCGTGCTTCGAGAGCGGCCACTACCCGCTCACGCTCTGCCTGGAAGATCGGGAGATCGAACTCCTCCGGACCATACTCGCCTCCGGCAAACACAACCGCGTCATATGCCGTGAGGTCCGGAACGGACTCGCCTTGGTCCACCCGAATGTTCACTGAGGGCAGGCCGAACCTCTGCAACACACCATCCACCACAAGGGCACGATACGGGCCATGGATCAGGGAGATTACACTGAGCGGCCGGCTCGTCGCGGTGGGCGTTGGCGCCGGAGTGGCACTCGCGACCAGAGTGGGGCTTGGCACCGGTGTGGGTGTCGGTACGAGTGTGGATGTGGCAGTGGGCGTCGAGGTAGGAGTAGGTGTTGGAGTCCAGGTCCGCGTTGGGACGCGCGTCGGCAGAGGGCTAGGGGTCGGGCTCGGCAGCGCCCGGCAGGCAGCCAGCAGTGCGCTCAGCCCAGTCAGCCGAAGCAATGCTCGCCGGGTGGCTTTCCACTCCTCAGGGTGGGGCATGACCCGCCTCACATCCCCCTGCGCCCCACGGCGATGATGCGCTCACTCTCTCCCGTGAATTCGTCGAGGTCGGGCGAACCATAGACGCCCTCGACCTGGAACCCGGCATGCAGGAGGAGCAACTCCAGCTCGCTCCGGAAAATGTAGCGCAGGTCAAAAGGATAGACCGTGCGGCTGACGTGCCCCTGGCCGTCCACCTCGTCCAAGATGTAGGTCGTATGGAGCAGTTGCTCTCCCAAATCGACTGTCCTGGCAACCTTCTTCAGAATCGGACGACCGCTGTCGGGATCGACGAGCACCTTCTCGAGGTAGATCTGCCCTGTCGCCTCGAGCAGCCTTCCGAGATCGGGGTTGAAGACATCCAGCACCAAGACGCCGCCTGGGCTTAGGCACTGAAACGCGGACCTGAGACCAGCGAGCTGGTCGTCCAAGGTAAGCAGGTGCAGAAACGAGTTCAGCACGCAGTAGGCCAGATGGAACCCGCCACCTACGCCCAACGCGCGCACGTCCTGCTTGACGAGGGTCACCCGATCGGCCAAGCCCGCATCATCGAGCTTGCGCCGGGCCAGCGCCAGCATTGCCGGGGAGGCGTCGACACCCGTTACATGGTACCCTTTGAGCCCGAGCGGAACAAGCAGCCTGCCTGTCCCGCAGCCAAGCTCAAGAACCGGGGAGCCGCACCGCCTACAGAACTGCTCGATCAGCAGGAGATCGTCTTCCTCGCCGGCTACGTCCAGGTCATAGAAACGAGCATAAGCTGCGTATTGGTCCATCGAGCGGCAGTCTACCACCAAGCCCCGGATTGGACAAGCGCCTTCAGACCAGACGCCGCTGAGGCGGCAGACTGGACAGGATGCGCAGTTCCGATTTGTCGACTGCTGCCTTACCATGCTATACTGCCCCGAGAGCTACAGCCCAACGCTCGCATCGCAGGACCGCCAGGGAGGAAAAGACATGGCCACCACCGACATAATCGACCACATCCTGGTTGACTCCAAGACGTTGCAGGCGCGCGTGGCAGCGCTCGGGCGAGCGATTTCGGCCGACTATGCCGGAAAGGACCTGGTGCTTCTCTGCGTGCTCAAAGGAGGAGTCGTGTTCCTCACGGACTTGATGCGCCACATCACGGTGCCTCACGAGGTCGAGTTCATGGCCATCTCGTCTTATGGGAGTGGCGTACGGGAGAGCAGCGGTGCCGTGCGTGTCCTCATGGATATCGAGACCGATATCCAGGGGCGTGACGTCCTGATCGTCGAGGATATCGTTGACAGTGGAAGGACCATGACCTACCTACTGCGCACGCTGTGGGCCAGAAAACCCTCCAGCCTTGGCATCTGTGCGCTTCTCAACAAGCCCAGCCGGCGCGTGGTCGACGTGCACCTCGACTACATCGGCTTTGATATCCCCGATGAGTTCGTCCTCGGTTACGGGCTGGACCTGGACGAAAAGTTCCGCAATCTACCGTACGTGGGAGTCATCCGTCCGGGTTGTTAAGAAAAGACTCCCGCGGCCTTGATGCCGCGGGAGTCTTCCACATCAGCCTACCGCCTAGGGTTCCAGCGAGTAGACGACCTGCACCTGGTACGAAACCTCTACCTCACCGACACTCACGGAGGCATCGGCCCCCATCCCGAATGCTCGCTCCACTGCCACAGGATAGCTATTGCTGCCCACAACCTCGCTGACAGAGACGATCGAACCGAGCTCGACACCCGACAGGCCCGCCAGCTCTCGAGCACGCGCCTGCGCATCGGCCACGGCCTTACCTCGCGCCTCGGTCAGTGCCGCCTTGGTGTCGTCAACACTGAAGCTGACACCCCAGATGTTGTTAGCACCAGCTTCGACCACGGCATCGAGGACATTGCCTACCTTGCCCAGCTCTCGGATGGTCACGTTGACCATGTTTGTCACACGGTAGCGCGGCTTGGCCGCTGCGCCACTGCCTTCCAGGCCGGGAGCCACGCTGACTTGCTCGACGCTAATGCTATAGTTCTGTGTCTGAATGTCCTTTTCTGCGATACCAAGCGCCTTCAGAGCGGACAGGATGGCGTCCATCCTGGAGTTGCTCTCCTTTACGGCGTCGCTCACCGTGTCTGCAACAGTGTCCGCACCCACGCTCACCTGGGCGATGTCGGGCGCGACTCGCGCCGATCCCTGCCCGACAACCGTAATGACCCTGCCCGTGCCCACTTCTGGCGTCGCCGCCTGCACTGTGCTACCAAGCTGCCCGTGCATCCAGGCGCCTGCGAGGCCCGCTGCCGCAAGGAGCAGTACTGCCAATGCCACCAAACCAACGCGCTTCATTTGACCCTCCCACTTTTATGTTGAGTTATTGCGTCCATTGCGCATCGTGTGCGCATCCTGTAGACGCCAAGGCATGCTGTTTGGTTCCAGCACCATGGACGCTGCAGAGAGTCAGAAGGAGAGGAGCCAATCGCTCAGTGCGGTGGCATCGCGAAACGTGCGCTCGGCGTCACCAAGCTGCTCGGAAGGCAAGGTCGTCTCCAGCGCAACACAGGACATCCCAGCTGCCCGGGCCGACTGAATTCCTCTTGGGGCATTCTCAATGACCAGGCACGCAGAAGCCGGCAGATCCAGCGCCGCGGCTGCGGCCAGATAGGGCTCCGGATAGGGCTTGCCCCTGGCCGTGTCTTCCGAGGAGACAATGACCTCGAACAGATTGAGCACACCCAGCAGCTCCAGGATCCCCCTGGCATCGGCACGGGCAGCGCCGGTGACGAGCCCGATCCGGTAGCCCCTGCCGTGCACATCATGCAGTAGCTGGAGGGTGCCTGGAATGGGACGTGGCCTCACGACCCCGTCGAAGTCAAACAACAGCGCGCGCGCCGGGCCGCTGGGGACGCGGACGTAGCGCACCAGGTCACGCAGGCGGCCAATCCTCGGACAGGCGGGCGCAGACCCGCGGAATCCCTGGTCCACCAAGACCGAGTCCAGCCCGGCAGCACGGGCGCCAAGGATGTCGTCTCCATAATGGTCGCCCACGTAGAGAAGTCGCCAGCGCGGCAGATCCAGGCGCCTTGTGGCCAGGTCGAAAATGCGGGGGTCCGGCTTCGCGAGCCCTACCTGAGCGGAGGTGATGACGAACTCGAAGTGGTCGCGAACGCCCAACTGAATCAGCAGAGCATCGAGGCCGCCGGTAAAGTTGGATATGACAGCCAGGCGCAAGCCGGCCCGGCTCAGTTGGTCAAGGGTTGGCCGCACGTCGTCCAGCAGCCGATCAAACCGGTTGGCACGGAACGCCCCATACATCGCGTCCGCCAGGTCAGGCTCCGTGGGCCACACCATCGCAAAGACGCTGCGCCAAAACTCCTCCAGGCCACCTTCTGTCGCGCCAACGCCCTGCGCGCGGTCGCGCTCCGCGCGAATGACCTCTAGGAAGCGGTCATAGAGCCGCCGACCCTCCTCTTCTCCAGCAGGGAGGCCGGCAGCCTCCAGGAATTGCCGAAACGGCTCCGCGTCGACAAAGCCGATCAGCGTCCCGCCCACGTCAAACAGCACTGCGTCGTAGCGCAGCTCAGAATCCTGCGTAGCCGGCTCGGTGGCATGTGTCATGGCGCCGCCTATCCTGGATGCACCCGGACAGCCCTCACCGGCTACTTCGCCAAGAGACGCCCGACCAGAAGGAGCAGCACCAGCTGGAAAATGCGGCCGACAAGCAACGCCTTGTTCGGCTCCGGTACCGCAGCATCATGAGCCGGCTCCAACAGCCGCTGGACCATCTGCCAGCGCTGCCCGTCGGGCAGGCTCGGCTGCAGCTGGCGCGAAAGGTCCCACAACACGCCCGCCAGAAACCAGGCCGCGTTGCGGTGCACGAGTCCTGCTTCGACCTGCCAGGCTTTGACGTACTGGCGACTGGCTGCCACCATCAGGCTTTCTCCGAGCCCTCCCGCCAGCAACCGCTGCCACAGCTTCTCATCCTTGTTGGAGACGAGGTTCTCGACGGCCACCATCCCCACCGCGCCGATGTCCAAGCGCGATGCCAGCTCACTGTAGTCGCGCGCAGCGATCTTGCTCTCCAGCTCGCTCAGGTAGGCGTAGAACTGGCCGGCAAGCTCCAACGCGCGCGCTGCCTCTGGCCCGGTCCCGCCCATTGCCAAGAGCGCGCCCTGGAGGTCGAGCAGCACCTTTGCCGTCGGCTTTCGAAGAACCTCCTGGAGCGCATCGACCACGCTTCTCATGCTCGTCTCCTTTCGCAGCTCACCACACGCGGCAGATGAGGCCCTTCAGATACGCCGACTCAGGAAAGGTGAGCAGGATGGGATGGTCAGGCCCCTGGGCGAGGTGCTCCAGGATCTGAGCCTCACGGTGCGCATCGATGCTCGCTCCAAAGACGATCTTTTGGAACAAGTCCGCACTCACGAGCCCAGAGCAGGAGAACGTCGCCAGCACTCCACCCGGTCGGAGTAACTGCATTGCCAGCAGGTTGATGTCCTTGTAGCCGCGGCTGGCCGCGATTACCTGGGACTGGGATGCAGCGAACTTCGGAGGGTCAAGCACGACAACATCGAACAGTCGCTGCTGCTCCCGGTAACGGCGCAGCACCTGAAATGCATCCCCCACGACCATCTCCTGGGGTGAGCATCCATTGCGCCCTCCATTCTCTTCCGCGAGGGCAAGGGCATCGGCCGAGCTGTCCACATTCGTCACCGACCTGGCCCCCGCCCTGGCGGCATAGACGCCAAATCCGCCCGTGTAGGCGAAGACATTCAGGACCTGAGCACCGCTGCAGTAAGAAGCCACTTTCTTGCGGTTCTCACGTTGGTCCAGGTAGAAGCCGGTCTTGTGGCCTCTCCTTATGTCCACCAGAAAGCGGTGCCCGTGCTCAACAACCTCGACGCGATCGGGCGGCATATCGCCTCGCAGCAACTCGCTCTGCAGGCTCAGGCCCTCCTTCAGGCGCACCTCGGCATCGTCACGAGCGAAGATGCCGGCCGCTGGCACTACGCTGGCCACCAGGGCCGACAACTCCTCCCGGTGCTTGGCCATGCCCAGCGTCAGGCATTGCAGGACCACCCATCGCCCGTAGCGGTCCACAATCAGGCCGGGGAGCGCATCGGACTCGGCATTCACGAGCCGGTAAGCGTCCGTGTCGGGGTCCTGAACAAGGCTCGCCCGCCCTCGAACTGCGCGCTCCAGAAGGCGTTTCCAGAAGGCGCCGTCCACGGTCTCGTCCGATCTCCAAGAGACCACCCGGACTATGATCTGCGAGCGCCGGTTCAGATAACCTGTTGCCAAGAAGCCCCCGGAGGCGTCGCACACCTGCACCAGGTCCCCATCGTCGCACTCGCCGTCCAGACGCCCGACTGCCCCAGAAAAAACCCAGGGGTGGTGCTGGCGCAGGGGCTTGTCACGCCCGGGCCGGAGAACTACTTTGGCTGAAGGCCGTATCATGGCGCGAGTATAGCACACACTCCCGCTATCGCCAAGCGGCCGATGGTGCCTACGGTGAGGCGACCAGGAGCCTCACTCGGACCTGGCGCCGGCCATCAAGAGGCAAAGGCACCACGCACCCCTCAATCGGCTTCCCGTCCACGAACAACTGAGACTCGCCCTTGCCAGCTGCGCGCTCGATGTTGATCTCGAAGGTCACCCCACGGAACACACGGCGGGCACCAAAGCCCGCCCATCCGGCAGGCAACGCGGGCGAAATCCTCAAGCCCTCGTATTCCGGCCGGATGCCCAGGATCCACTGGCTAATGGCAACCAAGCTCCAGGCTGCCGTGCCCGTCAGCCAGGAGTTCTTGGCTTCTCCCTGGTTCGGTGCTTCTTTCCCAGCGATCATCTGCGCATACACGTAGGGCTCACAGCGATGCACATCGCTGATCGACTCCCGGGCAGAGGGATTGGTGCGCAGGTAGTAGTCCAGGGCACGTCCCCCGTGCCCCACCCGTGTCTCGGCAATCATGATCCATGGGTTCGTATGGCAAAAGACGCCTCCGTTCTCCTTGACGCCCGGAGGGTAGGAAGAGATCTCGCCAAGTGCAGGGTCGTAGTGCGTGTAGGCCGGATGGAGAAGCACCAGGCCGTGGGGCGTCGCCAGCTGTGCGCCGACCGACTCGAGTGCTCGAGCGGCGCAGCCGTCGTCGAGTCCAATCCCAGCCATGACGCAGATCCCCTGCGGCTCGACAAAGATCTGGCCTTCCGAACAGCCGCGCGATCCCACCGCGCGCCCCCGGCTGTCGTACGCCCGCCGAAACCACGCTCCATCCCAGCCATGCTCACGAACCGCCCGCTCCATCTGCCCAGCGGACTGCTCGAGCCAGAAGCAGTCGGACAATGGGCCATGCCGCCTCGCGATCTCGGCGAGCTCCCGGGCGGACAGCACGAAGAGCCCCCCGACAAAGACCGACTCCGCAACACTGTCGTCTTTGATGGGTGCCGTCTGGAACGACTCGCCCGGCGTGCGCGAGAAGGTGTTTAGGTTCAGGCAATCGTTCCAGTCGGCCCGGCCGATCAGGGGTAGTGCATGCGGGCCAAGCCTCTCCAGCGTGTAGCGCACACTCCGCAGCAGGTGTTCGTACAGTGGCACTTCAGACCCAGGCTGGTTGTCAAACGGGACCACCTCGTCCAGGATGCCCCAGTCGCCCGTTTCCTTCAGGTAGGCTGCCACGCTGAGGATCAGCCAATGAGGATCGTCGTTGAAGCCACTTCCCACAGCGTCATTGCCACGCTTCGTCAAGGGCTGGTACTGATGGTAGGCCCCCCCTGATGCCAACTGCGTGGCCGCCAGATCGAGCAGGCGCTCTCTTGCTCTGGCCGGAACCATGTGCACAAACCCGAGCAGGTCCTGGTTCGAGTCCCGGAAGCCCATCCCGCGCCCAATGCCCGACTCGAAGTACGACGCAGAGCGTGAAAGGTTAAAGGTGACCATACACTGGTACGCGTTCCAGCAGTTCACCATGCGATCGACGTGCTGATCCGGCGTCTGCACCTGGAGAACCCCAAGTAGGCCATCCCAATACGCTTTCAGCTGGGCCAGGGCAGCTGCTGCCGCGCCAGGTCGCAGGAAGCGGGCAATCACGGGCTTCACCTTCCGCTTGTTGATGACTTGCGTGCCAGGTGGGTCGAACTTGTCTTCGTCGGCGTTCTCGTGATATCCCAGCAGAAACGTCACGGAGCGGCTCTCGCCCGGTTCGAGGACCAGTCGTGCATGGTGAGAGCCTATGGGCGCCCAGCCATGGGCAAGCGAGTTGAAGGCAGCCCCGCGCTCGACCGCAGCCGGCCTGCCCCAGCCGCCGTTGGGACCCAGGAAGACATCACGCTGGGTATCAAAGCCGGACAAGGACTCGGAGCAGGCAAAGAAGGCAAAGTGGTTGCGCCGCTCGCGGTACTCGGTCTTGTGGTAGATCACGCCGCCCTCGACCTCTACCTCGGCCAAGTTCAGGTTGCGCTGGAAGTTGGTCGCATCGTCCTGCGCATCCCACAGGCAGAACTCGACGCAGGAGAAGAGCGACAGGCGCGTCGGCTTCTCGCGCCGGTTTTCCAAGGTCAGCTGCCACATCTCCAGAGTCTCGCCCAAGGGGATCAGATAGAGACTGTCAGCCTGGATGCCACGGTAGAGAGAGTGTATCTTGGTGTACGAGAGCCCGTGCCGGCACTGGTACTCCTCCAAAGCATGGCAAGTCGGCTGGTAGGTGGGCGACCAGTACTCGCCAGACACATCGTCCCTCAGATAGAGGTACCGCCCACCGGTATCAGCCGGCACGTTGTTGTACCGGTAACGCGTGATGCGCCGGAGCCGTGCATCCCGGTAGAAGGAGTACCCTCCCGCCGTATTGGAGATCAGCCCGAAAAACGAGTCGCAGCCAAGGTAGTTGATCCATGGCAGCGGCGTGTCTGGTCGCGTGATCACATACTCGCGCTGTGAATCGTCAAAGACTCCGAATCGCAAGGGTGCACCTCCAATGGTGGACAGTCACCGGCTGGTCCCGGGTGCTGACAAAGCTGGCCCGAGACCTGTGCCGCGGTTTCTGCTCTAGGGCATGACATGCTGCTGCGATTTGGCCTGGCTCACAGGTCGCGAGGCACGAACTCCAAAGTCGAGAGGTCCCAGGGCTCGTGGATTTTGGGCACATCATTGATCAGGCGCCTGGTGTAGGCCTCTTTGGGGTGTAGGATCACATCGTCGGCGCAGCCGCTTTCTACGAACCTTCCATGCTCCATGATGTAGACGCTGTCAGACACGTAGTAAGCCAACCCAATGTCATGGGTGATGAAGATGACTGTCATCCCGACTTCGCTGCGCAAATTCATCAGCATGTCCAGGATCGTTGCGCGTGAACAGGCATCGATCATCGAGGTGGGCTCATCGGCCAATAGAATCCTGGGCTTGAGCAGGAAGATGCGGGCAAGCATCAAGCGCTGCATCTGCCCGCCGGATAGCTCAAATGGATACTTGTCGGTCAATTCCTCGAACTTGAGGTTGACGAAGCTGCACGCCTCGGCCATCATCTCCGTCTTCTTTGAGCGCGGAAGGCGCCGGCCGCCACGCATGGCAATGCAGTCCAGGAGCACAGCGTCGACCTTCCTGAAGATATTGTACGAGCAGTACGGATCCTGGAAGATCGCCTGGATGTCCCTCCAATACTCGCGCCTCTTCCTCTGTGTCCGGATATCACGCTTCTTTCCCCGGAAGTAGATCTCGCCCTCGGTAGGGTTGATTAGGCCCAGCAAGATCTTGGCCAGGGTCGTCTTTCCACTGCCCGACTCGCCCACGATCGAGATCACCTCACCATCGTGAAAGTCAAAGTCAACGTGATCGACGGCAAGCGTTCGCGTGCGGCCGAACCCAAAGACCTTGGTCAGGCCCGTCCCGCTCAAACAGGAGCAGTGTTCCTCAGGCATGTCGGTAGGCATCCCTCAACGCCTCTTCTGTCAGGATGCAGCGGTAGGCCCGCCCGGCACCCACCTTGTAGAGTGGGATTGGCATCACTCTGCATTCCGCCCGAACGTGCTTGCAGCGCTCCGCAAACCGGCAGCCCGTGGGCGGCTTCTTCAGATTGGGCGGCACTCCAGGAATAGCCGAGAGCTTGACTCCCCGCAGACCAGCCTCTGGCACTATGATGGAGCCCATGAGTCCTTTCGCATACGGATGGAGCGGATCGAAGACGGCCTCTTTGGCACTGGCTTCCTCCACGATCTGACCGGCATACATGACCATGATGTCATCGGTGACATTGTACAGCAGAGGGAGCTCATGCGTGATGAAGATCAGGGCCTTGATGAAGCCGCTGTCGATCAGGCCCTTGAGCATCCTGATAACCATCTTTTGCGAAGTTACATCCAGCGCAGAGGAAGGCTCGTCGGCAATCAACACCTTGGGAGAGAGAATCACCGAAACGGCAATCACCGTGCGCTGCTTCATGCCACCGGAGAGCTCAACAGGATACTTGTGTAGGACCTCCTCAGGCAGCCCGAGGAGGAGAAAGTTGGCTCTAGCTAGATCGTATATGGACCGTTTGCTCTCGGTTGGATCGTGCGCGAGTACAACATCTTCGATGAAGTTGATAATCTTCCGCGTAGGGTTTAGCGCATTCATGGCAGATTGCGGGATATAGGCAATCTCCGTTCCGAGTATCGACTTCCGAACCTCATCCGGGTTCATCCCGGTGATGTTGCGTCCAGCGATGACGATCTCTCCGCTGGTGTAGTGTAGAGGAGCAAAGTAGTAACCCATCAGGCTGAGGGCCAGGGTGGACTTGCCGCAGCCCGACTCTCCCGCGATCCCAAGAGATTTGCCTTCCTCAAGCTTCAGAGAGACGTGGTCAACGGCGTACACGCTCTCCCCGAACCGAGTGACGTATCTCGTACTTAGCTCCTCGACCTCCAGGATTACCTCTGCCACTGTCGTTACCTAGTCCCTTAGTGCCGGGTTGAATACCTGGTCGAGACCCGTGTTCATAAGGTTCATCGAGAAGGTTATCAGCGCGATGACTACGATCACGGGGAAGTACGCCCACCACTTGCCAAGTATCTGCGCCTGGTAGATCATCGCCCAGTTCATCATCAGACCCAGAGTGGGCACTTCGGTCGTCCTCGGTCCGAGCCCGAGGATGGACAACCCTGCCTCGGACAGGATGCCAGCGGACATTTGCAATATGAACGCCATCACGACGTAGGAAGCGATGTAGGGCAGTATGTCTGCCACGATGATGTAGGCCACGGAGTGTCCTGACAGCTTCGACAAGTTGACGTGGTCGCGATTGCGCAGAGACAGTACCTGTGCCCGCACTGCCCTTGTTGTCCACACCCAGGAAGTGAGCCCAATCACGCCCGCGATAGTGAGCGCGCCGCGGTGTTCCTGCCCGATGCTGAATGAGATCAAGATCATGAGGACGAAGGAGGGAATCACGGTGAAGAGGTTGGTAAAGAACATGATGATGTCATCTACCAGACCACCGATGTAGCCCGCCAGCAATCCCAGGGCCAGGCCTATCAGGGTAGCAACCGTACCTGCCACGAGGCCGATCTTCAAAGATGTCGCCAGTGCCGCCACAAGCTCCGTCAGCACATCCCGCCCGAAGTTGTCCGTTCCGAGGGGCAGCACTCGCACATTCGCAACCTGGTTGACATTAACATAGTCGGACTGCGCGACTGAACCAATCTCCTCGAGCCCGCCGCTGTCGGGGTTCTTTGCCGCAATGGTTAGGCCCTGAGTCGACAACAGCCCCTTAATGGAAGTGTCGAGCCTCTGGTAGTATCTGAGCTTGGCTATCGTCATCCCCGGCCGTGACTTGGTGGGATCGAAACGGCCTGTCCACAAGTCCAGAAGGCTCGCGGTATCCGCAAGGTCAATCGCTCCCTCCGGAACCCCATCTGCGACAAGCCAATCCTTCATTGCCTGACGGTCTTCGGCGCTGAACCTACTGGCAATCCGCTTGGCGGCAGCATCATCTAGATTCAGCAAGTACTTGGCGGGCGAGGTCACGCTATCGAACACATTCACATAGATGCCCGGCGGAAAGAACGTGCCCTGTGCGATGATCTGTAGTGGAGCATACCTGAAGATGAGCGGGTAGACAAACGTGACAAGCAGCAGCACGGTAAAAAGGACAAAACCCACGATGAACTTGCCGGAGCGGAAAACCTGCCGAATGCCTTGTCTCATTCCACCGCGTCTCCCTAATCCGCCTGCGCCGCCTTGATCCGTGGGTCGATGAAGCCGTAAAGGAGCTCGATAAGAAAGGTGGCAACCAGGACCATCAAGGTGATGATCAGCGTGGCTGCCGAGATCATCGGGTAGTCCTGCCCTGTCACAGCATTGAGAATGGTGTAGCCAAGGCCGGGATAGCTAAAGATGATCTCGGCCACAAGCGCTCCAAAGACCATCGTACCAATGGACAGCGCCAGGCCTGTCACCTGGGGGAGCATCGCGTTCCTGAATACGTACCCGATGATGGTGCGGTCCTTGATTCCCATGAATCGGCTGTACTTCACATAGTCGGCGTTCAGTTCGTAAATGGCCATGGCGCGCATGCCGATCGCCTGTCCACCGATCGAGATCAACACGATCGACCAGAAGGGCAACTGGTAGTGCACGATCACAGACCAGACAAACTGCCAGCGAAAGCTAGGAATCAGGTCATACCCATAGCCACCGGAGGTAGGGAACCACTTGAGGGTGACACCAAAAACAACCATCAAGATGACGGCCATGCCAAATGCGGGAAAGTTGCCCACCAAGATGCTCACAGGCAGGAGCACCTTGTCGAACCCCTTCCTGACGTAGGCAGCCAGTGCGCCAAGTGTGTTTCCGATCAGCCAACCGACGATGATCGCCGGGAACTGGAGCCCGACAGTCCACCAAATCGATGACCTAAGGACATCAGCCACGGTCCTGGGATAGAAGCTGAACGAGAAGCCAAAATCGCCGCGGAACACATTTCTCACGTAGATTAGGAACTGCTCGAACATGGGCTTGTTGGTGCCAAAGAGCTCCGTGTACTGCTCGTAGATCGCCTGCACCCCAGTCGCATTGCTCATCCCTTGGGCCATCCTTGCCACGATGACGGCCACAGGGTCTCCCGGCATCAAACGGGGCAGGAAGAAGTTGAGAAGGAACGCGCAGACGAACGTGACCAGGAACCAGAGCGCCTTGTTGAGCACATATCGGCGGTATCCTTTCAACTCAGCCTCCTCGGAGGATGCCCAACAGCCATGTCCCGGGCTGCCCCGGAACATGGCTGCTTCATGCGTTGTTGGCTACGGATTCACCAGCGTGAGGTTGTAGAGGCCTGCGATGCTCCAGCCGTCCGTCAGGTCCAACGGCGGAACAGGCGGATTCGTTCCATCACCCTGGTGAGGGAAGCCCGTCCAGACACTCTCGTTCACAGCATGGAACGATTGCGGACGGTACATGAGCGTGAAAGACGGGATATCGGTCAAGTAGATCTCGACCAGCTCCGTGTACATGTCCTTCAGCTTGGCTGCGTCTGTCTCGGAGGGGATGGCATTGACCAACTCGTCAACCCTTGGGTTGCTGTACTGGCCCCAGTTGCCATTCCAGTTGACTGCCATGCCCACAAACTCGGAGCTGAGCAGGTGGCGGATGCGCCCCCAAGGCTGAGTCGGGCCGGCGCCGTCGCTCCACATCATGAAAATGTCGTAGCCCTCGGGGAGCGGCGAATCGGACTTGGTGACAACGGTTTGGTAGACACCCCATTCGGGGTAGTTGGTTGTGATGTCGACACCGATCTTCTTGCCGGCAGCAGCGACTACTTCGATCGCAGCCTGCCAGTCAGACCAGCCCTGTGGGCAGGTGGCGACGTAGGCAAGCTTCTTCCCGTTATACTCGCGCCACCCATCGCCATCCGAGTCCACGATCCCCGCATCGTCCAGCAGTTTCTTGGCGCCTTCGATGTCATTCCCCGCCCACTGGAGGTCCTTGACGGCGTCGTGGTCGTACAGGGCCTGCTCTCCCGGCGTTGGGTTCATCAGCGAGCGCGGAACCTGATCGAACGTAGCCGACTGGTTGGTCATGGCGTTGGCAATGATGGTCGGATAATCCACGGCTATGGCGATGGCCTTGCGCACAGCGATCTGATCCAGCCCGTGCGACTTGAGGTTGTAGAACGCTGTTGGCAGGCTGGCGCCAATGCCATACGGAGGCTCTGGCAGGTAGGTGGAAACCGGCAGGCCGTAGTTGAGCCATAGGACCTGGATATTGGAGTTGAACTGCTGACTAACATCCACCTCACCCTGAGCCAGCGCCACAGAGCCGGCTGCATTATCCTTGAACATCGCATGTGCCAGGTACTTCGGGGCCGGCAGCTTGCCCCACATGGAAGCATCTTGTCCCCAGTAGTTGTCATCCCGCACGTAGACGACCTTGGAGTCGTCAGCGAAGAACTTGTGGTACGGGCCCGACCAGACGACATCTTCCGCGGGATCGGCCATGAACGTAGCGCCATCGGTTCCGGAGCGCGCCTCCAGTGTCTGGGTCCAGGCCTTCTGGATCACATAGTTGCCACTCAAGTAGGCAGCAACCTGCAGAGGATTGAGAGCTTTGCCGTTTGCGCCCAGTTTCGCCTTGACGGCGACCGTCTGGGCGTCGACCGCTTCCACCGCGTCGATATAGTCCTTGAAGTTGTTGCCGGCATTGGTGGAGTACTTGACGTTGGAGGTCCATGTGTACGCGACATCCTCGGCGGTCACCGGAGTGCCGTCGCTCCAGTGGGCTGCCTTCTTGAGCTTGAACGTGATCTGGGTCTGTCCGGCGTCCCACTCATAGGGTCCATCGGCCAACAGGGGATACACTTTGCCGTCCAGCATGTTGTACAGGTACGGGGTCTCGAACATGATGACACGCGCGTTGTCCTGCTGGGCAAGTGCCATTGCATTGTTCATGCTCGAGGAATAGGGGTTCCAGCCGACGACCGCATTCCACTGCTGTCCATTGAAGTAGAGCGTCTCATTGCGCGGCAGAGCATTTGCCTCGCCCTCGGCGGCGGGCGCGGTTGCCTGCACCACCACCGTCTCCTTGACTGTCACCGTCTCCTTGATCACCTGCGCCGTGGGCACTGCGCCGCAGCCGGCAAGCAGGCTCAGTACGACCAGCACACACACACTTGTCAAAACTAGCTTACGCATCGCCAACCTCCTCCTTGGTTTTGTTCAGATGCAGAGTTCACGCACAGTCGGATCGCGAGCAGAGAACGCTATCAGGCCTCACCCCCCTTCTACTGAGCCGGTTCGGACCGGCACTCACCGCAGGGCGCCACAAGACTCACGCACGACCAGGTGGGTCGGTAGGATGATCCTCCTCGCCGGTGCGCGCACGCCCAGCTCACCGCTGAGCGAGTCGAGAAGCACATCCGCCGCCATGGAGCCCAGGTGCTCGATCGGCTGTCTGACTGTTGTCAGGGCAGGAACTACCGCCGACGCAACGCTTATGTCGTCGAAGCCGACCAGGGCCACCTCCTGAGGTACTCGGACCCAGGCATCCCGAAGCGCCTTCAGGGCACCGATCGCCATCACGTCGCTGCAAGCAAAGATGGCAGTCGGCGAAGCGGGAAGCAAGCGCTGCACCCCAAGTGCGCCACTCTGTTCGGTGTAGTCGCCCTCCACCACCAGCCGCTCGTCCACAGGCAACCGATGTGCCTCGAGCGCCTGCCGGTACCCGGCCAAACGATCCTCTCCAGAGGTCATGGTCTGGGGTCCGGCGATCAGGCCAATGCGGGTGTGCCCCAACCGGATCAGGTGCTCAACTGCTGCGCGCGCCGCATCGAGGTTGTCCACATCGACGTAGCTGACTCGCTCGTCTGGGTGCCGGCCCGTTAGCACAAATGGGACTCCATCCTCGAGGAGCCTCCCAAAGAGCGGGTCGTGTGTGTGCGCCGATGCAACGATCACCCCGTCTAGGTGACCACCGCCAACCACGCGGCCGTACATCTCTGCCTGCCCGTCTGACTCATTGAAAAGCGCAAGCAATAGGTGATAGTGGCGCTGGTTGCACTTGAAGGCTATTCCCGTCAAAAGCCGTGGAAAGAAAGGATCCATGAACAGGCGGTTCACGCTCTCGGGGATCACAACGGCAACGACCTGGGTGCGCCGAGTCACGAGGCTGCGGGCAGCCGCATGAGGTTGGTAGCCGGTCTCGCGGACGACCGTCCAGACCCGCTCCCTGACGTCGCCCCGAACCCCCGCCTGGTTGTTCACAACCCGCGAAGCTGTCGACCGAGAGACTCGGGCACGCTGAGCAATCTCCTCCAGTGTCAGTGCCACAGCAGCGACCTGCTCTTCCCGGGAGCGCTCCCACCCCTGTGTCAGTAAAGACGCCCCAAATGGCTGCCAGAAAGGCAATCTACACACAATCTGGGAGCGCTCTCAGGCTCATTCTATCACAGCCGCTTGGGTTTGTCAAGGGGGTAACAGGAATCTGCCACCGAATCTCGACGGCAATTGGACAAGTCCTCCTCGATCGGGTATGCTGGGCGTCCCAAGACAGTCGGCTCACCCAGTTCGAGAATGGGAGGAACCATGGACCAGACAGAGTCTTTGCTGAAAGAGATCACCGAGGCCAGCGGCGTGCCAGGCTACGAGGAGGCGGTGCGCGTTGTCATGCGCAAGCACTTGGAGGGAGTTGCCGAGATCGAGCAGGACAAGATGGGCAGCTTCATCGCCAGCCACCAGGGCACCCGCGGCGGGCCGCGCATCATGCTGGCTGGGCACATGGACGAGATTGGCTTCATGGTGCGCATGATCACCAAGGAGGGCTTTGTCAAATTCGTGCCACTTGGGGGCTGGTGGGACATGGTCCTGCTCGGCCATCGCGTTTCCATCAAGACCGCAAAGGGCGATGTCCTCGGCGTGCTGGGGGCGAAGCCGCCCCACATCCTGGCCGACGAGGAACGGAAGAAGATGATCGAGAAGAAGGACATGTATATCGACGTCGGCGCGTGCTCAGAGGAGGAAGTCCGTGAGATGGGCGTGCGGCCCGGCGACCCGATCATCCCCATCAGCGAGTTTGCCTTGATGGCAAACCCCCGCGTGTACCTCTCCAAAGCGTTCGACAACCGGATCGGCTGCGCGCTCGCGCTGCAGGCTCTGCAGCAGGTGGCAGCGGAGGGTCATCCGAACGCAGTGTATGCAGTCGGTACCGTCCAGGAGGAGGTCGGCCTCCGCGGCGCCAAGACGTCCGCTTTTGCCATCAATCCAGATGTCGGCATAGTGCTTGAGGTGGACATCGCTGGCGACGTCCCTGGAATCCGGCCCGAGGAGTCGTCCGTGAGGATGGGGGGCGGGCCAAGCCTTCTCGTCTACGATGCCCGCATGATCCCCAATCTCAAGCTTCGTGACTTGGTCATTGCCACGGCCGAAGAGCTGCAGATCCCCCTCCAGTTCTCCGCGATGCCCGGGGGTGCGACGGATGGGGCCATGATCCAGTCCAACAACGCCGGGGTACCGACCGTCGTCCTCGCCGTGCCTACCCGCCACATACACAGCCACAACAGCATCCTTTGTCGAGATGACTACGACCAGGCGCTCAAGCTCGTGGTTGCCGTCATAAAGAAGCTCGACTCGACCACCGTGAATGCACTGTGCGCCTAGTCCTTTGCCGGAGCGGCCGGCGACCCGGTTTCACCGGCCGCTCCCGGAACGCCTCAGATCCGGACTTTAGGCGATTTGCGGTGCCGCGGCGCCCCTGCTATAATCGCTACATGCCGTGCGTCGGGGGAAAAGGCAAGCGCCGGTGAAGCAGTGGAACGCCTTCGGCCTCGCCATGCAGCTGAGTTGGACATTGTTGTTCTCGCTCGTGGTCCCTCTGGGCGTCGGCGTGCTGCTCTACAGGCACACCAGCATTGGAGTGTGGGGCATCCTTCTCGGCGCGGGCTTGGGCGTGTTGGCTTCTACGGTGGGGGTTGCCCGCATGGCAATGAGGATGTTCTCTACCGCATCGGCTGACAACCAGGCCCAGACCGAGAAAGCCATCCGGGGCGAGGAGGAATCGGACGAGTGAGGAAGCTTCTATCGCGCAAGGTATTGATCCCACTTGGGATCCTGATCGCCGCCATGGTGCTTCTTTCGCTTCTGGGCATCCCCAAAGTCGTCCTGCCCGAGATATCTATCCCCGCTGAGCCGGTCTTTGAGCTTCTCGGGTTCAAGATCACCAACACACTTCTCGCCACATGGCTGACGATGCTGCTTCTGATCGCCGGCTCGTGGGCGATTACCCGAAAGATGAGAGAAGTCCCTCGGCGCTGGCAAAGCGGCCTGGAGATGATAGTGGAGAGCCTCCTCGGCCTGGTAGAAGGCGCAGCGGGGCGCACATGGGCACGACGATTCCTGCCGGTGGTGGCCACGATCTTCTTGTTCCTTCTCCTATCCAATTGGCTGGGTCTCACCCCTCTGTTCGGCGGATGGGGGGTCCTGCACGAGTCGCACGAGGAAGGCAAAGGCGTGCCGGTAGTTTGGAACGACTCGCGCACAGTCGGCACCATCGTCCGCGAAGATACGAATGCCGACGCCGAAGGGCACTACATCCTGGCTCCCATGTTCCGCTCAGCCGCAACCGACATGAACACGACCATCGCCCTTGCGTTGATCTCGGTTGTACTCACCCAGTACTTTGGCATCAAGGCACTGGGAGTTCCCTATTTCGGCAAATTCATCGCCGTCGGCCGTGTCGTGCAGGCCTTCACCAGGCGAGGCCAGGGCTGTATGGGACGCATCGGCAGCTTTTTCATGGGGATTATCGACATCTTTGTTGGCGTGATCGAGACTATCAGCGAGTTCGGCAAGATCATCTCCTTCTCCTTCCGTCTCTTCGGCAACATCATGGCCGGAGAGGTGCTTCTGGGGGTGATCGGATTCCTAATCCCATACCTCATCTCGCTCCCATTCTACGGACTCGAGCTCTTTGTCGGGTTCGTGCAAGCACTGGTGTTCATGATGCTGACAGTCGCCTTCTTCATTACCGCCGTGAGCGGCCACGGCGGCGAACAGCACTAATCACTGGCCCATTCAAATCTCAGGAGGAGTCCAAAAACATGGAAACACAAGCAGTCCAGTATCTCGCATCGGCGATCGCCATTGGTCTTGGGGCGCTCGGCCCCGCCCTGGGCTTGGGCTACATTGGCGCCAAGGCCATGGAGGCATTGGGACGCAACCCAGAGGCAAGCGACAGGATCTTTGTCCCCCTGATCCTCAGCCTCGCATTCACCGAGGCCATTGGCATCTACGCCCTGGTGGTGGCACTGATCATCAAGTTCGTCGCCTAACCGGCCTCGGACGGCCGAGCGCACTGGAGGTTTTCGCTTGGAAGCATTGGGCATTAACCTAGGCTATCTCATCTCTCAGCTCGTCAACTTCACGCTCCTCGTCGTGCTTCTCTATTTTGTTGCGTATAAACCTATCCTGCGCATGCTCGACGAGCGGTCTGCTCGCATCAAGAAAGGCCTGGAAGACGCCGAGACCGCATCGCGGCGCGCCGCGGAGATGGAGCAGGAGTTCGAGCGACGGATGGGCGAGGCGCGCAAGCAAGGGCAGGAGTTGGTCGCGCAGGCAACCCAGCTCAGTGAGAAGGCCCGGCAGGAGATCCTTGACAAGGCTCGCGACGAGGCCAGTGGCTTGGTCAACAAGGCCAAGGAGGAGATCGGCCGCGAGCGGGACGTCGCTATGGGCGAGCTGAGGCAGCAGGTCGCCGAGCTCTCGCTGGCCATCTCTCAGAAGGTCATCGGCGAGTCGCTCGATGAAGAGGCACAGCGCCGCCTCGTTGCCCGCTTCCTGGACGAGGCCGAGGAGCTAAAGTGACCGCGCACGCCGAACCGCAGGACTACGCTCGCGCGATCTTCGACCTTGCCCTCGACGGGTGGCTAAGGCAGCTGCGCGACGTCAAGGCAGCCTTGACCGCCAGTGCGGCCCTCACTTCGGCTGCTGCCGACGCTTCATTGCCGGTGTCACACAGGCTGCGTCTGCTTGAGACCGCAGCTGCCCCTGGTGGGCTGAGCCAAGGCGTCCGTAACACCCTGGGCACCCTACTGGATTCTGGACAGATCGGCATGTTGGGATCCATCTTGGCCGAGCTGGAGCAGCTGGCCAAGCCAAGGGCCGAGCGGCGGATTGCCCGCGTGACGAGTGCCGTCGCTCTCACCGCAGCCGAGCAGGCCGCATTCCGGGACCGCCTCGCCGCCAAATTCGGCTCCGACCTGGACCTGCACTTTTCCGTCGATTCCGCGCTGATCGGTGGCATTCTGCTCCGCGTCGGCGACCAGGTTATCGACGGCAGCGTGGCCGGCAAGCTCGCCGCCATGCACGACAGGCTGACAGCCGTAGCATAGGGCCTAGTGCCCATTCCTGCGTTTAACCCGTTTTGGAGGCACGCATGCCCTCACGAGCCAAAGAGATCGCGGAGACTCTCAAGCAGCAGATCGAGGCCTTCGACGCGCCCCTGCGCGCGGTAGACGTCGGTGCAGTCCTCGAGGTAGGCGATGGTATCGCCCGCGCCGATGGGCTGGCCGGCGTAATGGCTATGGAGCTTGTGGAGTTCCCACCCAAGCCCGGGCGCCCAGAGAGCATCATGGGGCTTGTCCTCAACCTCGAGGCCGACAGCGTTGGCATCATTATCATGGGCGAGTACACCGGCATTCAGGAAGGCGACACCGTCCGAGGCACGGGCCGCATCGTTTCCGTCCCGGTAGGAGACGCTCTCATCGGCCGCGTAGTTAACGCGCTTGGCGAGCCGATCGACGGCAAGGGCCCGATACCATCGACGCGAGCTCGTACCATTGAGCGCATTGCACCCAACGTCGTGGTTCGTGAGAGCGTCGACCGCCCCGTTCAAACCGGCATCAAGGCCATTGACTCAATGATTCCGATCGGACGGGGACAGCGCGAGTTGATCATCGGGGACCGCCAAACAGGCAAGACCGCGCTCGCCATCGACACCATCATCAACCAGAAGGGCAAGGACCTGATCTGCATCTACGTCGCCATCGGTCAGAAGCTTGCACAGGTCGCCCAGGTCGTCGCCACGCTCGAGAAGCGCGGTGCCATGGAGCACACCATCGTGGTCGTCGCCTCGGCATCCGAGCCGGCCGCGCTGCAATACATCGCTCCTTACGCGGGCTGTGCCATGGGCGAAGAGTTCATGGAGCAGGGAAAGGATGCCCTGATCGTCTACGACGACCTTTCCAAGCACGCCTGGGCATACCGGCAGGTTTCGCTCCTCCTGCGCCGCCCACCCGGCCGGGAGGCCTATCCTGGGGACGTCTTTTACCTCCATTCTCGGCTTCTGGAGCGAGCCGCCAAGCTGCACACGGAGCATGGGGGAGGCTCCCTCACAGCGCTGCCCATCATCGAGACACAGGCAGGTGATGTCTCAGCATACATCCCAACCAACGTGATCTCGATCACCGATGGGCAGATTTATCTGGAGAGTGATCTCTTCTATGCCGGCATTCGCCCGGCCGTCAATGCGGGCCTCTCCGTGTCCCGTGTGGGCGGCGCGGCCCAGGCAGGAGCCATGCGGCAGGTGGCAGGCCGTATGCGACTCGACATGGCTTCCTTCCGCGAGCTGGCAGCCTTCGCCCAGTTTGGCTCTGACCTGGACGATGCCACACGGCGACAATTGGACCGCGGCCTCCGGACCCAGGAGGTGCTGAAGCAGAAGCAGTACGTCCCGATGCCATTGGCCGACCAGGTCCTCATCTTTTATGCCGTTGCCAACGGGTTTCTCGACGATGTGCCTATCCGCCAGGTCGGTCAATTCGAGGCTGCCTTCTTGCGACACATGAACGCCAGCCATCCGGAGCTGGTGCAGTTGATGGCGGCCGGCGCCAAGCTCGGAGAGGACACACAAGGCGCCTTGGGGCAGGCCATCAAGGATTTCAAGGCGACAGCAACGTACTAGCGTGGTAGGGGAGAGTTCTACACTCGCCCCGTAGGACTGAGGAGCTTGCTTTGCCGAGCACACGAGAGATACGGCGGAGAATCCGCAGCGTCAAGAACATCGCGCAGGTGACGCGTGCCATGCAGATGGTTGCGGCAGCGCGGATGCGGCGCGCCCAGGAACAAGTCCTGGCCACCCGGCCCTACGCGCAAAAGGCATGGGAGATCTTGGTACACCTGGCCAGCCAGCGAGGCTTGGGAGCCGGCGAGTCAGCCCATCCGCTCCTCAGCGTGCGCCAGGTCGCCAAAGTCGGCGTCGTAGTCATCTCCTCAGACCGTGGCCTGTGTGGAGGCTACAACCACAGCATCGTCCAGCACACACTCCGTTTCACGCGCGAGCTGAACCACCCGGTCGAGCTGATTACGGTCGGAAAGCGCGGGAGGGATGCCCTCTGGAGGCTGGGGCAAAGGATAGCGGCCGAGTTCTCCGACCTGCCCCCGCAGCCGAGGGTCATGGACATAGCGCCCCTCGCGCACCTTGCCGTCCACGGCTTTCGCTCCGGCGCCTACGACGTCGTCTACCTGGCACACACCGACTTTGTCAATACGCTCGTTCAGCGGCCCACGGTCTGGCAGCTCCTGCCAATCCGCCCGCTGCAGATAGCGCCCTCGGCCATTGCGGAGCATCGCGTCGTGACGACCGGCACTATGGTCGGCGAGTACCTCTACGAGCCGGACCCGCGCACCGTGCTCGATTCCGTGCTGCCGCGCTTCACGGAGCTGCAGGTCTACCAGGCTGTGCTCGAGTCCCTGGCAAGCGAGCACTCTGCACGAATGGTCGCCATGCGCAGTGCGACCGAGAACGCAAGGGAGCTCATCGACGTCCTAACTCTGAACTACAACCGCGCACGCCAGGAGGCGATCACGCGCGAGATGCTGGACATCGTTGGCGGGGCCGAAGCCCTGGGCAAAGCCAGGGCAGCATAGGCTGGCACCGCGTTTCAGGGCGGGTATTCAAACCTGCCCAAGGAAGGGGAGTGCTGCAATGGCTGCCAAAGCGTATCTGCTGCTGAGAACCGCACCCGGTCTGACCAAGACCATTTTCGCTTCATTGCGTGCCAGTCCGAGTGTACAGACAGTCGAGATGATCACGGGGCCCTATGACATCATTGTCTCGATTGAGGGTGCAAACACGAACGATATCCTGAAGACGATCATGAACGACATCCGCCCGGCAGCCGGCGTGCGCGACACGCTCACCTGTCTTGTGCTGCCTACCGAGGGCACCGAATAGCGAGGAGGCTTGATGGCAAAAGGTAGTAGGGGCCGCATTGTCCAGATCATGGGCCCGGTGGTCGACATCGAGTTCCCCTCGGGCGACCTGCCCGAGATCTATGATGCCGTCGAGATTCCCCGAGATGGCACCAAGCTTGTGGCTGAGATCGAGCAGCACCTAGGGAACAACTGGGTCCGGGGAATCGCCATGGATTCTACCGATGGGCTGCGCCGCGGCATGGAGGCAGTTTCAACCGGCCGCCCCATCCAGGTCCCGGTGGGGCCTGCGACGCTGGGCCGCATCTTTAACGTCACCGGGGATCCGATCGACAACGCCGGGCCCGTGGCTGCGCTGGACTATTACCCGATTCACCGTCCGGCGCCCAACTTCGAAGAGCAGGTTACACGACCCGAGTTCTTGGAGACCGGAATTAAAGTCATTGACCTGATTGCCCCCTTCACCCGCGGAGGCAAGACGGGCGTCTTTGGCGGAGCCGGCGTCGGCAAGACGGTCATCATCCAAGAGCTCATCCGGACCTTTGCCACCATTCACAAGGGCTACTCGGTGTTTGCCGGCGTTGGCGAGCGCTCGCGCGAGGGAAACGACCTCTGGAAGGAAATGCGCGAATCGGGCGTGATCGGCAGCGTGGCCATGGTGTTTGGCCAGATGAACGAGCCACCCGGCGTCCGCCTTCGGGTTGGCCTGACCGGCCTGACGATGGCCGAGTACTTCCGCGACGAAGGACTGGATGTCCTCCTCTTCATCGACAACATCTTCCGGTTCGTTATGTCAGGCTCTGAGGTATCGGCGCTGCTGGGCCGCATGCCCAGCGCCGTGGGCTACCAGCCGACCCTCGGCACTGAAATGGGAGAGCTGCAAGAGAGGATCGTCTCGACGCGCAAGGGCTCCATTACGTCCATGCAGGCCGTCTATGTGCCGGCCGACGACTATACCGACCCAGCCCCAGTCGCGACGTTTGCTCACCTCGATGCCACCATCGCCCTTGAGCGCTCCATCGCAGAGCAATCGATCTACCCTGCCGTGGACCCTCTCGCCTCTACCTCGCGCATCCTGGATCCGCTCGTCGTCGGAGACGAGCACTATAACACAGCACGCGAGGTTCAGCGCGTGCTGCAGCGCTACAAGGACCTGCAGGACATTATCGCCATCCTAGGCATCGACGAGCTCTCCGAGGAGGACAAGCAGGTTGTGGCGCGCGCCCGCAGGATCCAACGATTCCTGAGCCAGCCGATGTTCGTGGCGGAGGTCTTCACAGGGCGGGCGGGCCGGTACGTCTCCGTGCAGGACACAGTGCGCGGTTTCCGCTCGATTCTCGAAGGCGAACACGACGACTTGCCCGAGCAGGCGTTCTACATGGTCGGCGGCATCGAAGAGGCCGTACAGGCCGGCGAGCAGCTACGGAGCTCATAGCCATCATGCCTCAAATCCACTGCGAGGTGATCACTGCAGAGCGCGCTGTCTTTAGCGGCGACGTCACCATGGTTGTCGCCCCTGGCATAGAGGGGCAACTTGGCATCCTGCCAGATCACGCCCCGCTCATCACCGCGCTCACGTACGGTGAATTGGTGCTTCACCGCCAAGGCCAAGAGGATGAGTACATCGCGATTGGCGGCGGATTCTTGGAAGTCGGGGCCGATCACGTGATCATCCTCGCCGACACGGCCGAGAGAGCTGAAGAGATCGACGAAACAAGGGCAGAAGCGGCACGGCAGCGGGCGCAGGAGCTCATGGGCCGGCAGAAACACGGCGCCGAGGATGCGGCACGTGCCGAGGCTGCCCTTCGCCGCTCGGCGATCCGCCTAAAGGTCGCCCGCCGCAGAGGCAGACGTGCTCAAGTTCCCGGCTCAGGCGAGCCTCCGAGATCGTAGGCTCGAGACGGAGTGTAGATGTTTTCCAAACAGATAGGTGTAGACCTGGGGACAGTCAATGTCCTCGTCTGGGTCAAGGGCCGCGGGATCGTGCTCCAGGAGCCTTCGGTCGTGGCGATTGCGGTCAATGACAACAAGATCGTCGAGGTGGGCAGCAAGGCCCGCGACATGCTGGGGCGCACTCCAGAGACGATCGAGGTGGCCCGCCCGCTGCGCGATGGCGTGATTGCCGACTACGTGGTCACCGAGGCCATGCTCCGGTACTTTATCGCCAAAGTGTCGGGACGGCTTCGGCTCTTCAAGCCGACCATTGCGATCAGCGTGCCTGTTGGCGTCACCAGCGTGGAGAGCCGTGCCGTGCACGACGCCGCTATCCAGGCCGGCGGCCGCGAAGCGTACCTGATCCCTGAGCCGCTGGCTGCAGCCCTGGGGGCTGGGATGCCGGTCAACACGCCCACTGGAAACCTCGTGGCCGACGTCGGCGGTGGAACCAGCGAGGCTGCCGTCATATCCATGAACGGTATCGTCGAGTTCGCCTCGGCCCGAGTAGGTGGCAATCGGATCGACGAGACGATTATCAACTACATCCGGCGCAAGTACAACCTGGTGATCGGCGACCAGACCGCCGAGCAGGTCAAGATCACCATCGGCAGCGCCCTGCCGCTGGAAGAAGAGCTCAGGATGGAAGTGCGCGGCCGTGACCAGGTGTCAGGATTGCCCAAGACCATTCAGATCGTGTCGGGCGAGGTGACCGAGGCCATCGCCGAGCCACTCAGCACCATCGTTGGAGTGGTCAAGTCCGTGCTCGAAAAGACTCCTCCCGAGCTTGCATCCGACGTGATCGATCGCGGGATCGTGATGACCGGCGGTGGAGCGCTCCTCCGCAACATGGACCGCCTCCTCACAAAAGAGACAGGCGTGCCCTGCTACGTGGCCGAGAACCCGATTGCTTGCGTTGCGTTGGGCGCCGGGCTGGCCCTCGAAAACTACGAAGTGATCAGGCGCAGCCTTCCGAGCTACTAGCATCCCTGGGGTGAGCCCACAGAAGACCTCCATGGCCCATGGCCATGGAGGTCTTCTATTCGGGGTAAGACGTGCGCCTGGCCTAATCCGCGGCCCTCTTCTGGAGCTCGTATAGCTTGCTGATCGCCTCCAACGGGGTCATTGTGCTCACATCCAGCCTTAGAAGCTCGCCGCGCAGAGGGTCCTCTATGGAAAAGAGGGGAAGCTGGCGCACTTCGGGCACGCGCGCCATCGCACCCGGCGCTCGCGCCTCCTTCTCCAGGTCCAGGAGGATTTCCTCGGCGCGATGAATCACCGGCCGCGGCAGTCCGGCCAATTGGGCAACATGGATGCCATAGCTGCGGTCGGCACCTCCCGGGACAATGCGCCTGAGAAACACCACCTTGTCTCGCTCCTCAGCCACGGCTACGTTGTAGTTGCGCACGTGGGGCAGCAGCTCGGACAGCTGCGTCAATTCATGGTAGTGCGTGGCAAAAAGGGTCTTGCACCGCAGCCGTGGATGGTTGTGAATGTGCTCCACCACCGCCCAAGCGATGGAGATGCCGTCGTATGTGCTTGTTCCCCGCCCAACTTCATCCAGGATGAGCAGGCTCCGCGGCGTGGCGTGGTTCAAGAGATTCGCCGTCTCGACCATCTCCACCATGAAGGTCGATTGTCCTGCGCTGATCTCATCCTGGGCACCAATCCGGGTGAAAATGCGATCGACCAGGCCAATGCGAGCCGAGTCGGCAGGCACAAAGGACCCTATCTGCGCCATGAGGACGATCAGGGCCACCTGCCGGAGGTAGGTGCTCTTGCCGCTCATGTTGGGACCGGTAATCACCAAGATGCACTCGTCTTCCGTGAGGCGCACGTCGTTGGGGACAAAGGGCTCGTCGCGCTGCGTCATTTCGACCACCGGATGCCGTCCTCCGGCTATCTGGATCTCCCCTTCGAGCGACAGCTCGGGCCGCACGTAGCGGTGCATCTGCGCTACCTCGGCAAGTGAGGCCGTTGCGTCTATCTCGGCGAGCAACGAAGCAGCGGCGAGCAACCGCCCAGAGGCTGCCGTAATCTGCTGAAGCACCTGTGCGTAGATCCGCCGCTCGATCTCCTGGATATGCTCCTGAGCGTTCAGGATTAGCGCTTCGTACTCCTTGAGCTCGGGCGTGATGTAGCGCTCAGCGTTGACGAGAGTTTGCTTCCGGATGTACTCAGCCGGCACGCGCGCTGCGTTCGCCGTTGTCACTTCCAGGTAGTAGCCAAAGACCCTGTTGTACCCCACCTTCAGGTTCTTGATCCCGGTTCGCGCGCGCTCCTTGGGCTCCAGGTCGGCCACCCACTCGCGCGCATCACGCGAAGCGGCTGCGACGTTGTCGAGCTCTGCGGAGAACCCAGGGCGGATGACACCGCCGGCGCTGAGGGTGGCCGGTGGATCGTCGCCAATCGCCTCGCCAATCAACCGGGCGACTTCTTCGCAGGGGTCAAAGGAGGCGAGCGGCTCGAGGGCAGGGATGCTGACTGACATGAGCAGCTCGCGGATCTGGGGCAGCGCCTCAATGCTGCGCCGCACACCCAGCAGCTCGCGCGGCTGCACCCGGTTCTGAACTGCGCGGCTTGTCAGGCGCTCGAGATCAGAGACCCCTTTGAGCTGGGTACGCAGCCGTGTGCGCACCGGCGGGCTATCCACCAGCGCAGCCACCCGCTCCTGGCGGCCACGGAGCTGCGCGAGATCGAGCAACGGCTGGTGTATCCAGCGACGGAGGAGCCGGCTGCCCATACTGGTCACCGTCCGATCGAGGACGCCGAGCAGCGAGCCCTCAACGGCGCCGCGCCGCAGAGTCTCCGACAGCTCCAGGTTGCGCCGCGTCGACTCATCAAGAACCATGAACTGGTCGGTGGAGTACGCAAAGAGCCTGGACAGCTGCCCCAGGTGTGCACGCTGCGTCTCCGCCAGGTAGCGGATCATGCCCCCGGCAGCCCGAACAGCCAGCGGAAGCCCGCCCAGGCCAAAGCCATCCAAGCTGTGGACGTCCAGGTGCTCCTGAAGCGCCTGGCGCGCCGTCTCCAGCTCAAAAGCCCAGCGCCCGAACGACGTCACGGCCGGCTCGCCCGGCTGCACAGACGGCGAGTCGAGTCCAAGTGCTTCTGTGCTGCACGTCACAATCTCCGCGGGATGAAGCCGGGCGATTTCTGCGCGCAGATGGCCCAGCGCACCCTCGCCGGTCCATTGTGTGGCGGCTAGTTCTCCCGTGGTTATGTCGGCATAGGAAAGCCCTGCCTGGTTTCCGTCCACGACGATGGCTGCGATGTAGTTGTTCCTGCGGTCGTCCAACAACGACGGCTCCACGACGGTGCCGGGCGTCACGATGCGTACCACATCGCGATCCACGAGCCCTTGGCCTATCTCCCCCACTTGTTCGACGATGGCGACTCGATGGCCTGCCTGGAGCAGCTTGGCGATATAGCCCTCTGCCGCATGATATGGCACGCCCGCCAGCGGCACCCTCTCATCCTGCCCCACCGGGCGGGACGTAAGGACGATGTCACAGACACGGGATACCAAGCGGGCATCGTCGTCAAACGTCTCGTAAAAGTCGCCGAGGCGAAAGAAGACGATGGTGTCCGCGAACTGCTTCTTGATGCGCAGGTACTGGCTGCGCATGGGTGTGGTCATAGATGCACCCCCGGGTCAGGTTGCCGAAGATACCGACATTCTACCAGCGGCCGTACGTTCTGTCAAAGTCCTTTCGTTTGTACCGGGGCTTGCGCCGCCCGCTGCCGACTGTTGAGGCTCGGACGGCCGGTGGGCGCGCCGCTGAGCTTGGCACTTGACAGGCGCGCACGCAATGATATACTGCCGTTCCTTGGGATAGCCCCATCTACACACGGTGCTCAAAGTGTCGAGAAAAGCCACGATTCTGGTTGTCGATGACGAAGCGGTGATGGTCCGCCTGCTCAAAGCCACGCTCGAGGGAGCGGGCTTTCGAGTCCTGTCGTCCTCAGATGGCGAAGACGCCGTAGCTGCCACACGGGCCGAGCAGCCTGATCTGCTGATACTCGACATCATGCTGCCTAAAATGGACGGCTTTGCTGTGTGCCGCGCAGTTCGCGAGTTTTCGACCGTGCCCGTGCTCATGCTGACCGCGCGCACTACGGAGGTCGACCTCATTCGCGGATTCCAGGAGGGTGCCGACGACTACCTGACGAAACCCTTCTCGGCCGGAGAGCTCATGGTGCGCGTTCAGGCCCTGCTGAGACGAAGCAAGTGGCCCGAACAGGTGCAGCAGAGACGCAACTTCAGGGCAGGCCCGATCGAGATCGACTTTGGCCAGCACCGGGTGATGGTCGACGGCAGCCCGGTCAAGCTTACACCTACTGAGTACCGGCTGCTCGCGTACCTTGCCGCAAACGCGAACCGGATCATCTCCCACCGTGAGCTGCTGCGCGCCGTCTGGGGACCGGAGTATGGAGAAGAGGCCGAGTACCTGCGCGTGTACACGCGGTACCTGCGCCAGAAGCTCGAGCCCGATCCCGCCAATCCCCAGTACCTACTCACCCAGGCCGGAGCCGGCTACATGCTGCTCCAGCCCGAAGAGGACCTGTAGCGCTCCAGCGTTGCCTCTTTGGCCAACCTGCGCTATGATTGCAGGGGGCGAGCCCCGTGGATGACCAACCGGCGCTCGATGAGCTGCCGGCAAGAAAACAACCATCGAAGGAGAACAGACCATGAAGGAAATGACCAAGGAAAACCTGAAGGCCTCACTCGCGGGCGAAAGCCAAGCCCACATCAAGTACCAGGCGTTTGCCAACCAGGCCGAAAAGGAAGCGATGCCGAACATTGCCCGCCTCTTCAGGGCAATTGCCAGGGCGGAACAGGTCCATGCCACCAACCACCTGCGGGAGCTGGGCGGCATCGGCAAGACTGCAGCCAATATCGACTCCGCGATCGCGGGCGAGAACTTTGAGGTCGACGAGATGTACGCCGCCTACCTCGAGGTAGCCGATTCCCAGGGAGAGCAGGGAGCACACCGGAGCATGACCTACGCCATCGAGGCCGAGAAGCTTCATGCTGCGCTCTACGGGCAGGCAAAGAGCGCGGCCACGGCCGGCGGGGACCTGGTCATCAGCCACCTGTATGTCTGCCCGGTCTGCGGGTTCACCCACATTGGTGAGCCACCGGACCGCTGCCCAATCTGCAACACGAAGAAGGAGCGTTTCGAGGTCTTCTAGGAGCCAGGGAGGTTCGTGCCGCTGGGTGCCAGGGGCATCCTGGCACCCAGCCGGAACGCTGTCCCATGCAAGCGATCTTTCCATTCTCAGCCATTGTCGGCCAGGACACCATGAAGATGGCGCTCGTCCTGAACGCCATCAGCCCCAAGATCGGTGGTGTCCTGATCCGGGGCGAGCGAGGCACGGCGAAGTCTACGGCGGCTCGCGCACTGGCTGCGCTCCTGCCGCAGATCGAGGCCGTCGCCGATTGCCCCTTTCATTGCGATCCTGACCGAGTCGAGTCCCTCTGCGACAACTGCCGCGAGAGGCACGAGCAAGGCGAGTCTCTCGCCCGGACGCGCAGGCAGATCCGCTTTGTCGACCTCCCCGTGAGCGCCACGGAAGACCGGGTAGTCGGCACCCTGGACATCGAGACGGCTCTCAAAACCGGGCGGAAGAGGTTTGAGCCGGGCGTGCTCGCCGCGGCCAATCGAGGTCTCTTGTACGTCGATGAGGTGAACCTCCTCGACGATCACGTCGTTGACCTCCTGCTCGATTCGGCCGCCATGGGACGCAACGTCGTGGAGCGTGAGGGGATCTCGTTCGCTCACCCCGCACGCTTCATCCTGGTGGGCACCATGAACCCCGAAGAAGGAGAGCTGAGGCCACAGCTCCTGGACCGGTTCGCCCTTTGTGTGGAGATCCGCAGCATTGCCGAAGCGGCGGCGCGCGTCCAGATCCTGGAGCGGGCCGTCCAGTTCGAGAGCGATCCAGAGGGGTTCTGGGCTGAGTGGCAGCCCTACGAGCAGGAGATGTCTCGCGACATTGAGCGGGCACGCAAGCTGCTGCCGTCCGTGACGTACCAACCCAATGATCTCTACTCCATCGCCGAGATGACAACCGGTTTCGGCGTGGACGGCCATCGTGCCGACATCGTTATCCTCAAGACCGCGCTGGCGCATGCGGCGCTTCGCCATGCACAGAACGGACACAAGCCAGCCGACCCGGTGGTTACCGAGCTTGATATCTTGGCTGCAGCTCAGCTTGCCCTCCCCCACCGCCTCAAGCGCCTGCCCTTCCAGGAGAGCGAGAGCCGGCTGGAGGAGCTTTCTGACCGTATCAGCGAAGCGCGCCAGAAAGCCGGGCAGGAGCAGGGCGCGCAGGGCAGCCTCGTCGAAGCGTCCGACGTAAAAAAAAAGAGCCGCTAGCGGGTGACCTGCCGCCGCCGGCCGAGGCGCACCTTGGTGGGTCAGGTGCGCCCATCAAGGGCCACGCTGCCGAGGCTCTGGGCCTGGGGCCCGCAGATGCGGAGCTGGTTGTCCCCATCGGGCAGGTGTTCCGCCCAAAGCGTGTGGAGTCACCTCTGGACCGCATCACTCGCTCGACTGCCGGGAAGCGCTCGTCCACCCACACCCGCCGCAAGCGGGGGCGCTACATCCATGCTCGGCCCGCCAAGGGCGACTTGAGCGACATCGCCATCGATGCCACCGTCCGCCACGCAGCAGCCTTCCAGTTCGAGAGGGAGGGTTCGCCTGGGGCTCTGACCGTCCTCCCGGAAGACGTGCAGAAAAAGGTACGCGTACGTAAAGCTTCAAACCTGATCCTCTTCGTCGTCGATGCAAGCTGGAGCATGGCAGGCGCACAACGGATGGAGGCGACCAAAGGGGCCATCTTGTCACTGCTGGTCGACGCTTATCAGAAGAGGGACCGGGTGGGACTGGTTGTCTTTCAGAAGGAGCAGGCCAGACTGGTGCTGCCCTTCACAGGCAGCGTAGAGCTTGCGCGATCCGCCCTCCGTCATCTCCCGGTGGGAGGCAAGACCCCACTGCCGGCCGGCCTCCTGCTCGCTTACCGCACGTTCCGGCGCGAAACCAGGCTCCAGCCAGAAGCGATGCCGCTGCTCATCCTCTTGACTGACGGGGCCGGCAACGTCTCTCTGACGGAGATGCCCCCGCAGGCGGAAACGCAAAAGATCGCGGACATGATCCGGCGGGCAGGCATCCATTCGGTCGTCATCAACATGGAGCATCCCGCTTACGATCGCGGGCTGGCTCAAGAGGTCGCCCGCAGCCTCGGAGGGCATTGCCTCTGCCTCGCGGAGCTCAGGGCAGCTGAGCTCTACCAGGCTGTCCGCGACGAGATGGGGGCCCAGACAAAGCAGGCCAAGGCAGAAGGAGGGCACAGCAGCTCTGACAAGGGGTGACCGCGGCTGAAACCACGGCGCAGCGGTGGTGTTGTACTTGGGGCGCATCGTTCTGACCAGACGTTTCTGCGAAGGAGAGCTCAGATGTGTAAGATCGTCACGGACACGACAGCGTACTTGCCAGAGGCCTATGTGCGCGAGCACGACATTCGCGTCGTTCCTCTGAACGTGCACTTTGGAGTCGAAGCCTTCAAGGAGACGGTGGAGATCACCAACGATGAGTTCTACGCCCGCCTGAAGACAGCCCCTGCCCTGCCCACCACATCGCAGCCCTCGCCCGGCGACTTCCTGGACGTGTTCCGGCCCCTGGTCGACGCCGGGCACGAAGTCCTGGTTCTGCCGCTGTCGAGCCGGCTGAGTGGCACATACAGCTCGGCGACGGCGGCCCGTGACATGCTGCCCGATGCCGCGATCCATGTGGTGGACACGCTGAATACCGGGTTGGCACTCGAGCTGCTGATTCGTGCAGCCGTCGAAGCCATCCGTGCGGGGGCTACTCTCGCCGAGGTGACGGGCCTCATGGAAGCCATGAAGGGCGAGGTTTTCACGCTCTTTGTTGTCGACACCCTCGAATACCTCGCCAAGGGCGGCCGCATTGGCTCAGCCAAAGCGTTCCTGGGCACGATGCTCAGTGTGAAGCCGATCCTGACGCTGAAGGACGGCTCGATCCAGGCATACGAACAGGTCCGCACAAAGCGAAAGGCCGTCGCACGCATGGTGGACCTCATTGTGGCACATGCCGGATCCAAGGGACCACAAGCCAGGGTGACCATGACACACTCCCTGGCGCTGGAAGAGGCGGAGGCTGCCCGTCGCGAGCTGGTGGCCCGGCTGGGGTGCGCAGAGCCATCGCTCTCCGAGCTTGGGCCTGTGATCGGGGCACACACTGGCCCGGGGGTGGTCTCGGCTGCGATCTACGTGGCGGGCGACTAGAGCCGCTGCTGCGAGCGGCACCTCGCGTGCCTAGAGGTGCGGGGCTTGGCCGGCAGCAATCCGCCGCAAGGCATCGCGATCAAGAATGGTGATGCGCTTGCGACCTATCTCGACGAGCCCCATGGCCCGGAAGCTGCTCAGCGTCTGGGTCGTCGTCTCGCGATAGGTCCCGATCCGCTCTCCCAGGTCCTGGTGGGTCAGTCCCACGATGCTGTCACTTTGCTGTTCTTCTGCCAGCAGCAAGAGCTGAGACGCCAACCGGGCCGGAATGTCCTTGAAGCCCATCTCCTCGAGCCTCGACTCGGCGTCCTTCAGGCGCCTCCCTAGGGCCTCAAACAGGCGCAGCGCCACCTGCGGCCGAGCGGCAAGCAGGCGCTCGACCTGCTCGCGGCTCATGACCCAAAGCACGCAGTCTTCCAGGGCCTCGGCAAAGCTGTTGTGCATGCCCTGCCCCACCAGCGCCATTTCTCCAAAGACGGCCCCGGGCTCGATCGTGCCAATCACGAGCTTCTTTCCCTCGGCTGTGATCCGGTAGAGCTGGACCTTGCCCTCTTTGAGGAGGAAGAGCACCTCGCTGGTGTCTTCCGGCATGTAGAATATCCTGCCGCGCCGGCAGGTGGTCAAGGTCGTGAGGCGTTCAAGCTCGGCAATCTCCTCCTCGCCGAGGTCCCGAAAGATGTCCACCATGCGAAGGTATCCGGTCTGGCCGGGTTCTTCCGCGGGCACGCTTCGTCTCCCCATGGCTTTCGATTCTACACCTACTTGTGCTACAATCCAAGCATCCGAACCCGGAGTGAGCCCAACATGATGAACCATCTGCCGCCAACCATACTCCAGCTCGGGCCGTTCGAGGTCCGATGGTATGGTGTGCTTATCATGCTCGGAGTCGTCCTGGGTGCCTGGTGGGGGACGCGCCTTGCACGAAGGCGAGGCCTCGACCCGGAGCACATCTGGGGCATGCTGATCCTGGCAGTCATCCTGGCGATCCTGGGCGCACGGCTGTATCACGTCTTTTCGACGCCCGCGGGCTGCCCGGCCGACGCCAACTATGCGTGCGGCTGGCCTTACTACAAGCATCACTTCCTGGATGCTTTTGCCCTCTGGAAATACGGCGGCTTCCAGGGGCTGGGCATCTACGGCGCTATCGTAGGTGGCGTTCTCGGCGTCCTGATATACTGCCTGTGGAACCGCCTCGACCCGCTCACATGGCTCGACATTGGGGGCGTCGGCCTGGCCTTTGGGCAATTCGTGGGACGCTGGGGGAACTTTGTGAACCAGGAGCTGTACGGACCGCCGACAGGCTCTGCCTGGTTCGGCCTGCGCATCAACCCCAAGCTGCCACACCAAGGCCTTCCTGCCGGAACCACGTACGATACGCTGTTCCACCCTACTTTCCTCTACGAGTCACTGTGGTGCCTCGTCGTGTTCATCGTCCTCTACCTGAGCTACGTGCGACTCGAGCGTTGGCTGCGCAAAGGAGACATCATCGTCGCGTATGTGGCTCTCTACTCCCTTGGTCGCTTTTTCGTCGAGTTCTTCCGGCCGGACGCCTGGAAGATCGGGGCGCTTGCCACAGCACAGTGGATAGCGCTCGGCAGCATGGCTGCGGGCGCAGCCCTGATTGCCCTTCGACACCTCTTCTGGAAGCGTCCTGCAGACCCCGCAGCCTAGGGCCAACGCCGGCCTGCAGGGACACAGGGGCTGCCCCCTGCCACGGGCACCGCGTGCGAACGCGTGCAGCCGGCCGCTGCACTGTGCCCTGCCGGGCCTCCGCTTCATTTCTCTCTGTTCCTCACGCAAATCCAGCTGATACTGCTTCCTGCTACCAATTCCTACAGATTCTTCCGCATTCTTGATTGTGCGGACTGGACAAATAGAGTGTGATCCGGTATAATGATCGTGGCAATTGCCTGCAAGGTACAATGAGGATTGGATGGCGACACACCTCACACGGGTAGGCGTCCACGCCCGAAACGACGTTCGCTTTACGGATGGCGACTATCAGCTCATCCGCACGGCGCGCATCGAGACGCTCAAGCTGATGTCTCACACAGACATCAGTGTCTACCGGCGATTGCGTGGCGACTTTCCGAACCTGGAGATGATCGTCCGGCTCTTTGACGATCGCGTCCGCAAGGGGTACCGCCCTGATCCGGCTTCGTTTGTCGGCCGGATGCTGCCGGTCATCCAAGGCCTCAAGCCCTACGCAGTCAAGTTCGAGATACACAACGAGCCAAACCACGTCGACGGAATCGAAGGCTGGGGGGCCAGTGACGCCGACGCCCGCTCCTTCCTCCCATGGTACATGAGTGTACTGCAGTCACTGAAGAGGGCGTGCCCGTGGGCCAAGCTCGGCTTCCCCGGCCTGGCTCTGAACTACCCACATCGCGACCTCGAGTGGCTCTCGGCCTGCCAAGACGCAGTCCGCGCCTCCGACTGGCTGGCCTGCCACTGCTACTGGCAATATGGCAACATGCTCTCCGACGACTGGGGGCTGCGCTTCAAGCTCTATCACCAGCGCTTCCCCGACAAGCCTATCGAGATCACCGAGTTCGGGAACTCGACCCCGAACCTTGCACTCGAAGAGATGGCCAGCCAGTATGTCCGATACTACCAGGAGCTCAACAGGTATCCCTACCTGGGCTCCGCAAGTGCCTTCATCGCCTCATCGCCCGACCCCGCGTGGGCGCCCTTTGCCTGGATGGGAAGTGGTGGTGAGATGCGGCCCGTGGTGGCTGCCGTAGGCGCAATGGAAAGGAAGGCGGTAGAAATCGTGAGCGAACGAGCTTTTCCCAAAACAGGGAAGAAAGTCGGCGGCAGCTTTCTCAAGCTTTATGACAGGCTTGGATCGAGCGTCTGCGGCAACCCCATCACCGACCGGATCGTGGAAAAGGGGGTCCCCGTCCAGTACTTTGAGCGGGTTGCCATGGAGGAGGTCAAGGCCAACCAGGCCGGCCTCCGAGCCATCGGGACCGAGGTGCTCTCCTCGAGAGCCGAGGTTACCCGCCTCCGGGGCCTGGTGAGTGCTGTCAGCCTGCAGCCCCTTCCCTCTGTGGAGAAGATGATCGACGAGCTGGCAGACGCTACAGAGAAGCTCGTCGCCAAGATCCAGGTCCTAAAGCAGGAGCTTGCCAGGGCTCAGCTGTCCTCCCCGGCGAGCGGCACTGTGCAGGCTCTCATGGTCAACACCCTCCCCGCGCAGATCGCCAGCCTGGTGAAGCTCAGCGACCAGCTGCATGCGGACTTGGCCGCAGCCCTGAAGAGCATGGGCACCAACCAGGAGGCACTGATCGCGGAGCTCCAGGCGCGCATCAGGTCGCTCGAGGCCCAGTCAGGGGGAGGAAAGCCAGGTTCCCCCACCCCCCCATCGGGTGTCGCCACGCCGACGATCCGGAACATCACTGACCAGCTGCCCAAACATGCCACGAATCGCTACCGCACCCGCAGACGAACGGATATCCAACTCCTGGTGATCCACCACAGCGCGACACCCGGCAACACCACACCGGAGAGCGTCGCGCGGTACCACGTCGACCATTGGAACTGGGCAGGTATCGGCTACCACTTCTTTATCACAGCAGACGGGACGATCTACCAGACCAACGAGCTTGAGACAGTCTCGAGCCATGCCGCTTCTGCCAACGACGTCGGGGTTGGCATCTGCTTCGCCGGGAACTTTACAGAGGATGTGCCTCCGCCGGCCCAGGTCTCGGCCGGAGCGCACCTGGCCGCCTGGCTGCTGCAGGAGCTTTACCTGAGCATGAGCGCAGTCGAAGGCCACCGGGAGCTGATGAGCACCGCCTGCCCGGGAGACCAATGGTTGTCGGGGGCCGAGTGGAGGGAGACCCTCTTGGCCAAGATCGGCCAAGTCATCGCGGGCAAGAGCTAGCCTGATGAGCCAGGCCCCCTACCAGGTCGCACTGCCCGTGTTCGAGGGACCGCTGGATTTGCTCCTGCGGCTCATTGAGCGAGACGAGCTCGACATCACCCAGGTCTCGCTGGCGAAGGTTGCTCAGCAGTTCCTGGATCATGTCCTCCAGATGGAGGAGACCGACGCGGACCACCTGGCCGAGTTCCTTGTGATCGCCGGAAAGCTCCTGCTCATCAAGTCACGCGCCCTGCTGCCACGCCCACCATCGAGCATGCTGCCCACAGAAGAAGAGGATATCGGCAAGGATCTCGTTGACCAGCTGATCGAGTATCGCAAGTTCAAGGAGGCGGCCGGCTGGCTCCGCGAGCTGCAGTCCATGGGCCTGCATTCCTACGTGCGGGTCCCGGGGTCAGCCGATGTGCCTCAGCAACCGGATTTGACAGGTATCACCCTTGACGTCCTGCTCGCGGCCGTGCGCGAGGCTCTCCAGGTCCGGCCGCTTGAGCCATTGGCCAACGGCACGATCCCGCCCCTCGTGGTGACGGTGTCCGAACAGATAGAACGGATCCAAGCCGAACTCGCGCGTTCACACTCGCTCAGGTTCTCGGCGTTCCTGAAGCGAACCACCAACCGGCTGGAGATTGTGGTGTCGCTCCTCGCCGTCCTGGAGCTGGTCAGACGGCGGCTCGCCACCGTGAGGCAGGACGAGCCTTTCGGCGAGATCGTGATCGAGCCGATTCCCTCGGCCGCAGTCTAGCTCCTGGAAGCCATCGCTGCACGAGGCCTACCCACGCGCGCCCCGGGGGCTCAGCGCGGCCTGGTAGGCCTTTTCGATCCCGACCACCTGGACATCCCAGTCGTACCTGCTCCAGATGCGATCGCGTGCCTGGCAGCCGAGGGCAGCGGCCAGGGCTTGATCTGTGAGGAGTGTCTCCAGTGCAGCCGCAAGCTCCGGCACACTCGCAGCCTCGGTCAATAGCCCAGAGCGCCCGTCCTCGATGTACTCGATGTTTTCGCCCAGGCGGCTGGTGACAACGGCCTTGCCCAGCGCCATAGCCAGGACCACCTTCCCGGCGCACTTGGCGCGGTTTATGAGCGTGTCGCGATAGGGATTGACGATGACATCCGCCGCCGCAACGCAGCCGGCGGCCAAGTCCTGGTCGATCCACCCGGGGAAGAGCACCAGGCCGGCGGCACCGGCTGCGTCTGCATGCCGCCGCAGCCCGGCGAGGCCGTCGCCCGATCCGGCGATGACCAGCCTGGCCTCGGGCACCCTGGTGTGGAGGAGCACGAAAGCATCGATGGCCAGATCCAGGTCGGTCCCATGTGGGATGTGGCCAAGGTAGAGCGCAAGCGGCGCCTCGCCGACGCCCAGGCGCTCACGAATCTCGGCACGGTTGGCGCCGGAAAGCCCAGGGTACCCACGCAGCGAGGGGTCCGGGCCGTTCGGCAGGTGGAACACGCGCCCGGGATCGATGCCCAGGCCCCAAGCCTGAGCCTGGAGCGTGCGGCTCGCCACGGTCACAGCGCCCGCCCGGCTGAGGAGCCATGGCTCCTGCCAATAGAAGAATCGCCTCCAACTGGGCGGGTAGGGGTTGACGTCGGCCCATCCGCCACGCCCCTCCCAATCGTCGCTGTCCACCACGACGGGGAGGCGCGACAGAGCGCGGAGATACTGCCCCGCCAGGCCGCTGTAGCCAATGGGCTTGAAGACGTGCACAAGGTCGGGCGCAAGGCGAGCTGCATGGCGGGCGAGCGCGATGGGCGCTGCGAGCTGCGCCTTCAGGTCGTTCCGAACCACCGGCAGGTTCTCCAGCCGGACGCCCGCCCGCTCCCAGCAGCAGCCCGAGTCCTGGGGCTGATCATAGGGGACCATCAAGATCGTGACCTGATGTCCTCGCTTGACGAGAGCCTGGGCCATGGGAAAGGCCCGAGCACTCACGGTGCCCTTTGGCTTGAAGGCAAAGGGGCCAAGCATCACGATCTTCATAGTCCGGCCATTCTACAACTGCCCGACCGGCGGCGCAACTCCAGGGCCCTGCTGCTTTGGTACCGCGCGCGACAGTGCTATACTGCGTGCGAGGATGTTGCCCAATGAAGCAAAGACGGCCGAATCCGCTCGCCTTGGCCCTGGTCGCAGTCATGACTTCGATTACGTTCGTCCTAACCTTCCTGGTCAAGGTGCCAACTCCAGGAAGGGGGTACGCACACCTGGGGGATACCGGGGTCTTTTTCGCGGCTTTTGCCTTCGGGCCCTGGATTGCCGCGGCGTCCGGCGGCATCGGCACTTTGCTCTCTGATTGGGTCGGCGGGTACTCCCAGTGGGCCCCCTTTTCGCTGCTGATCCATGGCCTGCAGGGGTTGGTGGCGGGCTGGGCATGGCGCAGATGGCAGCCACTCATCCGCCTGGCAGAGGCACTGAGCGCGCAACATGCCGACCAGGAAGCGACCCGCAAGCCTACTTGGCGCCTCCTGCCCGGCTTCGTGTCCGGACTCGGGCTGGTGCTCGCGGCAGTGCTGGGCGGCCTCATCGTCATCGGCGGCTACTTTGGTGCCGGAATTCCGCTCACGGGCATTGGGGCGGCAACCGGCGACATTCCCTTCAACATCGTCCAGGTGACAGTCGGCGCTGCCGCAGGTGTGCCGCTCTACCTGCTGGTGCGAGCGGCCTACCCACCCATCGATCGCTGGCGCTCGTGAGCACAGGCCCCTCTGCGGCTGCCAGCACAGGGCGAGCGGCCGGCCCTCCGGATGCCAAATGCACGCTGCAGATCGAGGAGCTGCGTTTCTGCTACCCGCCTCTCAAGCCCGGGGCGCCCCCTGCCTGGGTGCTCGACGGCCTCAGCGTCTCCGCCGATCCGGGCGAGTGGCTGTCCATCATGGGAGCCAGCGATTCCGGCAAGACCACGCTATGCCTGGTCGCCTCCGGGTTGGCGCCCAGCCTGACCGGCGGGACGCAGGAGGGCCACGTACGCGTTGCCGGGCTGGACACCAACACGCATTCCCCTCCAGCACTTGCCCCTTACGCCGGCCTCGTCTTCCAGGACCCGGCAGCACAGCTGTTTGGCCCGACCGTCGAGGCTGAGCTGGCGTGGGGCCTTGAGAACCTTGGGACCCCACCGGCCAAAATGCAGTCGAAGATCGACTCGGCGTTGTCCCGGTTTGGCATCGAAGCACTGCGCCGCCGGTCGCCGCTCGCACTCTCCGGCGGGGAGCGGAAGCGCGTTGCCATCGCTTCCGTGCTCGTCATGGAGCCCGGCGTGTTGATCCTGGACGAGCCCATGGGCGGCCTGGACCCAGTGGGCCGGAACAAAGTGCTCGCCGCGCTGTCCCATCTCCGGGAGGAGCGCTCGATCTCGATCCTCATGACAGAGAGCGACCCGGAGGCGGTCGCATCTTTTGCCACGCGCCTGGCCCTTCTCTCCGAGGGCCGCCTGGGCATCGACGAACCGCTGCGTGCGGCCCTCGCGCAGAGCGACCGGCTGTCGGCGGCAGGTGTCTCGGTTCCCCAGATGGCGCAACTGGCTGCAGAGCTGCGACGCCGTACCGGCCGCGATTTCGACTTTGTCGACACCGACGAGGCACTGGATGCTCTTTTGGGCTGGCTCAGCTCCTCACCGGAGGCTCAGGACTCGGCCGGGCCGGAGCCTGCCCAGAGCCGCTGCGAAGGGGCTGCGGCGAAGGGGCTGCCGGGCACGGCAGCAGCCCCGGCCGTTCAGATTGACGGCCTCTGGTACTGGTACGGGCAGGAGAGAGCCCCGGCCCTGCGCGGAGTCGACCTCGAGATCGGGTCGGGCGAGGTGGTCGCACTGGTGGGCGCGAACGGCTCCGGAAAGACCACACTGGCCAAGCACCTGAACGGCCTGCTGCGCCCCAAACGGGGAAGGGTACGGATCGTGGGGCAGGAGACCAGCCAGCGCTCCATAGGCGAGCTGGCGCAGCAGGTCGGGTTCCTCTTCCAGAGCCCGGAGCAGCAGATCTTTTCGGCGACCGTCCGGGACGAGATAGCGTTTGGGCCCCGCAACCTTGGGCTGCACACAAAGGAGATCGATCGACGGGTCAGCCAGGCCATGGAGCGGTTCGACCTGGCGCCGGTGGCCCACCTGCCGCCCTCCGTGTTGGGCTACGGGGTCAGGCGCCGGCTGACGCTGGCTTCGCTCGACGCCATGCAGCCCTCCATCCTCGTACTCGACGAGCCCACCGTGGGGTTGGATGCGTGGGGACGTGCGGACCTGGTGCGCTGGCTGCGGGAGCAGCAGTCTCATGGCAGGACCATCCTCCTGGTGACGCACGACATGGCGCTGGTCGCCGAGTGCGCCGGGCGCGTGGTCGTCCTCCTGGGAGGCCAAGTTGCCGCGGACGATTCCCCGCGCGCCATCTTTGACCGGCCCGCACTCCTCGAAGGGGCTTCGCTCATCGCTCCGCCGGCCGTCGTGCTTGGACAAGCCCTGCGGAGACACGGGCTCACGCGCCTGTGCCTGACGGTGCCTGAGCTGTGCGAGCAGCTTGCCGTGCTCGCGGGGCTGCCATGCCTGCCCTGAGCCAGCGCGGAGGAGATGCCGTGCCTGACCTGAGCAGCAGCGAAGGGAGCGACGGCGAGGGAAGCCCGTTCGACCTGTACGTGGCTGCCGAGTCGTGGCTGCACCGCATGGACCCCCGCGTGAAGGTGCTGGCGGTGCTCCTGCTCAGTGCTGCCGGGCTCGCATTCCGCCACGTCGTACTTTTGGCAGGGCTGCTGCTTGCGGCGCACGCGGCACTCCTCACGGCGCGGATACCGGCCCGGCGCCTGCGCTGGCTCTGGTCGCGGCTGCTCCCTCTTCTGATCATGATCCTGGTTCTGCAGCCGATCCTGGCACCCGGGCCGGGCCCCGACCTGCTGCGAGCTGGGCCGCTGCGATGGACGGCAGACGGACTCTTGGGCGCCCTGAGCTTTGCGCTGCGCGCGGCCGCCCTGGCATTCGTGACAGCCGTCCTCCTGCTGACGACGGACTCGGCGCGGCTGGTGCAAGGCCTGGTCAGGCTCGGGCTGCCCTACGAATGGGGCCTGACGATAGCTCTGGCCTTTCGCTACCTGCCAGAGACGTACGGGCTGTACGTGGCGGTGATGGAGGCTCAGCAAGCGCGGGGCTGGGTCGTGGGCGAGGGGCACCTCCTGCGGCGCGCTCGCTCGTATCTGCCTGTCTTCGTGGCCACGATCATCGCTTCCCTGCGCAAGGCGGACGGACTGGGCCTGGCACTGGCCGCGCGCGGCCTGGGCTACACCCGCAGCCGCACCGTGCTGCACGACATCCGGCTCCGGACGGCCGACTGGACGGCACTCCTGCTCATTTTGGCGCTGTTTGCCGGGCTGATGGTGGTGCGCTTCGCCCTGGGGTGGGGCGGCTCACCCTGGTAGCCGGCCGACCTGGGACCGAGGATGGCAGGAGCGACCTCAGCCGCTCGCCCATCGTCTGTCGCCGTACTTGAGCGTCGCACTGACCTATGATAGACTGCCGGAGACCCCAAGGCAGGAGGAGGAGAAGCCATGCAAGCGCTTCAAGATCGCATCAAACGGGATGGCATCGACCTTGGCAAGGGCATCCTGAAGGTCGACGGCTTCATCAACCACCAGGTCGACCCCCTACTCATGATGGAGGCAGGACGAGAGCTGGCCGCCCGCTTTGCCGGCGCCGGCGCGACCAAGGTGCTGACTGCCGAGATTTCGGGCATTGCCCCCGCACTGACGACGGCCCTGGTCTTGGGCCTTCCCCTGGTGTATGCGCGCAAGTCCAAGCCGGTTACGATGACCGAGCCGGTCTACGTGGAAGCCGCACCATCCCACACCAAGGGCGTCGCCGTGTTTCTGATGGTGTCGCCCGAGTTCCTGGGTCCCGAGGACCGGGTGCTCATCATCGACGACTTCCTGGCCTCCGGACAGACCATCGGCGCCCTGGTTCGACTCGTCCGCCATGCCGGCGCGCACCTGGTCGGCATCGGTGCCCTGATCGAGAAGCGCTTCGAGGGCGGCAGGGGTCAGCTCGAGGCGCTCGGAGTTCCCCTGCATGCCCTCGTGGAGATCACCAGCATGTCTGCCGAGGGGTTCTCGTTCGCCGAGTGAGGTCCGCATGACGACCGGGACGCCTGCCACACAGGCTGTTGCCATCCTCGACTTTGGCTCGCAGTACAGCCAGCTCATCGCACGCCGCGTGCGTGAGGCCCACGTCTACTGCGAGATCGTGGCGCACGACGCGCCCGCATCGGCGGTGCTCGGCCTGAACCCGAGGGGCATCATCCTGAGCGGGGGGCCGAGCAGCGTCCTGGAGCCGGGCGCGCCCCGCCTGCCCGAGTACGTGCTCGCGTCCGGGCTCCCGGTGCTGGGCATCTGCTACGGCATGCAGCTCCTCGCTCAGAACCTGGGCGGGCGAGTGGCACCTGCGCAGCACCGCGAGTACGGCCAGGCCGAGCTGTCCGTCACCGACCCGGCGTGCGAGCTGTTTGCCGGCCTGGAGTCGCCGACGACCGTCTGGATGAGCCACGGAGACCGGATCGAGGTGCTTCCGCCCGGCTTTCACGCGGTCGCCGTGACGCCCAACTCCCCCATCGCCGCCATGGCAGACCCGGAGCGCCGGCTGTTCGGCCTGCAGTTCCACCCGGAGGTGGTCCACACACCGGGCGGAATGCAGCTGCTTCGGGACTTTCTGTCCCTGGTGTGCGGGCTGGAGGGCACATGGACGCCCGCGCACTTTGTCGGCGACGCGGTACCGGCCATCCGGCAGCAGGTGGGGACAGGGCGCGTGCTGTGCGGCCTGTCCGGAGGTGTCGACTCCGCGGTGGTTGCTGCGCTGGTGCACCGGGCTGTGGGCGACCAGCTGACCTGCGTCTTTGTGGATCACGGGCTGCTGCGTTTGGGAGAAGCCGGGCAGGTGGTGCGGGCCTTCGAGCAAGGCCTGGGTCTGAAGTTGGTGAAGGTCGATGCCGCCGACGAGTTCGTGCGGATGCTTGCGGGAGTGACCGAACCGGAGGAGAAGAGGCGCGCCATCGGCACGCGCTTTGTGCGGGTCTTTGAGCGCGAGGCCGCGCGGATGGGCCACTTTGGGTTCCTTGCGCAGGGGACCATCTACCCGGATGTCATCGAGAGTGCGGGGGCGGGACGCCCCGGAGCGCAGAGGATCAAGACGCATCACAATGTCGGCGGGCTGCCGGAGGACATGCAGATGGAGCTGGTTGAGCCGCTGCGAGCGCTGTTCAAGGACGAGGTCCGCGCCGTGGGCCGCGAGCTGGGGCTACCCGATGAGGTCGTCAACCGGCAGCCCTTCCCGGGCCCCGGCCTGGCAGTGCGCATCTTGGGCGAGGTGACCTGGGCACGGCTCGAGATGCTGCGGGCTGCCGATGCCATCTTCTCGCAAGAACTCGCGTCCGCCGGGCTCCTTCGACAGAAGGGCGGGCAGGGCACCGCGCAGTCCTTCGCCGTCCTGCTGCCCGTGAAGAGCGTCGGCGTGATGGGCGACGAGCGCACCTACGGCCATGTCATCGCCCTGCGGGCGGTTACCACCGACGACTTTATGACGGCGGACTGGGCCCGCCTTCCCTACGAGCTGCTCGCGCGCGCCAGCAACCGCATTGTCAACGAGGTAGCGGGCGTGAACCGCGTCGTGTACGACATTTCCAGCAAGCCGCCCGCCACCATCGAGTGGGAGTAGTGCGGGCCAGGCCAGGTCGTGGGAACGGGCACAAGGCCCTACACTACAGGCGCGGGAACGGGCACAAGGCCCTACACTACGGGCGTGGGAACGGGCACAAGGCCCTACACTACAGGCGCGGGAACGGGCACAAGGCCCTACACTACGGGCGGGGGAACGGGGCTTAGCCGCCACCCACCGGCGGAAAGAGACCGAGGTCATCGCCCTCAGCCAGCACGTAGTCAAGGTCGCGGGACAGGCCATTGGCAAAGATCAGCTTTACCTCCTCGGCGGGCACGCCAAGGTGCGCCGCAAGGTCCCGCACGGTGGCACCCGCCTGCAGGGACACCGGAACCGGCTCGCCCATGGCCAATCCGGGGAAGAAGCGCCTCAGCGTCGCAAAGACGCGAACGCGAACATTGATCATACGGTCAGCCTATGCCCACTCTGCGCGCCGATCCGCAGAGCGCCGCCCGCCGAGAGGCGTTCTCCCCTCCCCTCGGGCGGCGCTCCTCAGACACCCTGACGCAGCGCTCTACTCAAACACTGCGTCCAGGGTCGAGTCCGGCACGTCCCAAGTCACGTTGTGCGGAGGGAGCGCCTCCAGCTTCATGAACTCGGGCATGCGGTCCTGTGCCTTGCCGATTCCGGCTGCCCGGTTGAAGGCCAGCTCGCGGTCCAGCACTTCTTTTCCGATCCGGCCGACGTCGTCCATGGTCCAGCTCGTGCCAAGGACGCCGTTGCACTCTTCCACCACGCCCTCAAAGCCGCTGGCGATGTCCAGGATGGCAAAGGCGATGAAGAGGCAGTGGCCCGTCGAGTCGATGAAGCCTGTCGCATACTGGAAGTTGCGCGCCAGCGCGGCCTTGTCGCGGTCGAACTGATCCACCTTGCCGGAGACCCCCAGGATCTCAGGGGCGATGGTGTAGCCCGAGGTGTGGTCCGCGCCCATGGTTGCGATCGCGTAGGTGATCCCGATGCCTTTGACGGCGCGTGGCTCGTAGGCCGGCATGGCCTGGCCCTTGACGACCGGGACACGACGGACGCCCAGCAGCCGAGCGGCGGTGGCTGTGCCATTGCCGAGCATCCTGCCCAGCGGCGAGCCCTTCCCGACCTCGTGCATCAGCTCGATGGCGCGCTTGGCATCCCCGAAAGGCAGCAAGCCGCCCTCCATGGCGACGGCCATCGTGCAGCCCATCTCAATGGTATCAACCCCATAGGCGTTGCAGAGCCGGATGAGCTCTCCGGTGTCGTCGAGGCTCCCGATGCCGCAGTTCGCGCCGAAGGACCAGACCGACTCGTACTCCTGGCACGAGACATGTTCCGTGCCGTCGGGACGGTGCCAGGTGTTCGAGCAGCGGATGATGCAGCCCGGGCTGCAGGCGTGGTTGTAGAGCTCCTTGCCGAGGCGCTCCTTGTTTCCCTCGAAGATGGCTTCGCCCGCGATCTGCGCCGCGTGCTCAAAGCGGCCACTGGAGAAGTTGCGGGTGGGGAGCCCACCGGCCTCGTTGAGGATGTTGATGAGGACGGCCGTGCCGTAGGAGTTCAGGGCGCCTTTCGGCTTGGTGATGTCGTGCGTCATCAGCGCAGCCGTCAGCTTCTTGCGGCCCTGATCAAAGACTTCCTTGTTGGCGACCGCCCTGCCCGGCGCGCCCCGCCGGTCCAGGACGATGCACTTGAGTCCCTTGCTGCCCATGACGGCACCCAGGCCACCGCGCCCGGCATAGCGCGCCGGCCGGCCTTCCTGGTCGTCGAACACCACGCCCGAGTTGCTGTAGAGGAACTCGCCGGCAGGCCCAATGGACGCAATGTCGACACGGCCAAAGCGCTCGAACAGCTTCGGGAAAAAGTCATAGGTGCTCTGGCCGACATACTCGCCGGCGTCGAACCACTCGATAGCCGGCTGGTCGCGCACGCCATCCCAACTGATTCGCACGCCCCACCACTTGCCGGGCTCCTTCGGCTGCCCCTCGACGACGATGGCCTGGATGGCGAGGTCCGCCAGCGCAGGGGCCCAGGCACTGCCTACATTGGCCTCCTTGATGCCGCCCGTCAGAGGCGACTTGCCCCCCACCGACAAGCGGGCGCTGGTGGGCGCAGAAGTGCCGGTGACAATCCCCGGCGCAAAGACCAGCTTGTTCCCCGGGCCCAATGGGTGGCACAGCGGATCCACCTCATCGTGGACGATGGTCGACGAAAGCGCACGGCCGCCGAGGAGCTGGTAGGCCTCGGGCACGTCCTGCAGCGCAGCCGACCGGTCCGTCATGTTCAGTCGCAACAGCTTTGCCATTTGTCACCTCCGTTGTTGTGGTATGCTTACCGACGTTGTGACGTCAGTCCGAATCCGTGCTGGGGCCCGTGTAGGCGTGGTGCACACCGCGGTCGCTCCGACTGCGAAACTCCTCCTGCACCTCATCCGTCACGGTGACTCCAAAGCGGTATTGGAAGGGCCACATGCTCTTCCGGTGCGAGATGCCCACGCGGTCCCCCTGGTGGAGGACCACTTTTCTGTCTGTGTCGAGCCCGGGCAGGGCCGCCAGCTTTCCGTTGATGAAGGTGATGCCCTTCTCCTCACCCGCCAGGCCAATTGTGTCGAGCAGGTCCTGCATCGTGCTGCCTTGGGGCAGGTCCAAGAAAAGCTGCGCGTGGCTGCCGCGGCTGGCCTCCCCCGCACAGCGCGCGACCGGGCCGTACAGCCACACCTCGACCTGGATCTTGTCTTCGGTGTCCACGATTTCGTGTTCCCTTCCAACCGGTCCGATTCACTTAAAATGGAAGGAGGCCCTCACCCGGCGCGCGCACAGATGCGCTGGCCGGCAGGCCTCCTTTGCGTAACGGCGGGCGTGGGGATTGCTCCCCGCACCTTCTCGCTCATGCCTCCCCGAGGGACTCGCATGAGTCGGAGGGCAGCCACCATCTCGGGCCCGGACTCGAGGTTCGGGCCGTTTGACACGACCTTAGCACAGTGTCGCCGATCTGTCCAATTGCGGTGGCGGGCGTAGCGGGCGAGTGGGGCGCCGGGTGCCCGACCCGCCTACCGGAGGCACCCGTGCCGGGCGTTCGGGAGCTCTGACACTCTGACAAAAAACTGCATGTACTATCCCAAAATGCCCGTTTTTCCAGAAACAATCATCACATCACTTGACACCCGCCGACCTCTATGCTAGACTGGCCCGACTAGCTGGGGAGGCTATATTGGAACCTAGGCGACTCTTGCGCTGGCTGCTGTACCTCACATTGGCAGCCATGGTACTCTACTTTGTCTACTCTCAGGTGTCTTCGCGCCGCCAAGCCTCGACTGACATCACGATCCAAAGTCTTGCCACCGAGCTTAAGCAGCAACGGGTGGCCAAGATCACGGTCCAGGGGGACAGCCTGCGCATTGAGCGCAGAGACGGCACGCAGGCGACCTCGAACCAGGAGACCGGCAGCTCCCTTCTCGAGACCCTCACCAACTTGGGGGTGAGCGAGTCGGACCTGCAATCGATCCAGATCGAATGGGCCGGGCCCAGCGGGCTCATGAACTGGCTGGGCGTTCTCAGCTGGATCATCCCACTCGTCCTCATCAGCGTCTTTTTCCTGGTGATCTTTCGGCAGGCTCAGAGCACCGGCAGCCAGGCTATGTCGTTCGGCAAGAGCAAGGCGCGCATGTTCAGCGGCGAGAAGCCGACCATCACCTTCGAGGATGTCGCAGGTGTCGAAGAGGCGAAGCAGGAGCTTGCCGAGGTGGTCGAGTTTCTCAAGGAGCCCCAAAAGTTCATCGCCCTGGGCGCCCGTATCCCCAAGGGCGTCATCCTGATGGGCTCTCCCGGCACAGGCAAGACGCTCATGGCGAAGGCGGTCTCGGGGGAGGCCGGCGTTCCGTTCTTTTCCATCTCGGGCTCTGAGTTTGTCGAGATGTTCGTGGGAGTGGGCGCGAGCCGGGTGCGGGACCTCTTTGACCAGGCCAAGCGGAACTCGCCCTGCATTGTGTTCATCGACGAGATCGATGCCGTTGGCCGCCATCGGGGTGCCGGCCTGGGCGGGTCGCACGACGAGCGGGAACAGACGCTCAACCAGATCCTGGTCGAGATGGACGGCTTTAACACCGACACGAACGTCATCGTCATCGCCGCCACGAACCGTCCCGACATCCTCGATCCGGCCCTGCTGCGGCCGGGGCGGTTCGACCGAAGGGTTGTGCTTGACCGCCCCGACATGAAGGGCAGGGAAAAGATCCTGGAGGTCCACGTGCGGGGCAAGCCGTTGGGGCGCGACGTCGACCTGGCGGCGCTCGCGCGCATGACGCCCGGCTTTGTCGGAGCGGACATCGAGAGCCTCGTCAACGAGGCGGCCATCCTGGCTGCCCGCCGGAACAAGAAGACGATCGACATGGACGAGTTCCAAGAGGCGACGGAGCGGGTCATCGCCGGGCCGGAGCGCAAGAGCCGCATTATCACCGAGGAGGAAAAGTCGGTCATCGCCTATCACGAGGCAGGGCATGCGCTGGCGTCCAGCAAGATGCCCGGGGCGGATAGGGTCAGGAAGGTGAGCATCATCCCACGCGGGATGGCCGGCGGCTACACCATCACCCTGCCGGAGGAAGACCGGTACCTGACCAATTCGGCCAAGTTCCGGGCGGACATTGTAACGATGTTGGGCGGCCGTGCCGCAGAGGAGACGGTGTTCCAGCGCATCACGACGGGTGCGAGCAACGACCTCGAACGGGCCACCGCACTGGCGCGCCGCATGGTGATGGAATATGGGATGAGCGACGACCTGGGGCCGATGACGTTCGGCGAGCGAGAGGAGATGGTCTTTCTCGGACGGACCATGTCGGAACACCGGAACTATTCGGAATCGGTGGCCCGCCGCATCGACGCCGAGGTCAGGCGCATCATTAACCAGGCCTATGAGCAGGCAGTCGCCATCATGGCACAGCACCGCCAGACTCTCGACAAGCTTGCGCAGGAGCTCACAGAGAACGAGACCTTGGGCGAAGACCAAGTCGCGGCACTGATGGCCGCAGCTGCCTGAGGCTTCGGGGCGTGCAGCGAAGGAAGTGGCTTCCCCTCCTGATTGTCGCCCTGGCGCTGGTGGGCGGCTGCTGCCTCGTCGTGGTCGGAGCGGGCGCCTTTTTGGTCGCCCGCTCCGTGAGCCAGGGTGGGGAGTGGTCATGGACGTGGTCCCCGTCCGGCGCTGAGCCGCAGCCTACCCCCAATGCGGCGCTCTTTGGGCGCGCACCCACCGAAGAGGAAAGAGCGACGGGCGCACGGGCTGCCGAGACACGCCTGCCGCCAAGAGACCTGCTGGAGCTGGCACAACGGTTGGGTGGAAAGGCACTCCCTCCCCAGGCTGAGCCCCGCGCGCCTGACTACGCGGCCGGCGACCGACTGGCGTTCTGGGTGCATGACCAGGAGACGTCGGCCTACTACAGCTCGACGGCTACCCTGGAGCTTGCCACAGCGCACGCCTACTGGTGGGTTGAGGAGGGCTACGACGTCCCTGCCGAGGACCTCGAGTCTTCCGCGCAGGAGTTCGAGAGCAAGACCTACCCGACCAATCTGCGCCTCTTTGGCAGCGAACCGAACCCGGGTGTGGACGGCGACCCGCACGTCTACATCTTCCTGGGCAACGTGCCGGGTGTGGGCGGCTACTTCTCCAGCTCCGACGCCTTTCCCCCGCTGGTCAGCGAGCACTCCAATGGGCACGAAATGTTCTACATCAACCTGGAAAACGCCACTCCGGGGAACAGCTATTTCGATGGAATCCTTGCGCACGAGCTGCAGCACATGAGCCAGTGGGCGCAGGATCGGAATGAAGACACCTGGCTGAACGAGGGTTTCGCGGAGGTCGCGGTCCAGGTGAGTGGGCACGAGACGGGCTCGCCTGACCGGGCCTACAGCCTGCAGCCTGACACGCAGCTTACGAGCTGGCCGGAGATGGAGGACTCGGCGGCCCACTATGGAGCCAGCTTCCTGTTCGTATCGTACTTCCTGGAGAGGTTCGGCGAGGAAAGCCTGCGCGGGCTGGCCCTCGAGAAGGAGAACGGCCTGACCTCGGTGGATGCGGTCATCGGGCAGCGAGGCGGCCTGACGCGCCCTTCCCTGTCCTTCTTCGCAGACTGGGCGGCGGCCAACTACCTGGACGACCCGCTCGTGGGCGAGGGGAGATTCGCGTACCGGCAGATCGATGTCGAGCGCCCGGAGGCCGCTGCCCGTCACGCGTCGTACCCGATCGAGGGACGAGGCGTGGTGCACCAGTTTGGAGTCGACTACATCGAGCTGGAGGGCATGGGTGACGTCACGATCACCTTCACCGGCAGCCTGGTCGTCCCCCTGGTGGGCTGCCAGCCCCACTCAGGAGAGCACTTCTGGTGGTCCAACCGGGGAGACGACAGCGATGTGACGCTCACGCGCGCGTTCGACCTGACTGGGCTCGAGCAGGCCACGCTCACGGCCTGGACCTGGTACCACCTGGAAACCGACTACGACTATGCGTACGTCCAGGTGTCGCCTGACGGAGGCAGGAGCTGGGAGCTGCTGCCGGGCACACACACGACGACACTGAACCCGGTTGGCTCCAGTTACGGACACGCGCTCAACGGCGTGAGTGGAGGCGGCGACGAGCCACGATGGGTGGAGCAGGCCTTCGATCTCAGCCACTATGCCGGCGGGCCGGTCCTGGTTCGCTTCGAGGTCGTCTACGACGATGCCATCAACTACCCGGGGCTGTGCCTGGACGATCTGTCGATCCCCGAGATCGCTTTCTCTGACGGGGCGGAGAGCGCCGACGGCCGATGGGACAGCCAGGGCTGGATACGGGCGACGGGGTATGTCCCGCAGGAGTACCTGGTGCAGGTGATCAGCGTTGGCCGCGAGACCCGCGTGACCCAAATGGCCCTGGACGAGACCATGCACGGAACGATGGAGGTCGAGGGACTGGGCGACGAGGTGGAGCGCGCCGTCCTGATCGTCTCCGGGACTACGCCCGCGACAACCGAATGGGCAGGATACGAATATGGAGTGACGGAGAGATGACGGATATTGGCTTCTCGTCGCGGCGCTCGGGCGTGATGGCACGGCACGGCATGGTCGCAACCAGCCAGCCGCTGGCTGCCATGGCCGGGCTGCGAGCCCTCATGCAGGGCGGCAACGCCGCCGATGCCGCGGTGACCACGGCTGCCATGCTCAACGTGGTCGAGCCGATGTCGACCGGCATCGGTGGAGACTGCTTCGCGCTGATCTACGAGGCCCAATCGGGCCAGGTGACGGCGCTGAACGGCAGCGGGCGCGCGCCCATGGCCTTCTCTCTTGCCGAAGCGCAGCGGCTGAAGCTGGACGCCATCCCCCTCACGGGCCCGCTGCCGGTCACGGTGCCGGGCACGGTGAGCGGCTGGGCGGCGCTGATCGAGCGATTTGGGAGCCTGTCGCTGGCGGATTGCCTGGCGCCTGCGATCGCCACGGCCGACGAGGGCTTCCCGGTCAGCGAGCGCATCAGCGCCGGGTGGCGAAACTCGACGGCCAAGCTCTGCAAAGACCCGGAAGCAGCCCGAGTCTATCTTCCCGCGCCACGACCGGGGCAGATCCATCGCCAGCCCGATCTCGCATCTACCCTGAGGAGCATCGCCGAGGGCGGAGCCGGCGCCTTTTACCAGGGGCCGCTGGCGGAGAGCATCGCGCAGTGCGTGCAGGAGCGGGGCGGCTACCTGACGGCCGCCGACCTGGCGGCGCACAGAGCGACCTGGGAAACGCCCATCGAGAGCAGCTACCGGGGGGTGCAGGTACTGGAACACCCGCCCAACGGCCAGGGACTGGCGGCGCTGCTTGCGCTGAACATCCTTGAGATCGATGACTGGATCGGCACGGCCTATTTCGATGCCGGCCGCTGGCATACGATGATCGAAGCGATGCGCCTGGGCATGGCCGACGCGGCCAAGTACGTGGCCGATCCGGCCGTCGCGCCCGCGCCCCTGGCGGCGCTCCTCTCAAAGGCGTATGCGGCGGGCCGCCGCTCGACGATCCGGCCTGACGCTGCGGTTGAGCTTGCCGCAGCCGGCAGCCCAGAGCACCGGGACACCGTCTACCTCACCGCTGTTGACGGGGAGGGCAACGCCGTCTCGCTGATCAACAGCCTTTACTATGGCTTTGGCTCAGGATTGGTCGTTCCGGGCACAGGCATCTGCCTCCAGAACCGGGGCGCCTGCTTCAACCTTGAGCCGGGACACCCGAATGCGCTGGAGGGAGGCAAGCGACCCTACCATACCATCATCCCGGCCATGGCGATGCGGGAAGGGCGGCTGTGGCTGAGCTTTGGCGTCATGGGAGGGTTCATGCAGCCGCAGGGTCACCTCCAGGTCATGGCCAACATGGTCGACTATGGCATGGACCCGCAGGCGGCGCTCGATGCACCCAGGTTCCGGGTCGACGAGAAGGGCAGCCGCCGCGTCTTTGTCGAGTCGGCCGTACCGGTGGCGACGCGCAAGAAGCTGTCGGCTGCCGGACACGAGATCTCCGTCGAGCCGACCTTCTCGCCGGGCTTCGGCGGTGGGCAGATCATTGCCATCGACCCAGAGACCCAGGTCCTGTGGGGTGGGTCGGATCCCCGCAAGGACGGCTGTGCCGTCGGATACTGAGATTAGGAGGCTCGCTATGGCTGAAGAGGACACGCAGGGTACGCCCACGGACCAGGTTGACAAGATTGTCGAGGCGGCGGCAAAGCTGGGCGTCGAGGTGGACAAGGCACAGGCAACCCAGTGGCTGACGGACATGGCTGCGGCCCGCGCTCCGGACCAGGACTGGGCACTGGATCAAGAGACGGGGACCTATGGGCACAGGGTGGCCCTTCTCGACTTTGGGCCGGAGGAACTGGACCGGTACCGGCGATTGGCGGCGGTCGTGGAGATCCCGGACCGCCCGGGCGTCGAGACGGCGATCTCCCTGTCGGGGAGTGCAGCCCAGGCACGCGTGCAGCTTTTTCCGGGAGATGCCGACTTTTTCGAGCGGGTGAACATCCAGGCGCCGACACGCGAGGAGGCGAGCCGAATCCTGGGCGAGGTCATGCGCGACAAGATCCTCTCGACTTTTCGGACAGAGTCGTACGAGTTTGTCGAGGCCAAGTGGGGTACCTTTCAGGAAGCGGTGCAGCGCGGCGGGCAGGCCCTGCGGCGCGGCAGCCCAATCTCGTGGAGCGCTGCCGAAGCCAAGCAGGGGTACATCGACCTGACGGGCCCCGAGGGAGAGCCGCTGCGGGTGGATTGGAGCTATGGCTGCCGCGCGCCAGGGTGGTGCAAGCTTGACTGGGTGATCGTCGAAGCCGAACGGGGCACGCTCGTCCACGCCAGCAACATGCTCGACGCCACCTGGGAAGCTCCCGATGGGACGATCATTGCGCTGGACGGAGTCCTCGATCCCTACTTCCAGGAGATTTACCTGGATGCGGGCTCGATCCCGGTCTTTAGCAAGCTGGTGAAGAACCTCTCTCCGGAGGCACTGGGCGACTATACCAGCGCGCTCAAGCGTGAGGTGATCAAGTACTGCAGCAGGGATCCGAGGAACTTTGGAAAGGTGGCGAAGCGCCTCTACAATATCTTCCGGCTCGAGGGGCACTGGGCCGAGGCGGCCTACATCCGCGAGCTGTTCGACGAGCCGGCTGCGCTCCTCTACCAGGTGAGCGCGCTGCTCGACACCCTCGACGAGGCGATCGAAAGCGGCGCGAACTGGGACCGAGACGCGATCATAGAGCAGGTCGACCGGCTCATCCGATCGGTGATCAAGACCACAGAGGGCGCGTCTGAAGAAGCGCTGGTGGACGCGCTCCTCCGGCTGCGCGACAGCGTATCTGGACGGCGCGGGTTGGGAGAGGGAGTCAAAGAGGTCATCGGGGAGTCCAACCGGCTGGTCATGGAGCTGGTCAACAGCTTTTTCCGCGACCGGCTGCTCTTTATGCCGGAAGTGAGGACCTTCATCGAGTCGCTGACCGGGACACCGATCTAGCGCGACGGGGGGCGGGCTGCGAGCCCGCCCCCCTGTCTCATGCGCCCACGTAGCGCACGTAGAACGCCTTTGCCTCTGCGGGCCCCGCCGCCCCCTTGACGATGGCCCTGCCGTCGCGGAAGAGCGTCATCTCGCAGCCGTCAGCGGAGAAGCGCAGCAGATACTCGTTCACGGTTACCAGCCCCAGGCTGCTCAGACGCAGCGCCACCTCTTCCAGGTCGAGTGCAGGGGCCGGGCGCGGCGTGACCTGGACCGCGCCGCGACCGCACAGCACGACTGCCATGGACCCCTGCTGCGCGGCGAGAAGCGGGAAGTGGCGCTCGTCGCACACGGGGCAGGCCTCGGATGACTTCTGCGTCCTGGCGCGCTCCAAGTCCCCCGCCCAGAGGTCGACCATCACCAGGCTGCCCAGCAGGGCCTGCGGCTGATCCAGCAGGATCTTGAAGCCTTCTGTCACCTCCAGCGCGGCCACCGTGGCAACGACGACCCCCAGGACACCGGCGGTCTCGCAGGTGGGAACTGAGCCGGGCAAGGGCATCGGCCCGAGAAGGCAGCGCAGGCAGGGTGTCCGGCCCGGCACAATGGCCGCGCTGAGGCCGTAGGTGCCGAGGACACCGCCATACACCCAGGGGATCCCCCACTTGACGCACGCTTCATTCACCAGGTAGCGCAGCTCAAAGTTGTCGGCCCCGTCAAAGACCACGTCCGCTTGGCTGATCAAGGCTTCGACCGTGCCGGCGTCCACATCGACCACGTGCTCTTCGATGGCTACCTGGGAGTTGAGCAGGCGAAGGCGCCTGGCAGCAGCGACTGCTTTCGGCAGGCCGGCTGCCGCATCCTCCTCGCTGTAGAGAGCCTGACGGGGAAGGTTGTGCCACTCCACGAAATCGCGATCGGCCAGAATCACGCGACCGACGCCGGCACGCACCAGGTGGGCCGCGATGTGGCTGCCGAGGGCGCCACAGCCGATGACGGCAGCCGTGCGCCGGGCAAGGCGGAGCTGCCCCTCACGCCCCCAGCCGGGGAGGAGCATCTGCCGGGAGTAGCGCTCGAGCGGATCGCTCATGCCTGGGGCTCCAACGAGGCCCGCCAGGCCGCCAGCTCGGTGCGGTGGCCTCCCTCGTGCAGGGAGGGGAACATCAGAAACTGGCCCAGGAGATCGTCGCCCATCCAAGGGGTATGGATCACGTCCTGGTAGCGCGCCTCGTCCACCTGCTCGATGAGCGCGCGCACCCGGCCGCGTGCCTCCTGAAGCCAGGCCAAGACCTCTGCCACGGACAGGGAGGCAGCCTGCCGGCGGCGAGCCTCGTTGTAGGCGTCGAGGTCAAACGCAGGGCCTTCCTGCCCCGGCACAATCTGCCCAAGGGCGCAGGCCAGCATGCCCTCGTGTCCCCATGCCATGTGAGCCAGGACCTCCTTGGCGGTCCAGCCGTCCTGGCGCGCCGGCTGCGCCAGCTGCGACTCGTCCAGGCCGGCAATGACGGCGCTGGTCTTGGCGGCCTGCCCGTCCAGGATGCGCAGAAGCCGCTCGCGCGTGATCGGTGCGTCGCTCATGGGCTCCTCCCCTATTCGTCTGGGCCGCCAGCGAGGAAGGTGTGCCCCACGCGGCGGCCTCGATGCAGGGATTATAGCCCCAGACGGGACGCACCGCAAGGCCCGGCGAGCGCGCCACGGGGCACTTGCCAACTGCGCCCGGATGTGGTATGCTATTGTCATACCCCATCATCGAAGGAGGTCACTGTGGACAAGGGCGTCGCAGAGAGAGTCATCACCATCGAGCGGCACATCCTGCAGCAACAGCCGCTGGGGGCAACCGGCACACTCACCAGCATCCTCTACGACCTGGCGCTGGTCGGCAAGCTGATTGGGCGCGAGACCACGCGCGCTGCGCTTGAAGACATCCTGGGCTTGACGGGCAGGACCAACATCCAGGGAGAGGAAGTTGCCAAGCTCGACCAGTATGCCAACACCGCCATTGTCCGGATGAACGAGTTCACGGGCCGCCTGGCGGTCATGGCGTCGGAGGAAGCGCCCGACATCATCCCGATCCCGGACCAGTACCCCACAGGACGCTACGTCCTGCTCTTTGACCCGCTGGACGGCTCGTCCAACATCGATTACTCGGTGAGCATAGGCACCATCTTTTCGATCCTGCGGCGCAAGACCGAGGATGGCAGCCGCGGGACGATCGAGGACTGCCTGCAGCCGGGAAGGGACATTGTCGCGGCCGGATACATCCTGTACGGGCCAAGCACGATGATGGTCTACAGCGCGGGCCAGGGCGTGCATGGCTTTACCCTCGACCAATCCGTCGGCGAGTTCCTGCTGACCCATCCCAACATCCAGATGCCGAAGAAACCCAAGTTCTACAGCGTCAACCAGGGGTACGAGCGGTACTGGTCACGCGAGATCCAGGAGTTTACGAACCACCTGCAGGAACAGAACCTATCGCTGCGCTACATCGGCTCGCTCGTCTCGGACTTTCACCGGAACCTGCTGGGAGGGGGCATCTTCTACTACCCCTCCGACACCCGCGATCCAAAGCTGCCGAGGGGCAAACTGCGGCTGCTGTACGAGGCATCCCCGTTGGGCTTCCTGGCAGAGCAGGCAGGCGGCGGCGCGTCAGACGGCTCGGAGCCGATCTTGGACATCGTGCCGACCCGCCTGCACCAGCGGACGCCCCTGTTCATCGGAGACAAGGCGCTGGTCGACATGGCCGGGGCATACCTCCGGGGGGAGAAGCCGTAGAGACGGCAGGTTATGGCGCCAGCGGCGGACGGCGGCGGGCGCGGCACCAGGCCCAGGCCCGCTGCCACGCCAAGGCCGGCTCCTCCACGCCCAGCAGGTGGACCACCAGCAGAAAGACCCCGCCGGCCAAGAGCCCGCCGGCGAGCAGGTAGGCAGCCAGGGCCAGCGTGCCAGCGGACGACGCTGCGGATCCGGCCAGCCGCACCCAAGCGAGCAGGGCTGCCGCGGCTGCCAGCGCAGCAGCCGCTGCGCTGCCGCCGAAGCGCCCCAGGGCCCGCAGGCGGAAGGCTGGCACCTGGCGCCCAAAGAGAAGCAGCAGCGCGACGACTTTGGCTGCTTTGGCGAGTGCTGCAGCGAGTGCGATGCCCCCCAGGCCAGCCGGCTCGAGCAGCAAGAGGATGAGCACGATATTCAGGACAAAGGAAGCCACATCGGCCAGCACGGGGGTCATGGTGTCCTGCCGGGCAAAGAAGAACTGGACGATGACGATCTCGAGCCCGAAGGGAAGCAGGGCCAACGCGTAGAACAGGAGAGGCTGAGCCGTCAGCCCGGTCGAGGCAGCCGAGAAGGCCCCCCTTTCCAGAAGCAGGCGCACAAAGGGCTCGCGCAGCACCAGCAGGCCGACGGTCACAGGTGCAAAGAGCAGGACAAGCCCGCGGAGCGCACGGGTAAGCAGGTGCGCCAGTCCCTCGGCATCGTGGCGGGCGGCCATCTCGGCTGAGAAGGGCAAGAGGACCAGGCCGAGGGCATAGGGCACGATGGTGGTCAGTGTCTCGACGATCTTGCGCGAGTAGGCAAGTGCGGCAACGCTGCCCACCCCCATCCGGCTGGCAAAGGCGTTCTCCACGAGCGGTGCTACAAAGAGGGAGAGGGCAAGGGCTGCCAGCAGCGGGGCGCCGAGCCTGCCGACCTGGCGAACCGGGCCCGTCAAGTCCAGGCAAGGGCGCAGGCGGGATAGGTACCTGCGCAATCCCAGCACTTCCAGGAGGAGCTTGCTCAAGGCGCCGAGCGTCATGCCCAGCGCAGTGCCGGCGACCCCGCCGGTCATGGCGAGCAGGAGGAGCGACCCGGCCCGAAAGCAGGACTCGGCGGCAGCAGGCAGCGCAAACCTCTTCTGCGCATGCAGGACAGCCGTGGTAAGGGACGAGGCGGCGAGGAAGAGAAGGGCCGGCATCACAAGGCACAGAAGGCGGACGGCCAAGATGCGCTGCTCCTCCCCAAAGCCGGGGGCAGCCAGGGCGATGAGGGGCCGGGCCAGGAGGATCCCTGCCGCGGTGAGCCCGCCCATCAGCAGCACGAGGAGGAGCCCGGTGGTGGAGAAGAGGCGCCCGGCAAGCCCCTCTGCCCGGCGCTCCGCCGCGAGGAAGACGGGGAGGAAGGCCGGCTCGACCACGTCGCGAAGGACGATGAAGGCACTGAAAGGAATGCTGTAGGCCACCAAGTAGGCGTCCACCTGGGGCCCAGTGCCAAAGAAGTAGGCCAAGAGGAGCTTTTCGGCGAACCCGAGGCCTTTGACGACGAGGGTCAGGAGCGTGACGAGGAAGGCGGCTTGAAGAACGCCCGCCGCCTGCTGCGCCCGTGGGGCCGGCTGTGCAGCGTGCATCGGGGCTAGAGCCCGCGCTCCGGCGCTGTTTGAGGGATGGAGCCGCACGCAAGCGCGCGGACCGTGAGGAGCCAGGCGGCTGCCACGTCGACGACCGGCTAGCGGGGGAGGCGCTCTAGCACGCGGACGGCAGCCTCGACGCTGCGCCTGGCCGAAGGCACTGCGCGTTCCTGCCAGGCCCGGTAGACCGGAAGCAGCTCGGCGAACTCGGGCAAGAGCGACCGTGTCATCGAGCGGACCAGGTCGGACAGGACCCAGAGGCTGTGCACGTCGGAGGCCTCCCTGTTGGAGAGGACGAAGCGCCGCACCGGCGCAGGATCACCGCGGGCGCACACACGGAGCGCAAAGCTCAGGGCGCGCTTGACATCCATGTCGGCGTCCCCGAGGGCAGGCGCCACGAGGTCCACGCAGCGCTGGGTGAAGGCCGCCGCCTTCATCGGCAGGCGCCCGATGGCCGTGAGGCCCGCGCGGCGCACCCACTTGTTCTCGTCCAGCACCCAATCGCCCAGCCGGTCCAGCCAGCGGGCCGGATCGCGGCGAAGGATCGGCTCGAGCGCCTTCATGGCGAGCTGGTCGCAGTCCTCCCAGAAGGCACAGGTGCGCGCCATGTCGCGGAGGACGGGGAGCACAGCCTCCGGCTCGGCCAGCTCCATGGGACCCAGGGCAACCACGGCGACGAGCCGTCCCTCGCGCCCATAGTCGTTCCACAGCAGACGCGCCAGGGGGAGATAGTCAGAGACGGACTTGCGCGCCAGGCAACCTATCTCCTTGCCCATGGCAGTCAGGATGGGCACCGGCGTGCCGGCCGCAGCGAACTCGGGATCGGCGATGCGCCAATCCCTCACGAACGCCTGCTGCCCGGGCGACAGCGCGGGGGGCCGGACCGGCACGGCGTCCAGCCACACCCTGCGCAGGGCTTGGGCGGCCGGCTCGGGGTTGGTGTGGCGATAGTCTGCCAGCGCGTCTCGGACAAGCGACGCCGCTCGTGTCTCGTCCATGGTGGAACCTCCCATCTGTCTTCGCGCCGGGGCTGCCCCGGACGCACGGCTCAAAGGCCTTCACACCCTGCACGCAGGCGCAGCCTCGCCACCAGCACGGCGGGGATTTCCGAGTATCGCCCGCTCCAGCTCAGCGGGTGGCTTCCGGTCCGGTGGCCTGGCGGAAAGCCCCGCTCCTCCAGGCCGTCCAGCACGAAGCCGGCTTCAAAGGCCGTCCCGAGCAGAACCTCCAAGGGCCGGTCAAAGTAGAGCTGTGGCCGCGGCTGGCCGTCGATGGCCACACCGTACGCAATCGACGGCGTCGTGTAGCCAAAGACCTTGACGGAGTAGAGCGTCTCGATCCTGCCCTCGCGGTCCTGCATCTCGGCCATGTGGGCCATGCGCGCATGGTTGAAGCAGGGATGTGTTGAGGAGAAGACAAAGCGGCCCCCCGGGCGCAGGAGCCGCGCCAGTGCCCGCATCAGAGGCGCAATGTCGGCCATGTCAAAGAGCGCCATGGCGCAGAGTGCGGCGTCGAAGCGAGCCTCGCCCAGCGCCAAGAGGGCCGCCTCGTCGGTGGCATCGAGCACCTGGTACTCGATGCGATCGTGGTGCTCCCGCGTGCGTGCACGCGCGTGGACGATCATCTGCTCGGCAAAGTCGCAGGCCAGAACGTGCGCCCCCAGGGCCGCCATGCGCCTGGAGGTCAGCCCGTTGCCGCAGGCAACATCGAGCACCTGCTCCCCCGGCCGCAGGGCAAGCAGCCGCTCGGTGGCGGGCCAGGTGAGGACCTCGACGAAGTCGTTTCCCTCTCCCATGCGGGCGTCCCAGAAGGCGGCATTGGCGTTCCACGCCTCGCGGGTCTCGTCGTTGGCGCGGCGCAGGTCATCGCGGCTCATGAGCCGGCTCCTGGGCAGGCGCATATGTCCAGCACGTCGCGGAGCATGGCAAAGGCCGTGGGCATGGGCGTCTCCTCAGTAATCGCGGCAGACACCTCGCCGCAGACATCGGTCTGGAACAGGACGCCCATCTGCTGTGAGGTCAGCTGGGCGAGGGGGTGCGACAAGGGCAGCGGGGTAGGCCGGACACTCAGGCGATAGCCACCGCCCGCCCGCTCGGCACGGGCAACCAGCCTGATCCGCCGGCCCCTGGCTGCGGCCTGCTTGAGCATGTCCGTGGTCACAAGCGAGATTCCTTCGACGGCGACGTCGCTCAGCCGGGCCGGAATGCCCAAGACGCTCTGCGCGAGGATGACCAGCTTGAAGGCCGCGTCCCAGCCCTCCAGATCGAGCGCCGGATCGGCCTCGGCATGGCCGGCTGCCTGCGCCTCTGCCAGCGCCTGCGCGGGCGACAGCCCGCGCTCTTCCATGCCGCCCAGGACGAGGCTCGTCGTCAGGTTGAGGACGCCCTCCAGTGCGGTGATCTCTGCACCGGCGAGGTCGCGCTGCCCCAGGTTGATCACGGGCAGGCCGCCGGCGACGGTCGCATCAAAGCGGAGCTGCACGCCATGGTCCGCAGCAAGCTGGACCAAGTGGGAGTAGCCATGGACGAGCGGGGCCTTGTTGGCCAGGACGGCGTGCAGTCCCCGCTCCAGCGCAGCCTCCACCCATCGCAGGGCCGGCTGCCCATCGCGCAGGTTGGGAGGGGAGGCTTCGAGGAGCAGGTCGGCGCGCACCGATTCGACAAGGTCGAGCGTCGTCCGGCCGGGCTGCCCAAAGCCGGGCAGGCCGGCAACCCCAAGGCCTTTCCTCTTGCGCGCCAGGATCTCCGCGAGGTCCAGCCCCTCGGGGCAGGCTGCCGCGCCTGAGGAGTCGGCCACGCCGACCAGGAGGAGATCCAGCCGCCTCGCCGTGCGCAGATAGTCGGACTTCTTCTGCACCAGGTCCAGCAGCCTCCTGCCGACGTGGCCGACTCCAGAAAGAAGGCACCGCACCTGCCGCACCTGACCGGCTTCCACGTAGTCCATCCTCCTTCAGCCTCCTGCGCCCAACGCGATTCGATGGCGGGGCAGCGAGCGTACCCTGCGCTCCCTCTCGGGCCCACGCCTGCTAGAGCTCATACAAGTCCCCGTACTTGCCGCGGAGGTAGGCGATGTAGGGCTCGACCTGGAGCGGTGCCCCCGTGACACGCCGGATCAGCTCGTCCGGGGTGAACTTGGAGCCGTGGCGGTAGATGTTGGCCTGGAGCCAGCTCAGCAGAGTGCCAAAGCTGCCGGCGGCGATCTGGGCCGGGATGTCGGGGTGGTCGCGGAGCGCCGCGGCGTAGAACTGCGCGCCCAGCAGGTTGCCCAGCGTGTAGCCCTGGAACGCACCCCCTATGCACCCGCAGTACCAGTGCACATCCTGGAGGACCCCATCGCGGTCGTCCGGAGGGGTAATCCCCAGGTTGTCGCGGTAGAGCTCGCGCCAGGCGTCCGGGAGGTCGCGCACGGCAAGCGTGCCATCGAGAAGGTCCATCTCCAGCTCAAAGCGGATCATGACGTGCAGGTTGTAGGTCACCTCATCCGCCTCGGTTCGGATGAGAGAGCGCTGCACCTTGTTGATGGCGCGGTAAAAGACCTCCTGGGACACGCTGCCCAGCTGCCCCGGGAAGGCGGCCTGGAGCCTGGGATACCAGAAGGTCCAGAAGCACCGATCCCGACCGACGATGTTCTCCCACAGCCGGGACTGGCTCTCGTGCACCCCGGAGGAGGTGCCGGAGGCAAGGGGTGTGGACTCGAGTGACCAGTCCACGCCCTGCTCATACAGCGCATGGCCCCCCTCGTGCAGAAAGCCAAAGAGCGCCTCCCCGAGGTCTTCCGGCACAAGGCGAGAGGTGAAGCGGACGTCCCCAATCGAGAACTTGATCGTAAATGGATGAGGGCTGACCGCCTGCAGCCCGCGGTCATAGTCGTAGCCCACGGTGCGAAGCATCTGCTCGAAGAAGTGGCGCTGCCTATCAGGCGGAAAGACTCGGTGCAGGCAGGCGCTGTCGGCAGGCGGCTGGGAGGCAATGGCCTGGACCATGGGCACCAGGCTATCCCGCAGGCGGGCAAAGAGGGGGCGCAGGGTGGCGGCTGTCATCCCGTTGTCGACGGGATCGATGTGGGGATCGATGGGATGGACGTGTCCGGGGAAGAAAGCGGAGTACTCGCGGCTGAGTTCGAGGGTTGTCTCCAGGTAGGGCCGGACCGCCGCAAAGTCGTTCGCTGGCCTGGCGTGCGCCCAAGCGGTGTAGGTCCGGGCGGCGTGCCCGGCGAGGCGAGAGACCCAGGCCGACGGGACCTTGGACTCGCGCTCGAACTCACGGCGGCAGAGGCGGAGGAGGCTGGCCTCGTCGGAATCGTAGGGCATGCCCTCCGCCCAGGGCTGCAGGGAATCGAGGAGGCGCCCGACGGCCGGGCTGGTGAACTTGTCGTGGGCGAGCCTTTCGAGCGTGCCCATTTGGCGCGCGCGGGCCTCTGCGCCGCCGGGTGGCATGCTGGTCTCATGGTCCCACGACAACAGCGCGGCCGAAGCCTTCAGGTCATCGACCTCGGCCAGCCGTGTCTTGAGCTGTTGATATTTGCGCTGCATGATTGCTCCCTTCGTGCGCCTGCCGGTGGGGACGGGTCCCCTAGCCCATGACGGGCGCGACATTCAGTCCGCCGTCCACGACGAACACTGCCCCGGTCACATAATCAGAAGCGGGGGAGGCAAGGAAGAGCGCCAGGCCGGCGACATCCTCCGGCTCCCCAAAGCGTCCCAGCGGGGTATGCGACAGCACACGCTCGGCAATCTCCGGCGTCTGCCACAGGAGCTGGCTGAAGCGTGTCTTGATCACCCCCGGAGCGATTGCGTTCACCTGGATGTTGGCCCCGCCGAGCTCCACAGCCAGCTGCAGAGTGAGCTGGATGATGAGCGCCTTGGAGAGGCCGTAAAGGCCCATCCCGGGCGACGGCCTCAGCCCGGCGGTGGAGGCCAGGTTGATGATCTTGCCGCCCCCTTGCGCTTCCATGTGGGGGGCCACCGCCCTGCACAGGCGGAAAACCGACTTGGCGTTGGTGTCGAGTACCTTGTCCCACTGCTCCTCACTGGCCGAGAGCAGCGGTCCAAAGTGGGGGTTGGTGGCGGCGTTGCTCACGGCGATGTCGATCCGGCCGAACTCGCGCAGGACCTGATCGACCAGTGCGGCCACCTCCTCTGGGTGGCCGACGTGGGCCTGGATGGGCAAGGCATCGCCTCCCTGAAGGCGTATCTCGTCCGCCACCGCCTCGACGCCCTCGAGCCGGCGGCTGCAGAGGGCCACCCTGGCGCCGGACGACGCCAGCCGCAGGGCGATCGCCCGGCCGATGCCACGCGAAGCGCCCGTGACGATCGCCGCCTTGCCCAGGAGAGCTGTGGTTGCATCCATTGCCTTGCCTCCTCGCCGTGATTGCTCGTGCCCCCCCGCACCGGAACCGGCGCAGGGCAACCGCCCGGCAGGCAGGGCACGCCGTGCGCGCAGCTGCGCCCGACGGAAGGTCGAGCGCGCCGCGCGGAAGAGCGGCAGCGGAACGGCGGTCCCAGCCGGCCAGAAACGGCCGGGTGCCGGCTGCACCGGGTAAAGCTACTGCAGGAGTGCCTGCAGCCGCATGATTGCGGCCATGTTGCCCGAGACCTTGAGCCGGCCGGTCATGAAGGCAGTCATCGGGTTGAGCTGCTTGCGGCCCAGGGCATCCCAGTCCTTGGCCGAGACCTTGAGCGTCGCCTCGGCGGCCGGGTCCATGCCCTGCGTCCAGGTCATGTCCCCGTTCGCAAAGCGCAGGGTCCACTGCCCACCGCCCTCGCCCGGCATGTCGAGGCCGACAACCGCGTTGAGCCCGGGCACCTTCTGCGGTGCAAGCCTGGCCATCTCGTCCAGCTGTGCTTCGATTGCTGCTTGGTCTACCACGTTTTTCTCCTTCGCTGACGCATACCCCCGGGCAATGGCTCTCCGGCTACAAACGATCGAGCCACTCCGGTCCACGCGCATCTGCTATGAGGTCCCCTGCCGGCAGGTAGGGCTTGACGTCGAGGACCGCACTGCCCTGATAGGCATCGAGACCCTGCACCCGCAGGGTGCCACCCTCCCGCGCCAGAAGGCGCACGACAGTGATCGCAATCGGGTTTGGACGGCGAGGGGACCGCGTGGCAAAGAGGCCCACCAGCGGCAGGTCCTGCCGCCGCTGTGGGTGGATGCTGAGTGCCAGTGGATCCGATCGGGGGGCATCGAGCCGCCAGACGATCCAGATGTGAGAAAAGTCCTCGATCCCATCCAGTCCTTCGACCCAGCGCGCATCTATTTCGACATGCGCTACTGCTTCCGTCCAGGCATCTCCGTCGGCGCCCGGTGGGCGCCCCCGGCGCACCCAGCCAATGGGAGAGATGCCCATGGTGTCCTCAGGCACTGAAGCCCCGTTCGCACATCGCAAAGCCTCGCCTACTTGCCCTGGATCTCGTCGACCAAGGCCAGGATCTCGTCGTTCGCCGGGATGTCGCTCATGTTGTGCCCATAGTGCACGTAGCGGGCAACGCCGGCCGTGTCGATGAGCACCTGGGCAGGCATCCGTCCCAGCTTGAAGAGGTTGACCTCCTGGCCGTAGAGCTTGAGCACCGTGTGGCCCGGGTCGGGCAGCCCAATGAAGGGCAGCGACTCGTTCTTCCAGTAGCCGGCCATCAATTCCGCACTGTCGGGCCCGACCACCACGATCTCGACGCCGCGGGCAACGAACTGGGCATGGTCTTGGCGCAACTGCGCCATGTGCGCGCGGCAGAAGGGTCAGGTCAACCCGCGGTTAAAGATCAAGAGAACGCTCTTCTGGCCGCGCAGGTCGGACAGGCTGACGGTCCTGCCCGAGAAGTCGGCAAGCGTGAAAAGCGGGGCGACTTGGTTCAGGGCGACTCGCGACACTCTTCTCTCCCTCTGGTTCCCTGATGATGCCTGGCTGCCGGCCCATGCGGGCCGCTCCCTAGTCGACCGGAGGGCGGACCACCCGGCCGGTGCGCTCGTAGTGCTCCAGCACCGGCACGTGCCGGGCGACCATGGTGAGCAGTCCCTCCGGCCGGAAGCGCGCTACCCAGTTGACTTTCCAGAGCAGGCGGCCGGCCTGGAACGGCTCAAGCGGATCGCCCGGCCACTGCATGAGCGCCTCATAGCCGCGCCGAAAGGCCGCCAGCAAGCAGGGGTATTGTACATCATCCGTGGCCTCCAGCAAGTCCAACATGGCCATGGCAATGTCGTGAGCGCGAAAGCCCCAGACGGTGTCCTCAAAGTCGAAGGGATAGAGCACGCCCCGGTGGAGCTTGATGTTGTCGTGCCAGAGGTCGCAGTGGATGACGCGCAGGTCCGAGCGGTCGATCTGCGCGTAGGCGTGCTCCACCTGGTCCCGGATGCGCAAGAGCAGGCCGCGGTGGGCGGCGGGGAGCGAAGCGACCCCTCCCGCCGGCTTGCCCGGGACGATGAGGTTCGGCTCGTCCCTGGAGAGGAAGTGCTCGAAGCGGCGGGCCGTGAAGCCGGCCGGCGGAGTCCATGCACCGCCGTGGTGGTGCAGCTCGGCAAAGAGCGCTCCCATCTTTTCGAGGTTGCGCTCGGTGAGATAGCGGCCGAGCAGCCGTCCCGGCAACCAGCTGAGCAGGGTGGCGTTCCAGGTGCTGGCGACGCCGGGCCGCGCCAGCGGCACCACGAGCGCTCCGGAGAGGGACGGCACGACGCGCGGGACGGGAATGGCCGTGTCGCGGGCGAGCGCGCTCAGCCAGGTGGCTTCCGACTGGAGGTCCTGGAGGGTACGCCATCCCGGCGCGGCAAGGCGGAGGATGAAGCGCTCGCCGGAGCCGGTGGTCACGCGGTAGAGCAGGTTGGTGGCGAAGCAGTGATAGGCGAGCACCGGCTCCCTGAGGTCGTAGTGCGCCAGTGCGTCGATGGCGAGCCGGTGCAGCCGGCGCAGCTTGCCGGCGATGGAGAGGTCAGAGAAGGGCTTCATGGCATCCGGCACCCGGCCCGCCGCAGTCATTCCTACTCCACTTCGCGCGGCTCAAGCACCAACTGCACTCCCCTAATGATCTGCCGCACCCGTTGACCCGACAGTGCCCCGATGAGCTCCCCCAACTGCCTCTTGTCTACTGTGAATACCTGTGACACTACGACGACGCTCGGCTTGGATAACCCCCCCTCCGCTTCGTCCAGCACTACATTCCCCGGCGCCTCCCCGCGCCGCAGATTCGAGGTCAGCGCGCATACAACCACCGTGTTGATCCGACTCCAGTTGAAGACGTTGTTCTGGATGACCACGTGTGGATGCCGATACCCCGGTTCTGATCCCACCGGATCCTCACACTCGATCCAGTAGATCTCTCCCTGACGGATCACCACTCACCTCCGACGACCTCGCGGTGGTAACGCCGCATTCCGCTTAGGCGCATACTCTCGGCGGGGTCAGGCTCTCCCTCGTAGACCGCGTTGAGCTGGGCTTGCAGCTGTCGGTTCTGATGGCGGCGGATGAACTCCTCCAGAGCCAGGACGAAGAGCCGGCTGCGGGACAAGCACATCTCCTGTGCCAGGGCATCGGCCTCTTCGAAGAGAGACTGATCGAGCGAAATTGCGGTCTTTACGCTTGACATTGGTTATACCTCCTTACCAAACGCAGTATAACATGGATCGTGAACTAGGTCAATATCACGCAGCGCCCAACGCGTCAGCCCAACGCATGCACTTCCCGTGCCGACTGCGCTGCCCGGCTCAGTCGGCCTACGTTGCCGGGTATGGAAACCCGGCCTACGATGCCGGGTGTGGAAACCGTGCCTACGTTGCCGGGTATGGAAACCCGGCCTACGATGCCGGGTATGGAAACCGTGCCTACGTTGCCGGGTATGGAAACCCGGCCTACGATGCCGGGTGTGGAAACCGTGCCTACGTTGCCGGGTATGGAAACCCGGCCTACGATGCCGGGTGTGGAAACCGTGCCTACGTTGCCGGGTTTGGAAACCCGGCCTACGGGTGGCGGGTATGGAGAGCCGGGCGGCGATGCCGGGTTTGGAAACCCGGCCTACGTTGCCGAGGGCAGGTGCGCAGCTCCACAATTGACCTGGGCGGGAAGGTGGAGTAGAATAGACGTGGAGCAGTTGTGGTGGACCCAACAAACGGGAAGGAGAGCAATGATGCCGACCGAATCTGCACAGCAGGCGCTCAGCGTCCTGCGCAACCCCGAGACATTCCAGTGGTACGTGATCCCGCTCTTTGCGCTCATCGTGTATGTGTATGCGGTGGAGGTCGAGAGGCGCAACTGGAGCCTGGTCTTTGCCGGCCTCGCCTTCTGGGGCATGGACTGGTTCAACGAGATCTGGAACGGCCTGGTGTTCCACTTTACCAACAGGGCGCCGGTGTGGGGCACGCCAGGCGACTCGGCGTACGTGCTCCTCATCGGGCTGAACATTGAGATCTGCTTCATGTTCGCGATATCGGGCATCGCCTTTGGCAAGATGCTGCCGGCTGACAAGAAGCAGAAGGTGCTGGGCATCCCCAATCGCCTCTTCTTTGCGGTGGCGGGCTCGGTGTTCTGTGTCTTTGTGGAGGTGCTGCTGAACCTCGCGGGCGCGCTGACGTGGGATTATTCGTTCTGGAACATTGGAGCGCCATGGCTCATCTTCCTCATCGGGTACCTGCCCTTCTTCCTGGTGTCTTTTTGGGTGCACGATATGGAGAGCGTCAAGAAGCAGGCGCTGACCACCGGCGGAATCCTGGCGTTCGACGTGCTGGCGCTGCTCGTCTTTGGCGTCCTCCTGCGCTGGATTTAGGCTATGAAGATGCCGGCCTTCCAGGATTACTATCCCGACAACGTCGCGGTCTGCTATGGCTGCGGCCGGCTGAACGATCAGGGGCTGCACGTGCAGAGCTACTGGGACGGAGAGGAAGCCGTCTGCACCTTCCAGCCGAAGGCGTACCACACGGCGATCGAGGGCTTTGTGTACGGCGGGCTGATCGCCTCCCTGATCGACTGCCACTCGACGGGGACCGCTGCGGCGGCAGCCTACCGCGCCGAGGGCCGAGAGATGGACAGCCTGCCGGCGCGGAGGTTCGTGACGGCCTCGCTGCACGTGGAGTACCTGCGGCCGACGCCGATCGAGGGGCCGCTGGAGCTGCGCTCCCAGGTGAAGGAGATCAAGGGCCGCAAGATCGTGGTGACAACGACGCTGTCGGTGCAGGGCGAGGTGTGCGCGCGGGGCGAGGTCGTGGCGGTCCGGCTGCCCGACAACTGGGATCCCGAGAGCTGGCGGGAGCGCCGGCAGGGGCCGCGCCCAGCCACCCCCACAGACCAAGGGACCTAGTCTGGCAGGGAAGCAACCTACTCCCTGCGGTTCCCCCACAGAGGGGATGGCGCAGCCTCAGCATCGAGTTATAATGGAAGCAGCCTAGGAATCGATAGGAGGTGTGGTGATGTTTGGCAAGCGGATCATTCAATGGACGGCCGTCCTGCTGTCGCTGCTCGTCATCGTGGCCCTGGTGCTGCCTCCGGCGGCCCACGCCGCTCAGACCGTGTACGTTGTGCAGCGGGGAGACACGCTGGGCCGCATCGCGGCCCGCTACGGGACCACGGTGTGGGCAATCGCCAGCGCCAACGGCCTCGGGAACATCAACTTTATCTGGGTTGGGCAGCGACTGGTGATTCCGGGAGCTGGCGGACAGGGCGGCGGGGGCTCTTCCAGCGGAGGCATACACGTCGTCCAGCGCGGGGAGACCCTGGCGAGCATCGCCTACCGCTATGGAACGAGCGTCTATGCGCTCGCATCGCTGAACGGCATCGCCAACCCGAACCTCATCTATGCCGGGCAGCGCCTGCGCATCAGTGGGGGCAGCGGTGGAGGCGGGAGCAGCGGCGGTGGAGGCTCGGGAGGGGGCGCCAAGTGGATCGAGGTGGACCTGAGCAGCCAGCGCCTGTACGCGCACCAAGGCAACTCTGTGGTGTACACATTCATCGTGTCGACGGGCATCCCGGCCTATCCCACGCCGACGGGCACCTTCCGCATTTATGTCAAGTATGTGTCGACGACCATGAGCGGGCCCGGCTACTACCTGACCGGCGTGCCCCACACGATGTACTTTTACCGGGGGTATGCGATCCATGGCACCTACTGGCACAACAACTTTGGACACCCGATGAGCCATGGCTGCATCAACCTGACGCGAGCGAACGCAGCGGCGCTGTTTGCGTGGGCGCCGAACGGGACGACGGTGCAGATCCACTGGTAGGGAGTCCTGGTCTAGATCAAGAAGGGGGCGGCAAGCCGCCCCCTTCTTGATCCAGGGCACGAAAGCTAGGGCAAGGGCAACACCCGGCCAATGATGAATTTGAGGTACCGGGCCTCGGGGAAGCCGACGGGGACCGGGTGGTCGATGGGCTGCCCTGCTTCGTGAAGCACCTGGAGGCGCTTTCCGGCCAAGCGGGCGGCCTCGGCCAATGCTTCGCGGAACGCCTCGGGCGACACCTGGCTGGTGCAGCTGGCCGAGGCGAGCAGGCCGCCGGGTCCCACGCAACCCACGGCCAGGCGGTTGAGGCGGACGTAGGCGCGCTCTGCTGCCTCCCGGCTCTGCCGGTCCCTCGCCAGGCTCGGAGGGTCGAGGATCACGACGCCAAAGCGGCGCGAGCCGGCAGCCAGGTCCTGGAGGGCCTCGAAGCCATCTCCGACGAGCCACTCTTGCCGGTCGACGCTGATCTCGTTGAGGCGGAAGTTGCGCTGGGCGGCCTGCACGGCCTCTGAGGAGCGGTCCACGACCAGAATGGCCGAGGCGCCGGCGCGGGCCGCATGCAGGGCGAAACCGCCGGTGTAGCTGAAGCAGTCGAGCACCGACTGGCCACGGCAGAGGGGAGCCAGGGTGCGCCGGTTCTCGCGCTGATCGTGGAATAGACCCGTCTTTTGCCCCGCCCACAGGTCGGCGTAGAAGAGGAGCCCATGCTCCTCCACCACCAGGTCGGCCGGGGGACGCTGGCCCCAGAGCATGCGCGGCTCCGCACCGCGCCGCCGCCACACCACCCCGCGCAGCCGCGCGTGGGTGTGAAGTGCGCCGGCAACCCAGGGCACCAGCGCATCCGCACTCTCGACAAAGGTCTCGACGACCGCAAAGTCGGCATACAGGTCCACGACGACGCCGGGCAGGCCGTCCGCCTCGCCATAGATCCAGCGGTAGCCGGTGGTCGAGGTCTCGCGGATGGGCGCACGGAGGTCCCAGGCTTCTTCTACGCGTTCCGCCACCCATGCCGCGTCAGGAACGCGGTGCCTGGAGAAGAGGCGGATGGCGATCGAGCTTTCGGAGTCCCACAGGCCATAGGCGGAGAAGCCGCCACAGCGCACGCGCACCCAGGTCCCCGAAGCCAAGTCCGACATGCCGGGGACCTGGGTGCGATAGACCCAGGGGTGGCCCTGGCTGAGGCGCGCCTTCAGCCGGACCGGGAGATCAAGGATCGTCAAGAGCGCCGGCTCACTGCTGCTTGAGGGACAGGAAGGTGGCGGCGGCCCAGCCCTCCTTGCCCGCCTCGGTCTTGACCTTCCACCAGGTGTAGCCGTCGGCCTCCTGGGGGCCCTCCAGCACCAGGAGGAGATCTCCGTCCTTGGCGCTTGCCGCAAGGCCCGCGGAGGTCGTAGGGTTGGCGCGGATGTTCAGCCCGCGGCCGCCCGTCCCCTGGACGATGACCTGCGCCCCCGGCGCGATTTCGGTGAAGACAGCCGGCGAGGGCGTCACAACGCCCGGTATGACGACGGTTGCCGTGGGCGAGACGGGCTCGGTTGGGAGCACCACGGAGATGGGCGTCGAAGTCGGCAGGGTCCCGGGGAGAGTCGTTGCCGCACGCACCTCGGTGCTCTCGGCCCCCGGCATCCCCTCGGGCTCGGCGCGGAGCGCCCGGACGATAAGAACGAGCGCGACACAGAGCAGAATGGCAATCACGACAGCGGCTGCAACGAGCAGCCAGGGGGGCAATGTCAGGCGGCGCTTGGCCTGCACCGCCGGCTTGTGCTCCGCCGACTCCCAGTCGCGATCGCTCCAATCTCCGGGACCTGCGTCATAGCTTGGCATCTTTTCCTCCTGCGGTGATCTCCCGTCCTATGCGATACTATACCATTTATGCCCAAAAAATGCAATTTCGCGCGGTTCACACTGCAGGCTCCAGCGGGTCGTCGGGGATGAAGGTCACCTCCACTTTGAGGTCACGGGCGACGCGCGCGGCCAGCGCCATGACGCCCGGCGTCTTGCTCGCCTGGTGGCCTGCCAGGATGAGGTTGATGCCCGCCTCGCGCGCAAAGAGCAGGCCGGGCAAGAGGGCCTCGCCCACCAGGACGGTATCGCAGCCCATCTCCTGTGCCCGGCGCAGCCAGGCCGGCCGTCCGCCCCAGCCGGGGATGACGGCCACGTGGCCGAAGATCGCGCTGTTGGGCCAGCCATGGGCCTCGACGCCGAGCCTCGCCCCTGTCCGAGTGACCAGGTCGGAGAAGCGGCCGGGCGTCAATCCGTGCACGGCGCAGGCGAGAAGGCCGTCGGGCATGAAGTCGCCCTGGACGGCCACGTCCACAGCACGAGCGAGGGCGTCCGCCGTACCGAACTCGCGTGCGCAGTCCAGCGACTCGTGGCAGAGGTAGAGGCTGACCCCCTGCTCCCGCAGGCGGGTGAGCTTGGCCTCGGCGAGGTGGACGTCGGTGCTTGGGAGGGCTGGGCGGTGCGCGATGAGCAGGTCACAGCCGCGCCGGACGGCCTGGTCGATGGCGCGGTGCGAGAGGCTGACTGCCAGGCCGATTTTGCCGACAGATGACCGGCCCTCGATCAGCAGGCCGTTGCTCGTGGGCCAGAACGAAGTGATCTTCAGAAGCTCGTCCAACGCCGCCTTTGCCGAAGCGAGGGACATGGCAGCGGGACGCGGAGCCGTGGTCATGGGCACCTCCTAACGGGGGTTCTACCCCCAAGCAGACGGTGGGTCATGCGCCGTCCAGGAAGGACAGAACGGCCGCGGCGACCTCCTGCGGCCGTTCCATGGGCACCAGATGCGCCGCGCCCGGAATCGTGACAAAGCGCGCGCCGGGCAGCAGGCGCCGCATCCTCTCGACGGCGGCAGGCCGGAAGGTGGGCGAAAGCTCGCCGCGAAGGACCAATGCCGGGACGCGCAGGCGCTCGATCCCGTGCCAGACGTCGGTGGGAACCGTGGCAAAGATGTGCGCCTCCCACTCGGGCGGATAGGCCAGCTCGAGCAGGCCGTCGGGCCGGAGCCGGGTGCCGGCGTCGACATAGTCCCACAGGGCCGCATCGCTCCAGCGCCCAAAGAGCGGCTTGCCGCGGTAGTGCTCAAAGCAGGCCTGCCGGCTGGGAAAGAGGCGACGCCGCCGCAGGGCACCCTGCACAATCGGCATGCGCCTCTGGAGGCCTACCACATGCGCCGCCGCCATCAGCCGGAGCATCCACGGGGAAAAGATCACCGGGTCGATCAGCACGATGGCGCGGAAGAGGTCGGGGCGTTGAATGGCGGCCCAGAGGGTCAGGACCCCGCCGATAGAGTGCCCGGCAGCGGCCACGCCTGACAGCCCCATCCGATCCATGCCTTCGACCAGGTCTGCCGCCAGCGAATGCCAGTTGGGAGCGGACTCGGGCCGACTGCCGGGCCAGAGCGGGCGGGGTGGAAGAGAGAGGACGTGATAGCACGGCGCCAGGAGACGTGCCAGCTGGCGGTAGGTACCGGGAGGAAAGCCGTTCGCCGGCGCGAGATGGAGAATCGGGCCTGAGCCGCCTAGATCGTCAAGCATGGGCATTTGCCGCAGCGCGCGCTCATTATGCCGCCCGGCACTGCCGGTGTCAAGTTGCTGAGGCCGGCAACCAGGAGTGGCTCACGGCCGATCGACAGCTCGTCCAGCCCCCACAGCATGGGCCCGCGCGAGCGGAACAAGGGAAGACCTCACAGGCCTTACGACCTGTGAGGTCTCCACACGCAGGGTGTGCAGCGAATCGCTAGTGCTTGAAGACGATCGCCGGCAGGAAGATGCGGAACCCGCCGGTGTGCGCCGGGCCGAAGATCTCGGTCAGCCCGTCGATGTCGACGGACTCTAGCCAGTAGAGGTAGATCTGCCCGGGAACAGCGCTCGCGTCCATCCAGGTGTACAAAGCGCCCTGACCGCTGCCCGGGGGCACCAGGCTCATGATGAGCTGCGCGTTGAGCTGGGTCCGCGGTCCGCCGTAGGTCTCGGACCGGTACAGGTTGTAGCCGATGTTGCGCAGCTCAGCCGCCGACTGCCACTCGACCCGGACGATCTCGCCCTCCCAGACCGCGGTGAAGGAGAGGAGCTGGACGTTGGTTGGTTTCTCGTAGAAGCCGAAGTCGTAGTTGGGCTGGAAGTAGCCCCGGGCCAAGCCCTCGGGTGGGGTTACGGGCTCACCCAGCGGATCGTCGGAGTCCAGCCCTTCCGCCGCCTGGTTGAGCGGGCTCGGGAGGTAGACCGACGGCAGGCTGCTCATGTCGACCTTGATTACGTAGACCGGATCACCGGTGCCATGGCCAAAGTCCTCGTCGAGCAGCAGGTTGTCGAAGCGGTAGTAGCCGTTGGCGTCCGTCACGTCCTGGAGCTTGACGAGGGTGCCGTTGGGATAGGTGATGTACAGGACCACCTTCGCGCCGGCGATCCCCGGCTCACCTGGGGCCTGGATACCGTCGCCGGTACCGCCCGGGCCGCCTGCGTCGTGCCATACATAGTCACCTAGTGCGGCAGGTATCGTGTAGTAGCCGAAGTCGCCTGTGGGATCTGTCTCGCCTCCCGCAACCGTGACCGGATAGGGGTCGGCCTGGCTGTTGTTGTCTGCGCCGGGTGTCGGGCCTTCCGAGTGCCACCAGCCGTTCACCACGTTGCCCTCGTCGGTCACGTCGACGTAGTAGGTACCGTCGGGCAGGCCGGCGAAGCAGTAGTCGCCGCTGCCGTCGGTCGTCGCGTATCCAACAACATCACCGTCTGCATCGTACAGCACCACCGTCACGCCCGGAATTGGGATCTCGGCCGGGTCCAGCAGGCCGTTGGCATTCGCGTCGTTCCAGATTGTGCCGCAGATGGTGTTCGGGACGTTGGCCTTGTAGCCAAAGTCGGCATCCAGGTCGACGGGCCCCGTCACCTCAAGGTCCCTCACCGCCTGGCCATCCTTGACGCCATCCGGGTCAGAGCTGTTGCTCAGGGCACCCGGGAGGGTCGCCGTGTCAACCTTGACCATGTACGTTTCCAGAGGGTCCAGGTCGCCGAAGTAGTAGTTGCCGTTTTCATCGGTGGCCGTGATCCTCAGCAGCGTTGTGCCGCTCTCGTCGTACAACTGGACGGTCACTCCCTCCAGGCCGCTGTCGCCCGTGTCGTACACTCCGTTGCCGTTGGCGTCGAGGAAGATCGTATCCCCGATTAGGCCATCGTTCGGGTCGTGGCGCGGCGGAGCGTAGCCAAAGTCGTTGTCCAGGTAGGACGAGGTGCCATCCACGGTCAGCGTGTGCCGGTTGTCCAGCGTGGCATCCGGGTCACCGGTCTGGGAGAGTTCGCCGAGCACATTTCCGGTGTCGTTGACCCAGACGGTATAGGTGCCGGCGGGCACGCCCGTGAACAGGTACTCGCCATCCGGGTCCGTCAGCATCGTGGCGATCACGTTGCCTGCCCCGTCCAGCAGCACCACGCTCACTCCGGGGATCCCCGGCTCTCCTGGATCCCACTGGCCGTTCCCGTCCAGGTCCGTGTAGACCAGGTCGCCGATGCTGCTCCCGGTCCCCTGCTGGGGCCGGTAGCCAAAGTCGGCATCCACGAAGACGTCGCCGGGCGCAAGGGGGATCGCCGAGGTCGTTCGGTTGTCCATCGTCCCGTCCGGGTCACCGGTCTGGGTGTAGCCGGGCGGTGTCGTGCCACCGTTGACGATCACCTGGTAGGAACCGGCCGGCAGGTTGTCGAAGATATAGTCGCCGGCGGCCCCGGTGGTGGTAGAACCGTACAGAGTCTCCACGACACCGTCGCTGTTCGCATCGTACCAAAGCGCGACCGGGATGCCCGGCAAGCCTGCCTCGTCCGGATCCTGCACCCCGTCTCCGTTGCTGTCGATCCACAGGCGGTCGCCGATGGCGCCCGTCGGCTGCGGGCAGTCGCCCGTCCCGGGGGTATCGGTCTCGCACGGGCTGCTCCAGTTGTAGCCAAAGTCGGCCGTCAGGAACTCTTGCCCGGCGACTACGGTCGCCGAGGTCTGGTTGTCGAACAAACCGTCGGGGTCACCCGTTGGGTTTTCGGCAAGGCCGGGCTCCATCGAGGTCGTGTCGACCTTGACCACGTAGGTGCCGGGCATCAGCCCGGTGAAGAGGTACCCGCCACTGCTGTCGGTCAGAGTTGACGCGATCAGGGTCGTCCCGGTCGCGTCGTACAACTGCACGACCACGTTGGCGATCCCCGGCTCACCCGCGTCCTGGGCGCCGTTGCCGTCCTCGTCCAGCCAGATCCGGTCGCCGATGGCCGCCTGGCCGAGCGGCCAGAAGCCAAAGTCATACTCGGTGTTGGTCCTGCCCTGCACGAGCGGCGAGTTGGGCGTGCCGACTGCTACGGTGACCGTATTGCCGGGTCCCGGCAGGCCATCGGAGTCGATGTCATCCGGTCCGACGTTTGGCAGGCACGGCGTGGTGCCATCGGGCACCGGCAGCGACAGGTCGAAGGTGGGGAGAACGGGGCTGGGCCCGCTGAAGGTCTCGTCGAGCAGAAGGTTGCCAAAGCCGTAGTAGCCTGCCGCGTCGGTGGTGGTCACCAGGGTGACGACGGCGCCGGTAGCGTAGGTGATCCTGAGTGTGACCGGCACACCGGGAATGCCGGGCTCCCCTGCCTGCTGCAGGCTGTCGTGGCTCTCATCAACCCATACCCAGTTGCCGAGCCCGGCCGACAGCCGCCGGTAGCCAAAGTCGACGGTGTTGACGGTCTGCCCGCCTGTCACGGACACCGTGAAGGGATCGGCCTTGCTGGTGCCGTCGGTGGCCTGGTTCTGGTCGCCCAGGGTATGCCACGTCCCGGCGAGGACGCCGGCGTCGTCGGTGACGTCCACCACGTAGGTGCCGGCGGGCAGGCCTGTGAAGCTGTAGTTGCCGCTGGCGTCGGTGGTGGTCGTGCCGACGATGTTGCCGAGGCTATCGTACAGGACCACGGTCACGCCTTCGTAGCGTCGCAGCTCTCCGACGCCCTGGATGCCGTTGGCGTTGGTGTCTTCCCAGATCGTGCCCGAGATGGTATTCGGGTTCTGGACCGGCGCGTAGCCAAAGTCGGCGTCCAGGTCGATGGGCCCGGTCACCGCCAAGTCGCGGAGCGACTGGCCGTCTCCGTTGCCCTCCGGATCCACCGTGTTGGCCAGGCCGGAGCCGGCCGCCGGAAGTGTCTGCGGCACCACACGCACGGTGTAGGTGCCGGTGGGGTCCAGGCCGCCAAAGTAGTAGTTGCCGTTCTCGTCCGTCACCGTCTGGCCGAGGAGGGTCGTGCCGGCGCCGTCATACAGCCGGACGTAGACACCCTCGAGGCCCTCGCCGGCGTCAAAGGCGCCGCTCCCGTTGCGATCCAGGAAGACGGTGTCGCCGATCATACCGTCGCCGGGCACCTGCCCAGGAGGTGCATATCCGAAGTCGTTGTCCAGGTAGTCGGACGTCCCGTCCACCGTGAGGGTATGGCGGTCATCCAGCGCAGCATCCGGGTCGCCGGTCTGGGTCAGCTCGCCGAGCACGTGGCCGGTATCGTTGACCCACACCGTATAGGTGCCGGCCGGCAGCCCGGCGAAGAGGTAGGTGCCGGCGGGATTCGTGGTCGTCGTGGCGATGATGTTGCCGGCGCCGTCGAGCAGCGCCACGGTGACGCCAGGGATCCCCATCTCGCCGGCATCCCACTGGCCATTCCCATTCAGATCCGTGTAGACCAAGTCGCCGATCGAGCTGCCCGTCCCCTCCTCCGGCTCGTAGCCAAAGTCGGCATTGACGTACACATCTCCGGGGGCCAGGATGACCGGCGTGGTGGTCTGGTCGTCGCAGGCAGTGCAGGGCACGCCCGGCTGGTCCGGGTCACCCGTCTGGCCATAGCCGGCCGGCGGTGTGACCTTGACCACGTAGGAGCCCGCCGGCAGGTCGTCGAAGATGTAGTAGCCGGCCGCGTCGGTCGTCTTGGGCGTGCCCACCAGGGTCTCGTAGACCCCGTCGCCGTTGTTGTCGACGTAGAGGCCCACAGTCACGTCCGGCAGCCCGGCCTCGCCCGGATCCTGCTTGCCATCGCCGTCCGCATCGATCCAGACACGGTCGCCGATGGCCCCTTTCGGAGACGGGCAATCGGGATCGCCCGGTGTCCCGGTCTCACAGGGGGTGCTCCAGTTGTAGCCAAAGTCAGCCGTCACATGCTCTTCGCCGTTCGCGAGAACCAGCGTCGACGTGCTTGGTGTGGCTATGCCGTCCTCGTCGTAGGTCGGATGCTGGCCGGCCGGCGGAGTGACCGTGACGGTGTAGCTGCCCGGAAGCACTCCGGAGAAGATGTAGCCCCCATCCGTATCGGTGTAGGTCGTCAGGCTGACCGGGTTGCCCAGGGCATCGATGCCGGTGAGGGTGACCAGGACGTTCGGAATGCCTGCTTCGCCGGCATCCTGCACGCCGTCGCCGTTCTCGTCCAACCAGACGCGGTCCCCGATGGTTCCAGGCTGGAGGATCTTGACCTGTGCGGCCCCGTAAACCGGGCCGACCGGCGAGCCGTACTCGTCGGTTGCAGTGGCTTGTGCGTAGTTCATGCAGACTTCGGCCGCCCACATTGCCCTGAAGCCCAACGTGAGGGTCGTGCTCGCACCCTTGGCCAGCGAGATGTTCCACTGGACGGGGCTGCCAAAGGGCGGGCCAGCCGGGGAAGCCGGAGGCAGGCTGGCGGACATCATGAGCATGCACTGCATGTCATACGTGTCAACCACAGCCACGCTCGTCAGGTTCGTCTCCCCGGTGTTGGTGACCACCACATCGAAGGTGACGGTGTCGCCCACCGCGGCAACGCCGGACTCGGGCGAGGTGCGTGTCTTGCGGAGCGCAATCGCCGGGCGCAGGCGGTAGAAGCCAAAGTCGATGGCATCGTTCAGGCCGCTGCCGGCAGTGACAATCGCCAACGCCGCAGCCTGGCCTACTGCGTTCGAGTCTGCGTCGGGCACGCCCTGGAATGCCAGAGTCGGCACGAAACCGGCCGGCACAGAGGCATCCTGCACGTCGACGCAGTAGGTGGCGGCCGGCAGGGGGGTGAAGACGTACATGCCGCTCGCGTCTGTGACCGTCGAGCCCACGTAGACGTCGTTGCCGTTGCCACAGAGGCCGTCACCCCCATCGGTGTACAAGGCCACGGTGAGACCGGCCAGGCCCGTTTCCATCGGGCCTTGGATGCCGTCGCGGTTGGCATCGTCCCAGACGTAGTCGCCGATCCCGCCGAATGCTCCAAAGCCCACGTCAGCATCCGTGATGTGCGTGTCCGGCGCGGAGATGGTCCTCATGACCGGGTCAGCCGTCGTCGGCGTGAAGCCGGCCGGCATGTTCGGCTGGATGGGCGGCACCCACACAAAGTAGGTGCCGTCGGCAAGGCTGCCAAAGCCGTAAAGGCCGTTGGCATCGGTGACGGTGTACCCCATAGGCATGTCGGTGCCCCATTCCCGATCGAGGACGCCGTCGCCGTTGGTGTCCTGCCACAGCTCGACGATCAGATTGGGGATTCCACTCTCGCCGGCCTGGAGTCCGTCTCCGTTCGCATCGTGCCAGACAAAGTCGCCGATGCTGGAGGTGCCGCGCAATCCAAAGTCGGCCCTGCCGTAGAACTGGCCGGCCGCCAACCCCGTCACAATGACTGGACTCGGCGTGGTCAGGCCCGTCCCGACAGGGATCGTCGCAGTGTCCACCTGCACAGAGTAGTCGCCTGGCGGCAGGTTGGCAAAGATGTAGTGACCATCCGCGTCGGTCACTTCGCTCCCCAGGTAGTTGCCTACGCCGTCGAAGAGCATGACCGTGACACCCGGCACGCCGTACTCCAGAGTTGTGCCGGTGTCCTGCCACGCGTTGCCGTTGGCGTCGTAGAAGACGGTGTCTCCGATCGAGCCGACCCCCTGTTTGAAGCCAAAGTCGGCGTCCAGGTAGATCTCATCGGGATCCAGGCTCACCGCGATGGGCTGGATGGTCGTCGGCGCGTAGCCCGCCGGCCGAGTGGGGACGGCCACCACATAGTCGCCCGCAGGGAGGTAATTGAAGTGGTAGATGCCCGCTGCGTCGGTGGTGGCCGTGCCGACCAGCGGTTCGCCGTCGTCGTTGCGGCCGTTGTGGTTCACATCCTCATAGAGATACACCACCACGCCCGGCAGACCGGGCTCATTCGTCTGCCAGACGCCATCCCCATTCAGGTCCTCCCACACCAGGTCGCCGATGGTCCCCGTTCCGCAGACGGCAAAGTCGTTGTTCGGGTAGTAGCCGCCGGCCGTGGCGCCCACGGGCAGGTCGTTGGCCGTGCTGAGGACCATGCCTGCCGGCAGAGTCTCCGGCACCAGGTGTATGACGTAGTTGCCCGGCACCACCCCCAAGAACAGGTAATCGCCGTTCGAGTCGGTGACCGTTGTGGCAACCACCTGGCCGCCGGAGCCCCGGAGCTCGATGGTCACGCCGCCCAAGCCCGGATCGCCCGGGTCCTGGGGCAGTCCGTCGCACTCCCTATCGCGGAAGACCGTACCCGAGATGGCGGCGTAGGGGCCGAAGCCAAAGTCCGCGTCGTTGTAGGTCTCGCCGGCCCCCAGACTCACCCCCAACGGGTTGGGCGTGGTGTTGCTGTAGGCAGGTGGCATGTCCGGATCGGAGGTGTTGACGAACACGACGTAGTCGCCGGGCGGCAGGTTGTTGAAGCGGTAGATACCGTTGGGATCGGTGCTGGTGGTCTGTAGAAGCACGTCGCTGGCATCGACCTGGCCGTTGGCGTTTGTGTCGCGGAAGAGCCAGACGTCGACGCTCGGGATGCCGGCCTCGCCAGAGTCCTGCGTTCCGCTGGCATTCATGTCCGCCCAGACCGTATCGCCGATGGACCCGGTGCCACGGTAGCCAAAGTCGGCATCCAGGTAGTCCTGTCCCTCAGCCAGGTTGACGATCAGTGGCAGGTTGCCGGTGGTCAGCCCATACCCGGAGGGCACCGTCGCCGGGTTGATGTTCACGGTGTAGCTGCCCGGTGGCAGGCCCGCGAAGAGGTAGGATCCGTCCTCTGCCGTGGTGGCGTACAGCGTCCCCGACGGTGTGGTCAGGACGACCTGGACGTTGCCCAGGCCCGGCTCGTCGTCGCCCGTGCCCAGGATGCCGTCTGCACCCAAGGGCTGGTAGATGCCGTCACCGTTGGTGTCTTTCCACACCAGGTCGCCGATGGAGCCGCGCCCGACAAAGCCGAAGTTGGCCACGCCGGTCCCACCGGGAGGCAGGGTCACCGGCAGCGGGTTGGACGTCGTGTTCTCGCGGTAGGCTTCCGGCACAGTCAGCGGATCGACATAGACGGAATAGTCGCCGGGCGGCAGCCCAAGGAACTGGTACTCGCCGTTCGGGCCGCTGATCGTGGTTGCCACCACGTTGCCGTCCGAGTCGTACAGGATGACCGTGGCGCCAGGAATGCCAGCCTCGCCCGGGTCCATGGTGCCGTCGCCGTCCAGGTCATGCCAGACGGTGCCGATGATCTTGGCGGCGTCGTCGAGGCCAAAGTCGGCATCGACATAGTCCTCGCCCTGGAGCAGCGTATGGGTCACCGTAGCCGGGGTGGTGAGCTGCATGCCGGCGGGCACCACGATGTTCACCTTGTAGGTCGCCGCAGCCAGATTGTCGAAGGTGTAGAAGCCGTCGGCATCGGTCACCGTCGTGGTGATCAGGGTGCCGGCGTTGTCCCGCAGCTCGACGGTCACGCCTGCCAGGCCGCTCTCGGCCGGGTCCTGGATGCCGTCGTGGTCTTCATCGTACCACACATAGTCGCCGATCGAGCCCCCGGTGCGCGTGTACACCTCGTTCGAGGGTGTCCCGCCGACATAGACGTTGCCGTCGGCAAAGAAGGCCTGGTTGACGATCGGGTTGGGCGGGTTGGCGGTGATCGTCACGCGGAAGACGAGCGGTGGCACCAACAAGGTGCTGTTGGAGATGGCGGTGCCAAAGTCCTGGCTCGGCGCCGACGGCTTGCCGCTGAACCGCACCGAGCGCGGCACGTACGCATGGACGACGTGGTAGACGTACGTCACCAACGTGGGCGAAGTCCCGATGGAGAAGGGGCCGGCCGGCTGTGGCCCGCTGACCTTGCTCACCGTCACACCCGGCGCCGAGTAGGTGAGGTCGGCGGGCGGGACGACTCCGTTCACCGTCGAGGTAGCCGTAAGCTGCATCGTGACGGTGATATTGCCAGAATGGCTGAGCATCTGAGGCACGGCGCTCAGCTTGACCCTCGTCGTGGCGCCCAGGCTTGGAGGCAGGGTCCAGTTGACGGTGATCTGCGGCTTGTCCGCCAGGTCGGGGTCTTCGCGGCTGGCGTACTTGACATCAGCGGCGTTCGTGCCGGTGGCCAGGTGCACAAGGCCGTTGTTTGCCTTTCCCTGGTTCACCCATTCCTGGACAAGGGCTGTGACCGTCGCCGTCTTGATGCCGGTCGTGCCGGGCGTGATGGTCGGCGGGGAGCCGACGACGTTGTAGTCACCGCTGCCAAACGATCCTCCCGTGGTGGCCCAGTCGCCGGAGTCGGCGCCGTTGGGGTCGTTCCAGGTTGCAGCCAACTCGGTCCATGGGGTCAACATGCGATAGAGGTTGTCCACCTGGTTGGTCTTGGCCGTGGTGACGGTGCACTGGTAGGTCGCCGCGCTGATGATCGCGTCGGTCGGGATTTGGACCAGGTCAAAGTGCACGAGGCCGTACTTGCGGTGGTTGTCGTCCAGGGCGCGGGTCGTGAACGTCGTCACGGCGCCGGAGTTGGTGTCTACATTGCTCCGGTCGACGAAGGTATCGGCATCGGCGTAGATGGTCGTCGGTCCGTTGCAGCCGCCGGGCGTCTCCACCATGTAGACGACCCACAGATAGGGATCGCTCACGGTGCCGGCCGTCTCGCGAGTGTAATACTTGGCATCGCCCCTGTCGGTACCCGTCGAGATGAGCGCGAAGCCGTTGTTGGGGTATGTGCCGCTGTGGTTGACCCACTGGTCCACGGCCTCCGTCACGTCTACGGCCTTCCACGCGTTTTGGGGGCTGGGGACCTGCGAGCCCCACTTGGTCGCCCAGTAGTCGCTGGCGCTGAAGGCGCCTGCGGCCCAGGTTCCCGGCGTGCCGGTGCCGTTCGGGTCGTTCCAGGTGGCGCCGGTCGCCGAATTCGTGCCTTCCGTCCAGGCCGTCTTGAGGCTGTAGATCGCGTCGACGTGACTGGTGGCCTTGGCGGTCTGCACCTTCGTGTACAGCTTGGCTGCGCGAATGAGGGTCCCTGCCGGCACCCCGCCGGCTCCCGTCACGTCAAAGCGGAGCAAGCTGTACTTGAGCTCGGTCGCCCTGAACGGACGGGTGAGCATGGTGGCCGCCGTGCCGTAGTTGTTGCTTGGGTCCTTCTTGCTGATGTAGGTGTCGCCAGTGGGATAGAAGATCTTGACCGTTGGGCACAGCGCGACGTCGGGGATGCTGACGCCGTCGATCGCCGGCTCGTTGCTGCCGATGGCCCATTCGATCGTATTGATGGTGGGGCTGTAGGTGCCGCCGGCGGTGACCGTGCCCGAGATGTATGAAGTCCCCACAGGGATCGTGTCGGTCACGACGGCATCGACCAGCGGCCAGATGCCGTTGTAGCTCAGAGTGACCGTGTAGATGAGCATGTCGCCGACACCGGCCACGTCCTTGCTCACCTGCTTGCGGATCGGCTGCTCGGGCACATTGTCGAGGTCGGTGTCCTCGACCGGCGGGTACGGGTTGTCGTTAACGTCCTGGTAACCCAGCGTGACAGTGTTGAGCAAGCTGCTGGGGGCCGGCACATCGGTGTTTACCGTGGCGTCCAGGAAGATCTTGTAGGGCCCGCTGTTGCCGGCAATCGGTCCGGGGATGTTCCAGACGATGGTCGTCTGGCCCGGAGCGGGGGCGTTGTGCGTCACGCTGGCGGGCGTGGGGGAGGCGCTCACGTAGGTCGTGCCGCTGGGCAGGACGTCGGTGACGACGATGTTCTTGGCCGGTGCGTCGCCCGTGTTGCTGTAGGTTATGACGTAGGGCAGGGTATCGCCGGGACCGACCTGGGTCTTGCCGTCGGTTTTGGCCACCGTCATCTCCGGGCAGCCGACAGTCACCAGCGCGCGCACAGCGTCGTACGAGCCCGAGCAGCCGGGAGTCGGGTGGTCCAGCACAGGGCAGGACGCCGACTCGGGCACCACATTGACGGAGTAGGTGGTGGGGCAGGCGACTCCGAATGCAGGCTTGACCGTCAAAGTCAGGTCAAAGGAGCCGCCCGACACAACGTCGGCCGTCTTGTAGGTGCCGGCGACCACCTGGGCGGTGACGTCTCCCGTGCTGTCGAAGTAGGCCACCGTCCAGCCGGTGTCACCACCACCGCCCCTGACCAGGAACTGGTCAATCCGGTTCGCGTCGTTCTCGACGTGAATCTTGAAGGTGGCGGTCTGGTTCGGAGAGACCGTCTGGCTCTTGACCTGGACGGAGGGTACCTTTTCGTAGATGTCCTGACCGACGTAGTTGGAGGTGTCGGTATTGCTGATCAGCGAGTCAGGCTGCCAGCCCACCACGGTGTACATCTTCCAGCCATCGTGAGCCGCGATGTGCACTTCGCAGCCGTCGATCCGGATGTCGTTGAAGCCAAACTCGGGATCGTAGAGGTGATCGAGCATGATGGGGTTGGCCGGGTTGTGCACGTCAAGCAGGTAAAGGTGGCCGTTGCTGTTGCCGGAGGCCGTCATGACGTAGGCATAATCGTCCTTGACGTAGACGGCACCTCCGGGCATGTTGGTCACGCCGCCGGCGGGCGAGTTCCAAGAGCTGACCAGCACGGGCGCGGCCGGGTTGTTGACGTTCAGGATCCACAGGTCGCCCGAGTCGTTGACTATGTAATCAAAGTAGTTGCCACCATCATCGCGGTACACCCATTGGCGGCGGATCGTCCCAGACATGCCATACGGCGCAAAGGAGGTCGTGCCGACGATGGCGTTGGTGTTGATGTCTATGGCATAGACGGTGTTGTTGTCCTGGGACGTTGCAAAGACGTAGCCATACTCAAGCGAGGCGTTGTCGTAGTAGCCACGCACATTGAGGAAGCGCTGCCCGATGTTGAGGGTCGTGATCAGGACGGGGTTCTCGGGATTGGCGATATTGTAGATCCTGATGCCCGACACCGTGGCCGCGTAGAGCTTGTGGACCGTGGGACTGGTGGCATATACACCAATCACCTCACCCGCCCCGGTAGCAACCGTCTTCACCAGGGTAGGATCGCCCGCGCCGGTTTTGAATACGTAGACGGACCCCGTCTTGCCAGCTTCGAAGATGTAGTAGCCCAGCTCGGGGTGCTTGGGATAGTTGCCCGTCGAGTTGTACCACCATAGGTCCCACGAGCCGACGTCAGGCGCATTGATGTCATGGGCGTTGGCGCCGGTGCACCGGTCCGCGCGCCAGAGGCCGTTCTGGTGGCCGGAGATGTAGACGTACAGGTCATCCAGAATCATGCCACCGCGCGTGTCGGGATAGTCCAGCCCCGTCACGTACTGAAAGGCCACGCTGCCGGCATAGGCCGCGGGTGCCGGGGCCAGAGGCAGAAGTGACAGCGCAATGGCGGCTGCCACCAGCAGATTCCACACCGTGCCCCACCGGCTGTGCCGGCCGCGTACCGCGCTCTTGAGCTCCCCTTTCATGATGCACCTCCCTTGGTCTACGTTAACCCGTCGCATGGCTTGAGGGTACTCCATCGAAATGCGACACTGCACCTCACATCGTGACAGATCTGCAGAGGGCAGAGACACGCAACACCATGCGTGCCCGCCTAGACGGACCCTGGGGCTAGTTTAGTCGGTGTGTATTCCGGGGAGGTCCGCACTGTGCGGAAAGTGTTCCAGGCTTAGTCCAAGACGACGTGTCGCCCAATGCTACTCGTTCGTCGAGAATAGATAGCCGAGGTTGTGCCGCGTATGGATGAGGCGCGGGTTCTGGGGATCTGACTCCACCTTCTGCCGGAGGCGGTGCACGGCCTGGCGCACAAGTTGGTACTGCCCCTCGTACCCGATGCCCCACACCCGCTCCAGCAGGAAGGATGGCACCAGGATCTTGCCCCTGTTGCGGACAAGCTCGCAGAGCAGCCGGTACTCGGTTCCGGTCAGCTCGACTTCTTTGTCGGCGACCCAGACGCGCTGCTGCGCCAAGTCGACCCGCAGGCCCTCGGCGGAAAACACGGGGTCACCCGACTGGTCGTCGAGATAGCTCGCCCGCCGCAGCCCGGCGCGCACGCGGGCGAGCAGCTCCTCCACGCCAAACGGCTTGGTCAGGTAGTCGTCGGCCCCAGCGTCGAGGCCCCTCACCTTGTCGGCCTCCTGGGCCAGGGCGGTGAGCATCACGATCGGCACCGTGGAGAACTGGCGGATGCGGCGGCAGACTTCAATGCCGTCGACTTCGGGCAGCCGGATGTCGAGAAGGATCAGGTCGGGGTCCTGGGCCGCGGCGATCTCGATTGCAGCCGTCCCAGTGTCGGCCGTCAGGACTTGGAACCCCCTGGCCTCCAGGTTGATGCGGATCACCCACAGGTAGCGCTGTTCGTCGTCGACGACAAGGATCTGGGGCTTGCCCTTCCTCATGATTCACCTCCCGGACTCTGCGGCGTGGGGGCGTCCGCAGGCAACGAGACAAAGAAGGTGCTGCCCACTCCTGGGCGGCTGACCACCCAGATCTTGCCTCCGTGCGCCTCAACCAGGGAACGGCAGACCGAGAGCCCCAGCCCGGTGCCGCCCACCTTTCGGCCGGTTGGGCTGTCCACCCGGTGGAAGCGCTCGAAAATGCGCTGCTGCTCGTCTTCGGGGATGCCAATCCCCTGGTCGCTCACCGAGAGCAGCCAACCGTCGCCGCTGCGCTCGACGGCCACGACCACGTCGCCTCCGTCAGGCGAGTAGCGGATCGCATTGCTTAGAAGGTTGCCCAGCACCAGACTGATCTGGGCCGCGTCGACCCGCGCAGGACAGCCCTCCTCCGGAAGCCGCAGGATCAAGTGGTGGCGCGATCCCTCGGCGTTGATCCGGTGGATGGCGCTGGCGGCCAGCTCGGCCAGGTCGCCGGGCTGCCTATCGGCCACCAGGCGGCCGCTCTCGGTCCGGCTGAGCTGGAGGAGATTCTCCACGATGGCAGCCAGTTTGTCCGTGGCATCCTTGATGCCGGCCAGAAAGTCCCGCTGCGTCTCGGCGTCGAAGGCGATGTCGCCGGCCAGTAGCGAGGTACACAGCACATCGATGAGCCCAAGCGGCGTGCGTATCTCGTGTGACACGTTTCCGATCAGCTCAGAGCGAAGGCGGTTGACTTCGCGCAGGATCTCGACCTCTGTCGACTTACGCCCCAGCCCAAGGCGCTCCAGGCTGCTCGCCAGCTGGTTCGCCAGCAGGGAGCAGGCAGGCAGGTCTTGCTCCAGAAGCTCCGCCCCCTGGATAACAAGGACTCCGACTACTTTACCGCCTGCTGCGAGGGGCGCGCAGACGGATGGGCGGTCGAGGTTGATCCTCAGTCGGCGGGCAAGTGCCTCGACCTGCTGATCCGGCATGCCGGGAAAGTAGAAACGGGCGAACGGCCTCAGCTCCGGGACGTGCAGCGGCCGCTCGGTGCCGATGACTTCGCAGAAGGGCCAGGAATCTGCCGGAAGGCACAGCCCCTCGGGAGGAAGGTCGCGCGCCTGCTCGTGTTGAGCATGCCCCTGGGGAGCCACGGAGACCGGATGGACCAGCAGCGACCCGGATGCCTCGTCCAGCATCAGCGCGAGAGCCACCAGGTCGTCCGGCTCCAAGCTGGCTGCCAGTGCGTCGAGCGCAGCCTGCAGATCGAGCCCTGCATTCAGCCGCGTCGACACGCGGTTGAGGGCCGATACTGCACGATGCGAGCGGTCCAGATCGGCCTCTGCGCGGGCACGCCGGGTGCCTTCCTCCTGAAGGCGGCGTACAGCCTCGGAGAGCGCGGTCGTGCGCTCTGCCACCTTCTGCTCCAGCATCTGAGCCTGCCGGAGCTCGCGATCGTAGAGGCGGGCGTTCTCGAGGGCCACAGCCATGTGCACAGCAACCGTTTCCAGCAGGCGCTGGTCAGCCGAGGTGTACGCATCGGGCCGTCTCGACTCGACGTTGACGACACCCATCACCCGATCGCCAAGGCGTAGGGGCACGCACAGCTCGGAGCGGATCCCCTCCCGTAAGGCATAGTACCTGGGATCCAGCCGCACGTCTCCCAGCCGCACGCTCTGCCCGTTCTGGGCAACCCATCCGGTGATCCCTCTGCCGGCCATGGGCCGGTGGGACACCACGTGGGCACGGTCCGCCTCGAGTGCCTCGGCGCTGCCCCCCGTGCTGCCCAACGCAAAAGGGACCAGGTCGCCCGTATCGTGGTCGAGCACCAGGATGGCACCATATTCATAGAAGAGCGTCTTCTCCAGCACGCCGATGAGGGCCTGTGCCAGAGAGTGGGGCGTGCGCAAGTCCCGCAGACGGCGACTCGCATGGTGAATCGAGGTCAGCTCCCTGACGCGCCTTGCCAGCCGCCCTCGCACACGAAGCAGGCGTTTCTCTCCCTGTTTGCGTTCTGTGATGTCGCGAACGAGGACCACAAAGCGTCCGAGCCTGGCCTGCTCGACGCTGATGCGGTGTGACTGGACCCAGATCCAGCGAGTGGAGCCGTCCGGGCGGACGATCCTGTACTCGAGGTTGTAGCGCTCCTTCTGCCCGCTGCCGAACTCGCGCATCCTTGCCTGCACGCGCAGCCGATCCTGGGGGTGCACCCTCTCGAACCAGGCGCCAAAGTCGTGGGCGGCCTCCGCGCTGAGGCCCAGGATCTGCGCAAAGGCCGGGTTGGCGTACAGAACCCGGCCGCGCCGCTCACCGGAGCCGAGCTCTGCCAGCCAGAGACCCTCGTCCACGCCCTCCGCGACCTGGCGGAAGCTGGCTTCGCTCTCCCGCAGCGCCTCCTGCGCCAGGACCCAGTCGGTGACCTCTCGCACACTTAGGACAAGCTCTGTGGCGGCTCCGTCTGGGTCCAGGATCGGCTGCACAGTCCAGTCCCAGTAGGAGACGCCGCGCTCTGGGCGCCCGGGATACTCGAAACGCTGCGCGTGGACGGACTGCGGCTGCAGTGTCTGGATCACGCGCCGAAAGATCTGCTCGTTTTCGGGGTTGGGGAAGATGTCGAAGTGGCTCTTGCCGACATAGTAGCTTGGGTCATGTCCCTCGGCCGCGGCATAGGCACGGTTCACACGGAGGATGACAAAGTGCGTGTCCAGAAAGGCGATCAGCGTCGGGGTGTGATCCAGAATCGTCTCTAGCAGACGACTCTCTCTTGCCGTGTCCTGTTGCCCTTCGACTCGCATCGCCTTTGTGCTTCCCGTCCGGCCACCTCGAAGACGAGACTCGGGCCCCCAACAGCGTGCGGCCCACGAATGCGATTCTACCACAGGACGCGCAAAACACACATCTCCCGATACGCACGGAAAAGCCCACGCCGAGGGAGTGCCCCGGCGTGGGCTGGTTTGGTGCGCAGGGAGAGCTGCTACGGCACCTTGTAGACGGTGATCAGCGTCCCGGTGCTGTCGCCGTCGGGGTCGTGGTTGGCCGCCGGCAGATAGGGGTAGCCGGTCTTGGTGACTGACTGCACGGTGAAGGTCACGCTCGGCACGGAGTTGCCCAGTGCCTTGAGCACGATGCACCGGCCGATCGTGGTGGTCACGCAGCTGGACGTTGTGCCGTCCGACCATTGGCCGGACACCGTCGCCCCGGAAAGGGCGGCGTGGTATTGGTTATGCGCGGTGACGGTCACTTTGGCCGTCCAGGCGCCGCTGGGGCGCACCACCCGGTTGCCGTCCAGGTCGCCGATGTGCGAGCTGTTGGACCCCAGGACCGTCCAGGTGAAGCTGCTGACGGTCGAGTTGCCGGCATAGTCGCGCACCTTGACCAGGACGGTGTGCTCGCCCGGCGTCGAGGGGAAGCCCTCGGGCTCCCCCAGGCTAAAGCCCAGGTCGATGTAGAACTCGTTGCAGTCATAGTCGCCGCAGGTGGGCGGGACGACGTAAAAGTCCTCGACGTAGGCGTAGCGGTCGCCGCCGCCGGGGATTGTGTCGAACCGCCAGAGGGTCGCAGGCGGCTGGCGGTCCACGGAGTACTTGATCTCGTAGGGCGGCAGCCAGTAGCCGTACCACTCGGGCGCGAGCACCAAGTCGCGCGTGTGGACGTAGAGGCTGTAGGCGCCGTCGACCTGGTTGCCGGGATAGATCTGGCCGTTCTTCAGGAGGCCTACCGCCTGGATCTCAGGGGCATCGTCGTCAGCGAGGGGCGTGTGAAAGGCCATGCCCTGGAGGTACTTGCCGTCGGCGCCGAGTATGTTCAGGTGGATGTGGTGAAAGTTGGTCGGGGCGCCGGGGTAGGCGACCGTCCAGTAAACGATGTTGCCGATCCAGGTGTCGGCGGGCACAAACCCGCCGTTCACCGGGTCCGCCAGGTACTCGTAGTACTTGTTCCAGACGTAGTCGGGGATCGTCGGCTCGTCGACGTGGTGGTACTGCCAGAGATACCCCTCGGCATCGAGGATGGCGACCTCCCAGTAGAGGTTCCAGCCAGGGTTGTAGTTCTCGATGTTGACCACCTGCCCGCCGGAGCGGCTGTAGATCTGGGTGCCGCTGGGCGCCATGATGTCCATGCCGTGATGGAAGTAGGGGTCGCCCCCGTAGTACTGGTACGACTGCATGAGGTGGCCGATCGACTCTAGGGCAAAGGGCCAGGCGTAGACGGCGTGGACGGCGCTCGGATCGCCGGTCGCGAGGTCAAGATAGTCGGGCTGGTAGTTGATCTCGGCCTCTTCGTCGGCCCGCTGCCAGTCGTCGGTGGCAACTGCCTGGGTCACTCCCCCCGGCACGACGAGGCTGGCAAGCGCGAAGGCAATCATGAGGAGCGCAGCAAAGAGGCGCCCGCGGGCGGTGCCCAGTCGGCTCTTGAACATGGAGTTCCTCCTGTTTGGAGCTGGTGCAGCCCTGCCGCTGCACCGCGGGGCCATTCTATCGCCCTTGCCCGTGCGTGTCAATCCAACGGAACCAGTGAGGGGATGAAGCGGGATGAGGAGATTGCCAGCCGGGAATGGAATCCCGGCCTACGATCTTGAGAGCGGGTGTCAACCCGGCACCCGCCTGACTTGACACGGGGCGGTCTCCGTGGTACAATGACTGTCAGTCAGTGATTGACCGGCAGTTCGGCATCAGCGACGAGTGTAGCCCTGCGCCGGGGGTGCAGGAGGACGGGAGTGTGTCCTTGAGCACGGCTGAACGTCGAGCGCGAGAAAAGGCCCAGCGCCGCAGGGAGATCCTGGATGCAGCGCGCCAGGAGTTCCTTGAGCGTGGTGTTGGCCGCCCGACGATGGACGACATCGCCTCCCGGGCCGAGGTCAGCAAGGGCACCATCTACCTTTACTTCCAGAGCAAGGAGGAGATCCTTGCTCATTTGCTTCTTGAGGGCCTCGATCTGCTGCTCCAGCAGATGATGGCTCCCGTGAAGGCCAACCCGCAGGCGGACCCGGTCGACGCCCTGCGCGCCCTGGCCGATGCCTACCGCCACTTTTGTGAGTCCTCGCCCCTCTACTTCCGGCTGATCATGGGCCTCGACCGCGGCCGCTTCGAGGAGTCGATCCCGCCCCGCCTTCACCAGCAGGTGCTGAAGAAGAGCCTGCAGGGGCTCGAGCTGGTGGCCGAACAGGTCCGCCGAGGGGCGGAGGCGGGCGTGTTTGTCACCGATGACCCGTGGCGATCGGCCGGCTCGGTTTGGGCGGCGATCAACGGCGTGCTGATCCTGATGGCGCATCCCACGCGCAAACGGATGCTGCGTTCCAGCGCGGAGAGTATCTTCGAGTCGACGTTGGACCTTGTCCTGAAGGGCCTGCTTGACGGGCATACCGAGTCTGTTGGATCCGTCTCACACGAACCAAGAGAAGGAGGCTAGGCATGAAAGAAGTCGTGATAGTCGGCGGGGTGCGTACCCCTATCGGCAGCCATGGGGGAGCGTTCCGCACGCTCACTGCCCAGGAGCTGGCTGCCCTGGTTTTCCGCGAGGTGATCCAGCGCACGGGGATCGATGCGAACCTCTTTGACGACGTGATCCTGGGCTGTATCGGCCAGCAGAGCGATGCACCGAACATCGGACACGTGGCCGCTCTGATGGCCGGCGTACCGGTCCACGTGCCGGGCTACACCGTGCAGCGGAACTGCGTTTCGGGCATGCAGTCGATCACGGCGGCCTGCCAGGCCATCCAGGCCGGCGACGGGGAAGTGTTCCTCTGCGGCGGTGCCGAGAGCATGAGCACGTCGCCCTACGTGGTGCGCGGCGCGCGCTGGGGGCTGAAGCTGCGCCACGACACCTTTGTGGACACCCTCTGGGAGGGGCTCAACGACCCAGTCTGTAACATGATGATGGGCTTTACGGCGGAGAACCTGGCGATGCTGTACGGCATCAGCCAGGAGGAGCAGGACAAGTTCGCCGTCAAGAGCCATCAGAAGGCGTTCCGGGCCACGCGCATGGGCCGCTTCCGGGACGAGATCGTGCCTGTCCGCGTCAGCAAGAAGGTGGCGGGCCAGGAGGTCGCCTACGAAGAGATCGTCCAGGACGAGTGCATCAACCCCACCCTGTCTGTACAGAAGGCGGCGATGTACCCCACCGTCTTCAAGAAGGGTGGGACGGTCACACCCGCCAACTCCTGCCCGCTCAGCGACGGGGCGGCTGCCGTGATCGTCATGACGGCAGAGAGGGCCCAGGCGCTGGGGATGAAGCCTTTGGCCTACATCCGCACCTACGCCTATGCGGCCATCCCGCCCGACATCATGGGCCTCGGACCGGCCTACTCGGTCCCCAAGGCTCTCAAGCGTGCCGGGCTCAAGCTGACCGACATCGACCTGATCGAGATCAACGAGGCGTTCGCTGCCCAGTCGATGGCGGTCGGAATGGAGCTGGAAGAGCAGGGGTGGAACTGGGACAAGGTCAACGTCAACGGCGGCGCCATCGCCCTCGGCCACCCTGTCGGCTGCACCGGGACGCGCGTCATGGTCACGCTGGTCAACGAGATGATCAAGCGGGATGTGTCACTCGGCCTCATCACTGCCTGTGTGGGCGGCGGGATGGGCGGCACCATCGTCGTCGAGCGGAAGTAGGAGGATCATCATGGCAGACATAGCGATTTGGCAGGACAAGAAGGCCAGGGCGGCGTTCGAGGCAAAGGGCAAGGCACGCTTCGCCGAGATCGCGCCCCAGCTGGAGGGGCAGGCCGGCGTGGTCGCCATCGAGCTGGAGAGCGGCGACTTTTTCGTCGGCGCGACGCTGGGCAGGGCCGATGCGCTCGCTTTCGCCAAGTACCCGGACCAGTGGGTCTATTTCGTCCGGCTGGACAACCCCACTGCCGCCCTTCCCATGCCCACGTGGTAGGACGATGTGGACGATGGAGCGTGGACCATGGACCATGGACGATAGACCACGGACCATCCTCTATGGTCTATGGTCTGTGATCTGCGGTCCGTGGTCTGTGGTCCGCTAGTAGGCATACGAAGATCAGGAGGACAGCAAGATGTGGATTTTCAAGGTAGGTGTCGTGGGTGCCGGCGCGATGGGCGGCGGTATCGCGCAGGTGGTCACCTTTACCGGACTGCCGGTCGTCGTGAAGGATATCGTGCAGAGCCAGCTCGACCTGGCACAGCATACGGTGGAGGGCATTTACCAGGCCCGCGTCGACAGGGGCAAGATGACGGCGGGGCAGATGCAGGAGAAGCTGAGCCTCATCAGCTACACGCTCAGCTACGATGACCTCTCCGATGTGGACATTGTCATCGAGGCCGTGCCCGAGGTGCTGTCGGTCAAGCAGCGGGTGTTGAAGGAGCTGGACCAGGTCTGCATGCCGGAAACGATCTTTGCGTCCAACACGTCGGCCCTCTCCATCACCGAGATGGGGGCCGCCACGAGCCGGCCGAACAAGGTGATCGGCATGCACTTTTTCAACCCGGCGCACGTCATGAAGCTGGTGGAGATTATCCCCGGCGCACAGACCGACCAGGAGACGATCGACACCGTTCAGCAGTTCACCCAGGACCTGCGCAAGATCCCGGTCATCGTGAAGGAGTGCCCCGGGTTCCTGGTGAACCGCCTGCTGATGCCCTACCTGAACGAGGCCGTGCTGGCGGCCCAGGAGGGGGCGGCAACCATCGCGCAGATCGACGAGGCGCTCGGCAGCGGTGGCTTTGGCTGGCCGATGGGCCCCTTCATCCTGCAGGACATGCTGGGCATCGACGTGTGCGCACACGTCGGCGAGTACCTCTACTCGCAGTATGGGGAGCGGGTCCGCCCCGCCAAGCTCTACTACCAGCTCGTCGAGAAGAAGCGGTTCGGGGAAAAGACGGGTGTCGGCTTTTACATCTACACCGCACCCGATGCCGAGCCGATCGACGCGATCATCAAGCGCCTGCAGGAGTCGGGAGAAGTGCCTACGGGCACCAAGTTCAGTGTGGACCGGCTGATCCTGCCCTTCCTGAACGAGGCAGCGATGTGCGTTGCCGAGAACATTGCCAACGTCTACGACGTGGACATGGCCTGCATTGCCGGCATCGGCATGCAGGTCAACAGGGGCGGCGAGCTGGTGCGCATGGGGCCGCTGGAGTACATGGACGAGCTCGGGCTCGACGTGGTGGTCGGCAAGCTGGAGGCGCTGGAGCAGGAGCTCGGAGCGCGCTTCCACCCGACCGACATCCTCTACCAGAAGGTGCGCCAGGGCAACCTGGGCAAGAAGACGGGTCTCGGTTTCCGAGAGTACAGTGCCTGAAACCGCTGAAAGGAGACTATCATGGGAGAATATCAGTTCGTCAAGGTAGCCGTCGAGGACCGCACCGGGATCATTACCATCGACCATCCCCCGGCGAACGCCTTTAACACACAGACTATGCTGGACCTGAACGCCGCGTTCGACGAGATGGCCGCCGATCCCCAGGTGAAGGTCATCATCATCACCGGTGCCGGCACGTTCTTCGTGGCAGGGGCCGACATCAATGAGATCGCCGCCATCAAGGGACCGGAGGACGGCTACGGGGTGGTTCGCTACGGCCAGGAGGTCTTTGACAAGATCGAGCACTGCCGCAAGCCTGTCATCGCCGCCATCAACGGCGGTTACTGCCTGGGCGGCGGCATGGAGCTGGCGATGGCCTGCCACATCCGGCTGGCCGAGGACTCGATCCAGATGGGTCAGCCCGAGATCAAGCTCGGGATCATCCCGGGCTGGGGCGGAACGCAGCGCCTGCCGCGCCTCGTGGGCAAAGGCAACGCGCTGGAGCTGATGCTCGGCGGCGGCAACATCAAGGCCACGGAAGCGTACCGGATCGGCCTGGTCAACAAGGTCGTCCCGGCAGGGACGGTCGTCCGCGAGGCCAAGCGATGGGCCAAAGCGCTCTCGATGTGGGGTGGGCTGGCGATGGGCGCCATCCTGCAGGCCGTCGATGAGGGCCAGGACCAGCCGCTGGGCGCGGCCATCGAGAACGATGCACGTATCTTCGCAGGCTTGACCGCTACGGAGGACATGCGCGAAGGAGTGGGCGCCTTCCTGCAAAAGCGGAGGCCGGTCTTCAAGGACAAGTAAGGGGCAGGGAGCAGGGAGCAGGGAGCAAGGCGCACGGAGCAGGGAGCAAGGCGCACGGAGCAGGGAGCAGGGAGCACGGAGCAGGGAGCACGGAGCACGGAGCCTGGAGCACGGAGCCTGGAGCAAGGCGCACGGAGCAGGGGGCAGGGAGCAACGAACAGGGAGCAGGGAGCAGCGAACAGGGAGCAGGGAGCAGGAGAAGCTGTCGATGCCACGTGGCTACGAGGACACCGATATCTACAAGCTGGCAAAGGATCTGGCCGTGCAGGTGCACCGCATGACGCTGGAAGCGCTGCCCAAGTTCGAGATGTACGAGGAGGGCTCACAGATCCGCCGATCAGCCAAGTCCGTCGTGGCGAACTTTGTGGAGGGCTACGGCAGGAAGCAGTACCCTGCCGACACCACGCGCTTTTTGACCTTCGCCCTGGCATCCTGTGACGAGACCAAAGCCCACCTCGAGATGCTGCGCGAGACCGGCTCGCTGGAGTCTGGGCTATTCGAGCAGCTTTACGAGAGCTACCGAAGGGTGGGCGCCATGCTGTACAACTTCCGCGAGGCCGCTCGCCAGGAGAGGATCTGACGATGCGCCGTGCGACCTGCGCCATGCGCCGTGCGCCGTGCGACCTGCGCCATGCGCCGTGCGACCTGCGACCTGCGCCGTGCGACCTGCGCCATGCGCCGCGTGCCAAGGAGGGGATGGTATGGACCTTAAGCTGACCGAAGACCAATCGATGTTCAAGCGGATGTTTGCCGATTTCTGCACCAAGGAGATCCGGCCCCGCGGTGAGCATATCGACCAGGCCGAGGAGCCGCCGGTGGAGCTGCTGAACAAGGCAGTCGACCAGGGCTTCTGGGCTGCGCTTGTGCCCGAGTCGATGGATGGCTGCGGGCTCGACGTCTACACCTATACGCTGATGCTGGAGGAGCTGGCGCGCGCCGACCTGTCGACGGCCGTGACGTTGGCCGCCCACAACAGCTTGGTCGTCAAGCCCGTCCTGGACCACGGCACGCCCGACCAGCGCGAGAGGTTCGTGCCGGGCCTTGCCATGGGCGAGACGCTGGGCGCCTTTGCGCTCACCGAGCCCGGCGCCGGATCGGATGCCGCGGCCCTGCGCACGGCAGCGATCCGCGAGGGAGACACCTACCGGCTGACCGGCACCAAGGTCTGGGTGGGCAACGGCGGGCTGGCGGGGCTCTTCCTGGTGTTGGCCAGGGCGGAGGGCGGGATCACGGCCTTTCTCGTCGAGCGGGACACCCCCGGACTGACGGTGGGCTACCGCGAGAAGACACTCGGGCTGCATGGCGTGAGCTTTACCACGCTCTACCTGGATGGCGCCCGCGTGCCCGCGGACCAACGGCTGGGCGAGGAAGGCAAGGGGCTGGACCTGGCCCAGCGCGCACTCGACTACAGCCGTCTCGGCCTGGGGGCCATGGCGCTCGGGGCATGCGAGCGGTCGCTGGAGGAGGCGGTCCTGTTCTCGTTGGACCACATCCAATTCAGTGTCCCCATCGCACAGAAGCAGATCATCCAGAACTATATCGCCAACGCCAAGGCCTCCATCGAGGCCATGCGCGGCCTGGTCACACAGACGGCCTGGCTGGCCGACTCGGGCCAGGATTTCAGCCAGCTCGCTTCCATCACCAAGCTGTTCAGCGGGCACACGGCCTACGAGGTGACCAACAAGCTCCTCCAGGTGCACGGTGGCTACGGCTACATGAAGGAGTACGCCATCGAGCGCTACTACCGCGACTGCCGCGCATTGGAGATCGTCGGCGGAACCAGCCAGATCCAGCAATTCCTCATTGCCCGGGACATCTACCGGGCCGAGGGGCTGGAGATCCGGCCGTAAGGAGGGATGAAGATGGATTTCAGCTTCCCGAAAGAATATCAACTTCTCCGCCGGGTGGTCCGCGAGATCTGCGAGACGGAGATCAAGCCACTCGCGAAAGAGATCGACCGCGACCATGGGGTGCCCTCCGAGCTGGTGAAGAAGCTGGCGTCGCTGGGGCTGATGGGCGTGCCTTTTCCACAAAAGTACGGCGGGATGGGCGCCGGGGAGATGGGCTACTGCATCGTCGCGGAGGAGCTGGGCCGTGTGTGTAGCAGCACGACCACCGTCGTCGGCGCGCACATCGGCATCGCCGCCATGTCGATCCACCTGGACGGCACGGAGCCGCAGAAGCGCAAGTTCCTCGTTCCCCTCGCCCAGGGCAAGCACATCGGAGCGTTTGGCTTGACCGAGGCGGCAGCCGGCTCCGATGCGGCGGCCATCAAGACCACGGCGGTGCGAGACGGAAACGACTATGTGATCAACGGCACCAAGGTATTCATCACCAACGGCGATATCGCCAACACCATCGTGATCATGGCCGTCACCGACGCGTCCCTGGGCCCCTATGGAGGCATCACGGCCTTTATCGTGGATACGGACAGCCCGGGCTACTCGATCGGCAGCCTGGAGAACAAGATGGGGATCCGCGGCAGCACCACCGCCGAGTGCGTGCTCCAGGATGTGCGCGTCCCGAAGGAGAATGTCCTGGGAAGGTTCGGAGCCGGCTTTCTTACTTTCATGAAGTCGCTCGACATCGGCCGTGCCAGCCTGGGTGCCGGCTGCCTGGGCGGCGCACAGGCCGCCATGGAGGCCTCCATCCAGTGGGCCAAGGCCCGCGAGCAGTTCGGCGTCCCCATTGCCACGAAGCAGTCGGTGCATTTTATGATCTCGGAGATGTTCGTCGAAATCGAGGCTCTGCGCTCCCTGGTGTACCGGACAGCGTGGCTGATCGACACCCACCAACCGCACATCATGGAAGCCGCTGCCTGCAAGCTCTTTGGCTCGGAGACGGCTGGCCGCTGCTCCAATAAGGCGCTGCAGATCCACGGGGCGCTTGGCTACAGCCGGGACTGCGAGATAGAGCGCGGCTGGCGCGACCAGCGCATCACCGAGATCTATGAGGGCACCAACGAGATCCAGCGCATCGTCATCGCGTCGAACCTCTTCCGGCCCTATGGCGTCAAGGTATCGACGTAAGGAGGAACCCGCATGAGAATCATCGTGCCAGTGAAACAGATACTTGACCCCCGCGGCATCACGGTGCGGCGCGACAAGGAGCGGATCTTTGTCAACCAGGAGGAGTATATCCTGGACCCAGGCAGCAAGGCTGCCCTCGAGGCTGCCCTGCGCCTCAGGGAGGCCGCTCCCGATGCGGGCGGTGGATGGGAGATCGTGGCCCTGTGCGTGGGCAAGGGGCAGGCGGACGACGCGCTGCGCGAGGCGCTGGCGATGGGGTGCGATGCAGCCTATCTCCTGTGCGACAAGGCGTTTGAGGATGCCGATGTCAGCGGGACGGTGCGCATCCTGGCGGCAGCCGTCCGGAAACTGGAGGGCGCCGAGCTCGTGATCACCGGCCGCGAGTCGGGGGACACGGGCGCCGGCCAGATCGGCCCGCGGCTGGCGGAGGCACTGGGCATGGCCCAGGTGACCGACGTCTACGCCGCCTCCCTGGATGAGGGCGGGCTGCGCGCCGTGCGGCGATGGGCCGACGGCTACTGCGCGGTCGTCGCCCAGCTGCCCGTTCTCCTGACGGTCGCGCCGGCTGCGTTCCCACCACGCTACCCACTCGGTGCCCGCATCATGAGCGCGTACCGCGAGTGGCAAGTGCCGGTGTGGGATGCCGCCGAGCTTGAGCTCGACGAGGCCGCGCTGGCGCCGCTGCTGAGCTTCCGGAGGGAGAGCTTCCCTCCCCCGCTCGAGGTCGGGGAGCGATTCGAGGGGGATCCGGCCGGGGCGGCGCAGGACATCCTTGCCGCGCTGCGCGCGCAAAAGATCGTCAAGTGATGCGGCATCTCCTCGGCCGGCCCCGTGCCGGCGGGAGGAGTGCCCTTCCTATCGGAGGCAACCATGGATTTTAGCTTTCTCGACGAAGAGTTGGAAGAAACCAGTGCCCCACTCCAGCAGACCGGCGGCGGCTACCGCAACGTCTGGGTCGTGGCCGAGGCCGCGGGGCACGCGCTGGTCCCGGCAACGCTGGAAGCCATGGGGCAGGCGCGCGATATCGCCGACCAGATCGGCTGCTACGTTTTCGCAGTCCTGCTGGGCGACGACCTGGAGGCCCTCGGCGAGGAGCTGGCGGGCTACGGAGCCGAGCGCGTCCTGCTGGCCCAAGACCCTGCCCTGGCCGAGTACCAGCCCGAAACGTATGCGCACGTCCTGGCAGGGCTCGTGAATGAGATGCGGCCCGAGATCGTTCTAATGCCCGCCACCTCCCTGTGCAACGACCTGGCGCCGCGGCTGGCTCAGAAGCTGGGCACGGGGCTGATCAGCCACTGCGTCGCCCTCGAGGTGGACATGACCGAGCGCCTGCTGCTGGGCACCCATGGCATCCTGGGCGGCGAGGTCTTTCACACCGAGACCTGCCCCGAGGCGCGGCCGCAGATGGCTACACTGGAGCCGGGCGCTTTCCGGAAGCCGCGCGCCGGCGGGGCGCGCGGAGAGGCACAGAAGGTCGATGTCAACCTGGAGGGCGTGAGCACTCGGATGGTGCGCGAAGGCACGGTGCCGGAGGTCGAGCTGCCGCCGGTGCCCCTCACCAAGGCACGCATCGTCGTCTCGGCGGGCCGCGGCATGCAGGATGCGGCCGGCTTTGCCCTGGTGACCAGGCTTGCGGAGGCCCTGGGCGGCGTGGTCGCCGGCACACGGGGAGCCCTCGACGCCGGGTGGATCGACGAGGAACAGATGGTCGGCGCGGGCGGCTTGACGGTCGCTCCCGACCTGTACCTCGCCTGCGGCGTCTCAGGCGACGTCTACCATTCCTTTGGCCTGCAGGGCGCCAGGTTCATCGTCGCCATCAACCCCGATCCGGAGGCGCCGATCATGAAGGTCGCCCACATGGCCGTCGTCGGCGACGCACGCCAGGTCATCCCGGCACTGTTGGAGGCGATGGCGTAGCTGCTCGTTGTTGCTGTCTCCTGGGGCGGGGGCCTGGGACAAGGGCGTCCCTGGCTCCCCGCCCCCTATTTGCCCCCCGCCCTCCTCGTGTGGTATCATCTCCCGGCAATGAAGCCAAGACCTGTGTCGCGCCTGCGCGGCCTGTCCCTCGCCCTGCCAGGCAGCCGTTTCCTGTGCGCCTGCCGGAGCCTTCCGGCGGGTTCGGAGGTTGAGTGACGGAGCTGGGCCTGGCGGACATCCAAGCTGCCCGCCGCCGGCTGGGGGCACATGCCTGGCGCACGCCGCTTGTTCCCTCCCGGGAGCTGAGCCGGCGCGCCGGGTCGCCGGTCTTCCTGAAGCTGGAATGCTGGCAGCGCACCGGCTCTTTCAAGGTGCGCGGTGCACTGAGCAAGCTGGCCGGCCTGCTGCCGGAGGAGCGCGCGCGGGGGGTGGTTACCGCATCGGCCGGCAATCACGGCCTCGGCGTGGCCTACGCCACCGAGGCCCTCGGCATGGCGCCGGCGACCATCTTCCTGCCGGAGACTGCCTCCGAGACCAAGGCGCGGCACCTCTCGGCCTCGCACTGCCGCCTCCGGCGCGCCGGCGCCGACTATGACGCGGCACACGCGGAGGCCGAGCACTATGCGGCTGCGCACGACGCCCTCTACCTGTCGGCCTACGACGATTTGGAGGTCATCGCAGGGCAGGGCACGGTGGGCATGGAGGTCCTGGAAGAGCTGCCAGATGCCGACCTGCTGCTGGTCCCCATCGGGGGCGGCGGTCTCGTGGCCGGTGTGGCCATCGCGGCGCGCGCGATGCGCCCCGGTGTCCGGATCGTCGGCGTCCAGCCGGAGGCGTCGCCCGCCGCCTACCTGTCGCTGCGCGAAGGGCGGCCCTATGAGAGCTACCCGGCCGCGCCGACGATCTGCGATGGGCTGGCCGGCGGCTTTGGCCGGGTGCCGTTCGAGGCAGCCGGCCGCCTGATCGACGACATTCTCCTGGTGCCCGACTCCGCGGTCCGGCTCGCGATTGCCTGGCTCGCGGCGCACGAGCAGCTGCTGGTCGAAGGCTCTGCCGCGATCGCGATTGCCCCGCTGCTCACCCGCCAGGTCGCGCCCGGAGGCCAGAAGACGGTCGCCCTCCTGACCGGCCGCAACATCGACTCGGCCCTGCTGAGGCAGTGCCTGGAGGAGTTTGACGAGGCATGACCCGCATCCTGCTCTTTGACCTGGACGAGACCCTCTACGCGCCGGGCTCCGGCGTGATGGATTGCATCCGCGGCCGCATGCTGGAGTATGTGCAGACCCACTTTGGCCTGTCCCCGGCCGAGGCAGATGCCCTCCGCCGCCGCTACTTCCGCGACTATGGGACCACACTCCGGGGCCTCCAGATCAATCACCAGGTGGACGCCGAGGAGTACCTGCGCCTTGTTCACGACGTTCCAGTGGGCCGGCTCCTGCAGGCGAACCCGGAGCTGGACTCTGTGCTGGCCTCCATCCCCCTGGAAAAGGTCGTCTTCACCAGCTCGTCGCGCGAGCACGCCGAGCGCGTCCTGGGCGCCCTCGGCATCCGGCGTCGTTTCTCCCGAATCGTGGACGTGCGCGACGTGCAGTATGAGAGCAAGCCGCTGCCCGCTGCCTACCGGCACGCCTGCGCGCTGGTGGGCGCGGGGCCGCACGAGTGCGTGATCGTGGAGGACAGCCTGCGCAACCTCGAGCCGGCCAAGGCGCTGGGCATGACCACGATCCTGGTGCGCGAAGGCGGGGCCGTGCCCGACCCCAGCGTGGACGTCACCATTGGCAGGGTCGAGGAGATCGGTCAGGCTCTCGCCAAGCTGCACCTGGACGTCCCCGACCCTTCCTCCCAGTAGTGTCGGGCCTCGTGCCCGTTATGGTATAGGGCCTCGTACCCGCCGTCCATTGTCCATCGTCCTTCTCGCAGTTTGCCGACTTTCCCGTTGTGTGATATTATAAGGGTGCCCGCTCACCACAAAGGAAGGACGTTCTGTTGCCGACGACAGACGCCGAATGGATGGCCGACGACCCGCTGCCGGCGTGCACGAGTCGCCAGATTCGGGACGGCGAGAGGTTTGAGTACCTCCGATCTTGCCGGCACCGAGGATTCGCCGCGGCCAGGTGGCACCTGTCCGGCCCGCGGGATGAGGAAGTGTCCCCACAACAACAGACAAGCAAGGAGGCTTTCTGATGGATCCGAATCACCACCTGGACGGCCACGTCACGACCGATTGGGATGCTGCGCTGGCCAGGCGCAACGTCCGCATGAGAAGCTCGGTGATCCGCGAGCTGCTCAAATTCACCATGGAGCCGGACGTCATCTCCTTTGCCGGCGGGCTGCCGGCTCCGGCCGCCTTCCCCGTCCGCGACTTCCAGGATGCCTGCGCCTGGGTTCTCAGCCGCGAGCCCGAGCTCGCACTCCAATACGGCACTACGGAAGGCTACCCCCCGCTCAAGCAGTATCTCATCGAGGCCATGGCCAAGTACAATGTGCCTGCCAGCCACAGCAACCTCTTGTTCACCAACGGCTCTCAGCAGGCACTGGACCTCCTCGGCAAAGTCTTTCTCAACTCCGGCGACAAGATCATCGTCGGACTCCCGACCTATTTGGGCGCGATCCAGGCGTGGAACGTGTACGGGCCGGACTATATCGGAGTGCGCGAGGAGCCCGATGGGATGTGCCTGGATGACGTGCAGCACGTGCTGGAAACCCAGCCGGGCGTCAAGTTCATCTATGTCCTGCCCAACTTCCACAACCCGGCGGGCACGACGATGGGCTACGCCAAGCGCGTGCGGCTGGTGGAGATGGCGGCCAAGCATGGTGCCTTCATCATCGAGGACGATCCCTACGGAGAGCTGCGGTACGAAGGCGAGGACATCATCCCGATCTGCGCCCTGCACAAAGAGAACACCATCTACATGAGCACCTTCTCCAAGACGCTGGCGCCAGGGCTCAGGCTCGGCTGGATCGTGGCCCCCGAGAAGGTCATCGGCAGGCTCATCAACGCCAAGCAGGGGGCCGACCTCAACACCAGCACCCTCGTCCAGCTCGTCGCCTACGACATCTGCCAGCGTGGCCTGATCCGCGCGCACGTCCGCAAGGTCCGCAAGCTCTACCACGAGCGGCGCGATGCCATGCTGGCGGCCATGCTGGAGCACTTCCCGGCCGCGGTGACCTGGACGAGGCCTGAGGGCGGCCTCTTCCTGTGGGCCTGCATGCCCGACTGCATTGACGCGGACGACCTGCTGAAGCTGGCGATCCAGGAACGCGTTGCCTTCGTGCCGGGCCATGCCTTCTACCCGCCCGGGTTCACCGAAGGGCGCTCCTGCATGCGGCTCAACTTTTCCTACTGCGCCCCGGACATCATCCGTGAGGGTATCGCGCGCCTTGGCCGCGCGATCAAGCGCGAGCTGTGAGTCGGAACGAGGATGCCGCTGCCCCGGCCAGGCGCCGGGCTGTGTAGGATTACGTCAACTAGGCTTTGTCGTCGAACTTGACAGATTCTGCCACTGTCTGTATACTGCCTTATAGTGTAGCAGCGCACAGCGGCGCTGATGGCCTGCCATGCGGTAGACACGGTCTTTGAAAGGAGGATGAACGTGGAAAAGCCCTGGCTCAAGGAGTATGATCGAGGTGTGCCGGCGACTATCGACTATCCGAAGGTGCCCATCCACCAGTTCCTGGCAGATGCGGCGACCAAGTTCCCGGACAGGCCGGCGACGATCTTTGGAAATGTGGTGGAGCCCCTGCACGACCGCCTGCTGGATGCCAAACTGACCTACCGCGAGATTCTCGGCCTGACCAGGCGGTTCGCCTCTGCACTGCAAAAGCTCGGAGTCCGTAAGGGGGATAGGGTTGCCATCTTCCTGCCAAACTGCCCCCAGTTCGTCATCGCCTATTTTGCCACGACGATGGTCGGCGGGATCGTGGTGCCCTGCAACCCCCAATATGTGGCGCGCGAGCTGAAGCACCAGATCAACGATGCCGGCGCCAAGGTCATCGTGGGCCTCAGCCTGACCTACCCGGTCATCAAGCAGATCAGGGCCGAGACGAAGCTTGAGCACGTGATTGTCGCCAACATCAAGGAGTACTTTCCCCCGGTGCTCAAGTTCCTCTTCACCGTGGCAAAGGAGAAGAAGGAGGGCCACTTCCAGGACATCTCGGGCGACGCTGCCACCTACTGGTTCCAGGATGTGCTCGCCATGGGGGACGAAGCCCCCTCGCCCATCGAGGTCCTGCCGGAAGACACGGCAGTCCTTATGTACACCGGTGGAACGACGGGCGTGTCCAAGGGTGCGCAGCTCACACACCGCAACCTGGTCGCCAACGCGGTGCAGACCTGCCGCTGGGTGGTCGATTCCAAGGAGGGCCAGGAGGTGATGCTCACGGCCCTGCCCCTCTACCACAGCTATGCCATGAGCGTGTGCATGAACAGCTCGGTCTACCTTGGCTCGACGATGGTCCTCATCCCGAACCCAAGAGTGATGGTGCACGTCCTCAAGTCGATCAACAAGCACAAGCCAAGCCTCTACCCGGGCGTCCCGGCCCTGTATGTGGCCATCAACAACTACCCAGGCCTGGACAAGTACGAGATCTCCTCCATCCGCGTATGCGTCAGCGGCGCCGCGGGCCTGCCACCGGAGGTACAGCAGCAGTTCGAAAAGATCACCGGGGGCAAGCTGGTCGAAGGCTACGGCCTGAGCGAGGCCACCCCGGTCACACATGCCAACCCCATCTACGGAAAGCGCAAGGAGGGAAGCTGGATCGGCCTTCCCTGGCCGGACACGACCGCCGTCATCATGGACTTGGAGACGGGCGAGACGCAGATGGGCGTCGGCGAGATTGGGGAGCTGGTGATCCAGGGCCCGCAGGTCATGCTCGGGTACTGGAACATGCCCACGGAGACCGCGAACGTCCTGCGCGAGCATCCCAGCCTTGGCCCGGGCAAGTGGCTCCATACCGGCGACATGGCTCGCATGGACTCGGACGGCTTTTTCCAGATCGTGGACCGCAAGAAGGACATGATCCTCGGGGCCGGCGGTTTCAACATCTATCCGCGCGAAGTGGAAGAGGTGCTCTTCACACATCCCAAGGTGCTCGAGGCCGTCGCGGCCGGCGTCCCGGTCGGCAAAGAGAAGGGCGAGCGCGTCAAGGCGTACGTCGTCCTCAAGCCGGGCGTGACTGCCACCGAGGAAGAGATCCTCGAGTTCTGCCGGGTTAACCTCGCTCCCTACAAGGTGCCCAAGTTCGTCGAGTTCCGCAAGGAGCTTCCCAAGAGCACGGTCGGCAAGGTCCTGCGGCGCGTGCTGATCGAGGAAGAGCTGAGGCGTCTGCAGGGCTAAGCCGGCAGCCAAGGCAGGAGCCCACCATCCGACAGGAGCCCTGAGTGTGGCGGCCGCAGTGGGCAGCCGCCACACCCAGGAAACAACGGAGTCGCTCTCCCAGGCAGCCGCGGATGAGACGGGGTGAGCAGGGAGAGCGACTCTGCACCTCTCCGGCAGCCACGACCAACACCAGGTACCCGGTGCCACCAGGCGCGTGGCGCACTCTCCGGCGCATGACCCAACCGAACCGTCCCCCGGGTGACTCCATGGGCAGGCCCCAAATTCCCGCAGGCTTGTTCTCTGCTACAATGCTGCACACGACAAATTGGGAAAGAAGACTTTGGGAAAAAAGATCTTGTTGGTCGACGATGACGACCTTTTGCGACGAAGCCTGGCCTACAACCTGGACCGGGCAGGATTTCGCACCGTGACGGCCGCCAGCGGCGAGGATGCCCTGGCCGTGGCGCAGGCGGAGGCGCCCGACTTGGTCCTCCTGGATATCGGGCTGCCCGGCATGGACGGCCTGGACGTCCTTCGGCGCCTTCGCGGGCAGATCAGCGCCCCGGTCATCTTCCTGACGGCACGGCGCCGCGACCTGGACGAGGTGCTTGGCCTGGAGCTGGGCGCCGACGATTACGTGACCAAGCCGTTCGACATTGACGTGCTGCTCGCCCGTGTGCGGGCCGTGCTGCGCCGCGCGGCGCTGTCGGGCCCGTCCGAGCCCCACGAAACGCAGCCAGTCGTCGTCGGAGACCTGGTCATCGACCCGGCGCAGCATATCGCCAGCGCAGGCGGCCGCGCCTTGGAGCTCTCCCCGCGCGAGTTTGAGCTTCTGCTCGCCCTCGCCAGGGAAGCCGGACGAGTCGTCTCGGTGGACACGCTGCTGGCCCGGGTGTGGGGCGCCGAGTATCAGGGGGAGCCGCAGGTGGTGTATGTCCACATCCGCTGGCTTCGTGAAAAGATCGAGCACGATCCGCGCCACCCCGAGCGCATTGTCACGGTGCGCGGAGTGGGCTACAAGCTGCAGTCCGCCTGACGGGACGGCCCGCCCGGCCGGAACCGGCTGAGTGCCGGAATCAGATGGTAGTGGAGGTCGCATGGTTCGTTGGAGTCACAGCGCGCTGCTGGCCGGCTTGGTAGCAGCCATCGCGCTCCTCGCCGGCTTGGCCGGAGGCGTAGCCCTGGACAGGCTGGTACTCGCGCGCTACTCGCCCCTCGGAAACATCGAAGGCGATGCCGTGCCCGGCTTCAAGCTGATAGCGGAAGCGTGGAATGCTATCGACCAGTCCTATGTGGACAGGCCCGCAGTCGTCTCCGAGACCCTCACCTATGGCGCCATTTCCGGCATGGTGGATGCGCTGGGCGACACGGGCCACAGCCGGTTCCTGAGCCCCGAGATGCGCCGGCAGGAGAGGGAGCAGCTCCAGGGGTCCTTTGAGGGCATCGGCGCCTACGTCGAGATGAAAGACGGCCAGGTCGTCATCGTATCGCCGATCGACGGCTCACCGGCGGAGGCCGCCGGCATCCGTGCCGGGGACATTATCCTCGAGGTCGACGGTGAGAGCCTGGCAGGGCTCACCCTCGACGAGGCCATCAGCCGGATCCGCGGGCCTCGCGGCACCGAGGTCACGCTGACCGTCCTCAGCCCTTCCACCGGTGAGGATCGAGAAGTCACCGTGACCCGCGCCAAGATCAAAGAGACCCGCGTCACGTGGAGCCGCCTGCCGGGTACCGACAGCGCGCTGGTGCGCGTTGTCTCCTTCAGCGAGGGGGTGTCGGCAGACCTGGAGCAGGCCCTGCTGGACATCCGCGAAGAGGGCTGTGACTCGGTGATACTCGATCTGCGCAACAACCCTGGTGGACTGCTGAGCGAGGCCATTGGGGTTGCCAGCCAGTTCCTCGACGGCGGGAACGTCCTGCAGCAGAAGGATGCCCGTGGCACACTCACTCCCGTCCCGGTCAAGGAGGGAGGCGCCGCGCTCGACATCCCCCTCATCGTGCTCGTCAATCAGGGTTCTGCGAGTGCCTCCGAGATTGTCTCGGGCGCGCTCCAGGATGCAGGCCGCGCCACGCTCGTCGGCGAAACCACCTTTGGCACAGGAACCGTCCTCAGCACGATCGGTCTCTCGGATGGGTCGGCTCTGCTGCTGGCAACGCAGGAGTGGCTGACGCCGGCTGGGCGGGTGATCTGGCATCAAGGCATCGAGCCGGACGTGGTCAGCGTCCTGCCCGACAGCGGCACAATCCTCACACCGAAGCAGGTCGAGGAGATGGCACCCGGCCAGGTCGAGACGAGCGGGGACACGCAGCTCGCCGAAGCGCTTCGGCTGCTGTTGGAAGACTAGGAGAAGAGGAGACGACCATGCCGAAAGAGCTTACACCCGGTCAGGTGCGGCGCACCTGTGACCCGGCCGGACTGGGGTTTACATCGACAGAGGAGCTGCCCGGCTCGGGAACGATCATCGGCCAGGACAGGGCAGTCCAATCGCTCCAGTTCGGGCTCGGCATCCTGGACCCAGGCTTCAACATCTACGTCTCGGGGCTGCCCGGCACGGGCAGGACCACCGCGGTCAACGGCTTTCTGCAGGCCATTGCCCAGGAGCGCCCGGTGCCCGATGACTGGTGCTACCTGCACAGCTTCGGCGACCCCTACCGCCCACAAGCGCTGCGCCTCCCTCCTGGGCAGGCACGCGAGCTGCGGGCCGACATGAAGAACCTGGTCACCAGCGCACGCCGCGACATCCGCTCGCTCTTCGAGAGCGACAACTATGCGGCCAGCCGCCTGGAGCTGGAGCAGGGCTTCCAGGCGCAGCGGGACGAGACCTTTGGCCGGCTGGAGAGCACGGCGCGCGACCAGGGGTTTCAGCTCGAGTCCACGGCGACGGGCCTGAGGATCATCCCCGTCCAGAAGGACAAGCCTCTGAGCGAAGAAGAGTTCGCCGGTCTCCCCGACGCACAGCGCGACCAGATCGTGCAGAAGAGTCAAAAGCTGCAGGAACAGATCGAAGCGGCCATCCGCCATGCCAAGCGCATCGAGCGGAGCGCCTCAGAGGGGCTGGCAGAACTGGACCAGAAGGTGGCGCGCTTTGCCCTGGGTGCCTTGACCGCCGACCTGAAAGAAAAGTACGCCGCCACGCCGCAGGTCCTCGCCTATCTCGACCAGGTGCAGGAGGACATCCTGCAGCGCCTGGAGCTGTTCAAAGGCGAGACTGAGGGCGAGCCTTCGACGCCGGCGGCTGCCCCCGAAGACCAGCAGGATCCTTTCCGGAGATACGAGGTGAATCTCCTGGTGGACAACACCGGCCACACGGGCGCCCCGGTGATCATCGAGACCAACCCCACCTACCCCAACCTCTTCGGGCGGATCGAACAAGAAATGCAGTTCGGCGTTCTCACCACCGACTTTACCCTGATCCGAGGCGGGACCCTGCACCGCGCCAACGGCGGCTACCTGGTCCTTCCGGTCGACGAGCTGCTCCGCAACCCCTTTGCCTGGGATGGACTGAAGCGGGCGCTCGACGGCAGGCAGGTCACCATTGAAGACACATCCGAGCGCCTGGGGGTTGCCGGTGCAAGGAGCATGCAGCCGGCCCCCATTCCTCTGCGTATCAAAGTGGTCCTGATCGGCCAACCCGAGGTCTACCACCTGCTCAGAGGATATGATGAGAGCTTTGGGGAGCTGTTCAAGGTCAAGGCCGAGTTCGACACGCAGATGAGCCGCACAGACGACGCCGTCGGGCAGTATGCCACTTTCGCATCGACCATCTGCCGGGGCGAAGGCCTCAAGCACCTGGATGCGCCGGCGGTTGCCCGGCTGGTGGAGCATGGGTCCAGGCTGGTCCAGGACCAGCAGAGGCTCTCCACGCACTTTGGCAAGATCGCCGATGTCATCCGCGAAGCCAGTCACTACGCCTCGCAGGAAGGCTCCGCTCTGGTAGGCGCCCGGCACATCACGGAAGCCATCCGGCAATCGCTCGACCGCGTCAACCTCGCCCAGTCGCGCATCCGCGAGATGGTCGAGCGGGGCATCATCCGGATTGACACGTCCGGCGCATCCGTGGGCCAGGTGAACGGCCTCTCTGTACTCTCGCTGGGTGACCTGGACTTTGGGCAGCCCAGCCGGATCAGCGTGACGGTCTCGGCCGGCCGCGACGGAGTCACGGACATCGAGCGCGAAGCCAAACTGGGCGGCTCCATCCACACCAAGGGCATCCTGATCCTCACCGGCTTCTTCGCCGGTCGCTATGCGCAGCAAAAGCCCCTCACTCTGTCGGCCCGCCTTGTCTTCGAGCAGAGCTACGGAGAGGTAGACGGCGACTCCGCCTCTTCGGCTGAGCTATACGCCCTTCTCTCTGGGCTCTCCGGCGTGCCCATCCGGCAGGGGATCGCCGTGACGGGCTCGATCGACCAGCAGGGGCGCGTCCAGGCAATCGGAGGCGTCAACGAAAAGGTCGAAGGCTTCTTTGACGTATGCAGGTCGCGTGGGCTGACGGGAGACCAGGGTGTGATCATCCCCGAAGCCAACGCTCAGGACCTGATGCTGAGGGATGACGTGGTCGAGGCCGTCGCGGCGGGTAGCTTCCACGTCTGGACGGTGGCAACGATCGACGAGGGCATCGAGATATTGACCGGAATGCCGGCTGGCGCAGCGCAGGCGGACGGCAGCTATCCTGCGGACACGATCAACCGGCTGGTCTGCGATCGCCTGGCCGAGCTCAGCGCCTCCCTGCGTGACGAGGAGGACGGCGAGCAGGAGGCCAAGGCAGGCGAGGGCGAGCCCGCCGCAGCCACTCCCTGCTAGGCAGACGGGAGAGGCGAGGCCCCGGCCCGCCTCTCCTGTCTAGCGCCAAACGGGGTTGTAGTCGTCCGCCTCGTTGTCGGTAAGGTTCACCTGGTCAGTGCCGTCGGCGTTCATGACCAGGATGTCCGGATCGCCCCCACGGCCCGAGACAAACACGATCCGCTTCCCGTCCGGCGACCACGACGGCATCCCATCGTCGGATGGGTCATTGGTCAATGGGGTCACCCCCGTCCCATCGGCATTCATCAGGTAGACGTCGAGATTGCCGCCCCGGTCAGAGGCAAAGACGATCTGCGACCCATCGTCCGACCAGGCGCCCGCGATGTCCTCGCCGGCATCCTTCGTCAAGTTCACTTGGTCACTGCCGTCCGGGTTCATGACCATCAAGTCCCAGTTCCCTTCGCGCATGGAGCGGAACAGGATCTGGGAGCCGTCCGGCGACCAAACGGGAAAGACGTTATACTCGCCATCCGAGGCCTCTGTCAGCTGCTGCCCCCCGCTGCCATCGGCGTTCACCAGGAACACCTGTCCTCCCGACTCGTAGGCGATGCGCAGGCCGTCGGGCGACCAGGCCGGCCACGCATCGACTTCTGTGGAGTTGGTCACCTGCACCAACCCGGTGCCGTCCGCGTTCACCACAAAGAGGTCGATGTTGGCACCGGCCTGTCGCATGAAGGCAAGGCGCTCGCCATCAGGCGCCCAAGCGGGACCCCACTCATCGTCGGGGCCCTGCACGACGGCGCGCGCTTCGCCTCCCTTGGCATCCACGACAAAGATGTCCTGGTTTCCGTCGCGATTGGAGTCAAAGGCAATCCGCGTGCCGTCAGGAGACAAGGAAGGCAGCTCGTCCTCTCCGTCATTCGTGGTCAGGTTCGTCAGCTCGCTTCCGTCCGGGCCCATGATGTAGATCTCCCCGTTGCCGTCACGCGCCGAGTAGAAGCAGATGCGCCCGGGCTGCGCCTGCTGAGAGGCACAGCCTGTCACGGCAACCACAAGCAGCAGGCAGAGGCAGAGGACGATGCAGCGCACTCTCATTCGTTCGCTCCTTGGTTCATAGCTTTCCGCCGGAATGGCCCACGCGTGCGCCCTCCAGCCTATCACACGAGGGCGCCGGCAGGCAAACCTTGTGCTCTGGCATACGCCCGTCATCCGCCGTCCGGCGTCGCCCAGGTGGGCCTTGTGCCCGCTCCGGCCGCCTGCCCGGCGCCGTGCCCCCGCAGGACCGGCACGGCCTGCGGGCCGTCGGGCAGCACGGCAACCGTGGCGCCAGGCTTCCTGGCCAGGATGCGCGCGACGGTGCCTTCGATGGAGCGGCAGGGTACCACCAGGGCCCGGCGCAGCTCCTCGTCCGACAGACCATCGGCATACACATGCACGGTGGCCCTGCGTTGGATCTGGGCCTGGATCTGGGCTTCCCAGCGGTCCTGGCAGGCGCCGGACGCAGGCAGCACGCGCTCGCGTAAGTCCTGGGGTGACTTTGCTTCCCAGAGGAGCCTTCGGTACTCGCCATGGGCCGGGATGCCATCCCAACACTGGGCCGCGACGATGATGTCGCCCCCCTGGCGCACCACCTGCGCGGCCGCAGACATCCCCTTTACGGCCTGGTACAGGTTGAGGTCAAGCGGGTAGCCGCTGTTCGACGTGATCACAATATCGAACGGCTCGTCGACCGGGCATGTCGCCGACGCCGCCACCCACTCGACGGCGGCGCGGTGCGCCGTGACGAGGTCTCCGGCAAAGACCCCCGTCACCTCGCGCTGTGCATTGAGGCTCACATTGAGCAGAAACGTGGGCCGGGTAGCCAGCGCGACCGCCAGCATCTCCTCCCACACGGGGTTCCCCTCAGTGACCATCCAGCCGGCATTGGGGTGCGCGATCATCTCCGCGCCGTGGTTCTCCAGGATGGAGCGCTGGTCGGCGATGCCCGGCAGCACCGCCTTGGGTCCTCCGGAAAAGCCGGCAAAGAAGTGGGGCTCGACAAAGCCCGTCAGGATGCGGACGGAAGCCTCGAGGTACGCCCGGTTGATGCGGACGGGACGCCCGGCATGGGTACGCGCTGCCTCGACGAGGCAGGAGTCGTCCCGGGCATCGTGCTGCGCAACCCGGTACCGCCCGGTGACCTCCTGGCCCAGCATGCGCGCCAGCTCCGCCTCCGTCTGTGGGCGGTGCGTGCCGAGCGCATTCACAAGCACGACCTGGTCGTCGGGCACGCCGGCCGCGGACAGCTCCTCCAGCAGCACCGGCAGCACGCGATCGTTGGGCATCGGCCGCGTCAAGTCGCTAAAGACCACCGCGACCGAGTCCCCCGGGCAGGCCAAGGAGCGCAGCGGTGGGGTGCCGGCGGGGGCCCTCAGCGCTGCCCGGATGGCCCCTGGCTCATCGCCCACGCCGGCCGCGGCCCGCGGCTCGATCAACTGCACAGGGATGTCGTCGGGAAGCTCCACCCAGAGGCCCGACTCCCCATAGGCCAGCTTGACTCGCATCAGGCGGGCTGCTCCCGAGAGCGGAGCAGGCCCTGCTCCTCGACGAACCGGCCAAGATCGGCCAGCGCCCGCTGTGCGTAGGCCTGGAACCTGTCGCGCTTCTGGCTCACGGGAGGTTCGAGCGGCGGCAGCAGGCCAAAGTTGGGCTTCATCGGCTGAAAGCTCTCGGCCTCTGCTCCGGACACGTACCGGCACAGCGCACCTATCATCGTGGTGCCCGGGAACGCCACCGGGTTCTCGCCGCGCGCCAGCCGGCTGGCGTTGAGCCCAGCCACAAGTCCGCTCGCAACTGAGCCGATGTAGCCTTCCGTCCCCGTGAGCTGCCCGGCAAAGAAGAGGCCGTCTCGGCGGCAGAACTGCAGGGTCGGCCGGAGCAAGGCGGGAGAGCGCAGGAAGGTGTTCCTGTGCATCTGGCCGTGGCGCACGAAGTGGGCTTGAGCCAGGCCTGGGATCAGCCGGAAAACGCGCTCCTGCTCCCCCCACTTCAGGTTGGTCTGAAAACCTACCAGGTTGTACAGGGTCGCTGCCAGGTTGTCCTGCCGCAGCTGGACCACGGCAAAGGGCCGCCGCCCCGTTCGGGGGTCTCTCAGGCCGACCGGCTTGAGCGGGCCGAAGGCCAGTGCCATGGGCCCCCGGCGGGCGATTTCCTCGACGGGCAGGCATGCTTCGAAAAAGCGCGCATCCTCCTGCTCAAAGCCCCGCAGGGGGATTGTCTCCGCACCCAGCAGCTCGCCGACGAAGCGGTCATACTCCTCCCGCGACATCGGGCAGTTCAGATAGTCGCCCTCGTCGCCATCCGGAGAGGGTCCACCACTCCCGCGCCCGTAGCGGCTGGCGCGAAAAGCAATCTGCATGTCCACCGAGTCGGCGGACACGATAGGCGCCATGGCATCGAAGAAGGAGAGATGGTCAGAGCCGGTCAGCTCAGCGATTGCATCGCTCATCGGGGCGGAGGTCAGGGGACCGGTGGCAACCACGACCAGCCCTGCCTCAGGGATGCTGCGCAGCTCCTCGCGCACCAGTGTGATACCCGCGTGGCCTGCAATGCGCTCGGTGACGCGCTGGGCAAAGCCCTCGCGGTCCACCGCCAGTGCGGCCCCTGCAGGCACAGCCGCTGCGTCCGCGCACGCCACCACCATCGAGCCCAAGCCTCGCAGCTCCTGCTTGAGTAGGCCGGGCGCGCGGTCCACCAGGTTCGAGCCAAGTGAGTTGGAGCACACCAGCTCGGCCAGCTGCCCCGACTGGTGCGCCGGTGTCATCGTCGCCGGCCGCATCTCATAGAGGGTGACGCGGCATCCTCGCTCCGCCGCCTGCCAGGCAGCCTCGCTCCCAGCCAGGCCCCCGCCGATCACGACTATCTCACTCATCAGGCAAGCCCGCTCCCGTGGCCCTCCTCTGCCGGCTGCGCTCCGCCGCCGATTATAACACGCCCGTACGCGCTTTTCCAATCCGGCCGCCTATGCTATACTGGCGCAATCCTGGAGGAGACTATGCGTGCGGTCGACATCATCGCTCGAAAACGGGACGGACAGCCCCTGACCGACGACGAGATCACCTTCTTCGTCGAAGGCTTCACCCGCGGCGCCATCCCGGACTACCAGGTCGCGGCCTGGCTCATGGCCGTCCTCCTGCGGGGCATGGACCACCGTGAGACGGTCGCCCTGACCATGGCCATCGTTCATTCGGGCCAGCAGCTGGACTTGCACGACATCGCCCCCTTCGTCGCCGACAAGCACTCAACCGGGGGTGTCGGCGACAAAACCACGCTCGTGGTCGCCCCCTTGGTCGCCGCAGCTGGCGTCCGGGTCGGCAAGATGTCGGGCCGTGGCCTGGGTTTCACAGGAGGCACGCTCGACAAGCTCGAATCGATCCCCGGCTACCGGGCGGACCTCTCCATCGGCGAGTTCCGCCGCCAGCTTGCCACGGTGGGCCTCGTGGTAACGGGCCAGTCGGTCGACCTGGCGCCGGCCGACGGCAAGCTCTATGCTCTGCGCGATGTCACCGCCACTGTCCAGAGCCCGCCGCTCATCGCCAGCTCCATCATGGGCAAAAAGATCGCGTCGGGAGCGGACGGCATTGTGCTCGACGTCAAGGTAGGCAATGGTGCCTTCATGAAGACCGAGCAGGAAGCGGTGGGCCTCGCCCGCCTCCTTGTGGAAATCGGCCGCGGTGTCGGCCGCAAGGTGAGGGCCGTCATCTCCGACATGAGTCAGCCGCTCGGCGACACTGTGGGCAATGCCATCGAGCTGCGGGAGGCCATAGACACGCTGCACGGAGGTGGGCCGCCGGACTTTCGCCGGCACTGCCTCACCGTCGCCACGCAGGTCCTCCTCCTGGCGCGCGAGGAGGACGCAGAAGAGATCGCAGTGAGCCTCGAAAAGCTCCTGGACGGTGGCGCGGCATGGAGCAAGTTCCGCGAGTGGATCGCCGCGCAGGGAGGGGATCTGAGGTTCGTTGACGACCCGGGGCGGCTGCCCTCCGCCCGCCTGGTACGGCCCCTCTTGGCCAACAGGCCAGGCTACATCTCAGGCATTCGAGCGGACATCGTCGGCATGGCCGCGATGCTCCTCGGCGGCGGCCGCGCGGAGAAGGACGATCCCATCGACCATGCGGTCGGCGTGGCGCTGAGCGCCAAGGTCGCCGACTGGGTTGAGGAAGGCCAACCCCTTCTGACGATCCACGCCAACAGCGAGGCCAGGCTTCAGGAGGCGGCCGAGCACCTCCTAGCGGCCTACCAATGGAGCGACACCACCGTCGAGCCGCCGCGCCTGACGCACCAGATCATCCTCTGATCGGAGCCTCGGGCCACTACCAAGAAGCGATCCCTCGCTCGGCCACAACCCGCTCGTAGACGACCACGGTAGCCTCGGCGATCCGCCCCCAGTTGTACTCCTCGCGGGCAGCGCGGTAGGCGCTCTCCGCCCTCGCGGCAGCCCAGTCAGGGTGCTGCAGCGTGTGCAGGATGCCCCAGGCGAGCGAAGCCGGGTCATCCGGGTACACGGTGATGCCGGTCTCGGCATGTTTGACAACGTCCTTGAGCCCTCCCACTTCGCTGACCACCACGGGGCAGCGCGCCGCCATGGCTTCGAGAGCCACGATGCCAAAGGGCTCGTACAGGCTGGGGAAAACGGCGCAGTCGGCGACCTTGAAGAGCCGATCCCGGTCCTCATCGCTGATGAAGCCGACCACGAACACCTTTTCGCCCACACCGGTGCTCCAGGCCAGCGAGCGCAGCGCATCGAGCTCAGGCCCTTTGCCGGCGACCACTGCTTTGACCGAAGGGAACTGCGCCAGCACCAGGGGCATCGCCTTGACCAGGATTTGCATCCCCTTTTCCTGGACGACACGCCCAACCGTGAAGACGATCTTTTCCTGGGGCATCGCAAAGCGGCTTCTGAACTGCGCAAGGTCCTGCCCTTCCAGCAGGTCAAAGCGAGTCGTGTCCACGCCATTCGGGATGATGTCGATCTTGGGCCTTGGGCACTGGAAATAGTCCGAGATCTCGTCTGCCATGTACCGGCTGCAGGCAATCACCCGCCACGACTCAAAGGTGAGCCACCACTCCACGTGATGAATCGCACGCGCCTGGTCACTGCCCAGGGAGCCCCGCCCACGTCCGCGCTCCGTCGCATGGATGGTACTCACAAGGGGCACTTTGTACGTTCGCTTGAGTGCCGCGCCGGCAAAGGCCACCAGCCAGTCGTGGACGTGGACAACGTCGAAGGGCCCTGCGCTCTTCCACAAGTCGTGAGCCACTTCTTCGAGCTTCAGGTTCACCTGCCACGCGCCCGTGTAAAAGTCGCCGGCCGGTGCCGGCACATCCACCCGGTGGACCACGGCCGTGCCGACCTGCTCAACTGGCTCCCCTCCCGCCCAACCGGGAGTGACCAGGTGTACCTCGACACCGGGCAGCGTCCCAAGGGGCGGCAGAAGCTCCGCCACATGTTTTCCCAATCCGCCCACAACGTTCGGGGGATACTCCCAGGACAGCATCAGGACTTTCATTGGAACCTCCCATCGCAGCCACCCTGCGCTCTGTGCAGGGCACGTCGCCTACTGGCCATCGATCGCCGGCACCAGCTCCCCGCCGTGGATGACGTACAGCACCATCGGCCACTCTGGTCTGCCTCGCTCAAGTGCCGCCGCGGTGTTCTGCCGCGCAGAACCAGCTCCGCCCTCCAAAGCGCTGCTCATTGCCCCGAGCAGGTCCCGGGCGGCCGCATAACTCCAAGCGGCGACGCCGCGCGGCGCCACCCCACCCGACAGCGCTTCGTAGCCAGACCGAAATCCGGCATCCTCTGTCCCGAGCGGGAAGGGACTCAAGGCGTAGACCCCCTCACTGGCGGCGCCGGCCAGCTTGACCAGGAGCGGGCTCGCGACTTCAGGGCCGCCCAGGATGGTACCGTCAAAAGCCGCCGCCCGCAGGCCGGCAATCCACCCGGCCGCACGGGATGTCTCAGCCGCCACAAAGAGCAGATCGGGCTGCCTGGGAAGCTGCTCGAGCACGCCCATGGCATCCTCGTCCTTCCCCGGACCGGCCAGGAGAAGCACCTCGCCTCCCTCCGCGGCAAACGCCTCGGAGAAGCCCTCTGCCTGCGCCAGGTCCGCGGCATCGCCTCCATGCAGGATCGCTGCGCTGCGCGCGCCCAGGGCACCGGTAGCCAGGTCGGCTCCAAGCCGGCCCATGCCGCGCGGGTCGGCAAAAGGAGTCAGCAGCGCCAGGCCGCGGGCCGCATACTCGGGCGCCGAGGCGGCCGCCGTCCGGGGGGAGAGCCCACCCAGGACACCCAGGATGCCGGTGTCGACGGCCATCTCCCCGGCCTGAGCTGCCGCCTCGTGCGCATCGTTCAGGTCATTCAGTGCCACCAGCTCGACCAGGTAGCCGCCGCCTATGCCACCCGCCTCGTTTGCCTCCCGGACCGCCAGCCGAACGGCGTAGAGAGCCTCGTAGCCAAGGTCGCGGTACAGGCCCTCGAAAGGCGCCGACAGACCCAGCTTCACCGTTTCCGGCACCCTGCCGGGAAAGGCGCACGACGCCAAAAAGAAGACGCACGAGCCGAGTAGAACAAGCCGGCGGCCCGTGCTCCGGCTCACTGGTACTTCTCCTGGTTCCTGAGGTGTTCCTCCAGCGTGGAGGCGAACACGTGCGACCCGTCCCCAACGGCATGGAAGTAGAGGTAGCTGGTGGCGGCCGGCTGCAGCACCGCTTCGATCGAGGCGAGTCCGGGATTCGCGATGGGGCCCGGGGGAAGCCCCTGCCTTCTGAAGGTGTTGTAGGGCGAGTCCACGGTGAGGCCCTCGCCGGGCAGCATGGGGTTCCACCAATTCCCCGTCGCCGCATCGTACCCTTTGGCGTACTGCACAGTCGGATCAGAGTTCAGCCTGAGCGCAGTCTCGTTGACGTACGCCGGATCGAGGCGGTTGAGGTACACACTCGCGATGATCGGGCGCTCCTCCGCGACGACGGCTTCGCGCTCGACGATGGAGGCCAAGATCACCACGTCGTACGCCGTGAGCGGCCGGTAGCTGCTGGTGGCGATGTCAAAGAGCTGCCTGCCCGCCAGGGCGGCCGCGATCTTTTCCGAGGCACGCAGGTCGAAATCCGCCAGCATCCGGCCCACGACTTCGGCAGGCGTGACCTCAGCCGCGAACTCGTATGTATCCGGGAAAAGGAACCCTTCCAAGGAAGCACCGACCGGCCGTCCTGCCAACCAGGCATACTCGTACTGGCCCGTCCGCACCTCGGCGAGGAACTCGTCGCTGGACATTAACCCACGCTGCTCCAGAAGCCAACCGATCTGTTCGGCACGCCACCCCTCCACGATCGTGACCATCACGGCATCCACAGAGCCGGTCTGCAGCGCCTCGGCGACTTCCGGAATCGTCATGGTGGCTTTCAGGGTGTAGGTGCCTGCCTGCAGGCTGGCGTCGAGTCCTCTGTAGGACATGTAGCGCCGAAAGACATCCCCGCTCACCACCAGGCCCAGCTCCTCCAGCCTCTGGGCGACCGCAGTCGCCGTTTCGCCCGACTCGACGACGAAGGTCACCGGAGACGGGTCCTCGCCCGTCGCGACGAGCTCCTCCTGGTGCTGGCTGAGGTAGACGCTCTCGAAAAAGGCGTTGGGCGACTCGAAGGAGAGCTCCAGCTGCGCATCCGCGCCGGCTTCCGGCCGTGCTTGAAGATCCTCGCCTATTAGCCGGGCGCCCACCAGCCCTCCTACCGTGAGGATCGCTACCGTGCCGGCGAGCAGGGCAACCCGCGACAGGTTGCGCAGCCAGTCAGGAATAAGGCGCTGGACCGCTCGCACCTCAGCCAGCAGGACCACAAGCAGGGCCACGCCCCAGGCGATGGCCCCAACCTTGGCCCACGAAACCAGAGTGGCGAAAGGAACATCTCTCATGGTGTGACCTCAAACCTCGATCCGTTGGGCGTCGAGGTAGTCCTGCAGTATCACGGCAGCTGCCACCGCGTCTACCCGCTCCCTGCGTGCCCGGCTGCTGCGGCCCGTGGCCAGCAGCGCGTCCATGGCCCGCTGCGTGGAGCCGTGCTCATCCCACAGCCGGAGCGCGGCCCCCAGCCCCAGCGCCTGCATCGTGTCGGCCAGGCCTGTCGCGTACCGCTCGATCCGTCTTGCGCGCGGGCCTGCGCTGTCGTCGGCGTTCAGGGGATGCCCCACCACGACGACCTCCACTTGGTGCGTCACGCAGAGAGCCGCGATCCTGTCATAGTCCTCCGCCTTGGAGCGCCTATGGATCACCACCAGGGGGGAAGCGATTAGGCCGCTGGCGTCTGAGACAGCAACGCCAATCCTCCGCTCCCCGACGTCAAGCGCAAGGCTTCTGCTCACCTCAGCACCAGGACCTGGATTCGGAACGGAAGGTAAGGTACCCTGTCGAGCCACCGGAAACGCTTGATCCACTCGGGCTCGACGACGATCGCAGGCGGAGCCCCCAAAGTGAGCGTGTCACTGAGGACCCGAACTGCCTCCTCAATTTCGAGCCCGGCGGCGAGCGACCGCACCTGCCCGCGGTCCACGTCGGTCACCAGGGCAGCCGATGCTTCCGTCACCAGGAGCACCTTGCGCCCGTCGATCTGTACCTCGTCATCCAGCCGGAACGCTATCTCCTCAGATTCGAGCATGTAGCTGCTCGGTATCTTGGCCTTGAGCGACTGCTCGGCCAGAAGCCTCGCCTGCGCCCCGTCGACGGCAGTTCCTGCCGCATAGATCCGCATTGTCAGCTTGAGCGTATCCGCCTGCGCGTCCAGGAACTGGTCATACACCTCCGACAGGATCTCGATCGTCATCGACTCGGCGGGCAGGAACTCCTGGCCCACCAAGAGCCCCTGGAGCTGCCCGAACGCCCGTTGTTCGAGCTGCTCAAGGAGCACACCCTTCAGCTTGTCCATGTCGGCCCGCGTCACCACACCGACCTGCTTGACTCCGCCGCCAGCCGTGGCCTTCTCGTTGATGACCCGCACCTTTCCGCGGAGCTCCGCCGTCTCGACGGTGTTGATCGTCGCCGCAGCCACATTTCCGACCGGCCCTGGCTCCAGCGCCTCGATGTCAGCCAGCACGGTCGCCCCCACGCGCCCCTCCAGGCTGACCTTGGCAACCGTCTTGAAGCGAACGGTCGTGCCTGTAGAGGTACGGACCAGTGTACCGGTCACAATGTCGCGCGCGGTCGCAGCCTCGTTGATGAACAGGACCGTGCCCTTCGCCGGAGCGTCGGGCGCATCGCGCTTCTCCAGGGTGGGCGTCTCGCCAACCTGCTCGACCTCCACCTCTACGATGCGCGCCGGGATGGTCAGGTCGGCGAGGCTGGACTTGGTGGCCTCGGGGTCTGCCACGAGCTGCAGCGTTGTCTCGACCGACTCGCGGTAGGGGACAACACTGATGCGCGCTTCAGGCACGGTGAGCGCCGCCATCCCGGCCACGAGGGTGACCAGCAGGGCAAAGACGACCAGTGCCAGGACGCGGCCAAGCCAGAGATGGGCCTTCCCGGTGTAGCCTGGGTCACGCCGGCCCTGCCGCAGGCGGTTGACGCGTCGAGCAGCCGCCCGGTGCGCCTCGGAGCGCGCCGGGAGCTCGCTGCGCCACAGGTCCCACCGGCCGATGGACTCCGAGAGGACAGTCGCCACTCCCTCCTCACGCGCCATTTCCCTGATCCGGCCGTCGCGCGTAACCAGGGCCACCTCGAGGGCAAGCTCGGTCGCCTTGCGCCTGAGCAATCGCAGCGAGAGGGGGTCGCGCAGCCCGGAGTACCCCCCGGGCAGCACCAGCAACACCCGCCTTGCCTGCGCCCCTTCCAGCAGATGCCGGATGGCTGGCAAGTCGTCGTCAGGCTGCAGGTATACTACCTGTTGCATTCACACACAAGCCTTCTGAGGGTGCGGGCAGGCAGAGCCGCCCTCCCCCCGCTACAGAAGCTTCTGCAGGACCCGCACCGGCCGGCTGACCGGATCGTTCAAACGAGCGCCCCAAGCCGCCAGGGCAAGGGCAGAGACATCGCCGGCGCAGTGCCCCCGGTCGGTCCGGTTCACTATCCCGGGGACGTCGGTGGGAAGCAGGCGCACCAGCTCGGGGTACCGCCCGAACGTCAGGCGCTGGCTTAGAAAGAGGGCCCTTGCGGCATCCAGAACCGCAGGCAGGGAGCTGCCACCACCGCAAATCTGCAATCGGTGCGGCAGCGGCTCGCCCGACCTTTCGTGCATTTCCGCCAGCAGCCCCTCGACCGCCTCTCGCCACAAGCCCAGTGCCGGCTGGATCACTGCAGCAATCTGCTCCCCCACTTCCGAGGCAAGCTGCCCGGCCGCGAGAGAGCGTTGGAGCGTCTCGGCCTTCTCCGGTGACAGGCGCCACTGCCGCTCCAGGGCATCCGTCACAAGGCGCCCCCCCACATCGACACTGCCCGCAGCAACAGGCCGGCCCGCCCGCCACCACACGACGCCCGTATGCGCTCCCCCCACGTCCAGGATGATCCCATGTGTTCCGGAGACACACGAAGCCAATGCCAGAGGGGCCACGGTCAGGGTGAGTGACGAGAAGGACAGCTGCTCCGCAAGCCGGGTCCACCACTCGATTGCTTCGCGCCGCCCTGCGGCGGCAAAGACACTCGCCGTCAGCTCGGCGCCGCGAAACCCGACCGGATCGGTAACGCCCTGCCCATCGACGCCCAGCGCAACGGGCACGGCCTCCACAAGCACCCACTCACGGTCGTGACGGGCCCTGACCTTGCTCTCGGAGAGACGCATCGCCCGGCTGAGGACCGCCTCCAGCTCACGCTCGTCGATCTCGCGCGCCGGCACGCTGCGCTTTTGGCTGATGGGAGATGCCCATCCCCTCATCTGCGACGAGGGAAGGCCGACGATGATCTGGTCGGCCCCTGGCCATCCAACCGAGCGCTGCTCTGCCATCGCCTCGGCTTCGGCGAGCGCCTCCTCCACGGCCTGGTCCGCGTCGGCACCGGCACGCACCCGTCTCTCGGCCCAGCCATACACGGTAGGCCCACCCGCGCCAGGGCCCACGGCAAGAACTCGGAGGACACTGGCGCCCGGGTCCACGACGGCAAAGCAGGGAGGTGCCGCCGCCGGTCTGCGGCCGCCCCTGAGCGACAGCCGCGGCCACCGCCCTCCCTTTCTCCCTTGACCCTCCGGTCCGGAGGCAGCAGAGACGTCCGGGCGCGACTTCATTCCCCGAGTGCTTTCTCCACCAACCCAGGCACCATGGCCAGCGCCTGGTCCAGGTGGCTCACATCCCGCCCGCCCGCCTGCGCCAGGGTCGGCTTGCCGCCTCCACCGCCGCCGACGGCGCGGGCCACTTCCTGCACGATGCTGCCGGCCTTGATGCCGCGCTCAACCAGGTCGGGCGTAACGGCCGCCACGAAACTCGGCTTGTCGCCGACCACGGCACCCAGAACCACGACGGCCGAGCCCAACCTCTCGCGCAGCCAGTCGGTCATCTCCCTCAGTGTCTCGACCGTGCTCGCCTGCACTCGGGCGACCAGGACCGGCACTCCTGCCACATCGCGCACATCGCGCACCAGTCCTTCGAACTCTGTGCGCGCCATCTTGCGCTGCAGCTCTGCAATCTCCTTGTCCTTCGCGTGTAGCTCACCCATCAGGCGCAGGACGGCCCGGTCCACGTCGTCCGGCGGCGAGCCAAGGTGCGTTGCCGCGGCGTCCAGGACCCCGAGCCGCTTCTGCACCAGCCGCTGTGCCGTCCGGCCTGTCGCCGCCTCCAAGCGCCGAATCCCGGAGCCGACACTGCTCTCCGAAAGGATGCGAAAGAAGCCAATGTCCCCAGTCTGCATAACGTGCGTCCCACCGCACAGCTCCTGGCTGAAAGTCTCGTCCTCCCATCCGATCTTGACCACGCGCACTCGGTCGCCGTACTTTTCTCCGAAGAGCGCCATCGCGCCCTCTGCCACCGCCTCCTGGTACCCCTTCTCTTCGGTCGCCAGCGGGTAGTTGGCCAGGATCGCGTCGTTGACCGACCGCTCGACCGCATCGAGCTCGTCCTGCGTCAGCATGCTGCCATGGGTAAAGTCGAAACGCAGGCGCTCCGGCGCCACCAGCGAGCCGGCCTGCTGGACATGCTCCCCCAGGATGTAGCGCAGCTCGCTGTGCAGCAAGTGCGTGGCGCTGTGGTTGCGCGCGATATCCATCCGCCGATCGACATCGACCATGGCAGTGACCGATTGTCCCACCTGCAGGCGGCCGTGCGTCACGCGTCCGGCATGCACCACCAGCCCGGGGATAGGCTGACGCATCTCCCCAACCTCGAACTCCCACCTGGGCTCCTCTTCTTCGCCCTCAAAGTGCGCCAGGCTGCCCGTGTCCGACACCTGCCCACCACTCTCGACGTAGAAGGGCGTTGCCGAGAGGACCACCTCGACGCGATCCCCTTCCTTGGCCGACAGGACGCGCTTTCCATCGCGCAGAAGGGCGAGCAGCGTGGTCTCCGCCTCCACCTCGTCTCGCGAGAGGTTCTCGACGCCATCCGGGCCCAAGAGGCCCTCCGCCTTCAGGCCCTGGCTCAGCTGCACGTAGACGTCCAAGTCGCCGCCTTCCAGCGTCACAAACTGCTGAGTCGCCCGCGCCCGCGCGCGCTGCTCCTCCAGCGCCTCTTTGAACCCCACCTCGTCAACGGACATGCCCTGCTCTGCAGCAACATCCCTCGTCAAATCCAGCGGAAAGCCATACGTATCGTACAGGCGGAACGCAGCCGCGCCGGGGACGCAGGCCTCGCCTTTCGCCCTCAGGTCAACCATCATCGTATCCAGCAGCGCCAGGCCCACATCCAGCGCGCGCTGGAAGCGCTCCTCCTCCTGCCCGATCACGCTGAGGATGTGCTTCCTGCGGCTCCGCAGCTCCGTGTAGTGCGAGCCGTACATATCGATCACCACCTGCGCAAGGTCGCCCAGGAAGGGGCCCTCAAAGCCCAGCTTGCGCCCGAAGCGCGCCGCCCGGCGCAGGATCATGCGGAGCACATAGTTGCGCCCTTCGTTGCCCGGGATCACCCCATCCCCTACCAGGAAAGTGACGGCCCGGCTATGATCGGCGATCACGCGGTACGACACCAAGCTCTGCAGCACTTCTGCGTCGCTGTGGCCCAGCATCTCCTGGGTCCGCAGGACGATCGGCCGCAGCAGGTCGGTCTCGTAGTTGGTCTCGGCGCCCTGAGAAAGCCCCGTGACACGCTCGAGGCCCATGCCGGTGTCCACGTGGCGCGCCGGCAGCGGCTCCAGCATGCCTGCCGCGTCGCGATTGTACTGGATAAAGACCAGGTTCCAGATCTCCACGTAGCGTGCGCAATCGCCATTCGCCCGGCAGACGTGCGAGGGATCGCCCTGCTTGTCGCAGTACTCGATGCCGCGGTCATAGTGGATCTCGCTGCAGGGGCCGCAGGGGCCGGTGGGTCCCATCGACCAGAAGTTGTCCTTGCGCCCGCTGAAGAGCACGTGGTCCCAGGCAATGTCGGTCTCCCTTTGCCAGAACCCGAGCGCCTCCTCGTCCGTGCCCAGGTCGCCCCGGTCGTCCTGGAAGACCGTCGACCACAGCCGGCTCTTGTCCATGCCCCACACACCCGTGAGCAGCTCCCACGCCCACCCGATCGCCTCGCGCTTGTAATAGTCCCCAAACGACCAGTTCCCCAGCATCTCGAAGAATGTGTGGTGGAACGCCGAGCGGCCCACCTCCTCCAGGTCGTTCAGGTGTCCCGAGACACGCATGCACTTCTGAGAGTCGGTAACCCGTGTCTGGCGTGGCTCCTCGAGCCCCAGGAAATAGCTCTTGAACTGGTTCATTCCCGCATTGGTGAGGAGCAGCGTTGGGTCGCCGACCGGTACCAGCGGGGCACTCGGCACGATCGCGTGCCCCTTGCTCGCGAAAAAGTCAAGGAAGCTCTGCCGAACTTCCGCACCCGTCATCCGTCTCATTCTTCCATCCTTCGCTCAGTTGGCTGCCATGTCCGGCGCGCCCAAACGGCCCACTGCGACCAAACCTCTTGGCTCACGGGATTGTCACCACCCCGCAGGTGGCTCGATTCTGCTCGGGGTCGTAGACGTATCCGCTCTTGACCACGTCCGTGACGCAGACCTCGAACGTTCCGGTAGTTCGCGACTTGGTCCGGAAGGTAGCCGTACCCTTGGCGCCGGTCACGGCCTGCTGAGGCACGACGCTGCCGTTTGGCAGCGTCCACTCGGCGCTCACGGTCGCGCCGCCGACCAAGAGCCCGTTTTGGTCGACGATCCGGACACTCCCTGTGACCACGTAACGCCCTCCGCCCAGGGCCGTGTACTGAACCTTGACTGCATGGACGTGCATAGTCGCCGCCGATTCGGGAACCAGGGCGCAGCTCCGCACGGTAGCCGGGCCGTCGACGACCTGCACCGTCCAGGTCTGATCCAGATACCCCTCTGCGCTGCAGCGGACGGTGTAGGTCCCCGGCGCAAGCAGGCGATGGTAGTCGCCGGCCTGAGGGTCGGTCCGCATTGGCTTGCTGACTTCCAGGACATCCACCGTTGCATCCAGCGGCAGCCCGGTTGTTGCATCCGTCACCACTCCACGGACGCCTCTCAGCGCGCGCTGCATCCACCACACCATGGCGGCCTGGTTGTTCGCCCAGTAGGTATCCATTTGGTTGTAGGGCGGCGGCTGCGAGTTCGAGACCTCGATCGTCACGTGGTGCTCATTGTGCCAGTGGTACGCCCAGTCCTGCATTCCGCCGCGGATGATGTACCATTCCCAGCCGCGCGTGATGCCATGGTAGAACCCGCCGTTCCATATCATGGGGTTCCGCGAGGAGTATCCCTCGCCATACTCGATGAAGAGCGCATCATCTGGCGCATAGTCAGGGCTGTCGGGCACGCTGTCCCACGGCAGGTTCACCACCAGCGCGCCAGAATGGTAGTTCGCGCCCATCGTCAGGCTGTGGCTGTAGCCAAAGGCCATCGCCGCCTGCGTCTCCGGCTCGCGTCCGGCTGGGTCGTCCACCGGGTCGGTGATGCGGTCGGGAAAGTCCCGGTTCAGGTTGACGCCATGTGCGTTGTAATAGCTGCCCGACATGTAGCCATCCGGGTTAAAGATCGGAAAGAGCCACACCTCCATCTCATTCACGATCCCGGTCAGCTCCGGGTCGACCCCGTAGCTGGCCGTCAAGAGCTCGGCCAGACGCAGGCAAAGCTCGGCGCCCACCGGCTCTATCCCGTGCATTGTGCTCACGTACCGGAACTCGGGCTCGTCCTCTTCGACATCGGGGTTGTCCGTGATCTTGAGCATCCACAGAGCCCGCCCCTGGACCGACGGTCCGATCGAGACCATGCGCACCAAGTTGGGGTAGCCGGTTGCCAGCGCCTGCATGCGGGCCACCCACTGATCGTAGGTGGGCCAGCCGCTCGGCTGCTCCGTTCCGGGGCCATACAGGCGCCACGCCCGCAGCGCGTCGTTCGGGATCGCCACGGCGTTCAGGCCCTCGCGGCCAAGCGCGGCCGCCTCCCCCGGGCTCACATAGACCGTCGCAACCAGGGGGGCAAAGGGCGCCCCGGGCTGCGGGTAACCGCCCGACTCGAGCTCTACCCGGGCAATGTCGATTTGGAGCCTGACCAGCGCCGCCATCTCCTCCGGCGCGGCGATCCCTACCTCCGCCGGGTAGCGGTCCGAAAAGGGAAAGGGCTCTGGAGTCACAGCTGCAGCCTCCTGCAGAGCGTGGCCGGCCACAGGCCACGCTGCCAGCGCGACCAGCAGGGAACAAAGAACAGCTGCGAACCACCTATTCGACCTCGCTCTTGCCACTTGACCCCTCCCGTCCATCGCTCGGCGCGCTCTGCGCCATCGGTCGGCATTATACTCGCGAAGACAGCCCGAAGCAAATGCCTCCCACACCCCAGACCGGGGGTGGCCTGGCCTGGTTTGACAGCCCTCCGGCTCTGGACTACAATCCTGGTGCCCCGGCCGAGCGTCCCGCCGGGAGACTCTCCGATGGAGCAGATGCAAAATGACAAAGGTGGTGTCTCGATGGCTTCTTGGCCTCGTGTGCCTTGGCCTTGTCCTGGCCTTGGCTCTCCCCGTCGGCGCCGATCCGCAGGAGCGCTGGCTCCCGTTCGATGGTGTCTCCCCTGCCTCACAGCCGGCCGTCAGCTTGCTTGGCTCAAGCGGCGAGGCAATTGACCTGGCGGCCGACCTCCCGGGAGCCTGGACCGCCGGCATCCAGGCCGGCGGCCGCGACCTCTCACGGCTCTATGGCGACGGCTACGGCCACCCCACCAAGGTAGGCATGCCGGACCTCCCCGTGCTGCGCCGGGACGTCGAGATCCCCTTCGGCGCCCGGGTGACCGTCGAGCTGGTATCGGCGGACTGGGCCGACCAGACCCTTGCCGGCCTTGACCTGGATCCCATCTACCCACTCCAGCCTTCGCTTCGCAAGACCGAGGAGCCCGGGCAGAGCACCGCCTTCCGGATCAACGACGAGTTCTACACATCGGGCGGGCTGTACCCAATGTCGCCCATAGCCCTCGGAGAGGCCTACACCGTCCGCGGGCACCGTGTGCAGCCGGTTGAGGTGTGGCCGGTTGCGTACGACCCCGCTGCCGGCACATTGCGCCTCTACCGCTCGGTCACCTTCTGCCTGCGGCTGAGCGGCGGCGAGCCGGCCCTGACGCAGGCGATGGCCGCGCGCTACGCATCCTCCGCCTTCGAGAACCGCCTGGCTGGCCAGATCATCAACTATAACCAGGGAATGGGCGCCCGGCCGATCTCTCCCGACGACACCACCGGATACCTGATCATCACGGCCGATGCCTACTACGGCAGCATGCTGCCCTTCGTGACCCTCAAGGAAGGGCGTGGCTACGACGTGACGATGACCAAGACCTCTGAGATTCCCAATGGGGGCACCACAACCGGCATCAAGGCATACATCCAGGAGGCCTACGACACCTGGCCGCTGCCGCCTTCCTTCGTGCTGCTCGTCGGCGACACCGACACGGTGCCTACCTTCACCGGTCCCGAGATCGGGACCTCTACGGACCTCTACTACGGCTGCATGGACGGAAGCGGTGACTGGCACCCTGACCTGGGGCGCGGCCGCTTCCCGGTTCGCTCCGCCGCCCAGACCACCTACATGGTCGACAAGTACCTGGCCTACGCCGGCCTGACCGGCCAAGAGCCCTGGATCAAGGCCGCCTCCTTCCCTGCGACCTGCGACGACTACCAGACGGCAGAGGGCAGCCACAACTATGTCATCAACAACCACACCCTGCCCAACGGCTACACGGGCACCTTCCCCAACAACCCCCAGCCCGGTGGAGACAAGCTCTATTGCGTGACCTATAACGCGACGCACCAGAACCTGATCGACGCTTTCAACCTCGGGCGCTGGGCCATCATCTATTCAGGGCACGGCAGCTACAGCGGTTGGGAGATGAGCTTTACGCCGACCGATGTTCGGAATCTCACCAACGACGGCATGTTCCCCTTCGTCGCCAGCCACGCCTGCCTCAGCGGCGATTTCGGCGAGACGGAGGTATTCGGCGAGACGTGGGTCCTCGAGCCAAACCAGGGTGCTCTCGTCTTCTGGGGCTCCTCGACCTACAGCTACTGGGGCGAGGATGACATCCTCGAGCGCCGCATGTTCGACAACCTCTTCAACGCCGACCCCCATCCCACCATCGCCGAGATGACCGATGCTGGCCTGGTCGGAGTCGAGTCCAGCTACCCCAGCATGGCGCAGTACTACTGGGAGACCTACAACGTCCTGGGCGATCCTGCCGCCAAGCTCTTCCTCGAGCCCGACCTGCCCACCTTCACGCTGGCCGTGGACCCGGCCCAACACGAAGTCTGCTCCAGCGGCACAGCCCACTCCACCGTCACGGTCGGCTCGATCATGAACTACAACGGGACGGTCGGGCTGAGCACAGCCGCGCTGCCGCCGGGCATCTCGGCAGCCTTCACGCCCCCGTCCGCGCCCGCGCCCTTCACGTCGGACTTGGCGCTCGGCGTGGCCGCGGGCACACCGGCCGGCGACTACCCTGTCACCGTGCTGGCGAGCGACGGCTCCCTGACCCTCGACGCGCAGGTCGCAGTGCGCCTGCGGAGTGGCTCACCGGCGGCGCCCCTGCTGGTCTCCCCGGCCGACGGCGCGACCGACCAGGCGCTGGCGCCTGTGCTGGACTGGGACGCCGCACAGCAGGCCACCACCTACAGCCTCCAGCTCGCCAAGAGCCCGCTCTTCACCGCCCCGGTCGTGGACGTCACCGGCATTCCCGCCACCGCCTTCGCGACCCTGTCGCCGCTGGACGGCGGCACCTGCTACTGGTGGCACGTGCAGGGTGAGAATGCATGCGGGGTGGGGCCCTGGGCCGAGCCGTTCCACTTTGCCACGGTCGCCCTGACCAACGGCTTCTCCGATGACATGGAGTCGGGCAGCGGCCAGTGGACCCACCAGGCGGCGCAGGGCATCGACCACTGGGCGATATCCACCGCCCAGGCCCACAGCCCCACACACGCCTGGTTCGTCCCAGATGACTCGGCCCTCACCGACACGCGCCTCTGGAACACCGCCGCCGTGCCCGTGGGCGCCGGCAGCACACTCACCTTCTGGCACCGATTCCAGTTCGAGGGCACCTCCTACGACGGCTCGGTGCTCGAGATCTCGACGGACGGCGGCGCCAGCTGGGCGGACCTGGGGGCCCACATCACGGCGAACGGCTACAACGGCACCATCGAAAGCGGGTACAGCAACCCCCTGGCGGGCCGCGCCGCATGGACCGGTGACCTGACTGCCTGGACCGAGGTCAGCGTGAACCTCAGCGCCTTCTCCGGGCAGAGCGCCCAGATCCGCTGGCGGCTTGGCTGCGACTCCTCGGTGTCCGACGTCGGCTGGTACATCGACGACGTGCAGATTACCGCGCCGCTTCCCCCCAACCCGGCGCCAACCCTGACCACCATCGATCCCGGCTCGGGCTCCCCAGAGGACAGCACGCCGGTCACGATCGCGGGGACCAACTTCGCCGGTGTGCCGAGCCTCCGCCTGGGCACGACCTGGCTTCTGGACGTCGTCCGGGTGAGCCCGACGCAGCTGACTGCCGTCGTCCCTGCGGGCATGGCCGCGGGAACCTACGACCTGGTGCTCTACAACGGGGACTGCCAGCAGGCCACGCTGCCGGACGCCTTCACCGTGACCGCGGAGAATACCGTCCACGTGCACGCCATGAAGCTCACGTACCAGGACCTGGGCGGGCGCTACGTCATCGACGGCCAAGTGCAGATTGTCGATCAGAACAACGCCCGCGTCACGGGTGCCCTGGTCACAGCCGAGTGGACGCTGCCCGATGGCTCGACGCAGACGAGGCAGGCGCTCACCCGCACCAACGGAGTTGCTTCCTTCCGTGCCAAGTCGACCCAGGCGGGCACCTTCCGGCTCTGCGTCGCCAACGTCACCAAGGCAGGCTACCTCTACGATCCGGAGCAGAACCGCGTGAGCTGCAGAGTGCTCACTATCCCATAGATCACAGAAGCAGGGCGGGCCGGGCCTTGGGGTCCGGCCCCGCCCTGTTTCTTCCGGCCCGTCACGAAAGCGGCTGCCGGCCCATCCCAGCGGAGCGTGCGCATTGTCCAGAAGGCTCATCGTCAACGCGGATGACTACGGACGGACGCCGGCCGTGTCGCGCGGCATCCTCCACGCACACCGCCACGGCATTGTGACCAGCACCACGGTCATGGTCAACCAACCCGGCGTGGAGGCACAGCTGAAAGAAGCGCTTCTCTGCCCGGCCCTGGGCCTGGGCCTCCACCTGGTCTTTACTGCCTGGCGCCCCGTCCTTCCTCCAGAGAAGGTGCCTGGCCTCGTCGACGAGGCCGGGCACTTCCTGGAGCAGCACACGGTGTGGGCCCGCGCAGAGCAGATCCCCCTCCCGCAGCTCCGCAAGGAGCTTGGCGCCCAGCTTCAGCGTTTTTCGGTACTCACCGGCCGCCTGCCCGATCACCTCGACTGCCATCACTTTGTCCACCTCTACCCTCCCTTCTTCCAGGTGTACGCCGACCTTGCCTGCGAGCACGCCCTGCCCCTGCGCGTTCCCTTTCCCCCCGAGACCGCCTTCACGCAGGCTGCCAAGACCCTTCCCTTCCTGGAGGGCTTTCCACGCGACTTGGTGCGGGGGATGATCGCCACCAACTCCGCCCTCCTCAAGGCCCGGAAGCTCCCGCATCCCGATCACTTCATCGGCACCTTCTTCGGCCAGGATGCCCTCTCGCTCGAAAACCTCTTGGCGCTGCTGCAGCGCCTGCCGGACGGTACCAGCGAGCTCATGTGCCACCCAGGCTACGTCGACGAGGCGCTGTCCGCCAGCTCCTATGGCCGTGAGCGCGAGGCCGAGCTGAGCCTCCTCACCCATCCGGGCCTCCGCGGGCAGGTGCTCGCGATGGGCATCGAGCTGGTCACCTTCGACGTGCTCAGGCCGTGCCCGGCCGCCGGGGCACTCTAGCTCTGCCCGGTGCGCCCGATGGGCGAAGGTCTCCGACCGAGCCCCACCCAGCATGGTCTGCTTCGACCTGCCCTTTGCCCGCGGCACCCGTTCGCGGTATACTCCCGCCAATCGATTCATCACCAGGAGCACAACATGCGTGAGATCACAATTGCCACCGTCCAGATGGCGCCCCGATTGGGCCAGGTCGAAGAGAACCTCAACACGATGGTCAAGCTCGTGGACAGGATCGCCACGGAGCAGAAGAAAGTCGACCTGATCATCTTCCCCGAGCTGGTGACCACCGGCTACGAGATGGGGCCCGGCTTCACGGATGTTGCGGAGCGCGTCCCGGGCCAGAGCATCCACCTGCTTGCGCAGCGTGCGAGCGACTTTTCCACTCACATCGCCTTTGGCCTGGTGACCAAGGAAAAAGTCGAGTCCATCATCTACAATTCCGCCGTCCTGATAGGGCCGGAGGGCGAGCTGCTGGGCCTGTACCACAAGGTGCACCTCCAGGGCGAGGAGCGCATCGCCTTCCGCGCCGGCTACCGCCTCCCCGTCTTTGAAGCCACCTTCGGCCAGGTGGGCATCCTGGTGGGCTGGGACCTGGCCTTTCCAGAGGCTGCCCGCAGCCTTGCCCTCGATGGAGCCGAGCTCCTGTGCGTCTGCTCCAGCTGGACCCAGGCACCCGACCAGGACCAGGAAGTGGCGGTCGACGAGTGGCGCACCTATGTCCACGCGCGCGCCCTGGAGAACTCGATCTATGTGGCGGCGAGCAACCGCATCGGCGAGGAGTACACCTACCGATTCTTCGGCGACAGCCGCATCGTCGGCCCGCGCGGCGAGACCTACGTCTTCATCGACGAAGAGGAAAGCGCCTACGCGGTCGCGACGATCGACCTGGACGCCGTCCGCAAGACACGCGAAGAGCTTCAGCACATCCAGTGCCGCCAGCCCCAGGCCTACCGCAACCTGGTGCGCAAGTACTAGAGCCGCCCGCTGCTGCACAACCGGGCGGCGGGCAGGTGCCATTGGCTGTTGTGAGCCGCTCTTGCGATAGGGGCCAACGTGCCAGACCCACGCGGTGAGCCCATCGTCAGGATCCGAGGCCTGCGTCACACCTTTGGTGCCGGCTCGACCAGGCCCGTCCACGCACTGGATGCGATAGACCTCGACCTCTTCCCAGGGGAGTACCTTGCCGTCCTCGGCCACAACGGCTCCGGCAAGTCCACACTCGCGCGCCACCTGAACGTGCTTCTCACGCCCACCGAGGGCGAGGTCTACGTCCGCGGCATGGATACCCGACTGCCGGAAAACACCCTGCCCATCCGGCGCTGCGTCGGCATGGTCTTCCAGGTGCCCGACAACCAGATCGTCGCCAGCATCGTCGAGGAAGATGTGGCTTTCGGCGCCGAGAACCTCGGAGTGCCCGAGCCCGACCTGCACAGGCGCGTCGAATGGGCCCTCAAGCAGGTCGATATGCTTGACTTCCGGGACCGCGAGCCGCACCGCCTCTCGGCCGGGCAGAAGCAGCGCGTTGCCCTTGCCGGCGTGATCGCCATGAAGCCGGACATCTTGGTCCTCGACGAGGCAACATCCATGCTGGACCCTGAGGGCCGGCGCCAGGTCCTGTCGGCCGTGCGCGACCTGAACAAACAGGAAGGCACCACGGTCGTCGCCATCACCCACTTGATGGACGAAGCCGTCGAAGCCGACCGAGTCATCGTGCTGCAGCAGGGCCGGATCGCCCTGGCGGGTCCCCCGCGCGAGGTCCTCACGCAGGTCGAGCAGATGCGCACGCTCCAGCTCGACGTCCCGCAGGCCGCCGAGGTCTCCTGGCTGCTCCACCGGCGCGATCCCTCCTTCCCAGGCGACCTCCTGACCGTCCGCGAGGTGGTGGAAAGCGTGCGCCGGCACGCCGAGGCCCACACCGGAGGCGGGCAGCCGCCCACATCATGAGCCGGCAGCCGGTCATCCAGGTTTCAGGGCTTCACTTTGCCTACCTCCGCGGCACCCCGATGGAGGTGACCGCGCTGCGGGGCATCAGCCTGGAGATCTGCCGCGGCGAGAGGGTGGGGATCATCGGCCGCGCGGGATCCGGCAAGTCCACCCTCGTGCAGCACTTTAACGGCCTGCTGCGCCCCGACGGCACCGGCCAGGTGCTGGTGGCCGGTCACGATCTGGGCGACCCGGACACCGATTTCCGGCGCATCCACCGGCTGGTGGGCCTCGTCTTCCAGTCCCCCGAACAGCAGCTCTTCGAGCGCCTGGTCGGCGACGACATCGCCTTCGGGCCCAAGCAGCTCGGCATCGAGCGCCCTGAGCGGCGCGAACGGGTGCGCTGGGCAATGGAGATGGTCGGCCTCGACTTTGACACGTTCAAGGACCGCCTCACCCTCTCCCTGAGCGGTGGGGAGATGCGCAAAGTCGCGGTCGCGGGCGTGCTCGCCCTCAAGCCCGAGGTGCTTGTCCTGGACGAGTCCACCTCGGGCCTGGACCCCAGCAGCCGGCGCGAGATGCTGAGCCGGCTCGACAGGCTGCACCGCGAGGAGGGCACGACCCTTGTCCTGGTCTCGCCCAGCATGGAAGAGATAGCCGGGCACGTGGACCGCGTGCATGTCCTGGAGAATGGCTCGACGGTGATGCACGGCTCCGTGCGCGAGGTCTTTGCGCAGCCGGAGAGGCTGAGGCAGTACGGCCTCGACGTGCCCCAGGTGACAGCCATCGCCCACGAGCTTGCGCAGCTCGGCCTCACCGATGGCGCCGTGCCCCTCAGTGTGCCTGAAGGGGTGGAGCTTGTTTGGGCGGCACTCGGCCATTCCTCGCCGCCGAGCGATGAGCCGGGCACGGCAGGCAGAGGCTAAGTGGAGTCCATCGAGTTCCAGCGCTACATCACCATCGGCCAGTACGTGGCCGGCCGGTCGCTGGTTCACCGCCTCGACCCCCGCGCCAAGATCTCGGCCTTTCTCTTCCTGACCCTCGCGGTTACCTTCAGCCGGTCCTACACCGCCAACGCGATCCTGCTCCTGGTGACCCTGGGCCTCGTCCTGGCCGCCCGCATCTCGATTCGCTACCTGCTCACCGGCCTTCGGCCCGCCCTGCCCTTCATCCTGCTGCTGGCCATCATGCAGCTCCTCTTTTACGGCAACGCCTACGTTCCCTACCGGATGGAGCCGGTTACACTGTGGCGCATGGGCTGGATCCACGTCACCAACGGCTCGGTGCAGGCAGTCGTCGTCTCCACGTCGCGCTTCGTGGAGCTGCTTTTCCTCACCAGCCTGCTCACCAACACCACCCGCCTCACCGACCTGACCCACGGCATCGAAGCGATGCTGCGCCCCTTCAGGCGGCTGGGCCTGCCTGCCCACGAGCTGTCCCTCGTGGCGACCGTTGCGCTTCGCTTCCTGCCCCTGCTGGCCGAGCAGGCAGAGAACATCCTCAAGGCCCAGGCTTCGCGCGGCGCACCCATCGCCCAGCGCGGCAGGCTTCAGCTCATTGCCACCGCCAGGCAGCTTGCCACGCTCCTGGTCCCGCTCTTCGTGGACGCCTTCCGCCGGGCCGAGGACCTGATCTTGGCCATGCAGGCGCGCTGCTATGCCGGCGGCCGGGGACGCACAAGTTATGTGAAGCTTCACTTTGGCCGAGCCGACGCCCTGGTCTATGGGCTGGTCCTCCTCTTTTCCACGGCCATGCTCGTGCTGCGCAACTTTTTCCCCCTCTAGCGCCAAGTAGGGCGGGTTTCCATACCCGCCCACAACTCCCTCTCCCTTCCAGGGAGAGGGTTGGGGTGAGGGTACAACCGCATTGCGATGCCCGTACAGTCGTAGGGCGGGTTTCCATACCCGCCTCGTGGCTCGCACCAACCCTGTCGCCGCACCCGGCTCTGTTGTTGGGGACACGCATCTGTGCTAGACTTGGCAAGGGGTGAGAGCAATGAGCACAAGTCCATTGTCCGTTCGCAAGATCGTCATCGCCGGCGTGTTGTCTGCCATCACGATCCTGCTGGGATGGACCCGCCTGGGGTTCATCACAGTACCCACCATCGTCGCAGACGCAACCATCATGCACGTGCCCGTGATCGTGGGCGGCGTTGTGGAGGGACCGATCGTGGGTGCCATCGTCGGCCTCATCTTTGGCATCTTTAGCTTCATCCAGGGCACGATCCCGGCCTTCAAGGATCCGCTGGTTGCCATCCTGCCGCGGCTCTTCATCGGCATCACCGCCTGGCTGGCATACATCGCCCTGAAGCGCCTCAACCAGTATGTGGCCGTCGTCGTGGCGGCCGTCGTCGGAAGCCTGACCAACACCGTCGGCGTGCTCGGCATGGGCGTGGTCCGCGGCTACTGGCCCGCCGGCCCGGCCGTCGCGGTCGGCGTCGCACAGGGCATTCCGGAGGCCATCCTGGCGGCGATCATCACCACAGCCGTTGTCGTCGTCTGGAAGCGAATCGATACGGGCCAGGCCGAGGCCAAGATGTAGCGGAGGGTAGCCAAATGGCCAAGAAGTTGGTCGTCGTCGCCGGCAACATTGGCACCGGCAAGACCTCCCTGGCGGAGCGCCTGGGTGCCCGCCTGCACTGGCGCACGAGCTTCGAGTCCGTCGCCGACAACCCCTACCTGGCCGACTTTTACGCCGACATGCGGCGCTGGTCCTTCCACCTGCAGGTCTTTTTCCTGGGTCACCGCGCGGAGCAGCACCTGGCCCTGGCTCGCTGCCCCGAGTCGGCGATTGCCGACCGCTCCATCTACGAGGACGCCCACATCTTCGCCCGCGCCCTGCGCCACATGGGCAACCTGAGCGAGCGCGACTACCAGGCCTACCGGCGGGTCTTTGACCAGATCGTCTCGGGCCTTCCGCGGCCCGACCTGCTCATCTATCTCCAGGCCCCAGTGCCGGTCCTGCTGCAGCGCATCGGGCGCCGCGGCCGAGATATCGAGAGCGGGATATCGGGCGACTACCTGGCCCTCCTGGAGAGCTTTTACGAGGAGTGGATCCAGGCGTTTGACCTCTGCCCCGTCCTGGCGATCCGCACGCAGGACCTCGACTTTGTGCACAAGCCCAAGCACCTGGGCACTGTCATCCAGCGCATCGAGGACAAGCTCGCGGGCAAAGAGGAGATCGTCTTCCCGGGGCAATGAACAGCCCTCTCCCCAGTTGGGAGAGGGCTTGTGTCGCGGCGACAGCCACCCGCCGCGCAGCCAGGCGCCCGGCGTGGCCAGACGGGTCGTCCCTGGCCCCTAGTCCCCGAAGCTAATCCCCAGGTCGCGCGCCGTCAGCATCAGGTCCGAGTTGAGCGGCACGCGCTTCATGCGGCGCGTGGCCTCGACCAGCGGCACATACTTGACCTTGGGCGGGTCCAGGGCAACCATGATGCCCCGCTGCCCCTCGTCGATCGCGCGCACGGCCGCGGCCCCAAAGCGCAGCGCAATGAGCCGGTCCTCTGCCGTCGGTGAACCGCCCCGCAGCAGGTGCCCGAGCACCACGAGCCGCGTTTCCTTGCCCGTCAGGGCTTGCAGCTCCTCCGACACCTTCTCGCCGACGCCTCCCAGCCGCTCTGCCCTGCCTATCTCCTTGCCGGCGACCGTGACGGAGCCCCCCTTGGGGATTGCCCCCTCGGCCACGACCACGAGCGAAAAGGTCCGTCCCAGCCGCTCGCGCTGCAGGATCTTGTCCGCCACCTTGTGCGGGTCGTAGGGAACCTCCGGGATGAGGATGACGTCCGCCGACCCGGCGACGCCGGTCTCGAGCGCAATCCAGCCGGCGTAGCGGCCCATCACCTCGACGACGATGACCCGCTTGTGCGAGGCCGCCGTCGAGTGCAGCCGGTCGAGGCACTCCACGGCGAAAGACACGGCCGTGTCAAAACCAAAGGTGACGACCGTCTTGTCCAGGTCGTTGTCGATCGTCTTGGGCACGCCGACGACCCACATGCCTTTTTCTGAAAGGACATTCGCAATCTCCATCGACCCGTCACCGCCGATCGAGATCAGGGCGTCCAGCTCGTGCAGGGCGAAACGCTGGATCAGCTCCGCGCTGCGGTCCACCTCAGTGTACTGCCCGTCCACCCCGCGCACCGGGAAGTGGAGGGGATTGCCCTTGTTCGTGGTGCCCAGGATGGTGCCGCCCAGGTGCGTGATACCGCGCACCGCATCGCGGGTGAGCCGGAAGAGGCCGCCCTCCACGTATCGCTCGGGCATCAGCAGGCCGTTGAAGCCCTCCCGGATGCCGTACACCTCCCAATCGCGGTTGATAGCAGCCAGCGTAGCAGCCCGGATCACGGCGTTCAGCCCGGGCGCATCGCCCCCGCCCGTGGTGATCGCGATCTTCTTGACTTTCGCTTCTGTGGAGCCCATTCTCCCCACCTCCGCCATCCCAGGATGGGGCCATTGTAGCACAACGCACGGCCGGCGTCCACTTGCGGCGCGCCTCGGTCAGGGCCAAGTCAAGGTCAGGCAGTTGCCCCTCAACGTTTTTGACTGCCATTTGACACCGCGCCGCTTGTGTGGTATAATCCCAACCGTCGCAGTGGTATGTGAAGTTGGCCGGCATCGGGCAGCGGTGGCCGGAGTTGGTCCGGTCATCGCCCTGGTGGCCCTTTCATGAGGGGGGGTGGTCACCGCACAAAACCTCGCTGGTGCCTCGAAGGCAAAGCTTTCCGGCCGACGGCCGGACCCGGGACTAGACTATCCACACAGGAGTAGGAGGGTAATCCCATGAGCGTTGTCATTCTTGTCATCGGCATCGCGGCGGCCATCCTTGGGTACTATGTGTATGCCAAGAGGATCGACCGCACGATCATCAAGCCGGACGACAGAAAAGCCACCCCTGCCAGGATGTACATGGACGGAGTGGACTTTACGCCGGCCAATCGCAACGTGCTCTTTGGCTACCAGTTCAAGTCCATTGCGGCTCTCGGCCCCATCCTCGGGCCCATCGTCGCCGTCCAGTGGGGCTGGCTCCCTGCGCTGCTCTGGATCATCCTCGGCACCTTCTTCATCGGATGGGTCCAGGACTATGCCAGCATCATGATCGGCGTTCGAGAAGAGGGCCAGACATTTGGTGCCCTCAGCTACCGCCTCATCTCCCCCCGCTCGCGCAGCATCCTCCTCGTCTTCATCTACTTCTACCTCTGGCTCATCATGGGTGCCTTCGGCGTCCAGGTCGGCTTCAACCTGCTGACCAACCCCGCCGTTCCGATCGGGGTGATCATCGTGATCCTGGCCGGCATCCTAGCCGGGCAGATGACCTACAAGTGGAAGCGGGACATCATCCTCACGAGCGTCGTGACGGTCATCGTCGCCTTCGCGGGCATATTCATCGGCACCCTGCCGGCCGTCCGCGACTTTGTCTCGCTCATCTTGGGGACAAAGGGAGGCGCCACCAGCCCGACCCTCTTCCTCAACGTGACGCAAGCCAAGCTCGTCGGAAGCCTGCTCGTGGTGATCATCTGCTACTTTGGCGCCGTGCTCCCCATTTGGCGCTGGGCGCAGCCGATCAACTACGTTGCCTTCTGGATCGTCCTGCTGGGCATTGTGGGTGGCGTCGTGGGCCTGCTCATCTGGCACCCTGGCCTTGGCACATTCCCGGCCGTCACAACCTTCAACGTGGCCGGGCTGGGCCCGCTGTGGCCGATCCTCTTCGTCACCATCGCCTGCGGAGCCATCTCCGGCTGGCACTCCCTCGTCTCCAGCTCCGGCACAGCCCGCCAGCTGGAGAAGGAGGGCGACGCCCTCTATGTCGGCGGCGGCTCCATGTTCCTGGAGATGTTCTTCGCCGTGATGGCCTTCCTGACCGCGACCGTTGCCTTCGGCAGCATCGAGCTGTACAAGGAAGCCGGCGGGGGAGGCGCCGCAGCCAAGATCTTTGCCACGGGGCTGGCAACCTTCATGAACCAGTGGGGTCTGCCCAAGGACTTTGGCACGGCCTACGGCATGGTCTTCCTCTGCCTGATGGCGCTGACGATCATGTACCTCGTCGTCCGCTTCATGCGCGTGGCGAGTGCCGAGGCACTGGGAGATCGCCTGCCCATCATGAAGAACTCGCACGTGGGGACCATTGTCGCCCTGCTCCTGACGCTCATCCTGATCTGGCTGGTGCCTTTCCTGCAGATCTGGGTGGTCTTTGGCGCAGCCAACCAGCTGATGGCCTCCCTCGCCCTGCTGCTCGTCACCCTCTGGCTGATGTCCAAGGGGAAGAAGTACCAGTGGACCTTCTGGCCCTTCGTCTTCATGTTCATCACCACCATCGGCGCCCTGCTCTACAAGGCCTATGAGTCGTTCTTTATCAACCTTCCCAAGGCAAGCGCGCAGGCGAACCCTGGTCAGTTCACCACGGCCCAAATCATCATTGGCGTGGTCTGCCTGATCTTGATCGTTGCGGCCGTCTTCCTTGCCTGGGATTCCCTGGGCGCCATCCGGCGCCTGCGGGCCAAGCAAGTCGCCCCGGCACGCGCCGGCGGCGGAGAATAGCCTCTGGTCACACGAGGGGGGGTGGGCCACTAGGCTCATCCCCCCGATACAGGCTGCGCAGCAGCTCCGGTCATCCTGGTACGCCGCCGGGCACTGCGTGCCCGGCGGTCACTTGACCGGGCGCGCGAGGCGATGTATCATGTCCGCAGCCCAAGTCCCATGGGGAGAACGTGGTGCCTATTCGCCTGGAGGTGATCGCTCACACGCTTGAAGGCTTGGGGACCTGCACGACCTGCCAGCTCGTCCTGGCAGAAGCGGGTGTGGGCCAACCCAAGGCAGAGCAGGCTCTCGCCGAATTCCCGCCTGAGTGGCAGGCCGACGTTCGGCGCCTGTCCGAGTGGATCGGCGACCTGGCCCGCCGCTATGGCGAGGGCATCCAGATCCGCATCATCGATCCCCAGTCACCGGCCGGCCTCCTCAAGAGCCTCCGCTTCCGCGTCCGGCACTATCCCACCTGGATCGTGGAGGGCCACGACCCGATCGCCGGCTGGGACCGCGAGGCACTCGAGACGGCCATCCGCCGCAGGGGCGGAAGCGAGGTCACCCTTGATGGGCACATCTGATCCGCCCCCTGGCGGTGCGCGGTACGCGGCCTGGGTCGAGTTCCTCAGAAAGTACGCCCGGATCGTCGGCCAGATGATCTACGGCGCCACCATCCACGAGATGGTCCGCGACCTGAACAAGGAGCGCGCCTCGATCGAGCGTCTCTTTATCCTGGTCGTGTTTGGCGACGTCCTGGGTGTGCCCCTGCTCCCGCCCTACTACTCGCTGCGCCTGCTTCCCTATGTCGTGCCCAAGATCGAGGGCTGGCGCCGGAGCATGCTGCGCGAGCGTGACCTTACCGATTTGTGCGACCAGGAATTCACCTAGCGAGGAGAGAAGAATGCCCGAAGAAGAGAAGAAGAAACGATCCGGCCTGATGGATGCTGCCAAGAGCGTCCTGTATGGCATGGCCGGCCACGACATGAGCCGTTATGCCCTCAAGACACGCGGGAGCATGGAACACCTCTTCATCCTGGTAACCATGGGCGACCTGCTCGGCATCCCCATCCTGCCGCCCTACTACTCACTCCGGCTCCTCCCCTACGTCGTCCCGCAGATCAGCACCTGGAAACGGCGCATGCTTCGCGAGCGTGACCTGACCGACGCCTTGGCATGAGCCTGTTGCGCAAGCCGCCGGCTTGCGAAGGAGGAAACGAAATTGTCACTCACCCGCATCTTTGAGGAACATCCTGAGCGCCGCTACATCATGTTCGGCGGAGCGGGCGGGCTCGGCAAGACCACCTTCTCGGCAGCCACCGCCTACTGGCTGGCCAAACAGGGGCACCGCGTCCTGGTCTTTTCCGTCGACCCGCAGGCCAGCCTGTCCGACATCTTCCAGCGCAACATCTTTGGCAAGGGACCGGTCGAGATCATGCCCAATCTCTACGCGCAGGAGATTGACGCCGACCAGCGCATCCGCGCCTACCAGAACGAGATACGCCAAAAGATCCTGGACAGGTACGGCATGGACGAGGTGCCCGAGGAGATCGAGAACTATATCCAGGCCGCCGCTGCCGAGCCGGCCATGGAAGAGAGCGCCATCTTTGACGCCGTCGTCGACATCGTCGTCAGCGCCGAGTACGACTATTACATCTACGACCTGGTCCCGCTTGGGCATGCGCTCTACTACCTGAGCATGGCAAGCGTCTACGACCAGTGGATCGACAAGATCACGGGCCTTCGCTCCGAGATGGAGGAGTACCAGCAGGTCGCGGCCGTGATGCAGCGCAAGAAGGAAAGTGAGGAAGACGAGATCCTGGGCGAGCTGCAGTACATCAAGGAGCGCATCAACCGCTCCTCCGGCATCCTCACCGACCGGGTCAAGACCGCCTTCTTCTTCGTCGTCATCCCCGAGGAGATGGCCATCCTGGACACCAAGAAGGCCGCCGGGCTCTTTGCCCGCTACGACGTGCCCCTGTCGGGCTACATCGTCAACCGGGTCATTCCCGAGTCCCTCGCCCAGCAGGACATCCCCGAGTATCTTCGCCATCGGCTCGCCATGCAGAAGGGCCACCTGGACACGATCCGCCGCGAGCTGGGCTCCGACGTGCTTGCCCTCATTCCCGAGTTCGAGCGCGACATCACCGGCCTGCCCATGATCGCCAAGATGGCCGAAACCATGTTCGGAGGCTAGGATCATGATAGAAACTACCACCCGGCAGTTCCTGGCCGAGCGGCCCGGCCTCAAGTACCTCTTCTTCGGCGGCAAAGGGGGTGTCGGCAAGACCGTCATGGCCGGCACAGCCGCACTGTGGCATGCCCAGCAGGGCCGGCGGACGCTCCTGGCTTCCACCAACCCGGTGCACAGCCTCTCCGGCCTCCTCGACCAGGACGTCTTTGGCCGCCACACACCCGTCACAGGCGTCCCCAACCTCTTTGCCTACGAGATCGACACCCGCGAGACCATTGAAAAGTCCAAGAAAGAGATCCGCGAAAAGATCGAGTGGTTCCTCAAGTATGCCGAGATCAAGACCAAGGCCGAGCAGTTCGTCGAGTCCGCCACGATGAACCCCGCCTTCGAAGAGTCGGCCATGTTCGAGAACATGATCGACCTCATGTTCGAGGACAAGTACGACGTCTACGTCTTTGACACGGCACCCACCGCCAACGCGCGCCGCCTGCTCGGCATGTCCGACGTCTATGGCATGTGGGTCAACAAGATGGTCCAGAGCCGCGAGGAGGCCCAGACTCTCCGCCAGGTCCTCTCCTACAGCCGGCGCAAGAAAGAGAAGGATCCACTGATGGAGTACCTTCTGAACCTGCGCTCGCGCATGGCCAACGCCAAGGTGCTGCTGACCGACAAGGCGAAAACGGCCTTCTTCTTCGTGACCCTCGCCGAGGCGCTGCCAATCGCCGTCATTCGCCGCTTCATCGACTGGTTTGACGAGTTCGGCATCCCGGTCGGTGGCGTCGTGGTGAACATGCTGATCGACGACAGCACGGTGCGACCTGAGACGCCCGACTTTGTCAGGAACCGGGTCGCGATGCAGGCCGGCTACATGGAAGAGATCTGGCGTGTCTTTCCCGACGTCCGGGCGGTTGTGCCGCTTTTCGACACTGAGGTGAGGGGCGTCGAGATGCTCAATCGCACCGCCCAGCACCTGTTCGTGTAGGGCCGGACGACTCGTGGCAGACATCGATCCGACCCTGCTGCTCATCATAACGGCCGGCCTGTACATCGTCGTCTTTGGGCTCCTCTCGGTCCTGCGTCGAGAAGGGCTGTCGGTCCAGTTCGCCCTGGAAGCGATTGCCCTCAGCATCCTGATCATCGGCGGCGCCTGGCTCCTGGGCATCCGGTTCAGCCCGGTCCTGCTGCTCCTCATCCTCTACCTGGTTACCATGCGGTCGCGCCTGATCGTCGACCTGGCCAACCTCTTTGCCCGCCGCGAGCGCTACGACACTGCCTTCCGGCTCTACCGCTTAGGCCTGGCCTGGTGGCCCGATGCCCAATCGCGCCTCATCGTCCTCGCCAACCGGGGAGCCGCCGAGCTTTACAGCGGGCAGACCGACGCCTCCATCGCCACCCTGGAGCAGGTCCTGCTGCCCGAGAACCAGTCGCGCCTGGGTCCACGCTACGAGGCCGGAACCCGCTACAACTTGGGGCTCGCCTGCGAGCGCAAGGGCGAGACGGCACGCGCAGCGGAGCTGTTCAACCAGGTCGTCGACGTGCTGCCTGGGTCGCCCTTTGCCCGCGCAGCCCAGGCAGCGCTGGACCGCCGCAGGAAAGGGGCCGGCAGCTAGCCGACCGGCATCGATCCAGGCAGGACAACCTGCCCACAATCTCCGGCTGGGGAAGGCCGCCGGGCCTCCCCAGCCGGCCTTGGGAGAACGCCCGCGTGCCGAACCTGCATGCTCTTTCGTCGCCGCGGCCCGATCGCTCGACCGGGCCGCACACTCGCGCGCCCTCCCGCCCATGAGGCTCTTTGTCCCCGGACGCGTCTGCCTCCTCGGCGAGCACTCTGACTGGGCCGGCGGCTACCGGCGCGCCAACCCGGCCATCGAGAAGGGCTACACCCTGATCTGCGGCACGCAGGAGGGCATCTACGCCGATCTCGCCCGCCATCCCAGGGCGCTCGTCCTGACCGCGACAACCTCCACCGGCGAGCACCATGGCCCCGTCTCCCTGCCGCTCGATGCGGACGCCCTGCTGGCGGAGGCGCAGGCGGGCGGCTTCTGGAGCTACATCGCCGGCACGGCCTACCAGGTCATCACGCGCTACCGGGTGGCGGGGCTTGTCCTGGACAACTTTCGCACCACGCTGCCGATCGGCAAGGGGCTTTCCTCGAGTGCCGCGATCTGCGTGCTGACGGCGCGTGGCTTCAACGAGATGTATGGCCTGGGGCTCTCCATCCGCGACGAGATGGAGCTGGCCTACCTCGGGGAGACCACAACGCCGTCCCGCTGCGGCCGCATGGACCAGGGCTGCGCCTTTGGCAGCAAGCCGGTCCTCATGACCTTTGACGGCGATGCCCTCGACGTCGCCGAGCTGGCTGTCGGCGAGGACATCCACCTGGTCCTGATCGACCTGGGTGCCCGCAAGGACACCCAGCGCATCCTGCGGGACCTGAACCGCTGCTACCCCACCGCCCCGGGCGAGATGGAGCGCGGCGTGCAGCAGCTCCTCGGCCCCCTCAACAAGCGCATCGTCGCCCGCGCCGTCGGCGCCCTCCGCGCCGGAAACGCCCAGCTGCTTGGGGCGCTCATGACAGAGGCCCAGTCCTTCTTCGACCGCTACGCGCTGCCCGCCTGCCCCGGTGAGCTGATTGCGCCGACGCTGCACTGGGTCCTCAACCATGCCGCCCTCGCCCCCTTTGTGTGGGGCGGCAAGGGTGTCGGCTCGCAGGGCGACGGCGCCGCCCAGTTCGTCACCCGCAGCCTGGCCGACCAGCAGGCAGCCGCCGATGCCGTCCGCCGCGAGCTGGGCATGTCGTGCCTGGCGCTCACCCTGCGCGCCTCCGCCGGCGGCGCCAACGAGCCGCCCCTGCCCGGGCGCGGAGCGGCGCGCCCTTGACCGGCGAACCCTGGCCGGGAGGAGCCATCGACAGGCTGATCGGGCAGCTGGTCGACTATGCGCCCAGGACCGGCTTCAACCAGTATGCGCAGAGGCACCCCGACCTCGACAGGCCGGGAGCGCCCGAGCTGAGGGTCCGGAACGTGCGCCTCTACCTGCGCTGCTTCCGCTCGCCGCGGGTCATCCTGGTCGGCGAGGCGGCCGGCTACGCCGGATGCCGCTTCTCCGGCATCCCCTTCACATCGGAGGCCCAGATCGCATCCCCGGCCGCCCTGGCCTGGACGGCCGGCCTCGGCCTGCAGCCCACCGGCGCGCGGCCGGTCCCGTGGGACGAGCTGTCGGCGCGGATCGTCTGGCGCGCCCTGGGGGAGCGGCGCGATTGCCTGCTCTGGAACGCCTTCCCCTGGCATCCGTGTGGGCCCGCCGGTCCGCTCACCAACTGCGCGCCGGGGTCGGAGGCGCGCGCCGGCNNACCTGCCGGTCCTGCGCAGCCTGCTAAACCTCTTCCCGCAGGCGCGGCCGGTGGCCGTCGGCCGCGTCGCCCAGCAGGCGCTCGGCCACCTCGGCATCGACGCACCCTACGTCCGCCACCCGTCTCACGGCGGCCGGCGCGCCTTCGAAGCCGGCCTCGCCGCACTCTGAATCCAATTGGGAGGAAACCATGGAAAAAGACGCCATCGCCACCGACAGGGCCCCGGCTGCCATCGGCCCCTACTCGCAGGCCATCCGCACCGGCGGCCTCATCTTTACCGCGGGCCAGCTGGGCATCGACCCGGCCACGAAACAGCTGGCGGGCCCCGACATCGAGAGCCAGGCGCGCCAGGCCCTGGCGAACCTGCAGGCCGTCCTGGAGGCAGCCGGCTCCTGCCTGGAGCACGTCGTCAAGACCAGCGTGTTTGTGATCGACCTGGGCGAGTTCGCGCGCCTGAATGCCGTCTACGGCAGCTTCTTCCCAGGGGTGCCGCCGGCCCGCTCCACCGTCCAGGTGGCTGCGCTGCCTGCCGGCGGCCGGGTCGAGATAGAGGCCATCGCCGTTGCGTGCGATTGCGGATGCGAATGCGAGTGCGACGAGGAGGAGTGCGGCTGCTCCTGCAGCTAGCCGGCTGCGCAGCCTGAGCTTGGCCGCTGGAAAAGCCAAGGCCGCCAGCCTAGGCTGGCGGCCTCTGTTGCTTTCGGTTCATCGAGTGGCGAGGGGGAGATTTGAACTCCCAACCAAGGGCTTATGAGTCCCCTGCTCCACCATTGAGCTACCTCGCCGCGCCCTTATACACAATGGCAGATGGCTTTGTCTGCCACCTGCCATCAGATAGCGGGGGAAGGATTCGAACCTCCGACCTTTGGGTTATGAGCCCAACGAGCTGCCTCTGCTCCACCCCGCATCGTGAAGGCCATTATACTCGACGCCCGCAGGCCCGTCAACTTACGCTGCACCCATGGCGTGCGGATGCGCCGTCCGTCACCCCCCCGCGAACGCCGCCAGTGTGACCATCGCCACGTAGACAAAGGCCGCGCCGGCGGCCAAAACCAGGCCGGCCGTCCCGAGGATGAGCCGCAGCCACAGCCTGCGCCGGACGACAGGGTCCAGCGGCTCCACGGCGCGCCGCCCATCCCCCGCTGCCGGGGGCGATGCAAGCGGCGGCGGCACGGCGTCCTGCCCGTCGCCGGCCGCGGCCAGCTCGCGCAGGCCCAGCTCGGCTTTGGCCCGCAGCGCGGGGTCCGCGCCCTGGGCGGCCGCCTTGAGCGCCTGCGCCGCCAGGTCCGCGCGGCCCTTGGCCCAGTAGGCCAGGCCCAGGTTGTAGTGGGCCAGCGAGAGCCCCTGCTCATGGCCGAGCGCCTGCCGGTAGCGGGCGATCGCCTCGTCCAGCTGCCCCTCCTGGTGGTAGGCCAGCGCTATCTGAAAGTGGATCTCGGCCGGGCTGCGACGGTCCTCGCCCGGACCCGCCGCCGGCGCCGGCGTCGAGGCGGGCCGCGCAGCGCTGCCGCGGGCTCGCGCACTGCGCACCGCCCCCACCAGGCCCATCAGCGCGTTGAACCCGTCCAGCGGCGGCAGAGGGATCAGGTTGAAGAGCGCCAGCACCAGGTTGACCGACACCATGTAGGACGACAGCGCCACCGCCAGGCCATGCCCGTCCAGCCCCACCTGGTCGGCCGTCAGGTAGCGCACCACCTCCATCCACGGCACGCCGGACGCCGATCCGACAACCGCTGCCAGCACGCTCACCCCCGCCACCGCAGCCAGGCTCACCAGGAGGTTCGAGAGCGACCCCGCGACCGACACCAGGAAGAAGCCGAACGCCTGGTTGCGCATCGTGAAGCGCGCCGTGTCCACCGACACGGGCTTTGCCCACCCGATCCCCAGCAGCATGAACGCGATCATGCCCGGCACAGAGACGTGCCGCAGCGGGTTGAGGCTCAGCCGCTTGCGGGCCACCTGCCCCGTGTCGCCCAAGAGGTAGGCCACCAGCGCATGCGCCAGCTCGTGGACGGTGAAGCCGACCACCAGCGCGGGCAGGAGCAACAGCCGGTCCCAGGTCGGCGGCCAGTTTGCCATCGCGCTAGCCGCCTTCGCCTACCGCGGCCGCCGGAAAGGCAAAGCGGCGGGCGGCATGGTCCAGCAGCTCCTCCCCGCGAAAGAGCCCCACGTGAAGCGTGTGCTCTCCCGGCTGCGCATCGGCGCGCAGGTGCATGATCTTGTCCAGCGCCCGATCGCGGCAGTGCACGACGAGCAGGCTGCACAGCTCGTCGCCGCCCGGCCCGACGATCACCATCTCGACGACCAGCGGCTCCGCGCAGGGCGCCAGGTCCACGGCAACATCCACCCGCCGCCGGTCCATCGCGCAAAGCGCCACGCCGTCGATGTGCGCCGCCGGTGCCTTCGATCCCACGCTGGCTGCCTGCCCCTCGTCCGTCAGCTTGCCCCTCCTGGTTGCTTGCGGCCGCTCACCGGCCCGCTCCCTCTACCACGCGCAGCGTCGCCAAGGGAACCGTCGTCCCCAGCGAAAAGATGCCGCGCCGCACGGGCAGCCAGCCGCCATCGGCCCGGCGGAGCCCGACCGCCAGGTTGTACATCCCGGCCGGCACCTCCGGCGGCAGGTCCAGCCAATGAAGCGTGCGCACCACCTGCCCTGCCGCCAGCACCGGCGGCAGCGTGCCCGAGGCCCCTTCGGCCACGCGCCGGCCCGCGTCGTCCGTCAGCAGCAGCACGGGCGCCGCGCCCGCGGCGCTGCCGTCGCCTGCCCGCCAGACAAGCTCCACCTCGGCCCTGCCCGCGGCCGGCACCTGCCACGTCTGCCCATCCACGCCGAGCAGCTCGAGCCCCGGTCCGATCGCCGCGCCGAGCGCCTGGCCCACCTCCGGCACCGCCAGCGCCCGCCAATCCTCGGGCGCGACCACCTCCACCTCGCCCGCCAGCAGGAGGTTGCCCGAGCCCCACGCGATCCACTCCGGCTGCCCGGCGACGAAGCGATACCAGCCCACCTCGAGCCTATAGCGGCCCGGCGGCGTCCCCGCCGGAACCTGCACCCGCAGCGGTGTCCGCACCCGCTCCTCCGGCTGCCACGACTCGAACGGCCAGAGAGAGCCCATCGTCCGGACGTCCGTCTGCGCCCAGCGGCGGCCCTCCTGGAAGAGGCCCGCGAAGAGGATGCGCCCGTCGGCGGGCAGCGTGCCCACCTGCCACACGAGCGCCAGGTCCAGGCTGCCGCCCACCGCCACCGACGGCGCCGGCCCCTCCAGCCCCACCAGCTGCAGCGAGCCATCGACCAGCGCCTCGTCCACCCCCGGGCTGCCTGCCAGCGGGTCGCGGCCCGTGAGGTAGCCCTGGACGCGCAGCTGCGACTCGCCCGTGAAGGCCTGGTCCTCGAAGCGCCGCCCGTGCGCCTCCAGCCAGGCCCGGATATCGCCCTTCGGGTCGGTCACCGTGTCGTAGCAGCGGTAGACCCACACCCGGTAAAAGTCCTGGAACACCTTCTCGAGCGCCGCTTCGGTGTCTGCCAGGTCCATGCTGTAAAAGTCCGAGGCGGGATCGCCCCAGCCCAGCCGCGCGTCGCCGTTCACCGTGCCAGCCATGAGGACCACCGGCTTGTCCCGCGGTTCATCGCCGTAGGGGAGTCCTTGCGGGCTGACCAGCCGGCCGCGCCAGCCAAGCGGCTCCCCCTGCCAGTAGGTCAGCAGCGCCGTGTAGACATAGCCCGCGTCGACCAAGATCGCATCGCCGGGCCGCCACCGCTCCTGCAGAAAGCGCACCGCGCCCCGGTGGTCGTCGGCCGCCAGGCGCACGTCGGTGTGGTACGCCGCCAGCGAGAGGGCCGAAAAGGCCAGCACGATGGCCAGGCACGCCCAGGCGGCCGCGCGCCGGCGCTGCCACAGCCAGGCGAGCCCGGCGCCCAGCAGCGCGTAGAAGGGCGTGGAGTAGGTAAAGACGTAGCGCACGTGGTAGAGAGGGCTTATGAAGGAGGCCAGCCAGATGAGCGCCACCGGCACGACGACAGACCCGGCCAAGAACCAGGGGAACGCCCGCTCGGCGGCGCGGCCCTCCGGCCGTGGGGCAGCCCGCCCGACGCCGGCCCTCTGCCGGCCCCATCCGCGCAGCCCCGCCGCCATGCCCAGCCCAAACAAGGCGGCCGTCACCAGCAGCGCCGGCCACGCGCGGGCCGGATCGGCCGACTGGCCCAGGCTGAGCGCCGACCAGCTGTCGACGAGGACCCGCACGGCCGGCGTCAGGCTCCGCCACGGCGGGACCGGGGGATGGGTCGCCTGCCGCCAGGCGACGGGCAGCCAGGGCGCGTACAGCAAAAGGACCAGCCCCTGGGCGGCGATCCAGCGGCCCAACCGTGCCAGGCCGCCGGGCCGCCTTCGCGCTTCGACCAGCCACCAGGCGGCCGCCAGCAGGTTGAGCGCCACCAGGAGAAAGGCAAAGTAGTAGAGGGTCCACAGTCCGAGCGCCCCGGCCACCCCGTAGGCAGCCAGCGCCGGGAGCGCGGCGCGCCGGTCCCCCGCGCCCGCCGCCAGGCGGACGGCGCACCAGGCGGCGACCACCGCCAGCGCCGCACCCAGCGTGTACATGCGCACTTCCTGCGAGTACCAGACGTTGAAGGGCGAGAGCGCCACCAGGAGCGCCGCCCAGAGGCCGGCCGCGCGGCCCGACAGCCGGCACCCCAGCCGGTAGGCCAGCGCCACCAGCAGCAAGCCAAACCAGAGCGAGGGGTAGGCCGCCGCAAACTCGCTGCGGCCGGCCAGCCGCGTCCAGGCGTGCAGCAGCAGGTAATAGCCGGGCGGGTGGATGTCCCCGGCCGTGTGGGCGATCAGTGCCGGGATGCTCTTGCCCGCCAGGTAGACGCTGACCGTCTCGTCGTACCAGAGGCTCTGCGCGCCCAGCCGGAAGAAGCGGAGGCCCGCAGCCAGCAGCAGCACGCTGCTCAGCGCCCAGAGTGCGCCGCGCTGTTTCATGGAATCGCCTGGCGCGTCCACTGCAGCGGATCCACAGGCACCCCGCGCACCTGCATCTCCCAGTGCAGGTGGGGACCGGTGGAGAGGCCGGTGTTGCCGACGCGGCCGATGACCGCCCCGCGGGCCACCTCCTGGCCGGGCGCCACGTCGACCTGTGAAAGGTGCCAGTAGCCCGTCAGCACGCCCAGCCCATGGTCCAGGATGATGGCGTTGCCGCGCACCTGGAGCGCCTCGGCCAGCACCACGGTGCCCGCTGCCGGCGCGTAGACGGGCGTGCCGGCGGCCGCGCCGAGGTCCTGCCCGCCGTGGTAGCTGCTCACCGGGCCGCCCGCGTAGGAACGCCGCTGCCCAAAGCCCGCCGTCGTGACGACATCGGCCAGGGGGTAGCCAAAGGCGCCCGCCCAGAGCTTGTCCGGCGTGAGCGCCGAAAACGCCTGCGCCACCTTCTCACGCTCGGCGGCGCTGAGAGCCGGATCGAGCAGGCCGAGCCTGTCGGCGGGCACCGGGATGTTCACCGTGCCAAAGGTGCCGGCCGCGACCTGCACCGGCAGCTCCATCCAGAGCCGGTCGCCGCTGCCCACCTCGGCCGCCTCCAGCGTCACGGTGTACACGCCGGGGGCCGCCAGCGCATCCACCCCCACCGGCGCCCAGTAGAGCTCTCCCTCGCTCGCGAACTCGAGCGGCTGGTCCAGGAAACGCCCGCTCAGCGCCAGCTGCGTGCCGGAGCGCACGCGGACCACCAGGGTCTGGCCCTGGACGGCACCCTCCGGCGCCGTCGAGACAGCCGGCATGCGCGGCGTCGCCGGCCCCGGGATGGTCGCCGGTGGGATCTCCAGCGCCTGCCCGGGCAGCACCAGCCCCAGGCGGCTCAGCCCGTTCGCTTCCCGCAGCCGCCAGACCGGCAGCCCGTAGCGAAAGGCGAGCCCCGGCAGCGTCTCGCCCGCTGCGGCGATGTGCACCCGCCGCGCGACGAATGCGCTCTCCGCCGGCGCCTCGGCCGCGCTGGGGATGGTCAGCCGCTGCCCAATCTCCAGGAAGGAGGGGTCGGCGATGGCGTTGGCATCGGTGATGGCCTTGACCGTCGTGCCGAACGTCTGCGCGATGCCAAAGAGCGTATCGCCCGGCTGCACCACGTAGCTGCGCGGCGGTTCTGCCTCCGGCTCCGGCTCCGGCTCGTCCGCCGGGATGGTGAGCTTTTGGCCGGCGGCAATCAGCGCCGGGTCCGCGATCCCGTTGGCGGCTGCCAGCGCCTCGACCGTCGTGCCGAAACGCTGGGCGATGGAGTAGAGCGTGTCGCCCGGCTGGACGGTGTAGGTGACCGGCGCGCCGGCCGGCTCCTGGGCTGCCGCCGCCCCGGCGCCCCACAGCAGGGCTGCGGCCAGGGCCAGCCCGGCCGCGCAGAGCAGCCCGGCCCCCGCCGCCCGGCGCCCGAGACCCGCCGACCGCAGCCTCATGCTCGCCATGCTACCGGCCGCTCCCGCCGCCCGGCCTGAGCGCCTTCAGCCGCTCATAGATGCGCGCGCTGAGCGCATAGTGCCAGGCATGGCGGTCCATCGCGTGCCAGAACTCGTCCAGCCCGCGGCTGCCGGCCATCTCGTAGCGCAGGCACTGCACCATCATCTCCACCTTGTCCGCATCGCGCACCAGCCACCCCTCCGGCGTGCTCGCATCCTCGAACTCGAGCCAGGCCGCCTGCAGCCGCTTGCGCGAAGGGAACGCGTCGAGAAGCGGCTCCAGCGCGGCCATCTCCGCGGCCCGCTTCGCCTCGCCCCCCAGCAGGCGCACGGCCGAGGCCGGCAGGTCGGTCAGGCGAGCTTCGCCCAGGTCGTGCAGCAGCGCAATCTCCAGCAGCTTGCGCACATCGAGCTGCGGGCCGCCCGGCTCGGCACCCAGCACGTCGGCCATCGCCAGGACGACCAGGCCGACGCCATAGCTGTGCTCCGCCACACTCTCCGGGTCGCGGACCCCCCGCATGCGCCAGCCGGTCCTCGCCGTCCACTTGAGCACCGACGCTTCCAGCAGCAGGTCGACCAACGCCGGCATGTTCTCAGGCATCCTGCCCCCTTTCCGCTCCGCCGCGCGCCCCGGGCCGCAGCCCGGCGCCCGCTGCGCCGCCCAACGCCTCCAGGATGGCCGGCGCCACGCCCGTTATGTCCACCACGTCGCGAAAGCACGCCGCCTGCGGGCCGGCTGCCAGCAGCGGAACGGGGTTCCGCGTGTGCAGCCGGGTGGAGGTGTCCTCCAGGTTTCCGTGGTCGCTCGAGACCACCACGGTGCAATCGTGCGGCCGCCCCGCCAGCAAAGCGCCCAGGAAGGCGTCGAGCCTCTCCAGCACCCAGGCCGGGTCGATCCGGCCGTGCCCCGCCAGGTCGGTCAGGAACGACTCGTAGAGCACCAGGTCATGCGCCCCGGCGATGCGCGCCAGCCGCGCGCCCGCCTCGCCGGCCTGCACGAGCGGCAGCTCGTAGCCCAGGTGCCCGCTGGCGATCTCGTGCGTGATGTCCCACAGCACCGCGTTGCCCTGCGCGAGGTCGTCCAGCGTCGGGATCGGCGCGCCGGCTGCCAGGGCCGTGAGCGTCGACGCCCCCAGGCTGCGCTTGCCGTCGCGCACCGTCTGCCAGAAGCGCTCCGAGTGGGCATTGGCAAAGAGCACGCGGTGCCCCGCCTCCGCCGCGCGCCGCAGGACGCTGGCCTCGGCGATCATCTCGCGCAGCGCGCGCGTCGGAAAGGCCGTGATGTGCTCGCCCACCAGCGCCGGCGCATTCAGCCCGGTGAAGAGCGCCGTCTGGCCTGTCGCGCTCTGCGGCAGCCCCTCTACGCCCAGGCAGGCGTCGATCGCACGCAGCAGGAGCCCGTCCGCCGCCCGCCCGGCAGCGTCCTCCAGCACCAGGCGCCCGCCGAGATGCTCCTCCAGCCTGGGCATGGGCACCCAGGAGAGGGGGTTGTGCGGGCCGGCCGGTGCCAGCCCCACCCCGTCCAGGAAGATAAGGAGCACCCGCGCCCCGGCCGCGCGCCCGTGCCCGGCCTGCGGCGGCGCATCCGCCCTAGAGCTTGTAGCCAATCTTTCTCAGGAACCCCTTCCGCCAGGCGACATCCACCTCGCCCTCGACCCCCTTCGGCGCCGAGCCGTCGATCACGCCCAAGATGCCGCGCCCCAGCTCCGTCTGGGCCACGACCACCTGCGTTGGATTGGCCGTCGCGCAGAAGATGCGGCACACCTCCGGCACCGCCTTCAGCGCATTCAGCACATTGATCGGGTAGTAGCCCTCGGCCAGGAAGAGGAGAAAGGCATGGCCGGCCCCAATCGCCAGCGCATTGGCGCGCGCCAGATCCACCATCGCCTCGTCGGTGCCGCTGCACCGCACCAGGCAGGCGCCCGACGCCTCGCAGAAGGCCACGCCAAAGCGGATACCCGGCACCGCATTCACCATCGCCTCGTGGATGTCCTCCACGCTCTTGATAAAGTGCGTCTGCCCGAGGACAAAGTTGACCGCCTCCGGCTTGTCCACCGCCACGACCAAAAGCTCCATGACCCGCCTCCACGCGCGCACAGGGTTGTCGAGGATTTTACCACAGCTCGCCACGCTGCGGAAACAAACTGGGGGTCGATTGTCCCAACGGGCTCGGCCGGAGACGTGGGCGCGTCGGGGATCGGATAGGTGCAGCGCACCGCGGGGTACGAGGTGCAGCGCACCCTGAAGGTGCGCCGCACCGGGAGTCACCAGGTGCCGCGCACCGCGGGAAAAAAGACCCGGAAGGGGCCGCCGGGCGTGCTGCCCAGGCTCAGCTCGTCGACCAGGACCACCGTCGGGCCGCCGCCATCGTCGGCGACGCGCAGCCGGATGTCCAGCGTGCCCGTCACCGCCGTCCCCGCCGGGCCGGCCGCCGTCCAAAAGTGCGCCCAGCCCTCCGTGTCGAGGCTTGGGTAGACCGTCCAGGTCGTCGTCACGACCTCGCCGGGGCCGGCCTGGTACGCCAGCGCCAGGTCCAGCGCGAAGAGGTCGCCCTCATCGACCTCCAGCGGCCAATAGAGCATCGACAGCGCCGGCTCCCAGGCGTTCGACAGGAGGGCCACCTGGCTCACGGCCGCGGTGTGGCTGGGCGCCGCCTCGCTGCCCAGCTGCAGCGCAGCCAGGCCCGTGTGGACAGGCTCGGACACCACCTCCGGCGGGGCGCCGCCGTCCCAGCTGACCTGCCAGCCCGCCAGCTCCTGCTCGAACTGGCCGTTCACCGCCGTGTCGTCCGGCGGGCGCAGCACCCAGTCCACCGAGACCGTCTGCCCCTGCGCCACGTCGACGTCCTGCGCCGGCGGGGGCGCCAGCCACCCCGCGGCGCCCGCCGCGAGCGTCACCTCCTCGCGGCCGGGCGGCAGGCTGAGCAGGTAGCGCCCGTCGATCCCGGTGCGGGCCTGCCCGCCCTCCGTCTCCTCCACCAGCGCGCCCCAGAGCGGCCGGCCCTCGGGGCTGGTGACGCGGCCGGCAGCCTGCGCCCAATAGACGGCGGTGCGGCTGTCGGACGGCTCGGCGTAGGGGCCGTGCAGCCAGGCGTCGTTCTCGTACTGCTGCCACGCCCTCGCCCGGAAGCGGTAGGTGTGGCCGTACGCCCCCTCGAAGGCCGCCCCGGGCTCCATCGTCTGGATGAGCCAGTCGTGCCAGGTCCCCTCCGCCTCGTCCATCCACTGCACGTCGCAGCCCCGGAAGTGCTTGGCCCCCGGCGCGAGCACCACGTCGTCCCAGGCCACCCAGAAGGAGGGGCTCCAACTGGAGGGCGGCGAGGAGGCGGCCACGGATGGCGCCTGGGCCAGAAGGGCCGAATCGAGGATGCTCAGATTCACCAGGGGCCAGGAGAAGGCGGGGTCGAGGCTCGTCACCCGGATGAAGGCGGTCGCGCGGCTGCCCTGCGCGGTGAACGACAGCCGCTGCTGCAGGTCCCACGCCTTGTCGATCCCGTTCGGCTCGCTCCAGAGCACGCCGGGCGCGTTGGGATCGGACCCTCCGGAAGGATCGATGCCGACCTGCTTAAAGATGCGGCCGTCGGTCCTGGGGTAGGCCGACGACTGCCAGAGCGTCATGAGCACGGCGTGGAAGCCATAGCCCGTGCCCGGCGCCAGTCCCTCCACCGCCTGGTAGATGCCGGCGTCGTAGGGCTCCAGCCCCGCCACGAACTGGCAGGTCGCGCCGTTGATGCACTCCACCCAGCCACTGCCCATGCAGCTGTCGGCAAAGGTGCGCGCGTCGAGCCAGGCCGGCTCCGGGCCGTCGGCGCCAAAGCGCTGCCAGCCGGCCGCGACCTGCTCGTCCACCTCGCACGCATCCCACGGCTGCCAGAGGCCGTAGGGAGGGTCGTAGGCTTCGAGGCTCGGGTTCGCCAGCAGGTTGTAGCTGGCCTCGGGCGGCGCGCCTGCCGGCGGGTCGGCCCGCGCGGTGCCCGCCGCCAGGCAGAGGAGCAGCAGGAAGGCCGCGCAGAGGGCGGCGGGTGCGTGGCGAGGGGTTGGACCACGAGGGGAGGCGGACGATGGACGATGGACCACGGACGATGGACGATGGACCACGGACGATGGACGATGGACGATGGACGGTTGGCGGGTATGGAAACCCGCCCTACAGCGCGGCGGTTGGCGGGTATGGAAGCGCGCCCGACGAAGGGGACGCCCACAAGGGGCTACACTACGCAGGGGGTGCCTCCCCGGCGGTGCGGCCGAGCGCCCCCAGCACCGTGGCTGCCCAGAGGTCGGCGCCGCGGCTGTTCAGGTGGACGCCGTCGTAGGTGAGGTGCAGCCGGCGCCGGCGCGCCAGCTCGTCGGCGGTCATGCGCTGCAGCCGCCGCATGTCCCAGCCGAGCGACCACCAGGTGCGCGGTAGGTAGCCCGAGAGGCTGGGCATCATCGAGAGGTATTCGACAAAGGCCTGCCAGACGTCGGCGACCGGCACCTGGCGCTCGAGGGCCACGTGCTGGATGACGCCGTTGAGGCGGGCGACGCGCCGGTTGAGGGGCGAAGAGAGCCGCTCGCCGACGGGGCTGATCGTGCAGGCCACGACGTGGGCGCCCGCCAGGGAGCGCGACTGGTCGATGAGGGCGCGGTAGAGGGCGGCGAAGCGGTCGAGGTTCGGCGTGGCGACCTGGCCGGTGCGCATGCCGCGCGCGCGGAGCCAAAGCCACCAGCCGAGGCCCTCTTCCGCCTGCCAGCGGAACCAGACGTCGTTGGTGCCGATGGCAAGGACGACGCAGGCGGGGTGGTGCTCCTGGAGCGGGCCGGCGATGCGCGCCGCGAGCGAGCGCACGGTGTCGCCGCCCAGGCCGGCGTTCACGACGGCCATCCCCGCCCCATCGCGCGGGCCGAGCGCCCGGCGCACCCTGTCCACGTAGCTTTCGCCGCAGGTCCCCTCGGTCAGGCTGTCCCCGGCAAAGAGGCAGACCCTCGTTCTTGGCACGCTCATCGTGTGTCGGCCCTCCCTGGTGCCATCGTGCATCCGCCCGTCTCTGCCGGCTACGGGCGCAGCCGGCGCAGCGAAACCGCCAGGCCCCAGGCGCAGGCCGCCACGGCGGGCAGCCCGACGGTCAACCAGCTCACGCTGCCGAAGAGGAGCGCGCCGCGCAGCGTGACCGTCGCCCAGGCCGCCAGCAGGAGCAGGGCGGTCCAGACGGCGGCGCGGAGCCTGGCGTTGCCCACCTGCTCGGAGCGCGGCCCCTCGTCGGTGAGGAGGGTCAGCTCGCCCTCCTCGGCCCTGCGCAGCAGCACCGCCAGCGCGCGCAGGCTGCGTTGGAGGTCATAGCCCTGGCGCAGCACGCCCTCGGTCCAGGCGCGCTCCAGCGTCAGGTCGGATAGCTCCTGGCGGGCCTTGATCTCCTGGAAGATGGGCAGGTTGTCGCGCATAAAGTTGAGCTTTTCGGAGAGCATGGCGGCGGTGTTGCCATAGACGATGACGCCGCGCAGGTAGGTGGCCCAGCCGGTGGCGACCTTCAGGTGATGCTTGTGGTAGAGCATCAGCTGCTCCTCGATGTAAAAGCCGAGGCTGCGCCCCGAAAAGCTGCGCGTGCCCTCGCGCTTGTAGCGGGCGGAGAGCTCCTTGAACTCGGCGCGGAAGGCGCGCACGTCGGTCTGGGGTGTGGGCATGCCGTAGCGCACCAAGATGGGCCAGACGGCCTCAAAGTCGTCCAGCATCTCGAAGAGGGCCATGTCCACGATGTCGCGGCGGGCCTGGTCGTCCAGCTCGCCGACGATGCCAAAGTCGACATAGCCGAGGCGGCCGTCGGGCATCAGGATCAGGTTGGCGGGGTGGGGGTCGGCCTGGAAGAAGCCATAGCGGAGGGCCTGGACGATCTGGTTGCGCATGATCTGGCGGGCCAGGTGGTCGCGGTCGACGGCGTGGTCGTGCAGCCAGGGCGGGTCGTCGAGGTGGGCCAGGACCTCGTTGAGGGTCGGCCCTTCCAGGAACTCGGTCACCAGGACGCGGCGGGTGCAGAGGTCGTCGTAGGGGTGGGGTGCGCGCATGCCGGGGATGTCCATGGCGCCCAGGCGGCGGGCGGCGTCGGCCTCGCGGCAATAGTCAAACTCGGCCTGGGTAAAACCAATGATCTCGGAGACGATGGCATCCAGCTGGTCGCGGGTCATGTGGAGGAGGGCGTGGAGGCGGGTGTGGCGCACCAGGTCGCGCACGATGTCGAAATCGCGGTCAAAGATGGCCTGGGCGCCGGGGCGCTGGACCTTGACGGCGACGCGGGTGCCATCGGGCAGGGTGCCGGCGTGGACCTGGCCGATGGAGGCGCTTGCCAGGGGCTGGGGGTCGAGGGCCGCAAAGCGGGTGCGCCAGGTTTCGCCCAGCTCGGCGGCGAGGACGCCCTCGATGACGGGAAAGGGGAGGGGCAGGGTGCTATCCAAGAGGCGGGCGAGCTCCTGGCGGTAGTCCTGGGGCAGGGCGCCGGCGTGGGAGGAGAGGAGCTGGCCGATCTTGACAAAGGAGGGGCCGAGGGCCTCGAACATCTGGCGGAGGCGGACGGCGCCGGGTTCGGCGGGCGGCTCTTCGGGCGTGGGCGGGTGGAGGTCGGGGAGCCAGCGGAGCCACCAGGCGCGGTCGACGAGCTCGCCGAAGCCGAGGCGGGCGAGGGTGAGGAGGATCTCCGCGGTGCGAGCCGCGCGCCCCTTTCCGTCGCCGGCGCTCCAGAGGAGCGTGTCAGCCGCATGGGTGGCAGTGGTCATGGCGGAGCAAGGGTACCCTGAAGCGGCACCTTTGTCAACTCCCCGGCGGCGCATCCGATGCCACGCGCGTCTGGCCCGCCATCGGGGGTAGTGTAGGGCCTTGTGCCCGTTCGTGGGGTCTTGGACCACGAAAGACACGAAAGCGAAACGCGAAACGAGCGAAACGGGACGCCAAGGGCGCGAAGAGGTGCAGCGCACCGCGAAGGTGCACCGCACCGCGTAGGGGCGACCGGCCGGTCGCCCCTACCGGAGACCTTCGCCCATCGCCAGCTGTGCCACTGTGCCAAAAATCTGCATGTACTATCCCGAAATGCCCGTTTTTCCAGAAACAATCATCGACCATCGGTTGTCGGGATCGCGCGGGCCGGCGCCGACGTCGGTGAGTTGACCCTCGAGGGCGCGGGGATGCGGTCGAGGACCTCCTCGGCGAGGGAGGTGCCGCCGGGCAGGTCGCGTGCGGCGTTGAAGAGCTGGCGCTCGGCGGAGGTGATGTCGCCGGCCTTCTGGACGTGGAGGTAGATCGAACGCCATGGCTCGTCGAGGGCGGCGATGGGCGGGAGGCGGACGCCGGGCCGGCCGGCGAGACGGTCGATGATGGCCTGGATCTGGGATTGTTCGTCCATGGCAGCCTCACGGAGTGTCGGGATAGGGGGGCACCCTCCGTACCAGAGAGCAGCACGGATGTTCTAGTGCGTCAAGTAGGGGCGACCGGCCGGTCGCCCCTTNNGCTGCACCTCGGCGGTGGTAGGGCGGGTTTCCATACCCGCCCAGTGGCGCCGCACCTCGGCATTCGGCCGGTGCGGCGCACCTGCGGGGTGCGCTGCACCTCGGCGGTGGTAGGGCGGGTTTCCATACCCGCCTATTGGCGCCGCGCCTCGGCATTCGGCCGGTCGGCCCCTACGGGGTGCGCTGCGCGCCGGCGGCTGTAGGGCGGGTTTCCATACCCGCCCATCCGCAGCCGGCCGGAGCGAGGCGGACTAATGCACTAATGCACTATATCTGGAGGGATAGACAGGGGGGAGGGGGTGGGCCGGCCAAGCTTTCGGGGTCGGGCAAGATACACACCTCCTTGGGGAGGGGATCGCCGGGCACGAGCAAGGCGGGTTGGGCGCGGCGTGTTTCGAGATTGAGTATCCAGCCGGCACGCCGGGCAGTCAGAACGCGGCGGGAGACCGAGGACTGGTCCATCTCCAGAACAGCAGCCAGGGCGCGAAGGCCGACGGGCGTGCCGTGGTAGAGCGAGGCGAGCGCCTCGACGGTGCGGCGGATGGCAGGGCTCACGGCGACCAGCACGCCCTCGCGGACCAGGTCTGCCACCAGGCCGTGCACGGCGCGGTAGTCGTCGACGGTGGCAACGATGGCATCGCCCGAGGTCTCGCGCCGGCGCTGGTGGAGGAGCGCGTGCGCCTCCACGAGGCAGAGGACGAGGCCGAAATCGCGCCTGAGCCGGACCGCGTTGGGGTGGCTCTCCTCCGCGAGGCGCGCTGCGAATGGCACCACGACGCGGCGCGGCCCGGCCAGGTGCAGCCAGGTCTGAAGCGCCAGCCAGGGCGCCAGGTCCGCCTCTTTCGCCGCGTGCCCGTTTGCCCGCTGGGCCAGCGCGCGAAAAACAGCGCGGGTCTGCTCGGGGTCGTCGCGGACGGTCAGGCTGACCAGCCGGGTCTCCAGCTCGGGATCGAGGCTGACGGATGTGGTGGTGAGGATGATGCCGGTGGGTCCCTCGCGCTCGATGAGCCGGGGCACGAGGCCCTTCGGCGTGCGATCGACCGTCTCGTAGCGGATGTGGCCCTCGGTGACGAGGCTGCGCAGCAGGTAGACGCCCAGCCCGCTGCCCATTCCGGCGGCCTCGTAGAGGACGAGGGTGCGGTGGGCGAGGGGCTCGCGGCTGTAGGCCAGCGCCCGCTCGCTCATGGCGGACAGGGCGTAGTAGGCCTCGGCGGGAAACGCCTTGAGCACCGTCTCCACCAGGAACGACTTGCCGCCGCCCGAGGGCCCTTTGACGACCGCGCAGGCGGGCCGATCGAGGAGGCGCGAGGTGAGCACCAGGAGGAGGATCTGGGCGTTGCGCTCCTCACCGACCAGGCCCATCTGGCGGCAGAGGGCGGCGAAGTCGGCCAGGAGGTCGGGGGAGTCGATGAGCGCGCCGGCCTCGGCCTCGGCGCGGGCCGCCTGGGCGCTCCGCTCGGCCGCGTACACCTCGGCCCAGGGCTGTGCTTCCCGGCGGAGCTGCGCGACGAGCGCCGGCAGATCATCGCCGGCGACGTGGCACTGGCTGGCGTCCTTCCGGCCGGCGGGCGGCGCGATGACGCGCAGCTCGGGCAGGCATTGGCCGATGGAGCGAACGAAACGGCTGCCGCCCTCGTCGGGCTCTTTCCAGGCGTAGAGGGTGAGGCCCTGGAGGAGC